>ERZ1034917.89-NODE-89-length-86388-cov-12.241194_pt1 | contig 86388 bp, 76 predicted proteins | sample MGYA00520605_ERZ1034917 | MGnify/ENA primary metagenome ERZ1034917 (study PRJEB33766, sample SAMN09781784) | gut metagenome | biome: gut microbiome | host: Homo sapiens | place: Madagascar | study: EMG produced TPA metagenomics assembly of the PRJNA485056 data set... | reverse complement strand
TAAAAAACGTAAAATAGAGGGTTCTGCCCCTTGACTTTTACATAACAGGAGAAAAGTTTTTACCTTGGATATTGCAATATTTATTATCTGGGAAAAAGCCCCCCTACTTTATCTATGAACGTTGGTATAACCAAATAACTTCAGGAAAAATATCTCCCAACTTTTTCCTGTTTAATTGTGGTGCAGGACGAAGTGTTGTCGGTGTGGATACAGATGGAAAGTTATATCCATGCGCAAAGTTTTCCGGTCTCAAAAACTGGAGTATCGGAAATGCTAAGACTGGAATTGACATTTCCAAAACAAAAGATATGTGGTTGCATTTTTTGCATTGTATTGCTCCAATATGCGGAACATGTTGGGCATATCCTGTTTGCGGTGGTCCCTGCATATGGGAATGTGCAAAAAATGATGGTTCATTTGCTTTTGATGATAAGTATTGTAATTTCATGAAAAGAGCTGTGGAATGTTCAGCCTTTTTGTCTTCACAGGTTCAACTCCATACAGATAACTCAGAAGATAACTGTAATTATTAAATAACCCCCATAAAATAAGGAGTCTCAAAAATGAACGATGAAAAAATGAGTCGGAGAGTCTTTTTAGCAAAAAGTGGAAAAGCTGTTGGACTTGGTCTCTTAGCCCATTTTACTTTAATAGGTAGCCTAAAAGCAAATGATTCAGAAGGAAATGTTGCAGAAATACGCAAAACTTGTGGTGCAAGCGTTCAAAACAGTTGCAAGATCTCGTATACGTGTTCGGGTTCAAATTCTCATTCTTGTGCTTCTAGCTTCACTTGTGCTTCTGAATTTACTTGTAATCCGGTCACATCCAATAACTGTAATGATAACGAACGCAATAAGTGTGTTCCTGTTGCAAGTTTTAAAGCTGAATAACATATCGGATCTACTGAAAATTGGCATTCAGTAAGCAAGCATATGCTGTATCGGTTTCGCTCAAAAAGCGACTAATATTTTTTATGTTGGGACGTTTTTTGTGCGATGCAAATATCAGGGAATAATCCCTTTCCATATTAAAGTAATATCTTCTTGGGAGATTTGTCATGGCAACAATAAATAAAATTAAGAGATTTCTGTGTATCATCTTTATATTGTTTCTGTTCAGTGGTAAATCTTCGGAAATATCACAACAGCAAGCAACTGGGCTTTTGCGGAATATATGGCGGCATATGATTTCCTCCGATATCATTATGACTGATATTCGTAGCACCTCTTACCATGGAGAAGGTGAAACTTTTTATGGTACAGGTCTTAAATATTTACTTCATAATGGTTCCTTTCGCATGGAAACAGATCGTGGGGATGGAAGGACAGGAGTCGGTATTTGGTCAGCTCCTCCGGCGAGCGGGTGGTGGTATTGGCATGAAGATAAAACTTTATTCTCTTCCGCCACTTCTGTTGCAAATAAAGTTATTTTTTTACCAGCTTTTTTTGCACAATTCCCCCATCTGATTTACGGAATGATTCTGCCGGAACGATTGAAAAGCGGGCGCTATGCGTTGCAGACAGTTCAATATCATGGTTCACGCTGTCTTCAACTCACAGCCTATTATCCTGAACCGGATTCCGTTGTCGGTAAAATACCGATCAGTCATTTTTATCATGATCAGGAACTCATGGATTTTCTAGATGAAATACTTGATCAGCGTTATCCAGTGAACAGTGCAGCTCCAGCCAATGACAAAGAATGGATGTTGCAAGCCAATGAATACTATCGTTACCGAAAGCAGTTCAAGGAATATTATATTCGAAAAATTGAATTGTTTTTTGCTGCTCCTCCGGAAAAACCGTTGTTGCATGGATATGCCGTTTATGACCGTAACGGCAGAAAATTAGAAAGTAAACACTGGACACTTGCGGAAAAACCGGAAAAATTCAATGATAATTATTTTATGCCGCCGGAGGGTTCTAACGTAAAACAGACCACAAATGACTCTTTCGGTTCAGAAGTATTGAACAATTACGGCTACGGTCCCGGTTTCTTCAAAAAATCCATTTTTTCAATACGCATGTTTTTCAAATCCTTAGGAGAATTTTTCTCCGGGATTTTTACATCATTGGGAATGTTACTGGAATCACTCTGGATTTATTTGCTGGAATGCGGCTGGATCATTGCTCTGGGGATCGCAATCCTCTCTTTAGGCACTGTTGTCACGTTAAAAATAAAACAATATCGGAAATGAGCTCATGTTTCATTATCTGGGGCATGAACGTCTTCAAATGGCATTTTTCTCTCCCAATATCTGCGGAGCTTTTCTGACAATACTGGTGTTGATTATCTGCGGGATCTTTTTATATTTCAGCAAATCAGAAAAACATTCTCTGAAAATCTTTTCCTATTGTTTACTCCCAGTTATCCTATGCCTGTTTATCGGCATCGGGATGACTTATTCCAGAGGCTCATACATTGCCTGCTTATTTGCTTTGATATCAGGACATATCCTTGTCCGTTCCATAAAAAGTGTTATGTTCATATTCATATTTCTTGCGATCATATTATCAGTTCCTGATGGCGGACAGCGGGTCGTATCTACAGTTCATTTTCGCGAAGGTTCCATTTACAATCGATTTTATCTCTGGCGCGGAGGTTGTGCTGCAATCGCTGAAAACTGGACAACAGGAGTAGGTCCGGCTCCTGCTCCCGGACAATACTATTGTTCCAATTATCGTCCCGCCTGGATCAAAGCAGAATATTTGACATTTGTGAATGATCCCCTGACAATAGGAGCTTCTTACGGCATATTCGCACTTTTCTTATGGTTACTGCTCACAGGAATACCGCTCCATGCCGGTTTTATTGTCTTCCGGCATACCGCAAATCCGTTGCTTGCCTATCTGCTGTGTTCTGCCTCTTCTTACCTGATTGCCGGTCTGTTCTCAACTCTTTTCCGCTTTTTTGATCTGATCTGGCTCTTTATCCTTGCAACAACTCTCATATTATGGTTTGTCCTATATGACATAAAAAAATCTCCCGGAGAATGGCACTGTAATATTTCCTGGCTGTTTGTTCCTGCATCTGCAGGAGTGATATGCCTTGCAATCCTTGTCATCGGCAATCTTGTATGTTTCAATATTCTTTGACAGGAAAATTCATTTCAACATTGTCAACTTAAACGGCATTCTCGCGGCTGAACCTGCCCGGCGTAATCCCGAAATTCTTTTTGAAACTGCGGCAGAAATGACTCTTGTCAGAAAAACCGTAGATCCGGGCGACTTCCTTCAGGGAATGCCGCTTTTTCAGCATACAGTCCGCCGCCTGATTCAAACGGTAGTTCAACTCATATGCGGCAAATGAAATGCCAAAGCACTGCTTGAACAAATGACTGAAATAATCAATGGAAAGACAGCACTCTCCCGCAGCGTCCCGGAGAGTCAACTGTTCCGTGGAGAGGAACAGTTTCCGCAAAGCCGGCTGAAGTTTATTGTACACAGCGCCGATATTCGGCTCAGCATTGAGCCCGCGGCCATCCAGACACTCCAGCAGATTCACAAAAAAGCCCTCGATCGCCAGCCACTGCTTCGATTTCATATAAGGACCGGATTTCTTCTGAAGCTGCTCCAGCTTCCTGCAAAGAACAGCGTGAGAACGAGAAATCTCCTGCCGGAGAAGCAGTTTCATCCGAGCCTCCGGCTTCATGAGGAAGAATTCAAGGAGCCGCTCCCTGCCATACAGCAGAGAAGAAAAAAGAACATCGGGATTGACTGTCAGCAGAAGCAGCTCGAATCCTTTTCTGCTGGATATTGCACCGTGAATTTCCCAGGGGCTCGTCAGGTAAAAATCTCCTGCATGGAACTCAAACCCGCCGCCTCCGATGTTACCGGAAAGTTCTCCGTCTGAAAGCGTCACCAGATGGATGGACTTATGCATATCCAGCAGGGGGAATTGTGCAGGTCCCGCATATCTCTGCGTCTCCCATGCAAAGGGTTCAACAGGAGACAGCCGCCAGTTGTATATCATGCAGTTCATAAGAATCCTTATTCCGGAATAACGGAAATATTCAACGTTTTCATGGGAATATACACCGTTCGCATCTTGTATTCAAGACCTGTTGCCGATATAATTCACATAACAGGAAAACACACTGCAACAGAATCAACCAGACAAGGTGACTCATGTATGAACTCAGAAACGGCGCACTGAAAATTGCGTTCCCGGAGAACGGCGGGGGCATGCCGGAAACAATAACACTGCTGGAGGCGGATCAGACAGAAGTCCCGGTTGTAACATCCGGCGATTACAGTTTTGAGCTGGAACTCGAAGACGGAACCGTTCTCACTCCATGTGCCGGAGAGCATTTCGCGGATGAAGCGGACGGAATAAAGCAGATCGAATTTCACCATGTAAAATGGGAAAACGCCGAAAAGAAGACTGTCCCCGGACTCCTCGGCTCATTCTGTCATGAACTCCACCCTGACGGCACCATGTTCACGGACGGCTTCTTCGCCTCCTCCGGGACTACTCCGCCGGGAATCCGCCGTTTTGAATTGAAAATACGGCTTCGGCTTGGAAAAGCGGAAAAACTCAGATGGGCGTCATTCTTCCGCCCGCAGGCTGCGGACGGCACTCTGATCCAGACCGCCGCGCCGGAGCGTTTCATCGAACGAAACCTTCCGCGCGTCCTTGAAAACGGCATCATGCCGATGGTCTCCTTTCAGACACTTCAGCACAACTCGCCGCAGCTCTACACAGAATTTTTCATGGAGGGAGGCAATTCCATTTCCGGCAAAGCCGAAGACAACGAATCCTCTGTGACATGGCAGGACGGAGATCCCGTCATCCGCTGGAACTTCCAGAAAAATCCCTGCCGTCATCACAATCTGCCATGGCAATGGCGTAACCACTGGGGATTCGTCATCCGGAACGCTCCGGTAAAACGGCATTTTCCACCGATGACACTGTATCATTACTTCGACAACTTCCGCCATTACCCGGACTCCGAATGCCTCCGCATCATGGCGGAATGCGGATGCCAGGTTCTGGCAATGCATGAAAACTGGCGGCTGGATGTTCAGAACGGCGGCGTTCCTTACGATGAAAAGGCGTTTCGTGAACTGATCGAAAACGCCCACCGCCTGCAAATCCGCGTCACGCCTTACATCCGCGGCAATGAAAATTCCGTCGAGGAGGACCACGCCGGCTGGTTCCGGCATTACCTGAAAAAGAATTTCGACGGGCTCTACATGGACTACGGCGGTCCGTTCCATGAAATCACACCTCCGGACGAATGTTACCAGAACGGACGGATTCACTTCCGGCGGCACTACATGAAGTTGCGGGAACTCCGGAAAACAATCGGACCGGACGGAGTCTTTTACATCCATACCGGACCGCTTTTCTCCGCTCTGGGGCTGAACTTTGCCGACGGCTATGTTTCCGGCGAAGGGGAACAGGGAATCCTGTTAAAAGGACGGACGGAACATGAATATTTCAGCATGTCCTCGGCGGCGCACGGCACCCTGTGGACCGCGGCATTCCCCGAATACGGAACTCCGGCGATCGTGCCGTTTCTGGCGGCGGCGGGACAGGCTCCGCACAGCACGCTGGGAACGCAGCTCCGGAGTTCGTCTCTGGATCACCCGTCCGTCCCCGGATTGAATGATGTGGTATACCGCCCGCTGTGGAAGCTCTGGCGCATCTTCCGCAATGAAAAGGATATTTCCGTTTTCAACGATTTCAACGCCAGGGGGAAATTCGACACCGGAGATCCCGAATTCATCGGGCACTGCCTGATGGTCTCCGGCGGAAAATCACTGCTGATTCTCTCCAATTTCTCCCCGGAAAAACAGAATGTCCGCATCAGGCCGCCATTCCTCTCCGGCGGAAATGCGGTTCTGCTCCTGAACGGAAAAGCGCTCCCGTGGCAAGGTGAAGAATTCGAAATGGAAGGATTCGGAGTCGCAGGAATTCTCACGGGAGGCTCGGAGGAGGATCTGGAAGATTACCTGAAACCTTATCCGCCCCTCTCGGAACGTGGGAAAGAGATTCTGGCGGAGATTCAGCGGCAGAAATTTCTCCGGGAGAATCCGCCGCGCTGGGCAGATGTCTCCCTCAGAATCCGGCTGGCGGAAATTCCCGGCGCGCCTTATGAAGAATCACTGGTCTATGACCTGTATTCATCGGAAATCGTTCTGTATGAACTGGGAACCGGAGGTGAAAAACGTTTCCTGAGCAGAATCGGGCGCCTGATGTTCGGGGAAGACTCCCGGACATTCCACCTGTCCTCCCTGCTCCCTCCGGGACGGCATCGTCTGGCGGTTCAAAGTTTCTATGAAGGACAGCCGTTCTATTCTCTGGTTGAAGCGAGATTGTTCAACCCGGAACACCCGGAGGAGGAATACACCGTAATGTTCAACAATGCCCTGGATGCGGATCGCTCGATTCTTTCCTGGGAAACGGAAATCCGCTGAAAAAACGGGGCAGGACAGTCTTCTCTCCGAAAAGTCCGTCCTGCCCCGTGCCGGCAGATGCATTATTCAAAACTGCGGATGTCTTCAATCAACCGGGTCATCCGCACCGCATCGGATGCGCGCAGCGTATTTTCGGTTCTGCCGAGAACCGCATCCCGGAAATGTTCCAGTTCCATTACGAACGCGCTCTTCTCCGCATTGCCGATTTCGACAACACGGTATTCATCCGTATGCATGACGATCCGGTCGGGGCGCTCCACGCGCATATAGCCGTTTTCGCCGAGGAAAGTGATCGTGAGATCACGGAAACAGAATGTCGTATGATCGCAGTACATTCCCTGAAGCATCGCCGTCACTCCGTCGCCGTAGTCCACCATCGCTGAAAAGGAATCCTCCTTCTCCCAGCCTCGTCTGTGCTGAAGTTTCGCGGCAAGCACCTTCTGCGGAAACCTGCCTGTAATGAACGAGAGAAGATCGAAGTCATGGATGGAAAGTTCATACATCGCTCCGGTTTTCGTGACCCACTCTCCGCCAGGGCGCGGATTGAACATCTGCTCTTTCGTCGTGACGATGGAAACGAGCTTCCCGATTTCCGGCAGAAGTTTTTTCGCTTCCGCAAAGATCGGCTCGTAACGCATCTTGAAGCCGACGCCGAGCAGGCATTTTTTCTCCTCTGCGAGTTTCACGAGCTCCTCCCCCTGCGCGACATCCGTTGTCAGAGGCTTCTCCGAAAACACGTTGAAACCGCGCTCCAGCAGAGACTTGATAACCGGATAATGCGCCTGCGGCGGCGTCACGACGCTGACCGCGTCCAGATCGGACGGCAGTTGCGCGATATCCGTGAGAGGCTCCGCGCCGCAGACATCCGCCAGGGCTTTCGCCTTTGCGGGGTCCAGATCCACAGCCGCTGCGACTTTAACTCCATCGACGGCGCTCCAGGAACGTGCATGAGCCATTCCGATTCCACCGCATCCGACGATTCCGACTTTGAACATGATTTTCTCCTGATTTCTGTTCTTATTTCATTTTTTTCAGACAGTAAATGCTGTCGGGCTTCACATCTTTCAAAACATTTCCCTTTACGCCTTCAATGATCCAGCCTTCCGGCAGTTCAACCCTGAGCTCCCTGACCGCGTCATAAAAGAACAGCGCCCCTCCCCTGTCACTGACCCAGACCGTCCCGAACGGAGTTTCGCGGATAAAGGGGTATCCGACAACCTCCTGCGCCCTGTTGATATGCGGGTTCAGTTTTCCCATACGCTCGATCATCTTCAACTCGCCGGGCGTGCGCTCGAAACCTTTGGCATAGCCGTCCACATTGATGTAGGTGAATGCGCCGTACATCGACGTGCGGAAGTAGTCCAGCGCCAGGTCATCCCCGGCGGTCCCGGTCGACGGCGAGGCGCAGAGAAGCGAAAACTCCCTGCCCTGAAACGAATTGTAGAGTTTCTGCCGGAACCACCAGTTGTCGATCGCCAGCGGATTCTGCCCCTCCACGCCGATCGGGATATTGCGGTCAGAAAAGAACCTGAAAATATCGCACGCCCCTGCAAGCCCCGGTTCCGCTCCCGGACGCCCGTAATTGATGTTGCCGATCGCAGCTCCGTACATATCGAAATAGAACGCTCCGGCTCCGGCTTTGATGGCATTGGACATCTTGCCGAAATACCATTTCCGGAAGTCCCGGTTGTTCAAATCAAGCACCGGATGAATTTTCATGTAAGAGAAAATCTTTCCGTCCAGATCGCGCAGATACCAGTCTTTATGATTCCGGTAAATTTCCTCGCTGTCGCCATGCGAGTAGTCGCCGGCTGTCCACGGGAAAGGAATCAGCCCGCAGGAGCGTACCTTGCGGTAAGCCTCAAGGGACTTTGCGGAATCAATGCCCTCGATCGGGCTCGGACACCACGGCAGGGCAATGCGTTTGAATCCGAGTTCCGCCGCTGTCTTCAGCGCCGCATCAATTTCCGCCTGCGTGCAGACATTCTGCCATGTGGCTGTCGGCGGCGGGGCAAAGGATTTCAAGCCGGTCTTCTCACGCAGATTCTTTCTCTGGAACTGATACATCGCCATCCAGTCGTTGTTACCGCGCTCGGCGCCCGGCGAAAAAGCGTGCCAGACATACGGCATCTCCAGCGGCGCACGGCGGTATCCGGCGATCAGTTTCAACTCCTGTGAAACAGCCTTGTCCCCCTGCGCAACCTGCAGTCTGGGAGAAGCGGGGACAGGGGAATCCACAAACTCCGAATAAATTCCTGCGGGGGAGACAATCCATGTAAAGGGCTGTCCGCTTCCGAAGAACTGCCATGACCATGTATCGGCCTTCTTTGCACCGGAAAGATCGAATTCCGCATATCCGCGCGGCGGGGAATAGCAGGACATTCTTCTGGCATAGTGTCCGCCGGCATCATTCCCTGCCGCAAATTGCGAACTGAACTTGAGCGACTCGATCATATCGGGTGATTTCAGAATGGATACACGTTCCGCGAAGGCGGCGAAATCACGTCCCTCCAGATGCAGCGTTCCGGCTTTGAACCGCCATTCAAGCGTTGTTCCGTTCTCATTCTGAAATACAAGAGTCGCACTTCTGCCGTCCTCACGACGGATTCCCTGAAACGCCCACTTCCCGGAGACGGTTTTCCCTGCTTTCGTATTTTCAAGCGCTTCCGCCGTATTGGCGTCCACCTCGACCAATTTACCGGAAAATACCAGTTCCGGCGCCCGCAGCCCCCGCAGATAAGGAACTTTCGCGTCCTTCCAGAAAGCGTCAACGGCGCCGTCTGCGGAAACCTGAATCCGGATTCCGTTTGCAAACCGGATTTCAGACCTGCCGTCCTGTTGTGCAACAACCGCGTTTTCCGTGTTTTCCCTGAGTTCCATTCGAGGCGGGGTAACGGCAAGCGTCAATTTCTCATGGACTTTTCTTTCCGGAGGCGGAGTCAACGGATACAGTGTTTTCGCGGGATCAAGCGGAATGCCGGACACCCTGCCGGCAAGAGCCGTAATCAAGGCGTTTCCGTATGCCCATGAAAAAATCTGCCTCATTCCCTGTTTGCGGTTCCAGTCCTCGTTGAAAAAAAGCACTCTGCCCTTGCCGTAATTCCTGACGGCGGCGAAAATGCCGGTCTGCTTTCCCTGCCCGTCCACCACCGGGGCAAGCAGTTCGGCGCCGGAAAGAAGTTCCGCCTTTCTGAACGGAGCGAGACACGGCCATTCTTCCGGCAGGACAGAGAAAATTTCACCCGCCGGACGCTTTACTTTGAAATTCTCCTGATTCTCCTGCATCGGTCCCGGCTTGACCGGAAGCAAGTCCCCGAGCGCTTCCGGCACATGGCAGTTCACCATCAGCGAACCGCCGTTCTTCACATACTCCTTCAATTTTTCAATCCGTTCCGGAGTGAAAAACTTTTTCTGCAGTTCCGGCGGAATTGCGGTGACGATCACCAGCTTATAGTCGCTCAATCGCTCCATTGCCGGAGTAATGCCGTCCATCGGTTCCGGCTCGACGAGATCGGAGAGAAACGCCTTGATCGAAGCTCCTCCCAGACCATCCAGATACTTTGAGTCCAGTGTCGTGACGCGGCATCCGCTCTCGCTCAGGAATGCCGCTGTGTTTCCCGCAACCCAGGGACGCGATCCATGAAACAGCAGTACATTTTCCCCTTTCCCGCGCGGAGCAGGAAGTTTTACAGCGGAAAGGGGATCAGGAAAAGGGGGCAGACTCTGCACCTTCTCGATTTCGGCACGTTCACCGGACGGGACAAAGGCGGCGTCATCGGTCAGAATGACGGAATCCAGACGGACAAATCCTTTCGGGGTCTTCACGCTGAATGTAATCTTTCCTTCCGGAAGTTCAACGGCATTCGCAAGCCGCACCCAATGCCATGAGCCTTTTTTCATCCCCTCCCTGAGCGGTTCATCTCCGAACACGCCGACAGCTTTCCCATTGATGCTCAACTCGCCGGTTCTCCATTTCTCGCCATACGTCAGGGTTCGCACCCAGACATAATATTTGCCGGCTCTGGCAAGTTTGTAATCCCCGGCAAGCGTCCCGCCCTTCCTGACGGCAACCATGACCTTTCCCCCGGAAAGCTCCTTGCCGACTCCCTGCTGCCACCCCTCGGAAGCCTTGAGGTCCTCCGCCTCCGCGCGCCAGGCATCCGCAAAAGAAACGGAACCAAGCAGAAGCAGACTCCATACCAACATCTGTTTCATTTTCAATACTCCTTTTTTGTTATGATTTCGGTTGAAAATTTCATCTTTCCAGACACCAGCCCTTTAGATCTGCCCGTGTCAGCTCCCGGTCTGTCCTTGAAGCGACATGCAGGTCTCCATAGATCACGTTGAATGCCCCGTTATGCGGCGCGGCAAGTACATTGCCCCCTACAGTCTTTCCGTTCAATTCGGTATAAAGCGGTATTCTTGAATGTGATACGGGGAATTTCATTACCCCGAATCTTCTCCCGGACACCCCGCCGCAACACCCCGTTTCAGTACATCCCACAACACCGAAAAGGTGATTGTAACCGCCATTGGCAACAGAAGATTGCAGAATATGCAGCACACCAATCCTGACATTGCTGGTAGAACCTGCCGGATTGGCAGTATTTTCCAATACTTTCATACCGTTGCTCGGACAATGCCAGAGTGGTGCGGCAGCAACAATTCCAGCATAACTCGTCGGATTTGCATTTGCTCTGTAATTCCTGATATAAAGTGTATCCAGCGCATAGACGAAATTATTGGAGTCCGCCTTTCCCAATGGAGGATAAGGACGACTGTAATTCGGTCCGGGCAGATAATCCGCATAATCATTCATATACATGCCCAATGCCGTTCCGATCTGTTTATACTGACTGGCGCACTGTGTCCTTCTTGCGCTCTCCCTCGCTTTTCCCAATGCAGGCATCAGCATCGCTGCGAGGATCGCGATGATCGCTATCACGATGAGGAGCTCTATCAAGGTGAAAATCCGCATTTTCCCCCTGAAAGTAAGAACGGAAGAACCAGGAACTCTGAAGTAAGAAGGAACGGGAAAGCATTTGAACAATTCAACATTAGAACAATTCAACAATCGAATGAAGAAAGAAGAAGCAGGATCAGGGGACTGGCGACGTCCTGCCCTGCCTTGTTGCAGGAACAAAACACCTCTTTTGCAATATTTTCTCATAAGGGACAAGGAAGAACGGGAAACGTTATGCCTTGCCCTGTTTCCGTCCGGTTCCACATTTTCTCCGCAGATGCCACACATAAGATTCACCCCTCTCGCTTGATGTACTCCGGCGGCATTTCCTTTCCGCCGGAGCACGATTCGTCATTTTTCCAACAGGAATTTCTTTGCATACTCCAGATTGTGCTTCATTCCGATCTCCGGCTCGGGAAGCTCCGCAGGATACCAGTATTTTTCATATTCATCGCTGACATATCCGGTATAGCCGACTTTCTTCAGTTCCTCCAGCGCCTCCTGCCAGCGGACCGTTCCCTCTCCCATCAGGCAGGATTTCTTCTTCAGCGGAATCCGGGATTCCAGCGTCCAGTCTTTGATATGGACGTGGAAGATGTGCCGCGCGGCTTTGCGGATCGCCTCCGCGCCGGTTTCCACTCCGGCAAGTTCAACCCACGCATAATCAAGCAGCATGCCGACATTCGCCATATTGACGTCTTCAATCAGGCGGACGGTGTCGCGGACGCTCATCGTCAGAGAACCGATATGCGTCTCAATACAGATGCGGACACCGAATTTCGCCGCATACTCCGCCGTTCTGCGGATTCCGTCGACGGTCCGGCTCCATACGTCATTGAACCAGACACCCGGCTGGCTGAAAGGTTCCACACCGCCATAAACACGCACCAGAGGGCAATGCAGGAGAGCGGCAATCTCAATCACGCGCTTCAGGTTTCTGATCACGTCTTCCCGTTCCTCCATCTTCACAAAGTTCTGATAATACGAGGTCAGGCAGGAAAACTCCATTCCCTTTGCCCGGGCTGCGGCATCGATCTTGCGCGCCTCCTCATCCGTAAGCTTCTCACTGTCGATCTGACCGTCCGCCGCAACACGGACTTCGATGCCGTCGTAACCGATGCTCTTGAAAAGTTCAATCACTTCAAAGATATCACATTTCGGCGCGCCCATGGTGTGACCGGAAAACTTGATTCTGTCGTTCATTTTGAACGGACTCCTTGTTTTTTTATGATCTATATTCCTTCATCCGGACATGGATGAATTTTTACACATGAACCGCAGATTCCCCGGATTCGAAAACCGGCTCCGTCACTTTCCCGGAAACCCTTTTCCCGTCCTTGATGCCGCGCGCCAGCAAAAGAGCCTGACGCGTCATGTCGGCAATCCGCGGATCAACAGTCGTCAGAGCCGGCGACAGGAAATCGGTCAGCAGAGAATGGCTGTCGTAAGCGGCGACCCCGACATCCTGCGGCACGGAAAATCCTTTCTGCCGGAGATATTTCAGAAATCGCGCCGCAGGATAATACTGCGGGATGAAATAAAGAGTCTTTTCCCGGAAATGCTGCTCCAGAAGACTCCCGCACAGCTTATCGAAAGAATCCGACGCGATACTTTCATGAATCCTGATATCCGTCTCTCCGCCTTTTTTCAGTGCATCGCGGAAACCGTCAATCCGTTTCTGTTCGCAGGCGCTGATCTTTTCTGCATGGAGAATCACATAACGTCCATAATATTTCGCGGCGGCAATCCGCCGCGCCAGCTCTGCGGACGCCTCATAATCGTTGCCGATCGAACACGGATACCCCTCCACTTCACGGTTCAGCAGGATAATATTCCTGAATTTCTCCCTGTTTTTCCGGAGAAATGCGTCATCCTCATCCGAGGTGCCGATAATGATTACGGCATCGAATTTCACGCAACGCGCCGGACGCAACGCCTTCCGCAGACTTCCGGCATGATAAAGTTCATAGGTAGGTTTCAGGCGCATTTCAAGCGTCGTTTTTTCCAGCACATGGCTTACCTGCGCCATGAAATCGGAAAACTGGGTATGCAGCCACGGACTCAGAATCAACAGGGAAAGCGGAACATTTTTCTGTTCGGAAAGTGCGACGGCGACAAGGTCGGGACGATATTTCAGTTCTTTGCTGACATTCAGAACTCTGGCAACGGTCTGCGCGGAAAGCCCGAGCGAAGAACGCTTGTTGTTCAGCACATAGGAAACGGTAGCTTTGGATACTCCGCTCGCCCGTGCGATATCTTCAATTGTCGTCTTCATGATTTCTTACCTGTTTTGTTCACGTGAAACGGTTCATAGTATTAATTATAAACATTTTTCCCGATTTGTCAATACCCAAAGCAAAGAAAAAACGAAAATTTTTCATTCTGGAAACAGGATCGTCCGAAAAAACAGGATTTGAACCGACACTTGCAGATCTGCCGCTTCTTGAGGATGAAATGTTTCTACCGTCCTGCATGATTCAGTATTCCGCAGAGCAAGCCCCCGCTAACCGCTAACCGCTAACCGCTAACCACTGACCACTGACCACTGACCACTGACCACTGACCACTCCCTTTTCCTCCGTTTTTCCGTCTCCGGGATTGAAAAACAGAAGGATACGGGTATTGTAATACGCTGTTTATAAAATGGAATTGGAGATTTTCAGATGAAATCGTATGAAACAATCATACAGGACGATATCAGGGACGGAGTGATTCATGGCGCCGCCGTGCTTGCCGGATACCCGGATCATGATTTTTGCGACAAGGGTTTCGGATTTGCGGAAAATACGTTGACTTATCCTATGAATACCGATACGGTCATTGACATTGCAAGTGTAACCAAAGCGACAGCGACGATTACGGCACTGCTGGTCTGCCATTCGCGCGGGCTGATTGATTTCGATGCGCCTTTCACCGACTATCTGACCGATTACCAGCCGAAGCTCTCCGTTCCGATCCGGGTCCGCGACCTCGCCAATCACACATCCGGATTCGGGGACGTTCCGGGCGAACCGCAGCGGCGTTACTTCAATGAATCAGGCTCCCGGATGCTCAGGAACATGCTGACAATGCCGCCGCCGTTTCCTCCGACGCAGGATGCAAAATACGCCTGCTGGAACTACATCCTGCTCGCCATGATCGTCGAACGGATCACCGGAAAAACATTTTCCGACTTCTGCCGGGATGAGATTTTCCAGCCTCTCGGAATGCACGATACGGCTCTCGGAAAGCCTCCGGTTCTTCCGCCGGAACGCATTGCGCAGACACTGGTTACGGAGAAGCCTGGACAGATCTCCGACTTCGTGGCGTTCCGCATTTACCGTGACGGAGGATGCACCGGCAATGCAGGGCTCTTCTCCACGGCGAAAGACCTTGCAAAACTGATGCGCTGTTATCTCGCGCATGGCGTTTATGGAAACGGGCGGCTTTTCACGGAAAACACATTCCGGGAGATCAAACCGGACCGGGCGAAGAAAACCGACGGCTACCGGCGGTTCGGATGGATCATTTACGACAGTCTCATGAGCGATTCCGAATTCGGCACCTCCCTGCTCCACTCCGGCTGGAGCGGACAGACCGTGTTCATGAACTTCGCCAAAGAGATGTTCGCAATCGTCCTGACCACCCGGTGCGGAGATTATGACCGGGCGAAAGCGGATCGTTTTGAAACCATCAGGCAATTGTTCGAGCAGGCATAAATGGAATCGCTGCTCATCTTCATTCTCGATCTTTTCGGAACCGCGGTATTCGCCGTCACCGGCGCAGTCAAGGGAGTCCGCCATAAGCTAGACATCTTCGGCGTCACGGTTCTCGCCTGCTGTGTCGGAGTCGGCGGAGGCATGGTGAGGGATTGCATCATCGGCGCCGCTCCCGTCGCGGCGCTCCGGAACGAACAGTATATCCTGATCTGCATTGCAACGGGGATTGCGGTTTTTTATACGGCAAAATACTGGATGCGCTACCGCGACATCATCCAGTTCGGCGACGCCGTCGGGCTGGGTGTATTCACGGCGCTGGGAGCGCAGAAAGGATTTGCCTGCGAACTCAGTTTTACCGGCATCGTCCTGTGCGGCGTATTTACCGCAATCGGCGGCGGCATCATCCGCGACGTCCTTGTCGGCACAGTTCCGGCAGTTCTGAAGAGCGACTTTTATGCGACCGCCTCCCTGATCGGCGGCATTTTGTTCTGCCTGCTCCTGCCACTGAAACTGCCTTTCTTCCCGATGTTCCTGATCATAGCCGGCACCGTGACGGGCATCCGCCTGCTGGCGATCCATTTCAGAATCCAGCTCCCGGCGGCGGGACACGCCAAACCGTGAACTCCCTCCGTCTATTTCAGGAGAAATACGGCAACATCCGCATCGGAGATATCAACTTCAAAATTTTTACCGTCATTATGCAGGACTTTATGAGGCGTCAATGGAACAACTTCCCTGATGCCGTCCGGAATCCTGATTTTCCGTATGCCGCGTCCGAGTGAGCCGCAAACAGTCATAAGACTGCCGCCATATATGAACAGATCATCCGATTCAAGCAGCGGGTGCATTTTTGCTTCAGCGCCCGCATTGCGAATCAATTGCGGTGAAACAGACCCCGGCTGCCCGATAAAAATTTCAGTATGGTCCTGATAACGTTTCACAGCCATTCCGGGAATATCCGTGCCGTAATATTTCGCCAAAATGGTGGAGCCGTCTTTTCCAATTCTCCATGACGGAGAAAAGACAAACGGGAGGAAATTGGGTTCCTGCATGAAGAAGCCGGATATCCCTTTCATGACCGGATCCGTATCGTTTGCCGCAACGAGCGGAGTCTGCTGCCGATTACCTTGAAGCGGAGAAACATCGAATCCCAACGATTTACTTAACGTCTCATAGTCGCCGCAGGCAAGAAATCCGGGGCATCCGTGCCACACGATCACCCTGCCGGAATTGCCATGACGTTCCCGGATCTTTACGATTTCTTCGGGTGTCATAGTTCCCGCATCTGCAAACAGCAACATGAGCGGCGCCTTGAAATCAGGATGAAGAGCATCCCTCAGCAAGTAATAATTATGTTTGAATCCAGCCCGCTGGACAGCAGCAACAACCTGCCCTTTGAAGTTGAAGAAACTCGGAACCCAATGAGGATGCAGATTGGAGTAAAGATTGGAGTTTTCATCAATGAAGACTGCAATCTGCTCCTCTGAGAAACCTTCTCCGCGACGCTGTTCGGCAATCCGGAATGCATTGCGCCACGCATCCTGCGCCTTGTCGCTTAAAAACCAGTGAGGCTGAAGATTATAGCAATGAAATCCGCCTCCCAAAGCAATCGCAGATGCGGCAAGCCGGTTCAGCGCCGTGGCGAAGGTGCGGTAATTGTGTGTTTCCTGCCAGTTACGTGATTTGTAATGCCCGAAATAGAGGTTCGGGATGTTCGGATTGCGGATATCCATTTCCAGAATGCCCAGTTTACCGTGCAGAGCCAGAGAACCGGTAAACTGGTATGGCTTCAGAGGCAGGTCGCCATTATCACGGTCACGCCCGTAACTGGGAATCCAGATATAAAAATCCGCGGCATCTTCGATTCCCTCCGCGAAATGAAGTCCGGTATGCCCCCAACTTCCCGTCATGCCATAGGCACAGTCATAACCGCCGATGATCATCCGGGGAACGGCGCTCTTTGCCGCTTTACGGATCGCGGTCTTGAATCTTCTGTCGGAAAGCGCATAGGATGTCTTATAATCAGAGAGCCATGAAGAATGCCCCCCCATAGAGTAATACGCGCGGTCTGCCACCCACAAATCCTTTTGCAGCGGCAGGCTTACATTTTCTATGGAAGCGTCCGGATCGTTCCATTCTCTGCGGAGATTAACATCATTTCCATATTTTTGCCGCAGGAAATCCCGGAAACCGTTCAACGCACATGGAGACAGGTCGGGAGTGAAAGCAATATTCGGCAGCCGGAACTGTGCATCGTCACCGCCGACAAGGTACGCTCCGATCACGGCTTTTGATTCAGGTGTTTTTTCAAATTCAAGGAGCGCTTTACGGAGGGCATTGCAGATATATTCCATATATTTTTTAGAAAACATGGACGGATACCAGGAAAAATTTCCCGGGGGCAGTCTCTCAGCCGCACCCTTTCCAATGGGATAATGCGGATATCCGAAAATAAAATTTTCACCTTTGCCGTTTTTCATCAGTTCATCCGGATTTTCCTCCAGCCACCGCATTGTCGGAAATACATTCAGTGCAAGCATGACATAGCCGTCCGGCGCCTGCCTTACAATTTCCCGCACAGCTTCCCGCCATGGGGCAATGTCAATGGTGCCGTCCTCCTTCAAAACAAAAGGCAGATGGGAGTCCACTGGCGATCTCCCGAGGGAGACCCATACTGTTGATATTTTAAATCCCAGTTGAGCAAATGTATTGCTGTACCAGGGCACATTCTTAACAGGATAAGGCGTATTATGCATGAATGCGGGCAAAGTGCGTTTTCCGTCAATATACAATTCCACACGGTCGCCTTCCTTTCTTACCTCTGCAACAGCTCTTTTCCGTGACGCAATATTCTTTTCAAGTTCGGCATCCGTCGTTCCCCGGCTGATATTGGCTTTCAAAGGCACTTTTTCCGGCTGTGTGATCCACGGTCTCAATACAGGGTCCACAGTGCGGAACTCCAGCTTCGCAATCTCCACCGAACATGGATTATAGGCAAATGTCCAGCCGGCACGCATCGCAACTGCATTCTCAGGCACCTTCCAGTAATTGAAATACCTGATTTCCGAACGCAATCCCGCCTGTTCAGTAAATTCCATCAGATGCATGGGGGAATACCCTTTGATATTGCTCTCATCGAAACGTATTCCCTCCCCCGGAGAACCATCATAGCCGGGGTTCTGCCGGAGAGGCCGTCCCTTTGAATCAAAGAATGCGACACATGCCGGCGCATATACCGCAAAATCCCATTTCACTTTACGGAAGGAAAGGTCTCCGCGGATCACGGACCCCGGCGCCACTTTGACCGGAGGTCCGTATATTGTCCTGTGCCGGAAATCAGCGCCACTCCAGACAAGCCGCAGATTGGAGCCGTTTTTTACAGCGCTGATTCCTCCGAAGCCCTTCCACTGTGCAGGGTCGTACATAATCCGATCATCGGAAATCTTGCCGAATTTCAACGGGTCCCCTTCATTTTTCCGTATCAGAGCCGCCTGTTCACGAAGATTAACCGTCTTCAGACCAATCGGAATCTCCGTTCCAATGGAAATATCATCAATCAGCCCCTGAAAAAGCAGATAACCGCCATCCTTCCCGCCAATCTCAAGACGATCAGCTTCAAAGAGAGCGCCGTCAATATTTTTTTCTATTGCAATATGCCCGTCCACGTAAAGCTGCTGTAAACATTTATCCCAGCGGATGTTCAACCGTCTCCATATTTTCGGCTCCCGCTTTTTGAGCGTGTAATACAGGTAGGATTTTTTCCCGTTGGAAAAATCAAACTGGACAGTAATCTGCCTGTGACCGACAAGAAATACCGTCAGTGTCTGTTTCCGGTCACTGCTCCGGTAGAGGCGGAATATATAATTATGCGGAGTTTTTCCTGCCTGCGTAATATCATTGAAATACGGTTTGATAAATATTTCAACATTTCCCTGCTTTGTCGGCAATCCATGCAATCCCCTGTAAACAATCGTGGAGAGCGGTCTGTCAAGACCGGGAACAAGATCATGAAAATCATGCAGATTGTCCCGGCAGAAAAGAACGGCACGCCCGGTAGAGCCGGAGTCCTCCGGCGTCTGATGTCTCTGATTCCTGTTTGCAAATACAGCAGGAAGCGCCTTCCCGTAAAGCAAGGCGGAAAGATCTCCTTTTGTATTGAAATCAGCTTTCAATACAGGTGCCGCGGAAAGAGCGGCTTCGATAAACAGCAAAAATAACAATATGGTCCCGTAACTTTTCTGAACAATCATTCTTTCTCTCCGTGTTTAAGTGTAATATCCCCGATATTCCGATGAGCCATTTTCCAAACTAAATCCGGCGCCCCGACAAATCCGGACGTCATGAATTCACAGGAAAAAACATTCAAGTTTTGATACTGCATCATGGAGTTCCTCCCCAACGGCCGCCGGTCCAGCGGACATTTTTATAGCCGCCTTGTGTACTGGTCAGCTGCTGATAGGCGTTCAATGGATTGGCTTTCACCGCACTTGCACGTCCATCCGCAAAACAGATATTGACAGCATTTGCATGTCTTGCATGAGCCTGCCCGAACGCAGCATCTGCAGCGGTATCCTTATAATAGGGTATTACCTGCAAGCTCCCCTTATTCCTCTCCGGATATTTTGCACAATAGGTATCCATGGCAACATAAGCAAGTGTCGGATATTTGATTTGGACTCGGCGGATGGGGGTATCAGGATATTTTATGTCGGCATAAGAATCCGCCACACCGCCGGTAGAGCCAAGGTACTTTCCATTATATCCGTAATGGATGTAGTAAGTGGGATATCCGTTGCTGTTGATCGGAGCAAAAGCGGGGTCACGGTCATAGGAAAGACCCGGACACAGGAAAAGCTTTGCTTTGAACCGGCTGTCCTGCATCAGCGCCAGACTCCACTCTTTTGCCGTCGTATTCGGCAGGCTGATCAGATTGTTCGCATAAGTAGGATAATAATCATTGTACGTATCTGCATACATATGGAATGCAGTCCCTATCTGTTTGAGGTTGCTGACGCAGTGAATCGCCAGTGCTTTCGCCCTCGCTTTATTCAGAGCCGGAAGCAGCATTGCCGCAAGAATGGCGATGATGGATACAACGATCAAAAGCTCTATCAATGTAAAATATCCACGTTTCCAGGCAAAAATCAACCTGGAAATACGGACTTTCCCGATTTTGTCTTTTACGTTGGTCTGAAACACGTTGTCAACCTCCTTGATTATGATTATTTACTATGCCAATAGAACTTTTTCTGATGAAATGACCGGGTATTTTCCGGTGGACTGCGTCATGCGGCACAGAATGCATGGATAACTCCGCAATAATATCCACTGCCAGATGCGCAATTTCAAATCTCGAATGATTCATCGTACTCAAATCATACTTGCGGCAGATATCGTCATATCCAACCACGGAAAAATCTTCAGGCACCTGAAATCCCCGTGCCAGCAGGTGGTCCATAAGCTGTTCTGCAATCATGTCATTATGCGCACATAAGGCTGTCGGACGCGGAACGGAAGTCAAGATCCGGTCAATGATCATCCCGACGTCCTCCGGTTCGCTGCCGATATTGAAACACACAGTATGCATCCCCGCCTTCTCCGCCAGTTTTACAGTAACCGGCCCCCGTTCATAAGCGCAATTCAGGAACTGAGACTGCACGTTTCCAGTCTGCGCGATCACGCAAAGATTCCGGTGCCCGTTCTCTTTGAGACATTTCAACATCTCCCTGATTCCGGGAGCGGGGTCAATCGTAATACTGCTGATATGAGGGTAATGACTGGTTCCGGAGACAAAAACATGCGGCAGGACCTGGTCTTCCAGCAATCTCTCAAAGGCCGGATCAAAAGAGCAGCTCCGTGTACCAAACGTTATGACGCCAATCGAGCGAGGTACGAAACTGTCCAGCCATGCTTTCATATTTTCAGCAGAAGAATCCGGGGCCGGAAGATCCAGAATATTGATGGAAATATGCTGCTCCGCCGCCCGGTCCATGACTCCGGCAATCATCTCAAGCCCGCGTAAATTGGAAAATTTCAGTTGTTCCGAAAATTTATAAGGAAGAATCAGATTCAGGGACGGAAACGGCGCACGGTAATGCCGCGATATGTTTTCCGAAACCACCATGCCGCCACCGCGCACCTTCGACACGGAAAGAATATCCTCCGATGCCAGCAGCCCGTAAGCCTGATGAACAGTATTGCGGTTGATTTCCAGTTCATCCGCAAGCCGGCGTTCGGAAACAAGACGGGTCCCGCTGCGGAGACGGTTGCGGATAATCTCACTGCGTATCTGCTCGGTGAGCTGGGCGCACAAAGGGATCACGGAGTTGCGCTCCAGTCTGATTTCCGGCCTGAATTTTTGACTCGCCATTACAATCCTTTCCTTATCTGGTATAGTATATTATACCGGATTTCATAAAAAAGTCAATACCCTTTTCCGGAAAAAAGACATTTTTTTCAATAAACCATTCCCCGCAAACTGCGGAGTATCGGAAAACCGAACCGATGACAAAAGCCCGAAACAGTATGGCACAGGTCGCTGACCTGCTGCGATCCAACGGCATAAGTTAACCGCCGCAGGCAAAATTCCATGGCGGCGGTTCCACTCGCTCAAGGCGGAAATTTCGTGCTCCGCGCGACCAGCGGTTCGCCGCCGGACCGCGACAAAGGCAAAGCCCTTGACTCAAGAAGAATGCGTGAGCATTCTTCCGTCTCGCAGACGTCTACCCCTGACTCCCCGAAGTAATCGACAGAAGCTGCGGCAGAAGCTGTTTTTTGCGGCTCAGGACGCCCGGCAGCAGGAAAATGCCGTCCGGCGTTCTGGAATACGGCATACGCTTGAGAACAGCGGGCAGCCCCTCCATCAGCAGTTCGGAATTGCCGCGGACAGGGTCCGTGACCAGCAATGCGAAAAAGTCCAGGGAATCCTGCCGGACCGCCTCGGAAACCGCCCTTTCCAGCTCGGGAAGGCGCTGGTGCAGAAGCTCCAGATTGTTCTCCTCGACCTGTGCGACGGCAAAACGGAAATGATTGTCCTCGTAATTCTTGCGGTCGCCGTTGATGACCTCCTCCGCACTCTTGGAAATCAGCGGGGAATCCAGCTTCATCAGGTCCGCCATCAGGTCGGCTCCCTTCACGCCGGAAATCTTCTCCAGCCACTCGCACATGCGGTGATCCAGAGGCGCGGTCGTGGGCGAACGCAGATTCAGGGTATCGCTGACGACGCCGCCGAGGAGAATGCCCGCGCACTCCGGCGTAAGGCTCTCGCCCGAAGCGCGGTACATCATCGCGACCAGTGTGCAGGTGCTCCCCACAATATCGCCGGTGAATTTGATCGGCTGCGCCGTCGGCATCATGCCGATCCGGTGGTGATCCACGACTTCGATCACGGGAATTTCCTCCAGCCCCGGAATCCCCTGCGCCGTCTCGTTGTGATCCACAAGAATCATGCGGAACGGCGGCGGTGCGTTGAACTGGCGCTTCGTCACAACACCGGCAAGTTTCGCGTCATCGCCGATCACCGGATAAACATCCTCCGGCGCGGAAAGCACATCGGAACGGACATCCCGCAACAGGTCGTGCGTGGAAAGCAGAAAGGAATCCTCCGCAAAATCGGCAAAACGGACCGGCATCGAAAACTTAATCCGGCGGATCACCGAAGCAGAGTCATACGGCGTGCGTAGAATCGTCACCCGGCGTTTTTCCGCTTCGTCCACGATCAGCTTCTCCACCGGACAGTTTCCCGTCACGATCAGGAGCCGGATCGGACGCGCCAGCGCGCGGATATGGATCTCCGGACGGTCTCCGGCGATCACGGCAAGCTCATGATGCGTCTGCGGCAGATGTTTTTCGAAATTATCCTGGCTCATCGCTGCCACATAAACGCAGAAATCCTGAATTGCCTCATCCTCGAAACAGGTCAGGGTTTCGGCATTCAGCACCTGCCGGATCAACCGGATGGAAGAATGCACGCGGCGCCCCGTCAGGCTGTTCTCGCTGTCACAGCCGACATTCAGCAGTTTGGAAAGCAGAGTCAGAGGACTGAGCATCCCGAGAAACGTTTTATCCTTTTCCACAACCGGCAGGCGCGGCATGGCGGAATCCTTCAGAACCGTGACCGCATCCAGAAGCGTGGTATCGGCTTCGATGACAGGCACCCTGTCATCCGCCATGTCGCTGAGGCGCACATGGATATCGTTGCGGGAATCCGGCGGCTTCACGCCGAACCGTTTGAAAAGCCATGCGGCACGTTCGGGCAGCATCCCCGGGCAAACCGCCGTAATCTGTTTCACCCCCTGTCTGCGCCGCAGCTCCGCCAGAGCATACGCCGAGGCGATGCTGTCGATATCCGGATTGCGGTGTCCGCTCACAAAAATCCGCGGCTCCCTGTTCATCACACAAAATCCTCCCTTTGTTTCCCGTAATATATCATACCGGAAGCAAAAGGCAAAAAAGGGAAAACGTTATTTTCCGGACACGAGAAAAACATTTTCCTGTGAAAAGCTTTTCTCATGCCGGAACGGAACGACCTACCGGACAGGGATTCCCCTGATTTCCCCGGGCAGAAGCCGCAGAACGCTCCGGCTGGTTGCGGAATGATGCACGATGACTTCCTGCGCAAGATTCTCCTCCGTATTCAGGAGGTAAAGAATGGAACCCGGCGCGGATTCATATACGGCAAAACGGACCCGGTCGGAACACTCCACCTTCGGATACTGCTGGTTGGCTTCGCAGCAGGAATCCATCAGAAAACCGTACAGTTCTTTCAGTCCGTCGGCTCCCGGATATTCCAGAGAATTGACGAGGATCGCACATCCCTGCCCAAGCTTCCGGCTGTAGATCACGCCCTGCATGGAATCGCTCCAGACACCGTCTGCGAAACGGTCCGAGGCAACGGCAAGCGTTTCCGCGCCATCGCATTCCAGATCGGCGGTCAGAAAGCCGCCGTCGGAATATTTCGGGTCACAGTTCGGCGACCACAGCGGGAACCGCCATCCGCACGGAGGCTCCGCTTTGAACTTGATTCCATAAGGCAGGCGTGTACCTTCCCGGCTCCTGATTCTGACGCCGAACAGCTCGCTCCAATCGCCATTGAGATAAGGTTCATATTCCCCCTGCGGCAGAAGAGATGTGTTCAGATGCGCCGCCGTCATGAGAAGCTGTCCGCCGTTTTTCACAAAACGGATCAGTTTTCTGTAAAGCTCCCCGTTCATGCAGTTGCGCCCGAGGAAGAAAAGCACCTGATAACGGGAAAAAATCTCATCCGGAGCGTCATAGGGTATGATATCCGCCTGTCCGAGCGGCGGATTGCCGGAAAAATCCGCATCTCCATAACGCTCCCGGTTTTCCCATGCGCGGCGGCGGTAAAGACGCTCGAAAAGGCTCCAGGAACGGTCGGGAACGCCAAGACGGAACGTCTCATTCCGCCGCTGTCCCCAGAGATGCGTCTGCCCTGCGCCGGTAAAACCGTCGTAACGTCCGTGCACCACTCCGATCACAGCTTTCGGAAATCCCGACGGACGCGGATGTTTTTCCGCGTAATCCGCGACCTCCGCAAGAATGGAACGGAAACGCTTCACCTGCGGATGCTCCGTTCCGTAATCCTTGCCGAGCGCCTTATAATCCATGACGCCGTGTTCGGCATAAACCGGGTCGGCGCCGCGCAGAAACGCATGAAACAGCGAGGTGCGCCAGCGTTTCGCCCACAATTCATCATGCTGGTTCCCTCCGTACCAGACCATCGCCATGTCTACGCCGAAATGCTGTTTCCCGAACGCCAGCGAAGCACCTTTGACGGCGGAATACCCGCGCTCCAGTTCGGATGTGTAGATCACCTCCAGATCGACACGGTCGATTCCCGCGCGGTAAAGGAACGAAGCAGCGACGCCGCACGCCTCAATACAGATGAACGGCGGTTTCATCCCGTTGGAACGAGCATACGCAAGCGCCTCTTTCATCTGCCGCTCCGTATTGTGCGCTGCCTCTCCGAAATCGGAAGCGGACGGCGGAAGCGTCCGGCTCTCCGCAACCGTGCTGTGAGGCCAGTAAAACATCAATCCGCCGTATTCGCACATCAGCAGAGAACCGTCCAGCACATCGCGGTATTCCTCAAGAACCTCAAGAACCTCCCTCCTGAGAGGCAGATAGGACGGCGTAAATTCTCCGGTCAGACGGTTCATCATCTCATCCATGACGAAACGCATGTTCTCTTTCCGGCAGAACTCCCCGATCGCTCTCAACTTGTCCGGAGTCCACGGTCCCACGAACAGCACGGTGTAATTGCCGAGTTTCTCCCGTTTGAAACACTCCATCGTCGCTGTGCCGTAGGAGGATTCGCTCATTCCGCCGACGCGGACCGACCGATACTCTTTTTCCATCTGTTTCATTCCTTCTCTTTGAAAAAATCCGGAATCTGAAGCGCATTCTCCACCGGAATCATGCGGGAATCGGAAAAAGACACCTCATCTTTCTCCCGCCGCAGGATGAACGCCCTCCCCGCGCCGGCAGACAAGGGCAGAACGCCATCCTCCTTCGGATCGTCTCCGACCGTACTGATCCGTTCCGGCGGCGCGCCGATACGCGGAATCACAAAATCCCACACATATGCCAGCGATTTGCATCCGCCGGTATGATCCGTACTGAAAATATGCTCGAACCAAACCGGCTCCAGACCAGCCCGCAACAGTTTCCAGCGGCAGCCCCAGTATGGGTTGTTGCTGACGATGCAGAGATGTGCGCCGGCAGCTTTCAGCCTGCGGATCAGCTCGACGGCATCCTGATAGACATCCAGCATTTCCTCATGACGGAGCATCATCAGCCCGGAAGCCTCCTCCCACGGAATCGAGAAACGCCTCAACAGCTCGCTGTAATCCCACCGCAGGACATTGTTCACACTCTCGAACAAGGCTTTTTCCGCGGCTTCCCGTTCCCATCCGCGGCGAATCATCAGATCGCGGACCACCGGCAGGAAACAGTTCCCGAAGAGTGTCGCTCCGGATGCGGAGGCCTCCTTTCTGTACCGCGTAACCGTATTATCAATGTCAATCAGAAAATGTTGTTCTTGCAGATTCATTTTTCCAGATTTCACTTTCCGGTTTCAATGACATAGACATGACGTTCCAGTCCCTGGAACACGTCCTGTATCACGCCGTCTTTCACAGGAACGGAACGTCCCTCGAAACGGACCTCCGCCCGGTCTGCATATCTGAATTCCGCCGGAAGGCGAAGTACCGCATTGACGGGACTTTTTTCCGGATTGAGTGCAATCACGCAAATCCTGTTTCCATATTTGCGGGTCATCACCGCCAGGGTTTTATCGGATGAAACGGCATCGGAACACTTCTCATCCGAAAAAACAATCTCCTGCAGTTCAAGGAACTCCTGATTCACCTGCCGGAGCGCCTCCCAGTTGCGCGGCCATTTCGGAAGCCCGCAGAAATGAACCAGTCCGGTGCATCCTTTGATCATCATAGCGTAACATTGCGCGAGCTGTTCACCATAGGAACATTCCCTGTAATGGTTGTGCAGATTATCGCCGGACGGGAAGAACCATGCAGGTTTACGCTCGGAACGTCCTGCTTTCTCCACCATCACCGCCCCGTTCAGCATCTCCCGGACGGTACGTGTTTCACTGTTGGTCAGATAGTCGTCAATCATAATGATATCGGTAGCCAGATCGGCAAAACGCCCGGGGATGCCGATTACCGTATTGTTCATGAAGACGGGAATCTCCGGCAGCGCTTTCCGGTAGCTCTCCATAAAGGCTTTGACTTCATCGCTTTTCGCATACAGTTCCGGTTCGTCGATGATCAGCAGGGCGATCACATTCGGGTACTGACGCACTTTTGCGGCAAACTCTTCCGGTTTCCATTTGCCGCGCATACGCCACGCATAGAAGTTCCAGTAGACCACCTTGATGCCCCGTTTTTCCGCCTCGTTCATGAATGCGCGGGTCGCGGCATTGTCCGGCTCATGACTGCCGCAGGTCAGGTATTTGAATCCCGCGTCGGCAAAAGTCCTGACCAGATTCCGCGCCATCTCCGGCGTGAACCGCTGTTCCACTCCGAGGAATGGAGCTACAGTCAGGGCAGGCTTTCCATTGATTTCCAGTGCGCGGTTTTTTCTGTCAATCCTGCAGTAAGGAGCCTTCCGCTCCGGCAGGACCGACATCTCCGCAACTGAAGATACTCTCCCTCCCCCTTCCCCGGAAATCTCAAAATGGACCTGATATTTTCCCGGAGTGAAACCCTTCAACGGAATCTGCACCCTCAAATCGGGCAGCACCTTGAAATCGATTTTTTTCCCGGCGACAGTGGCAACACCCTTCCAGTTTCCGGAAGGCAGGGTGCAGCTTCCGAGAAATTCCGCTTTTTCATCCTTTGTGTAAAAATTATAACGACTGTATAAATTAAGTGATCCGGTCACACTCAGGATGAAATTTTTCCGGGTAAGCATCGTATTGCCCGCACCGGAAAGCACAGCCGTAACATCGCAATTCCTTGCGGAATCGGCAAGCCCGGATGCAAGTTTTACCGTGGTATTGCCGACGGGCAGACTGACAGATGCGGTGCCCAATGTTTTTCCTGTCTTCGAATCCAGAAGCCGGAGTGTTCCGTTTTTGATCGCTTTGCCGGTCATGTTCCGCACCGGGACTTCAAATGCAGCCTTGCCGTCCGCTCCTTTATATAACACGGGAGCCGCAAAACCGATGCGCGCGGAATTCAATGCTCCCGCGGGGAACACCAGTTTCGGGTAGATTGAAACCAGATGGTAGTTCAACTGCGGCGTCCGAAGCAGGGAAAGGAGCTGACGGGACTCCCCGCAGTTGCGTCCGAGATTGAATCCCCAGACATCCGCCAGTTCCGCATCCGCAAAATTACTGAACGGAATGGCAATCTCATAGTCAATGCTGTTTTCCGCACGGTTGATCTTTACGGCGCTCTTCCACTCTCCGTTCCATGCGGGATTGCGTCCGGGGCCGCAGTCAGCCTGGGAATTCGCGGCATTCACCGCAAACTGGTAATACTGTTTCCGGCTGAACGCGGGGTCAAAGAACATTTCGATGCTTTCCGGCTGATAAACAGACCCCATGTCGCGCGGAAATTCTTTCGCCTCCACCTTCGAGGCATCCGGCACGGCACAGCGGAACGCCACGTAAAAATTCTTCCCGTCACATGCAAGCCATGCCGCGGTGCTGTTTTTCGGTGCTTCGCTCCCTTTGTGCAGAAAGGCATCCACCCTGCACGTCTTCGGAAAATCGGAAAGGTCTCCGTCAATCACCGGAGCTTTTTCCGCAAAGGCGATCCTGACATCAGGTATGATCTCCGCCGTTTTTTCCGGCGCACTGCTGAACTTATCCTCATCAAGAGCGCTTGCCTTGTAAGGAGTCGCTTTTTCCCCGAGTTCCACCTGAACATCATCCGCCCAGATCACACCGGGTTCACCGAGCGAAACTCCGAACTGGACCATATTGCGCTCCGGATTCGTCAAAGTGTATTCATAACGTTTCCACTGATCCGTTACTTTGATCTTCCGGGAATGAGTCTTGTGGTGAAGCTCCCAGAAATTCAGAGTCGCGTTCAAATCCGGACGGTCCGCCTTGAGCCAGACGCTTCCCGTCACCGGTTTTCCGACGGAACATCCGGCGTTCCACATCAGAAACCCGGCTTTCAGAACGGAATCGTTCCATGTCAGACGGAGCGAATTGTTCCCGGTATGTTTTTCCTTCGTGTCAATTACGGCAGTTTTCAGGTATTCGCTGTAAGGCGCCTTCCATGTCAGCCCGCGCTGTGTCGCCAGATTGACATAAGGAGGCATATTGTCGATCAGATGCTCAAAGGAACTGTTGATCACCAGATTCGGCGAGTCCGAACCTGCGGCAACGGAATGAACAGCCACATTGTCGATCGTCAGCCTGGCGCGATAGGCGTAAATTTTGATCGTATCGGTCGGTACCATGCTGCTGTCCTGAAAAGTGATCAGCGGCTTGTCATTGACCATGAAAACATATTTGCGCGAATCTCCGGTCCGCTGACGGACCACAGTCATTTTGCAGCTGTCCCCGAAATTATAACCGGGAATGCCGGCGGCATGTCCAAGCGAACGTTTGTAGGTCGGCGGACGGTAGGCGGTCCCCGCCTTTCCATTTGCATAAATCATGAAATGAATACCGTCGATGATGAAACCGACATGACCATATTCCCCGTTGTTTTTCCCCGGGGTCAGATCGGCGGATACGGCGAAATCTTTATCCGTCATCTTTCTGCGGAGCTGGATATGCCCGTTGCCGCTGATCTTCACACAGCCGCCTTCGGGTTTGAGTCCTTGATAGGCATCCCAGTTTTCGGCAAAAAGCCCCACCGTTTCAAAATCGTCGGAAAAGATCAGCGGTCCGGTTGCAGCCCCGTAGAGCCCGCCTGAAAAAATCAGGGCAAACAGGAACAGGATGTATTTTTTCATATTTATTTCTCTTTCATTGTTTCCGTTGCAGTTTTATTGAGCTTTGGACTCGATGAGACGGAAATTCTTTAATTTCACATCACTCTGGCTCTTGGCAATCCGGATGGTATTGTTCACCGGGATTTTCTGTCCTTTGACAGTGCAGATCTCCTGTCCGTCAACCTTGTAGAGATATTCGTAATCGTCGCCGGTCCTGGTCCGGGTGATCTCTATTTTATAAAACTTTCCGTCCTCGTAACCGGGAACTTTTTTCAAACGGCTGTCATTATAGCTTTTCAGAGGGGAGTTGAAAACCGCAACCGCATTCCCGTCCCGCAGGAAAAAGAGAATGCCGTCGATATTCAGCCCGCCGAATCCTTTTTTGTCCATGACTGCGATTTCAGTTTCCACCGTAATCCTGTCTTTGCCTGCAATGGATGTTTTCAGGACAGGCGCATAGTGATTTTTCGCAAGAAACAGAACTCCCTCCTGCGGCTGTGTCGGAGAACGGAAATCCCAGTTTTTCTCAAAGACAGCCTTGTCTTTGAAATCATCACTGAAGACAGTCGTGTCTGTTGTTTCAGCACACCAAAGCGACATTGTGAGAGTTACCAACACGGCGCAGATCATTTTCGTTTTCACAGTTATTTCTCCTTATTATTTTATGGTTCTGTATATGATTCTTCCTCTAAATTGCGACCGGAAAAAAACTCTGCACTTGATTTCAGTTTTTTGAATGCTTTCAATGCCTCATCCGCATAACATCTCATTCCATTGTCATTCGGATGCCAGCGGACAGCGGCAACTTTTCCGCTGCCGCTGTTGGCCGGATCATTTTCATAAGCGGAAACAGATGCAAACGGGATATTCAATTTCGCGCAGACTTGTTGCTGTATTTCCCTGATTTTTTTCGCAGAGATATCATAATCCTTATCGGTGCACTCTTTGTATTCCTCGCGGCATCCCGGATTCCAGATGCCGATGACAATCACCGCGGGAGTTATCTTTTTGTATTCGCCGAGAAGTTCCTCAAGACGCTTTTCATAAGTCTCCAGACGCTCCGGGAGAGCATCATGCTCGCCCCCCTGATAAACGATCAGATCAGTCATAGACCCCGGCGTACCGAAGACCGCGCGAACTCTTTTCTCCGGCATTTCCTTTTGAATTTGTTCCGCCAGAAGGTGTGCATAATCTTTCTCCTCGCACGATGCCGCCATACCGCATTCCCGTGTCCATCCAAGTTCCAGTATGGTCTTTTCATTGACCCCATGACGTGTGATGCTGTTTCCCGCAAACGTGATGAGATACTCACTTTTTCCTTTCTCTGCAACATTCTCATTGGAAACAGGTTCCACATAAGAAAGTCTATCTTTTTCTCCTGCTGACGCACATACAGCGTCCGGGGATCTGGATAACAATATTTTCAAATTCATTCTTTTCCCTTTTAAATATTTTATTGATAAATTTCCGCCCATGACCCCCACATTTTCTTGAGCATGGTCGTTTCCGTTCCCCCTGGTGCGGTAACGGACGGCACCGCACCAGCACAAGTGACATCATGACGCCTTTCATGCTGCACATGTCCATCGATATACCCCAGAGGTGCGCCTCCCGAGTGAAAATTTCCGATCAGATTCCAGCTCATATGAATAAGCGTGTTGGCGTCATCACCGGTATAATTGTCTGAATCCGCATCGCCGTCCATGATAATCTGAGAGGGACGCCTGATCCGGTTAACCTTGATGATCGGATAGGCCGGTGAAGTATCATAAAGCCAGGAATACCCGAGATTCTTGCTGTAGCCGTAAGAATATTTGTCTGCCGGAGTCTGCATGGACGGGCAATGAAAGAATTTTTTATGAGAGTTTTTGATTTCAGCCGCCTTGCTCAAAGCCGGATAAATGATGAAAATCACTTGATCTGTCCATACGCAACCGTCTCTGTTCCAATGCGGCAGACAGTCATGATATGTCACCGTATATTGCAAAGTGGCGGAGGTTATGGTTTTCACATTATTGGCGCACTGTATCCGCCTTGCACTCTCCCGTGCTTTGCTTAAGGCAGGCAGAAGCATCCCCGCAAGAATCGCGATGATCGCTATCACGATGAGGAGCTCTATCAGGGTGAAAACTTTTGTTTTCACCCTCGAAGTAAGAACATCCGAACAAGGAACTCTGAAGGAAGAAATAGAAAAACATTTGAACAATTGAAGGAAGAAAGGAGAAGCGAGGTTGCACAGGGATTGACTGCATCCTCTTTGTGAGACTGTTTCCGGTCTCGAAACAGGATTGGACTTTAATGTGAGATTCGTTGTTTTCATACCGATACTCCTCTTAAGAAGTTTACTGATTGCCGTTTTCTATTCTTCCGCCATATCTTCCACCATGCGCCAGAACGCGATTGCCATGCGATACCCCTCCGCCCGGTCTTTGACAGGCCATCCGCCGGTTTCAAACGTAAGATCATTCAGCCGCGTATTGCGCCGCAGAGAGGTGACGACACCTCTCCAGTCGATCGTGCCGAGCCCCGGCGTGAGATGCTCGTCAATACCATGCGGCCAGATAAACGCAGCTTTGTCACGGATCGTTTCTCCCGGTCCACGATTGTCATGCAGATGCGTTGTGAAGATTTTGAGTTTCATCCGTTCAATCCATTCCGTGATGCTGTTGCCGCTGCAATGTGCGTGACCCGCATCAAGACAGTAACCGACATTGTCCAGTCCGATCATGTCCACAAGCCGTGGCAGAAACACTGGATCACAAAGTGGCTCCGAACGGTCGATGTTTTCCAAAGCAATCCTGACGCCGCATTTTTCGGCATACTCCCCTGCCGCCCGCAGATTTTCCGCATTGATTTCAAGCATGGCGTCGATTCCGATCCGTTCCACTTCCGCCAGATAAAGTCCGCAAAAGGCCTTGACGGAGTCATAATGCCCGAAAGCACGTCCCGCATGGATCACCATATTCTCCGCACCGAGGTTTGCTGTAAATTCAACACATCGGCACAGATGCTCCACCACGAATTTCTGCGATGTGCCGGACAAAGCGAAAGTGGGGCATACGCTGTGATGCTGTGTCGGTTTCATCCCGCGTTCCCGGAGAACCTGCCCGATCCTTTTCGATTCCTTATTCATATCGAAAGCGGACTTTTCCTCAAGATGATATCCGGCAAGCATGACCTTTTCAATGGAGGCGCTTTGAAGAATATCCAGAGACTGTTCCAGCTCCTCCTCGTCCACAGCGCAGATGAACCTGCCGTCCCAGCGGACAGTCAGAACCGGATATGCCAGGTTGAAGTGCCTTTTCATAAAACTCCTTTTCAGACAGTTTGCCGGCAAATCTTATTATATTGCATCTGCTTCGTCCCGCGCGGGGGACAGATTGCCGCCAAAATCTTTCAATTGAATCAGTTTCTTTCTTTATTTATTATATCCTTAAATTGAAAAACCGCCTTGACATTACTGCCAAATAATCTTATAATACTGCCAAAAACAGCAAAACGGCGGAGACGACATTGAAAACCATCCTTTTTTCCGAACATTTTGTTGCCGGAGAATTCCCTGTCATGGTGGAACGCCTGCCCTATTCCAATGTTCCCAATACGGAACTGCACTCCCATGAATTTTCAGAATTGACTCTCATCACAAAAGGGGAATGCATCCATCATTGCAATGGCAAACATACCAGAATCCGGACGGAAGACGTCCTGCTGGTGCATCCCGGATCGGTTCATTGTTTTGAAAACTGTGAAAAACTGGAAGCAGTCTCCCTGCTTTACGATGCGGATGTGCCACATGCGCCGCTTGCTTCCAGCGGTTTTCCCCTGATGCGTGAATTTTATCCTGACAGAAACGCGCCGAAACGGGATGAAGCCGCCCCGATCGGTAAATTTCCCGAATGTGATTTCATGATGATCATGGGAATGCTCCTGCGCCTCCGGTATGAGGTTCGTCATAAGCGATTCGGCCATAAGCTTTTGATTCCTGCAATGTTTACGGAAATCGTCACCTATTTTGCCCGCGGCTATTCCACGAATATCGAAGTCAATACGCGCTGGCAGCTCCGCAAGGCGATCGTATATATGAACCATCATTACATGGAAAAGATCAGCATTGCACAACTCTGCCGGATCGCCGGGATGTCTGAACGCGGCTTGTTCCGTCAGTTCCATGAAAGCGTCATGATGGGACCGTATGAGTATCTCATCAAAATCCGTGCACTTCACGCCATGGAACTGCTTCGGGACAAGAGTCTGTCAATCGGAGAAATCGCCCTGCGCTGCGGCTTCTGTGACAGCAATCATCTCTGCAAGATATTCAAACAGGAGTTCGGCCGGACCCCGAAACATTTCCGGAATCCTGATGAAAGAGCGGGATAAACTTTCCGCCAAAGGCAAACTTGAAGATGGTGCACCCGGCGAGACTTGAACTCACGACCTTCTACTCCGGAGGCAGACGCTCTATCCAACTGAGCTACGGGTGCTTCTCTTGAAACTTGGTATTATAATACCACAAGCCCATTTATTCAATAGCGCTTATGAAAAAGAATGAATTTTGTTGCACGGCAAAACAGAAAAATAAAAACGGCAAAGGAAAGAACTGCCTCTTCAGGAGTTCTTTCCTTTGTTTTCGCACTTGCTGAAGTTTATTCAGGAAGTTCGCCCTTGTCAAGTCCGAGAGGCAGCGGCTCCGGACGTTCACAAGTTGTCACGAGTTCCACTTTCCTGCCCAGTTTGCTGGACTTGTCGAAGGAAAGCATGATCTCAAGAACATGGTTTGCAAGTTCGCCGTTGACACGGTGTTTACGTCCGCTGCGGAGAGCCATTGCCATATCGGCGGCTCCGATGCTGCGGCTGTTTTCCGTGTAGATATGGGTCAGCGGGACATTCTTCCAATCCGACTCCGTATCGCCTTTCCGGAACACTTTCACCGGACCGCCGAATGTATTCGGATCGGGAACCTGAAGCGATCCCTCGGTTCCATAGATCTCAATCGGGCTGTGTCCGTGCCTGTAACAATCGAAGCTGGTGATCACCGTGATCACCGCACCGCACTGGAACTCGACAACACCTGTCAGGTGCGTCGTCACATTCACGGGATATTTATCAAACGGTTTGTATTTATCCTTATAGGTCTCACCGACTTCCGCGCCGAAAGTGCGGTAATCGAAACCTTTGGTCGTGACGGCAATGACACTCTTCGCCGGGCCGAGCATATTGACGAGAGCCGTCATATAGTACGGTCCGAGGTCAAGCATCGGCCCCGCACCGTAGTCATAGAAGAACGGCGCCTGTCCCCATTTTTCAGGTCCGCGCCCCATGACGATCGCGGTGCCGGAAAGCGGTTTGCCGATCCAGCCGTCATCAATGAGTTTGCGTGCGGTCTGCTGTCCGCCGCCGAGGAAGGTATCGGGAGCACATCCGACACGGAGCCCCTTTTCCTTCGCCAGAGCCATTACCTTCGCGGCATCGTCAAAATCGACTCCGAAAGGTTTTTCCGAATAGGCGTGTTTGCCCGCGTTCAGCGTATCCATCGCAATACTGGAGTGAACCTGCGGAGGCGTAAGATTCAGGACAATCTCAATTTCCGGAATCGCCAGGAGTTCTTCGTTGGTCATATTCTGGACACCGTAAAGCTCCTTTTTTGCGGCGGAGCGTTCCGGGATAATGTCGGAACATGCGACAACCTCTATCATATTGAAAGTTTGAGACGCCTTGAAATAGGTATCGGAAATCATTCCGCATCCGATAATACCGACTTTTGTTTTTTTCATTTTCCGTATCCGTTTCAGGTTACTTGTTGCCTGCGGCAAGTCCGTTCCCGGTCATGAACTTGTAGCTCATTTCGATTGCCTTGTACATTTCCGTATCGCAGTAATCAAGTTCGACGACAATGGTTTCGACTGCTGCGGGGGCGGCTTCGACAATCTGCTTGATCGGCAGTGTCCCGGTTCCGAGCGGCATCAGGTCAATCTTCATATCAAGAAGTCCGTTGACCATTTCACCGCCGCCCGCCTTCTGCGTGCAGACACCGTCCTTCATGTGGAGAAGAATGGTTCTGTCGGCAAACAGCTTGAGCATTTCAACAGGATCTTCGGTTCCCTTGTTGGTGGACCAGAAAGAATCGATCTCAAATTTCACATTCGGGCAGAGTTCCGCGAAAATCTCATATTTGAGTTTTCCGTCGATGCGCTCGAATTCCCAGTAGTGGTTGTGCTGGAAAAGCGTGAATCCGTTGCGGGCGAAGAACTCCTGCATCTTGTTCGTAAGCTCGGCTGTCTTCTTGATGGAGTCGAGATCCTTGAAGTCATCGGGCCCGTATCCGCAGACGATCGTCTTGAGTCCGAGAGCGTCGGCCAGCTCCATGCACTCACCGAGATTGTTTCCTCTCGCCCACGGGGAGTGGGAGGAATAGATCTTCATTCCGAGGTCTTCGACGATTTTCTTCAGTTCGGACGGTCTCAGATTCCAGAATCCGGCGGGCTCGACGCCTTTGTATCCGATTTCCGCGACTTTCTTCAGGACTGCGACAAAATCATCTTTTGCATAGTCCCTCAGCGAATAAAGCTGAACTGACAACGGTCTGAGCATGACAATACTCCTTTTTGTGTTTTTTTGTTAGCTTTCATTTGACTAAAAGTATGTTGCTGTATAAATTATATCATACATCAAAGTGAAAACAATTGACGGAAAGTATTTTTTTTTGACGTTTATTATGAAAGAGCGCAAAGTACAGCTTCTGAGGGTCGGATTTTTCGCCTGCCCCAATGTCAAACGGGTCTCTCCGACAACGATTTCGCCATCTTTTGAATGTATCGAAATCCTGACCGGCGGCAAACTCTTTTTTGAAGTGAACGGAGAGGTCAAGCAATTCGAGCGCGGCGCAGTCTTCTGGCACAAGGGAGGAGAACACACGATCTGCGAAACGGATGCCAATGATCCCTACCGCTGCATCGTACTCTATTTCAAGGTCGATGACGGCAACCGCCCCGGCCCGCGCGTAAGCCTCTGGGAATCCTCCGACGCCGCTGTCGATTTCGCAACCGAATGCCACAAGGCGTTTCATTCCGGCTGCGCCGATATGGAAGCGCTCTCGGATTACGCCTACTCCACCATCCGCTGGAAATCCTCGCCGCATCAATCGTCCGTTGAAATCGCATTCCCCGAACCTCTGCAGCGTGCGCTCACGTATATCCAGATGAACTACACTTCGGCAATCGATCCGGAAAACATTGCCGAAAAGTCGAATCTGAGCCGTCCGTATCTCTTTGCCCTGTTCAGGGAATATATGAAAACGACGCCTTACCACTACATTCTTCAACAGCGGATCGGCAAGGCGAAACTTCTGTTATCCGGCGGGTTGACCCCGATCAAGGAAATCGCACTCCTCTGCGGGTTCGACTCCCTGGAAGTGTTTTACCGTCAATTCAAAAAAGAAACGAATCTGACTCCGGCGGATTACCGGAAAAAATATTCCGCATATCCGGAATCTTGGGGCAGGCTCTGCGCGTTGCAGAATCTCAAGGGAAAGTAGGATGAAATGGCAGTTTTTTCAAAAGAGAATCTTCCGGAAGACGAGTTGAAAGAAGAATTCATCTGTTCCGCGGCAGGACCCGGTGGACAGCATGTCAACAAAACTGCCACGGCGGTGCGCCTGGCTTTCCATGCGGCGGAATCGAAGATATTGAACGAACGTACAAGAAATCGTCTCTACGCTCTCGCGGGGACACGTGCCGCGGACGGGTTCGTCACGGTTTTCGTCAAGGATTCACGCAGCCTGGCAATGAACCGCGATCTTGCGCGGGAACGTCTTGCGGCGTTGATCGCACAAGCCATGACCGAGCCGCGAAAACGGAAAAAGACCAAACCGACCAAAGCCTCGAAAGAACGCCGCCTGAAATCGAAAAGTATCCGCAGCAGGGTGAAAAGCTCGCGCTCCGGGCGTTATGACTGTGACTGAATATATCGGTCCGGCAAAGAACATCAGGAAACGGAAAGATCAAAACAGCCGGAATCATTTTTTCATTTTTTTTATTTCTCTCCCAACGGAATTTTTTTTTGCTGAAACACCCTCTTTTTTATCAGCCGGTCACGGAAACATCGTCCGCCCTTTCGCTGTTCTGCCATTTGATTTTTCTTTTTTTGATGATATTCTTCTTTCAACAACAAATTAACCATGGGGGGTAAATTATGTCTGTCATTACCAACATCACCGGACGTGAAATCATTGATTCAAGAGGCAATCCGACCGTAGAGGCGGAAGTTACGCTGGAATGCGGCGTGACGGGGCGCGCATCCGTGCCGTCCGGCGCATCCACAGGGGTGAACGAGGCACTGGAACTGCGTGACGGCGACAAGAAGCGCTACGGGGGAAAAGGAGTTCTTCAGGCGGTCGGACATATCAACAGGGAAATCGCCGAAGCATTGGTCGGCATGGATGTGCTGGATCAGGCCGCACTTGACCGTGCGATGCTCGAACTTGACGGGACTCCGAATAAAAAGAAACTCGGCGCCAATGCGATTCTCGCGGTTTCCATGGCGGCGCTCCATGCCGGCGCGGAATGCGTCGACCTGCCGCTTTACCGTTACATCGGCGGCGTCAATGCGAAACGTCTGCCGGTCCCGATGATGAATATCATCAACGGCGGCGCACACTCGGATGCCCCGATTGATTTTCAGGAGTTCATGATCCGCCCGATCGGGGCAAAATGTTTCCGCGAGGGGCTGCGCATGGGCGTGGAGGTCTTCCATTCCCTGAAATCCGTGCTGAGCGCCAGAGGACTCTCCACATCAGTCGGAGACGAGGGCGGTTTTTCGCCTCATGTCGCCAGTATCGACGACGCAATCACACTGATCATCGAATCAATCGAACGCGCCGGATACAAGGCGGGGACAAGGGCATCCGGCGGGGATGTTTCGATCGCCCTCGACTGCGCATCCAGCGAATTCTACAACACGGAAACGGGGCTTTACGAATACAAAAAAGAGGGACAGGGCAGAGTGCTCTCCTCCACAGAACAGGCGGCATACATCCAGTCCCTGACCGAAAAATATCCCATTGACTCCGTGGAAGACGGCATGTCCGAAAGCGACTGGACCGGATGGCAGATTCTGCACAGCGCGATCGGCAGCCGGGTTCAGCTCGTGGGAGACGATCTTCTTGTGACCAACGTCAAATATCTGCGGAAAGCCATTGACCTGAATGCGGCAAACGCAATTCTCGTCAAGGTCAACCAGATCGGCTCCGTCACGGAGACGCTGGATGCGGTCCGCATGGCGCAGAACGCCGCGTGGAAAGCCGTCATCAGCCACCGGTCCGGCGAAACGGAGGATACCACGATTGCAGACCTTGCAGTCGCCTATGCGACAGGCCAGATCAAGACCGGCTCCGCCAGCCGAAGCGAGCGCATCTGCAAATACAACCGCCTGCTCAGGATCGAAGAAGAACTCGGCGCAAGCGCTGAATATTATTGATCCGGCAATGATGTTCCGGCGGAAGAACAGGAGGCTCCGGACAACCGGAAATTAAAATGTCCTGTTCTTCTGTTGCCGGAACTCATCTTACTTGAGAAGTGCCGCCCATTCCGTCTCCCGGAAACCGACGAGAACGCGGTCTCCGCCGATCAGGAGCGGACGCCTGACCAGCATTCCGTTGGTCGCGAGCAGTCTGATCTGTTCCTCGTCGGACATCTCCGGCAGACGTGCCTTCAACTGCATGGACTTGTAGAGAAGTCCGCTGGTGTTGAAGAATTTCCGGACCGGAAGCCCGCTGGCAGCGATCCATTTTCCGAGCTCGCCCGCAGTGGGGTTCCGTTCGACGATATGACGGTCTTCATAAGAAATGCCGTGATCGTCAAGAAACTTTTTCGCTTTCCGGCAGGTGGAGCATTTCGGATATTCAAGTAAAAGATATTTCATGGCAGAACCTTTCGTTTTTGCTGTAAATTACCGGATTTTCAGTAAAAAGTCTACTGTGAACCAGAAAAAAAATCACGATTTATTTTCCGTTCCGGCATTCTTAAAAAACAGCCAGGCACAACAGACGCCGTCATCATTTACAGCAAATCCATAAGCCGGGAGTAAAGTCTTTCCAGATCCGGAAGCTTGCCGACCTCTTTCAACCCCATTTGTATTTCCATATATTTATCCGGTTCGGACTTCTCCAGCATGGACAGCAGGTCAAATAACTCAACGCCTTTTGCAATATATTTCCAGCGTAAAGTTTCCACTGGACCCGAAGCATGCGGATAAAGCAGATGCGCATTGCCGTTCTGCCCGGCACATTCGATGTTTTCCCACGGATTGTCCTTGCCATACCCTCCGATCATATTCCAGAACAGGAAACCGCTGTATCCGCACTCCTTCATCCGCAGGAACGTAAGTATCGGGGCAATCCCCGGCGCCTCAAGATGAACTCCCGGCAGATTGGACGACATGAACTCATCCCCTGCCTGCCGCCGTATTTCATGCCATGGTTCTTTCCGGATGCTGCTCCGGCACCAGATATTGACGGAACCGTAAAGTGCTGAAACATCTTCTTCATAAATGGTTCCAAGAACTTTAAAATCAGGGAAAAGGGTATGGATTTTCCGGCATTCTTCAATTACTTTCGGGAAGAGAGCCGCCGGAGCTTCATCAATGGTATAATAAAATGCCTGCTTGTAAAGATGATGTCTCCTGAGAACCTCCACCGCTTTTTTGAATGCATCCGGTTTTCTGATGACAAAATCCGGAACCGCAATGCTTACCGCATGATTTTCCTCAAGTTCCGCCATCTGCTTCTCCATATCTGCATCAAAAGTCCATTTTACTCCGTTTTCACGCGGTGTAAGGCGATGCCTGTAATACAGACTGCGACATTTTTTCTGAAATTCCGCAGGAGTATCTTTCGACCCGACGGCTTTCAAAAGTTCAGGAGAAAGCGCCCAACAGCCCGCCGTGCTGCGGAGAGTGCTTCGAGCGGGAAGCGCCGCAGGCAGAACTGTGCATGAGACAGGCAGTTCAAGACGTTCTTTCCCATTCGTCAATAAAATTACGCCTTCATAATTTCCGACAGCCTGTGCCGCCGGGACAAAAACTTCCAGGAAAAGCGGCAGATTGCTTTTCGGCGGAACGGTCACGATATCCGAATCCAGAGGGAGAAGCGGGTCCGGGTAACGCCCGACAGGAGAATTCAAATCGAACCCGGTCGGCTGCTTCGTCCCGATAAAGCCGATACGCCGGACGGAAACCGGCAACCGATCAGCGCCATGTTTCAATACGGCGGAACGCCGGTTCAGGCGGAATGTCAACGGGGCATTGCCGTGGTTGGCAATGACGAACTGGCGGTAAAAACGGCTGTTGCGCAGGGTTCGGAGTTCCTGATTCAGTTCTCCTTTCAGAAAACGGTCCTGTTCAAAAACCTTGATATAGGGAGACACTTCCGCAAGAGAAAGAGCAGAATCCGCCCGATGAAGCTTCGCAGTGACATTCTGCGGTACTACTTTCTGATAAGGAGACTCAGACGAAGCCCATGCTTCAAGAGCGGTATTCATAACACTTGTCTTATGTTCGGAATCAACGCAAACCACCAGACTTCTTCCCGCCTGTTCAAGCTCCCGCCCGTTCCTGAACAGCTTGACCTCCAGCGGCACGCTTTTTTGAGGGAGATCGGCAGACGGTATCCTCAGTTCCAGCGGTTTTCCGGAAATAAAGAGTTCCGCATTCCGTGAGAAACACTCTTTCCCGTCTGCAAAAACTTTAACTCCGAGCGCTCCAAGATCCGAAGTGGGATATACCTCCAAAACAAGCGCCTCATCCGCCCAGCGGTAGGAAAGGACCGCATCTTCGGAAACGGCGGCCGGCACAGTCGCAGGCTCCGCTAAACCGATTCGATAAACAGCAGTCCATCTTTCTTCCGGGCGCAGCTTCACAGGCTGAAATGTCCATTCCAATGTATGATAACCGTTCCAGAAACAGTAATAGTGTTTCAGCAGTTTCCGGAAACCGGCGGAAAAATAGATCAGTCTGCGACTGTCAGGATTGTAAGCCCCCAGCCAGTTGCGGACAGGGTCCTGAAAGTAATCCGCTGATGGCGGAATCAGCTTGACTCCATCCCGTTTCGGCAAAACCGTGTTCCGATAATCTCTGCTGATAATATTATGAACCCAGGGGGTAATCACACGTGCCGTCTTCCCTGTATTGGTGATGCGCCACTCTACTTCAAGATAGCGCGCCCGGTCTTTCAGATAATAGTTTTTTGCAAATGCGAGCCCCGGATATTTTTCATTTTCTGAAATACATTCAAGCGCCAATATCTGCATACTGCCGGTTCGCCTGACCTCGCCTTTATAAGACAGCCGGGTAATTTCCCCGGGATATCCTTCACCGGCAAGCCGGTCTTCCGCCAATGCCCCGCACCAATATTTTCCGGAAAGGAACTCTCTTGCCGCCTCAGCACCGTTTTTCTTATCGATAAGGCTGCGGAGAGTCGCTCCCCGCTGACGGTCCACCGTCAGTTTCAAATATTCATTCTCAAGAATTACGGGGTCCAGCAACGGCGCAGAGAAGAGAAGCGCTGCATACGTGAAAACTGTAATGGCTCCAATAGTTTTCAGCATCATGATTCCGACTCTCCCAACAATTTGATTTCGGTAACATTTAAATAATGATCGGGACCTGTCCAGACGGTCACTTTCAGTATTCCGGCTTTTTTACCGCAGGGAATAGTCAACTGCCAGTCTCTTTTCTTTCTTTCCGCCTCCGGCACGGCAATCTGTCCGGCAGGCTCCATGCCGATCTCATCCTCGCCGCATTCCGCCGACGCCTTCAATACGGTATACATGGATGAAAGATTCTGACCGAAAACCTGAATGGAAGCAATCTTTTGCGGTTTCTCAAGCATCAGGGAAAATGTGACACAACTATCTTCCGGTTTTGAGTGCCAGAAAACGTAACAGACTCCGGTTCCAGGTGCATAACGTATCTTGCCGTCAGTCAACAGACCTTTACGCACAGTCCTGCCATCCTTTACAGGAAGCAGATCGCTGTCCAGCTTTGTCCCGAAATGTTTGTAGTAATTGCCGGGAAGGACTTCATATCTGTCAATTTTGACTTCCCCGCCCGTCAGAACAGCCGCCGATGCAAGCATCGCGAACATCAATGTCGCTTTCATTGTTTCTCCTTATCGTTATGTGACAAATTCAATATTTCTTCTATGATCTCATTTCTCAGCGCTGCCAGCTCCTCTGCTTCCATCCGCATCAGTTCCGGCATCGCCGGAAGCTTGAATTGAACCGTCTCGCCTTTCCTTGCCGCCAGTTCATGCAGGGTATGCAGACAGCGGCTGTCCTGAATGCCGGCATGGAGCATCTCCCAGCCGACGGTCGTACCGTAACGTCCGTCGTTTTCCGGAAACGGCCATGCAATATACCAGTCGCTGCTGTCCCAGTAATATGCAAATCCCCACATGCCTTTCAAATTCATGGCATCGCAGTAAAAACCGAAATCGGCACGGGCGGAGAGAGGATTCCGGGAACGGACCTGCACATAAGAATAACGGCAGTGTTCGCGGATGTATTCCGGCGGACACTCTCCCCATTGACGGTAAAACGGATTGACATATCCCTTCCCAAGCCAGCCGTCGATCACCCCGTTGTAAGCGGCGGACAGGTTCAAGTCAAGCAGCCCCTCCCATTTCCGCACACCGGCGGGCGTTGCATTGGAGGCTATTTTCAATGCAGTCCTATTTCGGAGCATCCGGCAGAACTTTTCAAATGCCGGAACGGTATCAGGGTGAATATCCGGCTCATCCGTGCAGTGGAAATAGATCTGAAATCCCTGCCGTTCCGCATGAAGCGCCAGTGTTTCAAAAACAGGAATGAGAATCTTCTGAAATTCCGGCGCCGTATAATCATCTGTCCCTGCCGCCTTGCCTATATCCCGCAGCAGCGGACCAAGCAGGCCATAAATCAGAACCTGCCGATTCAGCCCCTCCTCTTTCAACCAGGCAAGCGCCCGATCAAAATGTCTTGTATCCGGTGTTCCGTCTTTTGCAAGCGGAACCGGAACCGTCCAGGCGTCAAGCAGAATGTTGCTGATCCCATGTTTCTGAAGATCCTGTACCTGCTGTTTCCTTTTCTTTCCGTCCCTCCCCGGCAGCGAGTTGGTCCAAAGCCCGTAAATACGCGGAGAGCGGGCAAGCTTGAAGGGAAGAATTTCCAACTCCACAGGAATCCGGCAGATTCCATTCAACACCAGTTCCGAACGGTAAATCCCCGGAGCGGCATTCTCCGGCGCGGTCAGGAGAAGCCAGAGTGCGCCGCTTTCATTTTTTTTCACCCGCCAGATTTTCTGAGCCGTCAACCGGTCAGGAATCCGAAGCACATGCCCATCCAGTCCGGCATATTGCAGGGTTGCACTCCCATCTTTTACTTTGTAATACTCCTGAACCCGGATATCCGCCGCGGATGCAGGGATAACCGCCCCTGACACAGCTCGAAAATCCGCAAGATTCCATGAAAAAGCGACATCATTCTTTCCAAGATTGCGAAGCGCCAGCATGGCAGGCTCCCGTTCTCCTGCGCATACACGCAGTTTCAGCACGCCCCGGACCTCGGAACATTCCGGAAAACTCCACGGCAAAATGCTTTTTCCCGCCGCCGGTTGAGAAAAAAGCAGATCGCCATGCAAGGGTGCAGTCGCAATATCACAGATCATCGTGTAGCGTTCCGAACAGTTTTTCAGGCTCAGTGCATTCTCCCTTTCGTCAAGCCGGAACACTTTGTCATAATACGCATTGGTATAACCGGAGCGATCACCGCGGATATTTTTCCACGCAAGATAAGCCGTTCGCCGAAAAGCATTCCCCGGAATCTCGCAGTCAAATGCAATCCAGTTGGAATCAGCTTTGACAAACCATGCCTTCTTCCCTTCCGAATATTGTGGAGCAGAAACAGGAGGCACCTTTGCAATATTCCAGAGAATGCCGGTATTTACAGGCAGAGGGAGCTCCTTTCCATTGAGAGTCATTCCAAGGAAATATCCTCCCCACGCCTCTCTCCCTTCCGGCAGATTCAGACGGGCCCAAATCCGCAGAATGCGACTGCTGTCCGAGGCGGGAATGTTCAAAACCGTCTCTTTTCCGGGCGCCAGCTCAAACTGTCCCGCAAAGAGAAATATGCCGGTAAAACAAAGGATGACTGCTGAACAATATTTCATATTCAATACCCGACTCCATTTTCTATAACACAGTGAATCTTATTGGATCTGAGGCTGGAAAAGAATACCGCCACCGGAAAATTTTCCACATGTCCATCCAGGAAAAGCACATTGCTGGACCGGTTATGACGGCGCAGGCGCAACTGCTGGTCGGCAGTTGCCGGGCTGTTATAGCCCACATCCGGAACAAGGGTAGCAGATTCAAAAACCAATGGAACGGTCGAAAGAGGATACTTGATTCCGGTTATTTTGGGAGAATAGCGGGTCAACCTCCAATTGAGTCCATAACCGGCTTTTGATATAGGAGCCCAGTTGTACCAGCCTGAAGTCCAGTTTGTCCCATTTGATGGAATACGCGACGCTGCCGGACATTGAAAAACCTTGAACGGAAGTTGCGTGTTCTGTGCGGTCAGATCTGAACAATTCAGTTGTTTTGAACCGCACAGCAGTGTCATCCAGGTCAAAGGATCAGAATTGTTATATTTAGATACCACCACCATATCATTATGATCCGCAGTATATATCTGCGATGCCACTCCGATACTTTTCAGGTTGTTGACGCATGATATCTTCCAGGCGGCCTCACGCGCTTTATTTAAGGCAGGCAGAAGCATTCCAGCCAGAATCGCAATGATTGATACAACAATGAGCAATTCTATCAATGTAAATGTCTTCATTTCCTCCCTGCGAAGCAAGGACATGGAACAGGGGACTCTGAAGCAAGAAAGAACGGAAGAACAATCAGGCAATCGAACAGGAAAACTTCCCGGTAAAGCAGGGTGTGAATTGACTGCGTCCTCTCTCGGAGACCGTCTCGCGCCGCAAAGCCGGCGCAGACTCTGCCGGAACGGAATCAACCTTTCAGAGGTTTCATCCATCATAAATTCGATCAATGCAAGTTCAAGCCTTTTCCGCCAGTTCATTTTATTCCTCCTCCAAACCATGATCAATCTCCGGTTTCAATCTGATTGTTTTCATTTCCCTGTTGCTCAAAATATATTCCAGCAACATATTGCTCGCGATTTCAAATATTGATTGCCTGAAACGTCCGAAAATCGTATCGGGGGACGCGCGCACCAGATCACAGTTCCATTGATCTATGAAGTCAATGGAAAGAGGGGAAATGCCGATCTTCTGCTTCAAATTCCAGTGGTTGATGCGGCTGGCGGCAAGAAAAGAGTAATAAATCCCAAGTTCAAAGATCATCGCGTCATATTCCATATACGCAGGGATCAGACGATCCAATTCCTTTCCCCTGTTTCCATCGGTCATGAAAATCACACTTTCCGCGTTTTCATTCAGTCCATGCCGCTTCATAGCCTTACGGAAACCGGATTCAAGATCATACGAAGGATAATAGTCCGGCGCCGAGTTGAACAAAACAATCCGTCTCGCCCCTCCGCGGATCAAATCCTCCGTCACCAGTTCCGCACATGCTTTTATGTCCAGCTCCACCTGCGGAATACCGGAAAAATGACGGCTGTTCCCGACGATGATCATCGGAATCTTCAGGCTTGCGATACTTTTCATGAAATCATCGGAAAGCCAGCCGTAAAGCAGGATGCCGAGCACATCTTCGGCTTCTTTCACGATTTCATTGGAAAAACTGCTGACCTGAAGATACTGAAACTCCATACCGCGTTCATTGAAATAGAACTGCATATATTCCCGTGCCCGGGGCGGAGGATAACTGAGATCGCCGGGACGGTTCACATTGAGGAACAGAATCTTGCCGCTCCTGCTGTCGTTCGTGACGCAGCGTTTCAGGAAAGTGCCGCGCCCGACACTGCGCTCCAGCATCCCTTCCCGCTCCAGGCTCTCCAAAGCCTTCCTCAGGGTGATCATGCTGCAATTCATGCGGGAAATAAGCTGACGTTCCGGAGCAAGCTTATCGCCCGGACGCAGACGATCCTCGGCGATCACATTCAGAACCGCAAGCCGTGCCTGATCGTATTTCAACTGTCTTCCCATAAAAACCACTTCCCCGTCTCTTAATTGCTATATATATTATAAGCATATTAGCAAATTTGTCAAGACCTTTTCCGCAAAAAAAGAAGATTTTATTGAAAAAACACGGCAACCGGAAGGAAAAGACACAGAACCGGATTCAATTTCCGCCGTTCCGGTTCTGTGTGCCTTTTGCCCTTTCTCAAAGCATTCCGAGGAGTTTCATCGCATTGCAGTAACCAACTTTCTCCAAATCCTCTTTGCTGAGCAGATCCAGAGATTCCAGATATTTCATGCAGTCGCTCATACTGGCGGAAGAACCGACCAGACAGCCTTTTTCCGGATTGTGGAACAGTCCGTTTTCTTCAAGAATGGCATCATTGCCAAGCATGTGGTAACGTCCCGGGGGCAGTCCCGCGACGGGAGACGCATCGCTGATGACAATGACTTTATCGGGTCCCTTCATCCGGATTACGCATTTGATCAGCTCCGGCGGCAGGTGATGCCCGTCCGTAATGATCGTGGCAATCAGATCATCGCAGGCAAGCCCGGACCAGACCGGATTCTTATGGCGGTTGATCATATTCGGGATTCCGTTTCCAAGATGTGTCAGCGTGCGCGCGCCCGCCTTTTCCGCTTTCTGAAGCTGTTCGTAATTGGCGAGCTGATGCCCGCAGCCGACCGTGATTCCCAGGGAAACGGCATGGCGGATCAGCTCCTCCACACCCTCGTTTTCCGCGGCGACGGTCATCAGTTTGATGAATCCGCCGGTATGGTCCATGATCTTATCGAGAAAACGGCAGTCCGGCTTCCGGATATACGCCGGATTGTGGCAGCCGACGGCACCGGGCTGATCCGAAAGGAACGGTCCCTCCCAGTGAATGCCGGGAATCTGGTTTTCGAGTCCGTTTTTCACGACGGCGTCATGCATCAGTTTGATATTGCGCAGGTAAACCTCTTCGCTGCCGGTAATGACGGTCGGCAGGAAAAGATAAGTCCCGCTCTCAAAGATTCGCTCCGCTGTACGCAGAAAATCCGATTCCGTAAGTTCAGGATCGGAAAAATCCACATTGTGATAACCGTTGATCTGAATATCAACATAACCCGGAATAGACATTTTACATTGCTCCTTATTTGATATGGTTACGCCTTTTTCATGGCGATTTCAATCCAGTTCACCATTTCCGCACCGGACCGGTCACGGAACGCATCAATGGTGCGTTGACTGCCGAGATAACAGAAATTGACATCCGGTGTCAATACGTGTTCCGGATGCTCCGCAATGCCGCCCGCGCTCAATAATGCCGCTGGCGCGAAGCTGCCTTTGCCCGTTTTCGCGGAAACATGGCAGACTCCCTGCCCGGCGAATCCGGCGGCTTCGATTCTGACGGCTTCCACCTCCATATTTTTCGGCAGGAAGAAACAGCGGTAAAACAAGGCATCATGATCGTGTTTATAGACGCCGGAAGCGATCTCCTGATACTTTCCGCCGCTTTTGACCGAGATCCTGATGCGCTCCGCACCGTATCCGTCCGGCAGACAGAACAGGATGCTCATGAGCCCTTTCTTTTTCACCTCATTCTTACATTCCAGCAAAGCGTTGCGCCAGCGTTCGAAATTCGCCTTGAAGTGTTCCGCGTCGCGTTTCCGGCGGTGCAGCTCGCAGGCGGCAATCCGGCTCTCCGCGACGGCGTCCAGCTCACTGACGATCCCGTCGATGGATTCCGCCTCCTGCCCGTTGAGCAGCTGGAACGCGGCAATCTGCGAACGCGCGGCAAGAACTTTCAATATGGAATCGTCGATGATATCGGCAAGAACAACTTCCGCACGGGAGTCCCTGAGCCTGCCCGAATATTGCATCATGACCGAAGTCATGGTTTTCAAAGCATGAAGCTCATAGCGGTCCGGACCGAAAAACGAGGCGCTCATCAGGTCTGCGGCAGAGAGCGCCGCAACACGTTTGATTCTGGAAGAATACTGCATGATCGCCTGGATAAACAGTTCATCATCCACACCGAAGAGCTGTTTCACTGCGAGCGCCATGGCCTCCTCGCCATTCTGCGCGGCTCCGCTCCAGAGCCAGCCGGCAGCCGCCATCAGCGGGAAAAATTTGTACATGAGAGCAGTCTTCTTTTCCCACGAGGTCAGAAGCCCGCCCAGCGGTTTACGGTTCCGCGCATAGTTGGCGGTCGATTCCACATTGCCCCAGAGGAAATCGGCAGGTCCGACGAGATAATCGAAACCGAGTTCCTCATATTCCGCAAGCTGGTCGCGGAAAAGCAGATTCGCGAAATGCCCCTGATACCCCGTCACATTCTCCTGATACTGCCAGTTGACCATGATAATGTCTTTCGGCATCTTTGCGAGAATGTCATGGTAATATTCGAACATATCATCCCACATCATCATGCGTCTGCGGAGTTTTTTCGTCACAACCTGATGGCAGAACTTGAAATGTTCCAGATACAGTTCCTGCTCTCCCTGATACGCCGCGGCTTTCTCCGCGCATTCCGGGCAGAACCCGATATCCCATGCCTCATCCCCGCCGACATGGATATACTCCGATTTGAAAATTCTGCCGACCTCGGTAAAGTAGGATTCAATGAATTTGCGCGTCTCCGGCAGGGACGGGCAGAAAACATGACGGGCGTTGCTTTGGAAACGCCCCTTGATTCCATTCCGCAGTTCCGCGTAATTTTCATATTTTTTCTGTTCGAGAATAAGTTCCGCGTGTCCGAGCGCCGCAAGTCCCGGGATCACGTCAATGCCGCGCGTCTCGGCATATTCGATGATCTCTTTCAGTTCTTCCGCGGAATATCCGTCCTTTTTGCCGATGTCAAAGGTTTTCGTCCGGACACGCCATTCCAGATACAGAAACAGCGTGTTATAGTGGTTTTCGGCAATGAAATCGATGAATCCTTTCAGGAACTCCATAGACTCCATCTGACGCGCCAAGTCAAGCTGGACCGCACGGATTTTGTAGTTGATGTTCATTCGCAAGCCTTTTATATGTTAACGTTAATACAACAGCATCATTAAAACTTAGACTTTATTTTCATGAATTCAAGCCGAGTTATCCGAAAATATTTGATTTCTGCGTCTTTGCGGCATATCTTACGGTATTGATATGAGAATGAATCACGATCTCCGGAAAATAATAATGATGAAAAAATTCTTTCTTCTGATTCTGCTGCTCCTGCCTGCGCTGTTCTTCTCCGCAGAAGCGGAAACGCTTGTTCTGCCGCCCGGCACCCCCGTATTCCGGGATGTCAATCTCAAACGTCCGCCGGTTCTTATAACAGAAAAAGAAACCGTATGCGAAATCATCGGCAGGCAGATTTACCGTTACGAAAAGCCGCCGCTCATGAAGGACATCACATTCTACCGGTTCCATATTCCGGGGCAAGGCGACTTCCTGGCGTCGCCGGAGGTCATGATCAGCATAAACAGGGAAAAGCGTTCCTTTTCCTATGAATTGGAACAACTTCCGCTGATGATGCTTCTCGGCGCCTTATGCGCATCCGGCGGCTTCCTCCTGACTATTCTGTTCTTCCGGAAACAGAATTCAAAATATGCGCCCTGTCTGCCGTTCGGCTCTCTGATTCTCTTTTTCTGCGGAATCATGCTGTACACGATCGGAGCAAGCGGAAACATCGTTCAGGGACAGGCGGACGATTTCGCCTACTTCCAGATAGCGAAGGACATTGCTTCAGGAAACTTCACCGGCAAATGGAGCTATACAGTCGGGCTCCCGCTTTTCTATCTCCCGTTCCAGTTTATCCTGAAAGCCCGGACACTGCAGGAATTTTATCCGCCGTTCCTGCTGTTCAACTGTTTTATCGTGACGCCGTTCGCCCTCTGCATGGCTTACCGGATCATCCGGAAACTCTCCGCCGCCATTCCGGCGCTGTCCGCAATGCTGCTCTGGCTCGCCATGACATTTCTCTACCACCACCGCTACTTCTGGGTCGGCAGCCAGGACCTTTATGCACAATATGTCTATAAATCCTTTCCCGCCCTGCCGGAGTTCTCCTTTTCCTATTCGCTGTATGAACTCTATACCTTTTACGGTTACAACTGCGTCAGCGACACCATCAGCACAGCGCTCGTTTTCGCCTGTCTCGCTTTCATTTTATCCATGAAAGCCAGCCAATGGAATCTGGCACTGTTTTCCGCTCTTTTCGGACTGGCATGTCTGGTCCGTGTCAACAATATTCTTTTTGCGCCGCTGATGCTGCTGGCTCTGTATCTGCGTTACGCGGAACAGTTATGCCGGTTCCGGCAGTGGCTCCGCTTCCTGCTGACGGGCGCACTCCCGTTTCTCGCGGTATTTTCCATTCAACTGGCGGTGGACTGGATTCAGTTCGGCAATCCGTTCACCCTGCCCTATGTCCTCCATGGGGAGGCTACGCAGAAAGGCTTTTCCTTCAGCATGGTTCCCTACGGAATCAAACTGCTCTGCAACTCCAACCACGCATGGTTCGTTACAGGCACCCTTGCATTGTTTTTCATCTCATCGCGCCGTACCCGGGCTCTTCTCGGCTGGTGGATTTACCCGCCGGTCTTTTTCTTCTTCGGCTATCCGATGGTCTTCAACAATGCAACGCGCTTCATTCTGCCTGTTTTCGCCGGACTCGCCGCGGCAGTTGTGTTGACGGATCTCTGGAAACACAATTCACGCTCCATGAACATACGAATCGTCATGGTGCTTCTCCTGTCGGTATTCCTGACCGCGCCGGTGTCCTCGCCGAGGCTGGCTCATCTGCTGCCCTGGAATCTGCAAAAATATGGAGAATCGCCTCAATCCATGCAGTTTATACAATATTTCATACTGATTCTCTCTCTGCTTATCTTCCTGACCGGTCTCCATGAACTATGGGGAAAGCGGAAAAATCAGGCGGCATTCCGCTACGCACTCATGCCAACGGTATTTCTTGGAGCTTTTCTGCTGCTTTTCTACTGGGCGAATCCGTATGCAACGGCATTCATCATGCTCTGCGCCTTCCTGCGCACGCTTTATGATACAATGCTCCTCATCCGGGAAAAGATCAGAACAGTTCCGGCTGAATATGTGTCGGAGGATTCAGGATTGACCTGACCGGCTCGAAAGTCATGCGGTGAATCGGGCAGGGACCGTACTTCCGGACGGCTTCGGTATGAAGTTCCGTGCAATACCCTTTATGAATCTCGAAATGGTATTCCGGATAAACTGCCGCGATCTTCTCCATATAGAGATCACGGTGTGTTTTGGCGAGAATGCTTGCCGCAGCAATGGAGGCGGATTTTGCATCGCCTTTCACGATCGACTGCGAGGGGACGGGAAGTCCCTTGACCGGGTTGCCGTCTATCAGGGCGAACTGAACTTCTTTCAGCTGCTCCAGCGCCATCCCCATGGCTTTCCAGGTGGCACGGAGAATATTGATCCGGTCTATCTCCTCCGGCGAGACCTCCCCGACGGCGTACAGGATGGAAGGTTCCGCAAGAATCCGTTCCCTCATCCGCATCCGCTCGGCATGGGAAAGCTGTTTGGAGTCGAACACTCCGGCGGGAATCCGGTTTCTCTCGGTGAAAACAACGGCGGCGGCGACCACCGGCCCCGCCATGCAGCCGCGCCCGGCTTCATCGACGCCGGCGACAAAAGAAAACCCCTCGGCCCACTTTACAGTTTCGCAGGCGAGGAGTCGATCCCGCACAGACAGAAATTCTTCCGGAGAAGAACTTTTGACGGCGGTATTTTTCTTTGTCATGTCCGCAGGACGGAGGATCAGGTGTTGAACTTCTTTTCCTTGACCTTGGCGGCTTTGCCGACTTTGTCTCTGAGATAGTAGAGCTTGGCGCGTCTGACATGCCCTCTGCGCTCCACTTCGATTCTGTCGATTCTGGGGGTGTGAAGCGGGAAAATCTTTTCCACGCCGACACCGAAAGAGACACGTCTGACAGTGAAAGTCTCGCGGATTCCGCTGCCCCTTCTTGCGATGACAACGCCGGAGAAGAGCTGGATACGCTCGTTATCGCCTTCGACGATCTTGTTGTAAACTTTTACGGTGTCACCGATGTTGAAGTCAGGAATATCCTGCTTGCACTGCATTTTTTCGATTTTGTCAATCACGTTCATATTTTTAATCCTCCGATTTTGATTCGTTCTTCAAAGCGAGATCGGGGCGCCTCCTCAATGTTTCAAGGAAAGCCTCGTTCCGCCTCCACTTTTCGATCAACGCGTGATTCCCCGAGAGAAGCACGTCCGGCACCGTCCAACCGCGAAAATCGGCGGGCCTTGTATACTGCGGATATTCCAGGAATCCCGATTCGGTCGAAAAGGATTCATCAACATCCGATTCATCACATCCCAGCGCACCCGGCATCAGTCTCACCAGCGCATCGCACATGACCATTGCCGGAAGATTACCGCTCGTAAGGATATAATCCCCTATCGATATTTCGCGATCGACAAGATGCTTCCTCACGCGCTCATCCACGCCTTCATAATGTCCGCAAACTATAACCAGATGACTTTCCTGCGCCAGCTCCGAAGCGATCTTCTGCGAGAACTGCTCCCCGCGCGGACCGGTCAGAATGACTTTCGTATCATCTTTTCTCAACGCTTCCACCGCTTCGAAAAGCGGTTCGGGCTTCATCAACATTCCCGGACCGCCTCCGAACGGCTTGTCATCCACCGTCTGGTGTCTGTCATGCGTATAGTCTCTGAGATTGACCGCATTGATCTCCACGATCCCGTTTTTCATTGCGCGTCCCACAATACTGCATCCGAGGGGACCGAAAAAGATTTCCGGGAACAGAGTAATGATGTCAATACGCAGACTCAGTCCATCACCTCAACGCTGACTCTGTCCTGCATTCTTCCGGCGGCACCGGCGACAAGGGCGCGCAGAGCGATAATGGTTTTGCCCTTTTTACCGATGATCTTTCCGGTGTCTTCTTTCCTGCAGGAGATTTTGATGACTTTGACTTCGCCATCGGTTTCGGTCACTACCTTGACCTCATCCGGATTGTCAACCAGCGCGCGGACGACATAATCGACGAACCCTTCCAGGTCCTTCAAAGTAACCGGACGCAGATTGGAATTCCCGGAATCGGAAGCTGCGGGAGCCGCCGAAACAGATTTCTTATCTTCGTCGCCGGAATGTCCGCCGCCGAACAATTTCATTAATGCCTTGATAACCACGGTACATACTCCAAGGTTCAGGCCGCCTGAAACAAATGACGCCGCCACCATAAAATGCGGCGCCTCAGGATCACAGTCTCACGACTGATCAGGCTTCGGCCGCTTCCTTCTTAAAATTCTTTTTCTTGGTATAGGGATCAGCAACGCCTCTGACCTTGGATTTGCCCTCTTTGGCGCGCTTGTAAATGTCTGCCACAGTTTCGCTCATCTGAGCGCCCTGGGAAAGCCAGTATTCTGTTCTTTCGACATCGAGTTTCTCATTGCTCTGTTTCGGATCATAGAAACCGAGTGTTTCGAGGGTGTAGCCGTCGCGTGAGGAACGGATGTCTGTTGCAACCACGCGGAAGCTGATCCAGTTCTTCGCACCTGTCTTTTTCAGTCTGATTCTGACCATAGTAAGGTTACCTTATTCTCATACTGTTTGTTATCCGGCACTGCGGCCTTTCCGCGTGCCCCTGTTTTCTCCTTCACCGCCCGGTCGTAATGAGTAGAGAGCGGCAAAAGTCAAATAATATACCCACTCATTTCCCAATTTCAAATCATTTTCCGGCTTTTTTTGCATAAGCCATTCGATTTCAGCGTATTTTTTTACGAAAAACATGAATTTTTCCAAAATACTTTTCTCATAAAAATTTGATTTCCTGCCATATCCCGTATAATGTATCATACTTTTGCAAAAATAAAATCTTTACCCAGGAGTAATCTATCATGTTTCGCCGTTCCCTGCTGCTGTTTGCAATACTGGCAATCTCGTTTCCGCTTTATCCGCAGGAGGAAACGCCCGCGCCGGATGCGTCGGAAAAAGAAGAGTCGAACCTCATTAAAACCGGCACCGTGGTCTCCGCTTCGGCAACTTCGGAAAAACCGGCGGTTTCTTCTCCATACGGAGACCAGAAAAACAGCTCCCCCTGCTGGGTTGAAGTAACGGTGAAACCGGATGCCGGACGTTCCGTCAGCATTCACGACTATGTATTGACTGCCGACGGCAGCGAATACCCCTGCGTGGCGGTCGCATTGGACGGCGACAGCTATTCCGGCGACACATGGAAGCTGGAGCAGATGGACGGCGGCAAGAATTTCAAGATGCTTTTCCCCGTCCCTTCAAAGGATAAGGAATATAAGATAAAATTCAAGCTTCTCCCGACTTCACTGGCTCCGGTCAAGCTGAATTTTTCCGCTCCGACAGAAGAAAATAAGTAAACATCAGCTATTTTTCAGCAAAAAACAGGAACAGACACCTTGAAAAACGGAGTTGACGCATTATTTTATCAATTCGTTTTTTGTAATCATGAAACAAAACATAAATTTGCAATACAAGTCAGGGAAAAGACTGGTTTCCCTGGAGAAAGGTAAAGAAAAATGAAGAGAACGTATCAGCCCTCAAGACTGAAAAGAGCCCGTAAATGTGGATTCAGAGCAAGAATGGCGACCCGCGGCGGACGTGCGGTCCTCAGCAGCCGCAGAGCGAAAGGCCGCAAGAGACTCGCTCTCGACTGATGTGCAGTTCCCTGTCTGCCCGTCTGATCCGGGAGGCAGTTGGTGGAACATTTCGCCGGATCTCATAACGTCTCTACGGGTTTGGATGGCAGAATCTTGAAGCAGACACTGACAGAACATGACAAGTTGAAGCTCAAGTCCGATTTCATGCTGGTGCGTGAAAAAGGGAAAAAACAGACAAGCCCGTTTGCCGTTCTGCTTTATCTGGTCCCCGACGGGAATCAGAGTCTGGATTCAGTGAAATGCGGCATCATCTGCAGCCGCAGATTCGATCGCCGGGCAGTAAGAAGGAACCGGGCAAGACGGTTGCTGTGGGAATCTTTCCGCCTGATGAAGCAGAGGATTATGCCATGTCAGATGATTTTCATTCCGAGACGAGAGATTCTGAATGCCAGGGTGCAGGACGTTGCCGTTCAGATGGAAATGATGTTCTTCAGGGCAAAGATCCTGATGCATTCCCAGAAATAAAATTTTCTTTTTCTCTTTCCGGATTGCTTCTCCTGATGATCTGGTGTTACAAGAAGGCAATCTCTCCCATGCTTCCGAGATGCTGTCGTTTTACTCCGACGTGTTCCGCGTATGCCGCAGAAGCCATCATGACCCATGGCGTTCTGAAAGGGCTTTGTCTTGCCGTATGGCGCCTGATGCGTTGTCAGCCTCTTTGCAGGGGCGGATATGATCCGGTGCCGCCCCGGGGCTTCTGGCGGGTCAAATAATGAAAGGTAGAAAAGTGAAGTTTGATAAAGAGACGTTTATCGTAATCGCCATCGCTCTTGCCATCCTGGTCGGCTGGGGGATCTATTACCCGAAGCAGCAGGCGAAACAGGCTGAATACAATCGGCAACAGGCAATGATCGCCAAAACTCAGGCGCAATATGCCGAACTCGCCCGGAAACAGGAAACGGAAAACGCAGACAGGAAAGCCGATCCTCTCCGGACGGTTGCGGAAAAAACGGAACCGGAAGCCGTCAAAGCCTCTCCCGTCGCCTCCACCCTCTCGCTTCTTCCCCTTGTCACGTTCGGAAATGAAGTCGCGGATTTTTCAATCAATCCCAATACCGGCACCATAGACAAAGTGGAGTTCAAACAGTTCACAACATCCAACAAGAAAGAACCCGTGGTTTATGATTCCGTTTACGCCCCTTACAGAACGTTCTCGCTGACAGGGCTTGACTCCTGGGTAACGGTGGAAATCGGCAAACCTGTCCGGACGGAAAATACTCTTACGATCTCACGCACACTTGCCAGAAAAGCCGATAAGATCAGGATCACGCAGGTTTTTACTCTTGACAAGAGTTCTTACAGCCTGAAATGCGATATCACGGTTCAGAATCTTTCCTCAGAAAACATCGTGCTGCCGGAACTTAAAATCTGGACAGCCGGTCTTCCTCCGCTCCGCAATTTCTCCGGCGATGTCCTTGTCCGCGACCCGCGCTATATCGAATACTGTCCGAGCTCCGCACAGAAAGCGATCTCTCTTGACCCTGAAATGAAAGAGGAGAAGTTCAAAGCGGTCAACGGCGGCATCCCCGTGGACTGGGTCGGCGTGACGAACAAATATTTTGCATCGCTCCTGTTTCCGTCGAAGCCTTTCGACGGCGGGTTCGAGCTTCGCCGCAATGCCGTTCCGAATGAGTTCGGAAAAGCCGGCGAGGTCTATCACATGCCTTCGATCTGCGGCGTCTATAAAAATGTGGCACTGAATGCCGGAGATTCTCTGAAACTTGATTTTTCCTGCTTCACAGGGCCGAAAACCCTGAAACAGATCCGTCAGCTTCCGGAGTCCACCGTCTCCGTTCTGCATCTCTCCTATTTCTCGTGGATGGAGTTTCTCGCGCGTCCCCTGATGTGGCTTCTGGATTACCTGAAAGGGCTCAGCGGTTCCTACGGCATTGCGATTATTCTCCTGACGGTCATCGTCCGCGTGGTCTTCTGGCCGGTGACGCAGCGCGCGAACAATTCCATGCGCAAGATGGCGAAAATCCAGCCGAAGATCAAGGAACTCCGCGAAAAATATAAAGAACGCCCGCAGGAAATGAATGCGAAAATGATGGAACTTTACCGCGAGGAAAAGGTCAATCCTGTCGGGGGATGTCTCCCGATCCTGCTTCAACTGCCGGTATTCTTCGCACTGTATTCCGTTCTGGAATCCGCGGTGGAGCTCCGTCATGTGTCGTTCCTCTGGGCGGCTGACCTGACGAAGCCGGACCTTGTCGGTCCGCCGCTTCTGTTCGGTTACGGCATTCATCCCCTGATTCTGATCATGACTGTCCTGATGGTCATTCAGCAGAAGATGACGCCGTCCACAATGGACCCGATGCAGCAGAAAATGATGATGGCAATGCCTGTGATCATGCTGGTCATGCTCTACAATCTGCCGTCCGGACTGACTCTCTACTGGACCGTCAGTCAGATATTCAGTATTCTTCAGATGAAGTATAGTCAATACATCGCAAAGAGGGAAGACGAAAAAGAGGCCCTCAAGTCAAAATCTGCATAACAGAAATGCAAGAGGTAAACATGGAAAACGAAAACATTACAGACACAATGGAACAGGCTCCCGCAGCGGAAGCCGATGTTCAGGCACCCGCACAGGAACAGCCGCAGCCGGCGAGAGAACAGCGTCCTCAGATTGTTGTGACCCAGGAGATGCTGGATAAGTCGAAAAAGACTCTTGCCACAATGCTGGATTATCTCGGACTCGAAGGAACGGTGAAAGCCGAAGGAAGAACCTCCAAAATCAATCTGCTCGTCAGCAGTGAAGACGCGGGACGCATCATCGGCAGAAAAGGGCAGTCTCTGGAAAGTCTCCAGACCCTTCTCAACAGAATGATGCAGAAGGAAAATATTGATTTCCCGAAAGTTTATATCGATATCGACGGTTACTCATCCAAGCGCGGGGAACGGCGTGAAGACAGACGGGACGACCGCAGAGGCGGAGACAGACGCGACAGAGGTCCAAGGGGACGCCGTGACGGTGGAAGGTCTTACCATGACGATGACGACGGCAATGAAAATGACGAGAATCTCCGCCAGCAGGCGATTGACGCCTCCAAGGAAGTCAGGCGCTGGGGCGAACCCGTCACCCTGCCCCCGATGAATGCGCACGACAGACGTATCATCCATATCACTCTCGAAGGTGAAAGCGATCTTCAGACAGAAAGCACCGGAGAAGGAAATTTCAAGAGCGTTGTCATTTCTCTCAAGAAATAACTCTTTTCATTGAATTCAAAGTCCCGCACAGTTTCGTCTGCTGCGGGACTTCCTGTATCCAGCAAAGATTGTATATATGAACTCTTACGGAAACGCACAAAAACGCATGAGGCAACAGACTCAATAAGCAGATCATTCCCGAAACTGTTTTTAACGGTCTTTTCTGTTTTCCGGCAGGAATTCAACGGTGAGCTCCAGATCGCCGTCCGCCGGAACAGCGGCATCAAATGAGACAATGAGGATTCCCGGATTCGGGGAATCGAACTCATGCATCAGCTTCTCCGCCGGAGTGATCTTCCATTTGCCGCCCCGGTTTTTCTTTACCGCAAGTTTTTTCCCTCCGGAACGCAACAGCAGAGTTTTCTCACCCGAAGCCTCCGTCGCCGTACATAACTGCCAGCATATCCGGGCATTCGGCTTCAAGCCGCTCAGAGAATCCGTCACTCTCAGGGAACGGTCCGGGCGGAGTTCCAGCTTGCGGATCACTTTCTTCGCCTTGTCTTTATACAAAGAGGTCAAATCAAGAACACACCGTTCCGGCTGAAAATCAACGATCTCAGCCTTGCCCTTCACAAGTTGCGGCTCTCCGTCAACCCTGAGAATGCTGTGGCTGTCCGGCCCGATCCGGAAAATATGCCAGCGGTCGCTCTCCTGCCTTGCGTCCCACAATGCAAGTCCCTGTGACTCGATCCGGTAATAATTCTCGGCTCCGAGATCCGAAACCCAGCGGACGCCGTTTGCCTCATAGATGAAAGAACCGCCGTCCATGTGACCGTGCGGCCCCGACGGAGAACCTCCCTTGACCCCAAGATAGGCATCCGTAGACTTCCAGCCTGTCCGGTAAATCGCAATCGGTACCTCTGCCGTATCACCGCTGTAAAAGACAAGATTCCGGCTCGCGGTTTCCGTCCAGTCCTGCAGATACAGCAGGGATAGCGGAAGCAGCCGGTTCCGGCTGTTTTTCAATGTGCGCGGACGTCGCTCCGCCTCGCGCTTCAATGCTTTCCGCTCATTCTTTGAAAACCAGTCCGGACGGTTGAAACGGCGGATCAGCCAGTGCATCGCAAAAGAGCTTCCGAGTCTCTTTCCGCAGTCGGCATAATTGAACAATTCTCCTGTGGGCGCAGTCGAAGCAATCACGAAGTCGCCGGTAACGGAAAATCCCGGAATTTCCGAAAGCCCGAAATCCTGTCCGAACGCTCCTTCCAGCAACGCCAGCAGAACCACGGTGAATTCCGTTCCGTATCCCCAGTAGGTCGGACCCTCCGGATAGGCACCGTTCGGCGAGAAAGAGGCTTTCATGGAACGCGGCAGATTACGAATCGCACGCAGAATCGTCTTTTCGGCAAGTTCAGGCTCAGAATCGGCAACGGCAAGCGCACCTGCGACCATTCCCGCATGGCAGACCTGATTCCAGTTGTTCTTTCCTATAATCCACCAGTGCCTCCCGGAGAATGAAGGCTTGATTCCTTTCTCTATGATCGCAGAACGAATCTTCAAACGCTGTTCATCATCCAACATATCATAAAGCCAGTCGTAACCGACGGCAAGGGCAAGGGTCATTTCCGCGACATCAAGAAAATGCGACGGATTCCAGTTGCTGAAATCGGAAACGGCACACATCTCCCGGACGGCACGTTCAGCGAAACGGCGTTCCCGCGTCAGATGATAAGCCATTGCAAGCGTATTGATCCGGTAGAGGACATTACGGCTGACCCCAAGCAGGCGGCGCCCCTGCATGATCCGTTCCGCGGGAGATTCCTTCAGCAACACTTCGGCATCATGAACCACTCGTTCCGCAAGTGCTTTGCCGCAGACCGTTTTCTGCGTCTCTCTCAATGGAAGGAACCCCGTCTTCGAATTGACGAAAAGGCGGGGATGTGTGCCTGCGATTTCCGGCAGCATGATCTGTTTCTCCTGTGGTTGAGCCGCTCCGGAGACAGACTGTATTGCCAACCCGAAGCAGAATAAAAACAAATATATTTTTCTCATAAGACAAAACCTCTCGCCTAATATAGCCTCGAAGAAAAATTTTGCCAGCGGATTTTTGGAAAAACGGTCTTCAATGCGGAGCCAGCAGAAGGAATGGGTAAACCGGGATGTTGCGCAGAATCCAATAGAGCACAAGGATAATCAGAACAGGATAAGCAACCCATGCCCGCAGGGCAAGCCGCGGTTTCCAGAGCAGAACGCCGATCAGGATCAGCGACGGAAACAACAACAGATTATAACGGAACGCCGCATAAAAATCTCCGTGAAGAGCCGCATAAAGCGCACGCGTCGTCCCGCATCCGGAACAGTAGAGCCCCGTCAGCCGGTAAAAGGAGCACTGCGGCAGCCAGCGCGTCGCAACGGGGTTATGGAAATACAGGAAAATCAGCCCGATTCCGCCGGCAGCCGCCAGAAAAATAAAAAACAGAAGTTTCACCAAACGCTCCTGTTTTATTTTTTTGACCGGGTCATTTCCGGCAGATTCCCGGAAATCAGGATGCTGCATGATCCGCAAAAGTCCCGAGCACCTGCAACGCAAGATAGATTCCATTGATGACAATTCCGGTGCCGAATGCAATCCATGCCCACATGGAAGCTTTTGACGACGCCTGCTGCGCGCCTGCAACATCGCCGCTCTGCAGCAGAGACGATACCTTCGCGGCATAGACAATGGAAACAATACCGAACGGCAGGCAGCAGCACAGCGTAGTGATGATCGCCTCAGCCAAGTGCGATTTAATTTGAACCGGAGGAGTCTGGCGCGCTCCGCAATGAGTGCAAACCTCCGCATTCTCCGTGATTTCTTTTCCGCATTGTTTACAGAACATGTCTTTTCCTCTCCTTAGTTGCTGCTGATGATAAGAATTAAAAGTGCAACATTCAACAGGAACATTACAGCTCCCGCAAGAATGCCGAACCACGCATGGATCGCCCCTTTCGCCTGAGGGTTTTTCTTTGCAAACTGCACCCCCTTGACACCTGCGACAAAAGCGGGAATTCCCGCAAAAATACCGCAGATCAGAGACGCCAGCCCCAGATAATAAGCCCAGAGAGCCCAGGAGTTGTTTGGAATGAAAAAAGTCGTGGCATCATCTGCAACCACGGCACGCTGTCCCAGCGAAGCGCCGCACGCGGAACAGAACCTGGCATCGGCACTCATCTCTTTTCCACAATTCTGACAATACATTGCTCCCTCCTTTTTTCTGCAAATATAAACAGGAAAAGAAAGAAATGCAACCCGGAAAATGAAATTACAGACTACTTTTCCAGCATTCCGCCGCGTTTGCCGACAATATAATTGCAGACATTGTCGCCAGTCACATTGCATGCGGTTTCAAACATGTCAAGAAGCGGGTTGATACCGATGGCGAGCGCCACAATCATCGCAATCTCGGAGTCATTCAATCCGAGATTCGCCAGCACCATGAACAGCAGGAAAACGCTTCCGCCGGGAATGCCTCCGGCTCCCACCGAAGCAAAGACAACGGAAATCAGCAGGACCGCCAACTGCGAAACTCCAATCTGAATCCCGAAAATGTTTGCGGCGAGGATTGCGAATACCGGAAGATGAATACAGACGCCGTCCATATTGATTGTGGCTCCGAGCGGCAGGGCGAAACTTGAAAGCTGTTCTTTCACATGAAGCTTCTCTTTTGCAATACGGAAAGAGATCGGCAGAGTCGCCGCGCTGGAACGGGTCAGAAACGCCGTAATGACCGCTTCCTTGATTTTATTCAATACACGATAAGGATTTTCGCGGCAGAGCAACAGAAGGAACATCGGGTAAATCAGGAAGATCATCAGCAGAACGCCGATCATGACGCATCCGGCGATCCGCACATAGGGTCCGAACAGTTCCATTCCGTAAACGGCGAAATTGACCGTCGTAAGCGCAAAAACGCCGACGGGAAAATACTCCATGACCCAGTCGATGATCTTGAATGACGCCTTCTGTGCAGCGTCAAACACATCAAGCATCAACTCCACGGATCTGCCGGTCTTTGATTCCTCGCCGTGCCGTTCGATCACGATACGTGCGGCAAGCCCGAACAGAATGGAGAAAATGATGATCGGCAGAAACTGTCCTTCCGCAAGCGCCTGAAACGGATTCATGAAAAGATTGTTGATGAACTGGGATATCCCGTTTGCCGTCCCGTGCATCTTCATCGCACCGACCTGCGGCAGAAATTTTTCGGAAAGTTTCTGCGCATTCTCCATTGCGGGATTCATGGCCACGGCAAGGAAAATTCCGAAGATCCCCGCAAAAAGAGAAGTCAGGAAATACCATACCAGAACCGACAAGCCGAGTCTGCCGAACTTCTTGACCGGCAGACTCGCGGCTCCGGCGACCAGCGAAAAGAAGATAATGGGGATCACCACCATTTTCAGCATCGCAATAAGCACCGTTCCGAAAGGCGAGACAACCGCCGTGATCCGGACAAGCAGTTCCTCCCCGTAACAGGCCCCCAGCCGGGAACATGAAATACCGGCGGCGATACCGAGAATAAAAGCAATGGCGACGCGCCAGACAAGCGCCACGGAAAAATATCCGGTGATGATTTTCTTCAGCATACAATCTCTCTTTTGTTGTTTTTTCAGCAAAAACGGAATTACCGGAAGTAATATATCATTTCTTTCCGCATTTTGCCAGAGAGATTTGTTTTCCGAATTCTTCAAGATCAATCACGGTAATATCGGCAAAATTACCGGGAATTTTTTCCGGCGGATCGGGACTGATCAGCACGCCTGTGACTCCGGCGTTCGCGGCAAGGCGCAGATCGGTGTAAAGGCGGTCTCCGCACATCGCGGTCTCCTCCGGCGCAACACCGTTCCGGCGCATGATCTCGCAAAGGATTTCAGGATTCGGTTTGCCCAGTACGACAGGGGAACGCCCGGAAACTTTCTCCAGACATGCAATGATGCTTCCGCAGTCGATCAGAGTCGTATCCCGCTCCGTCGGACACTCCGTATCGGGATGCGTCGCAATCCAGAGTTTGCCCCGTTTGATCCACCATGCCGCCTTGCAGAGCCGTTCATAACTCAATGCGGTATCAAAAGCCGTCACGACCGCATCAGGTTCGTCCGTCATGTTCACATCATGAAAACCGTATTCCTCCATTTCCCGCCGGAAAACTTCCGTCCCGATCATGAAAAGCCTTTTCGACGCCGGATGACCCGATTTCAGGAACGCAACCGCATTCAGAGTGGAGGTGAACATCTGTTTCCGCCGTATCCTGATTCCGAATTTGTACAAATATTCAATATAATCATCCACACTCCGCGAGGAATTGTTCGTCAGGAACGTATAACCGATCCCGAGGGATTCCAGGCGGCGCAGAAAAGGCAGCGTCGTCGGGAACAATTCTTCCCCGCGGTAAATTGTGCCGTCCATATCCATCACGACATGGCGGAGTCTTGAAAGATCATGTTTCACGGCTCAATTCCCCTTGTGAACACAACGTTGATTTTACTGCCTTCAAAATCATGAATCAGGATGTCGCCGGCGCGGACCGGTTCACACACATTCAGCGAATAAAGCTTCCTGAGAAGCGGTTCAATCAGCTTTACGGGAAGCGCCTGATCGGTCCGCACAGGAAGATACGGCAATTTTTTCGAGCTGCAATGGACAACCGCAGTTACAACGCGGCGTGGATCGCGCATCTCATTTTCCGCATAGGCGATCCCGCGTTTGCAGGTATTCCCGGCGACATGAAGCGAACCGTCTTCCCGAACCGTGATCTCAAGATGACATCCCGCCGGGCAGCCGATGCAGATTTTTTCAATTTTCTTCATGCCTTCACCTCCTCCAGTTCAAAATTCAGATTCTCCCCGGCAGTGCAGTCCGCGGTAAGCGCCGCAGGCAGATTCACGGCTATCATTTCCGCCGGCTTGACCCAACGCAGTTTCTTCCGCAGAATCACTCTTTCCCCTGCCCTCACGACAAGCTCCGCGGCGGAGGCAACGATTTTCGGACGCATGTAAAAATGCCCGTCCCCGGCAGGAACATAACTGTTCGGAACCACATAGCGCAAATGCTCGCCGCACATCGTCTTACCTTGTAAAACCGGGTCTTTTTTCTCCGCCCTGATCCATTTTACGGCGCAGGCGGCGCAACGCAATGCCTCCTCGGACACAAAATCCACAAGATCATGCACATGAAGCACGTTCCCGCAGGAAAAAATTCCTTGTACATTCGTCATAAGGTTTCCGTCAACCCATGCACCGTTCGTTACCGGGTTCAGCGCAACACCGCACTCCTTGGCAAGCTCGTTTTCCGGAATCAGGCCGACAGAAAACAGTACGGTGTCACACTCAATCTTCCATGCCCTGTCCATTTGCGGAAGGCCATTTTCAAGGGGTGCGACAGTAACACTTTCAACCCGATCCCGTCCATGGATATTTGTCACGCCCGTACTAAGATAAAGCGGAATATTGAAATCCTCAAGACACTGTGCAATGTTCCGGCTCAACCCGGACGGATAAGGCATGATCTCAACTACCGCTTTCACCTCAATTCCGCACCATGTCAGACGCCGCGCCATGATCAAGCCGATATCACCGGAACCGACAATCACCGCTTTTCTGCCGGGCAGACAGCCCTCCACATTCAACAGTCTCTGTGCAAGTCCGGCGGTAAAAATCCCGGCGACCCGGTCGCCCGGAATCCCCAGATTCCCGCGGCAGCGCTCCCGACATCCCATCGCCAGAATCACCGCCTTCGCATGAACCAGAGTCACACCGTCCGCCCTGGAATAAACTGTCAGAATTTTCTCCGCTCCGCAATCCTCGATCTTCATTACCGTGGAGCTCAGCAGAAAAGAAGCTCCCGCATCCTCCGCCTGCTTCAAAACCCTTGCCGCATATTCGGGACCGGTCAGTTCCGCATTGAAATAATGCAGCCCGAACCCGTTGTGAATACATTGCAGGAGCACCCCTCCCGGCGTCTCCTCCCGGTCGATCACCACAGTTTTCATGCCTTCGGAGGCACAGCCGTATGCGGCGGTCAATCCCGCCGCTCCGCCGCCGATCACGGCAATATCATAATCAAGTGTCTTCATGTTCAACCCCTCTTTCCCATATCTCCGAGATGCCCGGAAATGAATCCGGTGTTCCCGCCGCGCTTCGTAGCTTCCTCCAAAGACATTCCGGTTTCCCTCGCAATGATCTTGAGGATTTTATAGGAACAGAAACCGCCCTGACAGCGCCCCATGCCCGCACGGGTATAGAATTTAATTCCGTCCAGCGTAGTATGCCCGTGCCGGATTGCGTCCACAATCTCCGCCTCGGAAATCTTCTCACAGCGGCAGATGATATTGGTCCACGCCGGATCTTCCTTATGAAGCCGGTCCGCTTCTTCGGCAGATTGTCTCCGAATCTGAACCGGAGGTTCCAGCATGGATGCAAACTGCGCCTTTTCTTCAAGACGGACCCCGTTTTCACGGAGCAGTCCGCAGATATATCCGGCAATCGCCGGAGATGCCGTCAATCCCGGTGACTGGATTCCCGCCGCCTGAATCAGGTTTTCCGCCTTCTTTGAAAAGGCGATATAAAAATCATTGCCCTCCATAACCGGGCGCGAACCGCTGAAACCGGTAATCAGATCGCGCTCCGATACCGCGGGCACCATCCGCCTCGCCTGACGGAACACAGCACTCCTGTTTTCCGCCGTGGTGGAATGATCCTCTTTGTCCCCGACAATTTCCGCGGTCGGCCCGACCATCGTCGTCCCGTCCACAGTCGGAATCACAAGCACGCCCTTGGAATGTTTCACAGGAACAGGAAAGACCACTTTGGACGGATACGCCGCAGAGGTCCGGTCCAGCAGATATTCCTCGCCTTTGCGCGCTGAAATCCTGAACTCCTCCGCACCGAATATCCGGGAAACATCATCCGCATGAAGTCCCGCGGCATTGACCGCATACTTCGCTCTGATCCTGCGTCCGTCATGCGCCTGCAAAGTCCATGCGCCGTCTGCAAAGGAAGCGTTTTCAAGTTTACAGTTTGGAAGAAATTCAACTCCGTTGCGTTTCGCCAGCTCAAGCAGGGAAAAGACGTAACGGTAAGGTTCCACGACACCTCCGCCGGGCGCATAAAGCCCCCCGGCGACATCGGGCGCAAGCTTCGGTTCCAGTTCCAGCATCCGTTCCGCGGAACAGAGCTCGATCCGCGGCACCCGGTTTTCCACACCCTGACGGTAAAGACGGCGCACCTCCGCCACTTCCTCCTCCGAAAATGCGGCGACAATGATCCCGCATCTGCGATAAGGAAAACCGAGCTCATAATGGAGCTTTTCGAACATCAGGTTCCCGAGAATCTCCAGACGTCCCTTGAGTGTAGTCAAAGGATAGTGGAATCCGCCATGCACAATGCCTGAATTCGCTTTGGATACGCCGAAACCGGCATCCGCCTCTTTTTCCAGCAGGGCCACGTTCAGACGGTAACGTGACAAAGCTGCCGCAGTCGCCGCCCCGGTCACGCCCGCCCCGATGACCGCAATGTCATAACATCCATTCATAAGATCACTCTATGTGTTTAGTTATATGTTTACTAATTAAAAACTACATCTGAACTATGAGAAAGTCAAATGAAAATTCTGAAAAAAATATGAAAATGAAATGATGAGTGATGCGGTAAGCGAGATGTTAAAAAGCCGATGCCGTATCTTTTGCCTGTCCTGCCCGAACCGTTTCCCGATTTTTTCACGAAAATATTTCGTATGAATTTGACATCGCATCCGGAACTCCTTATATTACAGCTAACGAAATAATTTCGTGCAGGAGAAGAAATTCGTATGCCAGCCAGAGTGTCATTGAAAGAAATTGCCGCGACAGTCGGCTTGTCCGTCGCAAGCGTTTCCGAGATTCTCAACAACCGTCCGAACAATTACAGCTCGGAAGCAACCAAGGAGCGCGTCCGCAGGGTTGCAAAAGAGATGGGGTACCAGGTCAGTTTCGGCTACAAGCTCCTGCGCAGGCAGAAAACCCGCACCGTTGCAATCATGAATTCAAGGGCGCAGATGAATGACGAGGAACATATCATGGCGCTCACATTGCGCCTGACGACCGGTTTCGACAGACTGGGATATGCCGCTTATTACAATGCATTCAGCGATGACGCCGAAGCCAACCTGAAAAAAGTCCGTGAACTGATCGGGCGCGGCGTGGAATCCTTCGTCTTTCTCGGACAACCCTTCGGACAGCAGGAAATCATGGCGGAGCTGGAAGCATCCGGTATCAATTCCGTCGGAATCGCCACCACATTTCCCCGCTGGGTCAAAAGCTGTCTTTTCATTGGCGGCGAGGCTCTGATACGCTACTTCAGATCACAGATCGGAGACAACTTCCGGCTGATTTGCGAGAAAAAGCAGTGCAATCCGGGCTGTCACGGGTTCGGCGCTCTGATGCGCGCATACCCGGAACTGAGCGGGCAGGAGATCACAAAACGTTTCATCTATCCGATGGAAGACATTGATTTTTACGTCTCCGATCCCCATGCAAGCTGGGAACATCACGGATTCGAGACCACAGCACGCCTGCTTCATGACTTTCCCGCCATCCGGGGAATCATTTATATGAACGACTCTTTCGCCGTCGGAGGCGGAAACTGTCTGCTGCAACCCGGCTACAGGAAATATCGCAACCTCCTTCTCGGAGGCTTCAACAATGATCAGGTAATCAGGAACTACCCGCTGCCGATCAGCTCGGTTCAGCACAATCTTTCCAGACTGGCAGCGGAACTGGTCAAAGAAGCGCTTCTCCCGACGCCGTGCGGCAGGCTCCTTTCTCCTGAGCTCCATATCCGTATTCCGACAGGAAAAAGAGGGTATCCCTACTGGACAGAACATACGGAAGACGCCGCCAAAGCAATACGCCGTCTTTCAACAATCCCGGACTCCGGAAGCAAAAAAAATCAGCCAAATAAAATATCAAGGAAAGGAATACAAAATGACAAGGCACCAATCCCCACTCCATGACACCCCGCATTTGCGGACTTTCACCCTTATAGAATTGCTCATCGTTATTGCGATCATCGCGATTCTTGCGGCGATGCTTCTGCCGGCATTGAATGCGGCGCGCGGCGTAGCGCAAGGTGCCAGTTGCCGCAGCAACCTGAAACAGCTCGGAGTGGTATGGTTCCTCTATGCCAATGACTATAAGGAACGATTATTGAGCGCGCATATTCTTGACCGTTCCGTACGTTCCGATGGGAGACCCTGCACATGGGTGGAATACCTGACAAAAAATAAAATTGTCCCGACCAGCATCCGCGGCGCCGGCGCCTCGGCATACAGAACAAGCAAACTCCTGCTCTGCCCGACTGACTCGAAGCCGGGATACATGTTCAACTCTCTGCGTGTATATGACAGTTACGGATACAATTACTACATCGGCCCCTCCAATGTGTTCGATACCGTAGACAGGTGGCTGCAACTGTCACAGCCGAACCGTTATCTCAGCCGGACAGTTCTGTGGGGAGACAACTGGACCTGTTACAGACAGGATGGCGACAGAACCGGGGTTTCCATGAAGTATGGAACAGGAAACGGAGTCGCACTGATCGCCCGTTACAAGAGCGCCTCCATCGGAATCGACAGAGCCCATAAAGGCGGAGCCAACAATGTCTACGGAGACGGCCATGTCGAGACCGTGAATTATGTGCTGGCTTACGATGAACGCATCTGGCTCTGGAAAGCACCGAAGGAAAGCGATCTGGTAAAATACTATCAGGGATATTGATGAAAAACAAGCGGGAGCAATGAAAAAATGAAACGGCTGATCATAATGTTTCTTTGCTGCGGAATGATCTCTGCATTCGGCAGTGACGCAGTAAAAGCGAGTCAATGGGGGTTCCATGCGGAAAATGCCACGGAATGCCTGCAGAAAGCAATTGATTCCGGCGCACCGAAAATTCTTGTCGACAATATGGGAAAAGACTGGATCGTTGATAAGATCCGCCTGCGTTCCGATCTGGAACTCACCTTTGCCGACGGTGTAACCGTCCGAGCTCTTCCGGGCGCTTTCCACGGGCTGAACGATTCTCTGTTCGAGGCAACGGACTGCAAAAACATATCCCTGAAAGGCAATGGCAAGGTGCGGCTGGTCATGAATAAAAAAGACTATCAGGACATCAAGCGGTACAAGCCTTCCGAATGGCGCAATACACTCTGTTTCAGAGGATGCGAGAACGTTCTCGTCTCCGGGCTCTCTCTGGAATCAAGCGGCGGTGACGGTATCTATATCGGCACATCTTCCCGGATGCGGGGATGCCGGAATGTCGTTATCGAACAGGTAACAGCCTCGGATCATCACCGCCAGGGGATCAGTGTCATCAGCGTGGACGGACTGAAAATCCGTCACAGTAAATTCAGCAATACGGCGGGAACCCCTCCCATGGCGGGCATTGATTTCGAGCCGAATAAACCGGATGAATGGATCACCGGCTGTGAGATCAGCGACTGTGAATTCGAGAATAATGCGGTCGGCATTCTGCTTTATCTGAACTTGCTGACGGCACAGACAAAGCCGCTTTCCGTAACTTTCCGCAACTGCAGGCTGACCGGAAACCGAATCAATATGATGCTCAGCGCGAGCGGTACAACACCCGTAAAAGGAAATGTCGTCTTTGAAAACTGCCGGATGGATTCCGCAAAATCCAATTCCGTCATTTTGAGCAATCTTCAGGAAGATGCAATGAAGGTCCTGTTCAAAAACTGCCTGATCGACAATGGAAATACCGGTGCGTCGACTGTCACCGTCAGTACAAATCTGCTGCCGGATATTGCCGGAATTGCCTTTGAAAACAGTAAAATCATCACAGGCGGAAGCCGTCCGCTGGAATTTCAAAGTCTCTCGGGCGCCGGTGTGACCGGCATTCAGGGCAGCTTGAATATTCAGGAAAAGAACGGTAAGGAAAGCAAGTTCGATTTCCGGAAATTCATGCTCGCCAATAAGCCCGATGAAGCAATAAAAAACTTCAAAGTCGCAACCGTCGATCTGAAACAACTGGTTCCCGGCGGAAAAGGGAAAAAAGAGGCAAAGAGCAAATTCTTCCGCAAAAAATTCAAAATTCTGCAATATGTCGAATCCGGCAAACCTGTCAAACTGGATTTTACCGTCAGGAAAATCTACAAAAATCCCATCAATATAACGGTCGATGTGAAAGACTCGAACGGCACTCCGGTGGATCAATTCAAAATCACGAAGCCCAGCCAATCCTATATATTAAAGAAAAACAGCGGCAGCGAGGTCATGCTGCTGGAGGTCAATACCGGACTGCATGCCGTCGCCCTGGCTTCCGGGCAGCCGGGACAAGCCATTCTGGCGGATACGAGAACCGGGATGTTTTACGCATCGGGGGCAAGATTTTATTTCATGGTGCCTGCCGGAGCGGCGGACATCAGACTTGAAGTTGCGCCGGACCTCGGAGAACCCGTAGGCGCCGAACTTCTGGATCCATCCGGCAGGAGCATGGCGTCATTCAGCAAGAGCGACAGTATCCGCCAACTGGTTTATAAGCGGGGAAATACCGCAGAAACGGAAATCTGGAGTGTGAGATTCCCCTATGTCCACGAAGATATGCGGTTCCGAGTCGGCGCTCCGCTTCTTCCTCTCGTCTCCACCGCGCCGGAAAATATTCTGATCCCGCGCGATACCGCTCCAATAATCCGGGACAAATAACCTTGCAAAAAACGGGAAGCACACAAACGGCTTCCCGTTTTATCTCTGTTTTCCGTTCTCCACGGGCACGAATTTCACGTGATCGAACATGCTGGTTCCCTTGGAAACGGAAACCATCTGCGTGGAGGGCGTTCTGTTCTTTGCCACCGGATAAACCAGCACAATCCGATTCCGGCCGGCAAGAGAGGTAAACGGACACGGGCGCCTGAATTGATATGCTCTGCCGTTGATGTAAATTGCGGAAATCTGTTTTGCATTCCACAGATTCAACAGCAGGTGATACCGTTCCGCAGAGGGGGATTCAAATTCCAGAACGAACGCAAATTCGCCGTTCTGTTTCCTGCGGAACTCCTCCGCTTCCTTTTTCCAGCGTCCATCCTCCAAAACCGGAGACAATGCCGGCGTCGCCCGGTCGCCCCTGGGAGCCGGATGCCATTTTTCAATGGATTTCACCCCGAAATCCGTCAAATCCGCCGACGGGCTGGAAAGCTTTTCCAGTAAAACCGATGTGAACGTCCCTGCGGCAAGCGGACCGACGGCATAAGCATTATCCCGCGGAGCATCCGTCCTTTCCATGTCGCGCTTCACCGTCATAACGGCATGGATGCGCTTGGGAATCCCGTTGCAGAGCATGTCAGCCTGAAGATAAAAATGATAATCGCCCTCCCCGAAACCGGATCGCAAATCCTGTGCGCCAAGCGGAAATGAAACAACTGCTTTCTCCTTCACAACCGGCAGAGTCACGCGCTTAACGCCGTCTTTCCAGGCAGGCGGCAGACGCAGCACAAGGGAGACATTCTGAAATTTCGCAGACGAGTCCGCCGGGATAAAGGAAAAATCAATTCTGTTTTCCCGTTCATGAAACGCCATTTGAACGGATGCCGGAAACTTTGTCAGCCTGACTGTTTCCGGGCTGTTCCCGGCAAAACGCACCAGTTCCACCTCGACAGGAACCATGCGGCTGCGGTCATGAGGCAGAGAAAATATGCCGTCCGAAATATTCAGCGGCATGGAATCCAGCACAGCGGAAACAACCTTGCCATCGGTTTTGACGGACAGCGGAATATTGTGTCCCAATTCGGGAGCGGCAATTCTGGTGATCTCAAAAACGGCGGTCCTGCCATTTACGGATTTCTTTCGGATGCCCGTATGGAAAAACTGATAACGATATGCAAGATACTCATTTTCGTTGCAGTACCACCAGTCCGGGTTCCCTCCGTATTCTTTAAAAATACTGTCCAGGACTCTGAATCCTTCATTGTTCTGCCATGTATGAAGTCCAAGCGTGATATGCGGGCCCGCCTTCCATTTTTTGTCCTGCAACGCTTTCAATCCGCGGGCAAGTCCCTTTTGAAACAACCCCGGAGAAGGCCTGCGGTCATTGATACCGAAAAGAAAACTGCCGAACCACATCGTCCTGCTCAGTCCGTAACGTTCAGCGACATTCCCCCAGGGTTCGGGACCGCCGAAATGCCCGCTGCGCTTCAGGATGTCGCCGATCATTTGAGGCACATGATCCTGAAAACGGGTGGAACAGGAGGTATAAGGCAGTACAAAAGCCGTCACGCAGGTATTGTAAGCGGCCTCCTCTCTCACGCGCAGATCAAGAATCTGGTAGAAAACGCCGGACGGCAACAGACCCGGAAGATCCGGGTGATCCACCGTATGGGAACCAAGCGATGAACCGAGTTTCAAAATCTCGGCGGGAACGGCTTGATCGCTCTGTTTATTCTGAAATTCATACAGATAAAAAGTCCCTTTCCAGCCACGGCCGGCAAGAGTCCGCGCCATTTTCAGGTGACGGTTGTTGGTGTCATCCCACCGGGTGGAAAATGCAATTTTCCTGCCGTCGGGCAGTTCCAGCTTTTCCAGCTCCGCTTTTTGCGCATCTTCCACAGTATTGAAGCTTACTTCCAGAATCTGACTGTATTCCGGCATTCCGAGCGGATTTTCCGCAAAAAGCCCGAGGGAAAACAGGCAGAACAGAAGCGACCAATATCTTTTGACCATACTTCCTGTTTCTTTCTTGGATATTCAAATCTGCAACTTTTTACTGTCCGACGACCAACGTGCTGATTCCGTGAGCCGCCCACAGACTGCTGTCCCGGCTGCTGCGGCGGCCGCTGACGCAGATCAGGGTGTCGCCGTTTTTCACATGTTTCATGTCACGCAGGATTCTGGCAACGTCATGTTCGCTCAATTCGTCCTGATCCTCATAGGGAATGAAAACCGGAACGACGTTGTGGAACATCGCCATCCTGGAACAGAGCGGGATCGAATTCGACAGTGCGAAAATCGGGCTCCCCGGACGGTATTTCGAGAGCATCTTTGCTGTCTCTCCGGTTTTGGAAAGAACGGCAATCCCGCGCTCATTCATATCGTGCGACAGGCTCGAAACCGCTTTGCAGAGCGCATTTTCGCCCCGGGTCACTTCCGGCAAATCCATCGACTCCAGCAGCATTTTATCATGCCGGAACACCCCTTTTGCCGCTTCGGTTTCAATGATGATTTCCTTCATCGCCCTGACCGCTTCCACAGGATATTTCCCCATTGCCGATTCATTCGACAGCATCACCGCATCGGTGCCGTCCCACACCGCATTGGCGACATCGCTGACATCCGCACGGGTCGGAAGCGGGTTCTCAATCATGGAACTCAGCATTTCCGTGGCGGTAATCGTGATTTTCCCGCGCCGGTTCGCCTCATGGATAATCATTTTCTGCGCGGTCGGCACCTTTGCATAAGAAAGCTCGACCGCAAGATCGCCGCGCGCCACCATCACGCCGTCCACCACCTCAAGAATCGCGCCGATGTTTTCCACCGCCTCCGGTTTCTCGATTTTGGCGATCACCGGAACGCTTTTGCCGATCTTCCGGAACAGATTCTTCAGACGGCAAACATCGGCGGGAGTCCTGACGAACGACATGCCGATGTAATCCACCCCCGCCTCCGCGCCGAAAACAGCGTCCGCCTCATCCTTTTCCGTAAGCGCCGGAAGCGAAATTTTCGTGTAAGGCAGATTGATTCCCTTGCCGCTGAGAATCTCGCCGCCGTTGATGGCCTTGCAGTAAACGGCGTCATGCCTGCGGTCCGTCTTCTCCACCTTGAGAATAATACGCCCGTCCGCAACCAGAATGATCTTGCCAGCCTCGCAGTCTTTGGCAATGCATGTGTAAGTAGTCGGAAGCCGGAGCCGTTCGGTGTGCTCCGTTCCTCCGGTCAGAATCAGTGTTTCGCCTTTTTTGACTTTGACCGGTTCTTTCAGTTTGCCGACACGAATCTTGGGTCCCTGAAGATCCTGAAGGATTGCGACAGGTTTCCTGAGAACCGCGGAAATATTGCGGATGTTGCGGATTTTGGCAAGCCGGTCCTCATTGGTCCCGAACGAAGAATTGAGGCGGCATACATCCACGCCGGCGCGGATTATTTTTTCCAGCATTGCCGGAGACTCGCACGCAGGCCCGACCGTTGCAACGATTCTGCATTTTTTCATTTTATCATCCTCCCGGAAATGAAAAGTTTCAGTAAGATACTGCATCATGCGTCTGAATGAAAGCATTCTTTGCAAAATCTGACACATTTTTCATCATCCGTACTGTATTTTAAGGATTTTGGGTTATATTAACCCTGATAAGAAATGCAACCCGAACCGTAAAGGCGAAATGCTATGATCAATTTTGATAAAGATGAACTGTATCCGCTTCTCTTTGAACCTCTTTACAAGGAAGTGATGTGGGGCGGCACCCAGCTTGCGTCAAAACTGAACCGTCCGATCCCCGAAGACGGGCCCGCGATTGGAGAGGCATGGGAAATCTGCGACCGCGAGGGATTTTCCTCTCTTGTGGCAAACGGGCCGCTTGCCGGAACGTCCCTGCATGAGCTGGTCTCCAGTTATGGGAAAGAATTTGTCGGGCACAGATTCAACGGAGGGCTTTTCCCCCTGCTCGTGAAACTGATTGATGCGGGAAAGCGCCTTTCCCTTCAGGTTCATCCGAATGAAGAAGCCTGTGCGAAGATCGGCGGAGGAGCGGAACCCAAAACGGAAATGTGGTATGTCATCGCTGCGGAACGCGGTGCAAAGATCATTGCCGGGCTCAGCGGGAAATCCACGCGCAGGCAGTTTGTGGAAAATCTGAACTCCGCAGACATTGAAAAGCTTTTACAGGTCTTCGATTCCTATCCGGGCGATGCGTATTTCATCAATGCCGGACGAGTCCACGCGATCGGTTCAGGCAATCTTCTGCTTGAAATCCAGCAGAACAGCGATACCACCTACCGCATCAGCGACTGGGGCAGAACCGACAGCAACGGCAAACCGCGCCAGCTTCATATCGAGCAGGCAATGGAAAGCATCGACTTCATGGACCGCACCGTTCCGCGCATTACCGGGGCAAGCGATACCACCGACCACAACCGCAAGTATCCGCTGATCAACCGCTGCCCGTTCTTCCGCGTCGATGACCTCAAACTCGTCGAAGACTGGTATGACTCCACCGATTCCACCGCGAGCTTCCACCTTCTGACCGCGATCAACCATCCGATCAAGGTCGGGCGCGACGACAGAATCACCGAGGTTCCGGTCGGGTCCACCTGCCTGCTTCCGGCATCTTTCGGCAGCTACAATATCATCGTTGAACGCGGGAGCACCAGCACCGTTGTCAGAACTACTCTCTGAGTTTATCACAAGGATTTTTCAAATATGCAGATCAAAGCCATTGACGCATTGCGTCCCAAACTTGCCGAAGCTTTTCCGTCCGCTCAAATTCCGGACGGCTGGGCAATCACCCCGGAACAGTGCCCCGAAGGAATGGAGGGCGATATTACCGTAAACTGTTTCCGCTTTGCGCGAATCTTCAAAACCAGCCCCGATGCAGTTGCTGAAAAAATCGTAGAACTGCTGAAAAACGATCCTGATGTCAAAGACGCAGCCAAGGTCAAAGCATTCGTCAATGTGACGCTGAATGCGGAAGCGCTTTTCCGTGACACCGCCGCTTCCGTGGAGCATATTCTTGCAGAGGCAGCCCTGCCGGAAACTGCACGGCGCCGCATCGTGGTGGAATATTCCGCCCCGAATACGAACAAGCCCCAGCATCTCGGACACGTCCGCAACAATACTCTCGGGATGTCCGTCTGCAAACTGCTGGCACGTGTCGGACACGATGTGATTCCGGTCAACCTGATCAACGACCGCGGAATCCACATCTGCAAATCCATGCTTGCCTACCAGCGGTTCGGCAACGGCGACACGCCGGAAAAATCGGGAATCAAAGGCGATCATTTCGTCGGCAATTATTATGTCAAATACAATATCGCGCTCAAGGAGCAGATCAAAGAACTCCGCGCGGCAAAGCCGGAGCTCGCGGGCAAATCCGACGATGAACTCTTTCTTGAAGTAGAGATCGGGCGCGCCGCACAGGAAATGCTGCGCAAATGGGAAGCCGGAGACAAAGACACCGTCGCGCTCTGGAAACTGATGAATTCATGGGTCATCGCCGGATTCAACGAAACCTACAGACGCATGGGCGTTGAGTTCAAGAAAACCTATCTGGAAAGCGAAACCTACCTGCTCGGCAAGGATTCCGTAAAGAAGGGGCTGGAACAGGGAATCTTCACACGGCGGGAAGACGGCGCAGTGATTGCCGATCTCGGCAAGCTCGGCACAAAAGTCCTGCTCCGCAAAGACGGCACCAGCGTCTACATTACGCAGGATATCGGCACGACAATGCTCAAATACAACGATTTCCATCCGGATTCCCTGATGTGGGTCGTCGGTGACGAACAGATTCTCCATTTCCAGATGCTGTTTTCAATCCTGAAGAAAATGGGGAACAAATGGGCGGACAACCTGTATCACATGGCATATGGCATGGTCAATCTGCCGACCGGCAAGATGAAGAGCCGGGAAGGAACCGTAGTGGATGCGGACGATCTGTTCGACGAAATGCACGAGCTCGCGAAAAAGGCGACTCTGGAACGTGTCGGCGAGGAGATTCCGGCAGACCTTGAGGAACGTTCCGAGATCATCGGCATGGGCGCGCTCAAGTTCATGCTCCTCAAGTTCAATCCGAAAACAACCATGATGTTCGATCCGCAGGCGTCTCTCAAATTCGAGGGCGACACGGGACCGTATGTCCAGTATGCCTGCGCCCGCATCAATTCAATTTCGCGCAAAGCCGCCGACCGTGGATTCGCATTCGACGCAAAGCCCGACTGGTCACTGCTGGATTCGGCGGAGGAACGTTCGCTCGCGGTCTGCATGGCGCGCTATCCGGAAGTCCTGAAACTTGCGGCGGAAAAAATGGACTGCTCCGCCGTCGTCAATTATCTCCTCGACCTGGCAAAGGCATTCAACCGCTTCTACCGGGAAAAACAGGTGCTGAATGCAGACAATGACGCCGTCATCAATGCGCGTCTTGCGCTCTGCTATGCGGCACGCGATATCCTGACGGATGGTCTGGCAACGCTTACAATCCGCGTTCCCGAAGCAATGTAAACTGCGAAAGCAAACGGAAAAACTGCTCTGCCGGCATTTCCAGATGTCACGGATGCAGTTTTTTTGTATTCAACAAAGATTCATACAGGGCAAGGTATTCCCTATACATCTGTTCATTCGTCATGATCTCCCTGCCCTCATAACGGGGAGCGGAAAGAGCTTCCATGATCCGTTCCGCAAGCAAAGAGGCGGAATCATGCTCGAAATCTCCCGGAAAAGCATGTCCGGGGATCAAGGCGCAAAGCTCCGGCAGGGAATCAACCGGATTGCAGAAGACCGGCACGCCCGACGATATCGCTTCGACCAGAGCAAGCCCGTATCCCTCGTAACGGGATGGCATTACAAAAAGATCGAACATCGCAATCAGGGAAGCTGCGTCTTTCCTGTAACCGGGCAGACAGATTTTCAGATTCGGGCACTGTTCCTCCATGCCGCGCACCTGCGCCGCCAGTTTTTCCCGTTCCGGGCCGTCGCCAATGACGACAATTCCGACAGATTCATTCCGGGGAATTCTCCGCGACAGTTCCGGCAGAACTCCGAACAGCAGATCGTATCCTTTCTGCCAGTCAAGACGCCCGACCGAACCGATGATCTTCCGGCAGGGCTCAAGCCCCCACTCTTTTTTCAGTTGCCGGAGCTGCTCAGCCGAAGCCGGCGCAACGCGGTCGGAACCATTATAAATCACACGGATTGAATTCTCTTTCAGCCCGCATCGCTTTTCATGAAAACGCGCAGCCGCTTTCGAGACAGCGGTGCAGGCGCCACACCATGAAAACGTGAGTCCGTCGAGTCGGAAGAAAAGCCCTTTTCCGGGACGGCGCTCGGCAATATGAACCGTATTCACCAGCGGTTTCCGTGTCCACAGATTGACAAAACGGCTCAGAAGATTCGGATGAATCAGATGGGAATGGATCACATCCGGTTTTTCCTCGCGAATCACCCGGAAAAGAGACAACAACCGCCACGGAGCCTTTTTCACCACATTCAGGTAAATCACTTTTGCACCGCAGGCGGACAGCCCTTCAGGTATGGCGCGACGTTCCTCCGGCGGCTCCGGCATCAGGGAGACTACCGTCACATCGTGGGCACAGCGGCGCAGTTGGCGCGTCAGCTCCAGCACGACTTTCTCCGCTCCCCCCGGAGCCAGTTCCGTCAGTATCATCAGAAGTTTCATAAAAAGGACCGTAAGAAGAATAAAAAAGGGAAACATCCGCGGAACGGATGTTTCCCATCCAATGAAAAATCAGTTCATCAGAAGCGGAAGTTCACAAACGGGAAGAAAGGAACCGATGAATCCTTGATGAAATTCAAAAGCCCGATCTGGAACGACTTGTCCTTTGCGATGTTCACCAGTCCGAACTGGAGCCCTTTGGCGGAATCCGCATAATTGACCAGCGTGCTTGCCTGGAGCCCTTCGATCTTTTTGGCGGAATTGAACAGAGGAGCCGCCTGCACACCATAGACCTCGTCGCTCATGCTCGCGAAGATGGAGCCCTCCACCCCGGCAACGTAGGTACCGCTTCCGAAACCGATCGGAACACCGATCTTGACGCCGTAGACATTGAACACATCGGCAGTCTGGGGAACTCCCGGAACAAATGTGAATGAAATGAAATCCCACGGCTGTTCCTCCGCGGTATCCGCATTCTGCGCAAACGCAGGCAGAGCCAGCAGACATGCAAAAATTGCTGTAATGAAAAGTTTCATGATCAATTCTCCTTATTTTGCAGAGACATTTGCTTTCGGACAGTTCGCATCCTTGACTGTCTCAGCCTTTTTATCTTTGGAGCTGAGGCAGATATTGAAAATCGGCATTACCGGAATCCAGCTGTCGGCAATGATGTTGATGCCGCCGAGCTGAATGCCTTCATCGGAACTGTAATTAACCACACCGCACTGGAAGCCTTTGAAGACACCCGTCACAATGTTGACCGCGCCACACTGGAAACCCTTGAAAATCTTTGTCACGATATTGACCGCGCCGAACTGAAAGCCGTCGAGTTCACCATCCGTCACTGTAACCGCACCGGTCTGAAAGCCTTTGAAATCATCCTCGGCAACAGCGGAAATACCCGCCTGGCAGCCTTTGGACGGCTGTGTCGTGAAGGCAAGCCCGGCAGCCTGGAATCCGGTCAGGCGGTAAACCAGAGCCATCGCCATGGTCGCCTGAATTCCGTAGACATCCCCCTGCGCGATCGCAGGTCCGAACCAGGAAGCCTGGCAGCCTTCCACATCCTTTGTGCCACTGTAGAAGAAAGAAGCTTCAACGCCTTTCACCAGCCCCCTGCCTCCGGTGGCGGGAATGCCGAGCTTCAGACCGTAAACGGTTGAAGTCATGGAACTGTCCGGAATGCCGGGCAGGAACACGAGCTGGAACGGAGTCCAGCTTGTCCCCTTCTGCGCTTTTTCTGCTGTTTTGACCTGCGGCTGTGCGGGAGCGGCTTTCCCATCTGCGGCAAAGAGTCCGCATACGGAAAGAGCCAGCGCTGCAACGACACTATTTCTGAGTAGAGTTTTCATGTTGTCTCCTTTATTGATTGAAATTTTTCAGTTTGCAAATTGAAACTCTGAAAGTAAAAAAACGGAAGGCTGCCCTCACGCCTGCCGACATCCCGGCGGCTTGCCCCATGCCCGCAGTCAGAAAGATGTCTCCACATATTCTTCACCCCCGTTGACTCTGTGTTCAAAGAATATTATATTATCTTTAAAGTTACATCAAAGAATGGAATCTTCAAGCTGAAAAACGGTTAAAAAACGGAAATATCGGGAAAACGCAGTGTAATTTCATGCAAAAACAAGGAACGAATGTTCCACTGATTCAGGCGGAGGAAGTGCATTATGACGCAAATCATAAAAAAAATCATTAATAAGAAAAAGGTCTATATCGTAGAAGAACACCATCACGTCCTGCTGCCCTGGGCATCCGAACGGGAACAACTGGGAATCGCGCCGCATGTCCTCACCCTCGACCATCACACGGACACTCTGCCGGAGTACACTCATTATGACGAGACCCACGAAACACCGCATGAAAAGCGGATCGACCGCCGGGATCCCCGCCAGATCGAAGCCGCATTGAAGGATCTGCGCCATGACGAACACTTCGATTTTGCAATCCGGAACGATATCATCTCCTCGGCGACGATCTTCTCCCACGTGAACTTCTCACGGGATGTCAATCCCCGGATCACGATCATTCACGATCCGCCTCCCGATGAAGAAAGGAAGACTCTGGAGCATTATTACAGCCGCGCTCTGGAGACGGAATTTCTGGAAAACAACCTGAAACGCGCGCCTCTGCCGGAACGCCCCTGTATTCTGGACATCGACCTGGATTATTTCAAAGGAGAAAAATCGATTCATCCGCAGAATTCTTCACTTTTCATGGAACTTATTCAGAAATCCGCTGTTATAACAATATCAAGAGAGCAGGACTGGGTCCGGCTCCTGAATATGGATTTCGGAAACCGTCTCTCCGGTTACTTTGAAGAAGGGATTCTGCAAATGATTTCAGGGGGAAGTTGTAAAAACCGTTAAATTTTCTGATTCCGGGCTGGATTTTTTCTGAAACGGGTATAACTTAATAAATAGAATTGTTTTGCCGGGGTGCGTCTTATATCATCCCCCCCCATAGGCGTATCCCCGGCTCTTTTTTTCCTGGCTTCCGCTTGCAAAATCTGTATTTCCGGGGTATAGTCCGCACAAAACTCAATTCGGGAAGTGGAATTATGACAGTCAAGGAAATATTGTCCGCACAGAAATGCTGCTTTGCCGCAGGAAACACGCTTGCGCCGGCAGTCAGGAAGCAATATCTGAAAAATCTTCTGCTGGAAGTAAGAAAACGGGAAAAAGAAATCTGCGCCGCACTTTACGAGGACCTTCATAAATCGGAATTCGAGGCGCGAACCACCGAAACAGGCATCATACTCGACGAGCTTTCCACGATGATCCGGAAACTCGGTTCCTATGTCCGTCCGCGTAAAGCCGGGGTCTCATCCCTGAATTTTCCCGCCAAAGGCAGAATTTATCCCGAACCCTACGGCAATGTCCTGATCTTTTCCGCATGGAACTATCCTTTCCAATTACTGTTCTCGCCATTCATCGGCGCCATTGCGGCAGGCAACTGCGTAATTCTCAAGCCTGCGGAACAGGCTCCGGCAACAGCGGAAATCGCGGCAAAGATCGTTGCGGCGGTGTTTCCTCCAGAATATGCCTCTGTCTGCAACGGCGGACACGAAATGACGCAGGAGCTGCTTGCAGAGGAATTCGACTGCATTTTCTATACCGGCGGCTCTGCCGGGGCAAAATTCATCGCCCGCGCCGCGGCGGAACACTTTACCCCGCTGACCCTTGAACTCGGAGGAAAAAGCCCCTGCATTGTCGATGCGGACGCGAAAATCGACCTTGCCGCAAAGCGGATCGTCTGGGGAAAATTTCTCAATGCCGGACAGACCTGCGTCGCACCGGACTACCTTCTTGTCCACAAAACCGCCAGGGACAAGCTGCTTGACCGTTTGAGACACTGGATACGGACTTTTTACGGCGACAATCCGAAGAAATCCCCCGATTATCCGCGTATCATCAACGCGCATCATTGCGAACGCATTGCCGGATTGATCAACGGTTCGGAAATTTTCTGCGGAGGCGGAATTGATCTGGAAGAGAAATATATCGAACCGACAATCCTGATTCCCGCCGGTCCGGATGCACCTGTCATGAATGAGGAAATCTTCGGGCCTTTGCTTCCCGTATTGGAAGTGGAGTCGCTGGATGAGGCAATCACGTTTGTCAACAAGCGTCCGAAGCCCCTTGCCCTTTATTATTTCTCAGATGGACTCCGTGAACTTGAAAAGCTTCTGACCCGCACCTCGTCCGGCGGAGTCGCGGTCAATGAAACGATCACTCACCTCATCAATCCGGAACTTCCTTTCGGCGGCGTCGGAGCCAGCGGATACGGTGCATATCACGGCAGAAAGACCTTCGACACCTTCACGCATTACAAGTCCGTCATGATCAAATCGAATCTGATCGACCTGCCGTTGCGTTATCCGCCGAATCTCAACAGAAATCTGAAAATTCTGGATTTCATCAGCAAATAAAAACAGAGGAGAGCAGTTCGTCATGACGACACAGAGAATTTTCTGCATCGGAAGAAATTACGTGGAACATGTCCGCGAACTCGGCAACGAAGAAGGCGATCCCGTCATCTTCATGAAGCCGGTCACATCGCTCGTCACGACGGATACAGCGGAGCTTCCACTTCCTGCGGACGGCGATCTGGACTATGAAACCGAGCTGGTCGTGGAAATCTGCAAAGCGGGAAAAGCGCTTGCTCTGGAAGACGCTCCCGCGTTCATCGGCGCTCTCGGCGTCGGCTTCGATCTGACGCACCGGGCTCTTCAGAAGTTTCTCCTGAGCCATAACCAGCCGTGGGAACGCTGCAAAGCATTCGACAACAGCGCCCCGCTGGGAGAACTGACTCCGTTCGACCCGGCAAAGGACGACTTGAAGCATCTCCGTTTCTCCGGTTATGTCAATGAGGAACTCCGCCAGTCCGGCGACACCTCGCAGATGATTTTCCCGATCGACCGCCTCATCGTAGAGATATCCAGAGACTGGAAGCTTCTTCCCGGTGATCTGATCTTCACCGGCACTCCGAAAGGAATCGGCAGGCTCCACGGCGGCGATATTCTTTCAGGCGTCGACCACCGCGGCAACCGCTGTTCCTGGAAGTTCGTGAAATAACCTTGCGGCAGCGGAGAAACGGAATGGAAATCAGAGTTGCAACGAAAAACGATGCGGCGGGGGCACTGGCGGTTTATGCGCAGTACATCAATACATCGGTCACTTTCGAATATGAACTTCCTTCAATCGACGAGTTCTCGCGCCGTATTTCCGACACCTTGAAAACTCATCCCTATCTGGTCTGCATGGAATCGGGAAAACTCTGCGGATACGCCTATGCGCACCAGTTGAAGGAACGGGAAGCCTACCAATGGAGCGCGGAACTGTCCATCTACCTTGATTCCGGCATTACCTCGCGCGGCATGGGAAGGACTCTTTATGCTCTGCTGATCGAAATCCTGAAACATCAGGGAGTCCGGACAGTCTACGGCTGTGTGACGATACCGAATCCGCGCAGTGAAAAACTGCATGAGAGCCTGGGATTCCGCCCGCTCGGCATTTTCCGCAATGCGGGATTCAAAAATAAGGAATGGCATGACACGGCATGGTTTGAAAAAAACATTGCCGGCTGCAATGTCCCCCCGGCAAAGCTGATTCCCTTTTCCCGTCTCGCGCCGGAAACGGTCAGCAGAATCATCAAATCCTGCATTTCGAGGGACAATCTCCCGTAATATCAGAGCCGGGCGGGGAAAAACTCCGCCAATCTTGCGTTTCAATCTTGACTTTTTCTCCGAAGTGAGTATAATAGCAGGGTAATGCAAACAAGGAACGGAACAGTATTCATGGCGGAAAAACTTCCAGGCGGACACGAAACAATACTCCTCGTCGATGATCAGGAAACGGTATGGGATTTTCTGATTGAGGCTCTTCAGAATCTCGGATACTCTGTAATTCTGGCGGAAAACGGCCTGGATGCAGTCGAGATATGCCGGGAGAATCCGGGGCAGATCGACCTTGTCCTGCTGGATATGATCATGCCGAAAATGGGTGGACACAGCACTTTCTACCGGATCAGGGAACTGGACCCGAACATCAAAGTCCTGCTCTCAAGCGGCTATGTCGCACCGGATGCCGTCAATGACCTGCTTGCAAACGGTGCGGCGGGTTTTCTTCAGAAACCGCACCGGATCAAAACACTCGCCTATGAACTGCGCCGCATTCTGGACACGCCGGCTCAGGAAAAAACACCCTCTCCGGTTTGAGAAATTGCCGTTTCCGGGCTCTTATCATACCGCCGTTTCCTGCTTTATCATAAAAAATTCATGAAGCATCTTTGAAAAAACATCCGGATATGCTATATTAGTTAGATATGCCGTTGTTATTTTTGAACAGTAATACAGTTATGAATAAACTAATACTAATAGGGAGTTGAGTCTTGAAATTATTATTGACAGGAATCACCGGACTGGTGGGAGCGTCTTTTGTGACTGCGACACTTCGCAGCAGGGACGACATTCAGATTGTTGCAATCTGCAGAAGCGGACGCGGCCAGACAGCACAGGAGCGCGTAAAACAGGTTATCGAGGAACAGTGTGCATTCGACGGAACTCCCGAACTGGCAGAGAAAATGCTCGGCAAGATCGAAGTCATCAGCGGCGATGTCAAGAACTTCCCCGTTGACGAAATCGTAAAAAAGGGTCCGTATGATGTGTTTTTCCATTGCGCGGCGGATGTCAATCTCGGCAAAGACCCCGAGGGAAAGACCTATGCGACCAATCTCGAAGGCACAAAAAACGCACTCGAACTGGCACATCTGCTGAAAGTCAAGGCTCTGCACTACGTCAGCACGGCATATGTCGCGGGAAAAACCAACGGCATCGTCATGGAAGGCTCGCTTCCCGCAACCGACTGGGTCAATTCCTACGAAAGAAGTAAATTCGAGGCGGAAAAACTGGTTCAGAAATGCGGCATTCCCTATACGATTTACCGTCCGTCCATCATCGTCGGCAGACTTTCCGACGGACTCATCAGAAAGCCGCTGGCGTTCTACCGTATCATGGAATTTCTCGGCAGTGTCAAAAAACATCACTGTGTCCGGAACCATATCCCGCAGAATGCGCCGATCAAACTCAGCCTGCGTCTGGAATCCGAAAAATCGGATAAAATCTATTTTGTGCCGATCGATTACGTTCAAAAAGCGATTTCCACGATTTTCACGCTTCCGGTGGAAAACAAATGCTATCACATCACAGGTGAAAGCCCTGTTTCCACGGATGATATCAATACTGCGGTTTCCGCAGTGTTGAAAGCCGAAGGGCTTCAGGTGCTGAGCCATGTCGAAAATCCCACAAAGGAAGAAAAGATGGTTCAGAGAATGATCGAAGATCTGATGCCTTATTTCGCGTCTCAGATCACATTCGACAATACCCAGGTCAAAGCGGCTCTCGGACCGGAGGCGCTTGCCTGGAAGCTGGATATTGATTTCCTCAAAAAGATGGCGAAGTCTTATTATCGGCAGACTTCTCCGGGGCTTGTCGCGGAATAATTTTTCCGTATGACGCTTCTATGTCCGGCATACTCTCAACTGCAGAGTGTGCCGGGATTCTTTTTCCAGCGCCTTTCCTCTTATTATTGAAAGGAATTCCCGTGCAGAACAGCAGAAATAAATATCAGTTTCAGGATATCGACAATCCGCAGATGGTTTCTCTGGATCACCGTCTGTTGTGTCCGCAATGCCATGAAACCCTTTCACGTGCGGATATCGAATCTTATCCGCATTGTCCGTTCTGCGATCATGATTTCGGGAAGAACGAGGCACTTGAAGACTTTATTCTGGAACCTCTTGTAGACAACTGGATGCGGCAGCAGCCCGGATTCAAAGCACAAGCGGAAGAAAATCCATTTCAGCAGATGCTGGACCTTTGAAAATCAACTTTTTTTCGGAAACAAGAGAAAAACACTTCCCCCACGCCACCATCTCGCAACCTCGCCATCTCGCCATCTCGCCATCTCGCCATCTCGCCATCTCGCCATCTCGCCATCTCGCCA
>ERZ1034917.87-NODE-87-length-87202-cov-10.189129_pt1 | contig 87202 bp, 73 predicted proteins | sample MGYA00520605_ERZ1034917 | MGnify/ENA primary metagenome ERZ1034917 (study PRJEB33766, sample SAMN09781784) | gut metagenome | biome: gut microbiome | host: Homo sapiens | place: Madagascar | study: EMG produced TPA metagenomics assembly of the PRJNA485056 data set... | reverse complement strand
GCATTCTTGCCGAAGCTGTTTCAAAAGCTTCTCGCAATACTACCTTTTTATCTTTCTTTCCAGTTACGGTAAAACTTAACCTCATTCTTTCTTCTTGTATATGAACAATATAATCCTGTTCAATATTTTTGTATTCACCATTTCTTTTTGAAAGATACTGTTCTACAGGCAAATCCCCATCTGGAAGCCGGTCAATATCATGTTCTACTTCTCACAACAATGCACGCTGCATTTGATATAACATCAGATATCGCAATTATTTCATGCAACTAAAAATAGGTCATCCCCATTATAACAATAAGAATTATAAAAACGAATAAATACTTTTTATTCATCACGGCTCACCCTGCATAGTCTGATCTTCTGACATGTTAGTTTTTTCTGAAAGAACCAGTGCATGATTTGTGTAATTCATAAGTAGTTCCTTGTCCAAAAACAAATAGGTCTGTATCAGAATAATATCACCTAATCTTATGTAAACTTCCCCATATTTTTTTAGTATCTTGCAAATATTGGTTTTGAGTTGGGGATTCAATATTGATGGTTCATAATAGCATGTATGGTCGGTACCCATTACAACTGGAATATAAGGAACAAAACTGTAATTCAGCAAAAAGCAGAAAATCTCCTTCTCGACAAATCCTTGATTCAGCATATGTTTCAATAATAGAAACATGATTTTTAAGGCATTAATTGTCTTCTAAAGGAGGTTCTGCATGATTTGTGTAATTCCAAAGTAGTTCTTTATCTAGAAGCAAATACATACGAATCAGAACAATATCACCCAATCTTACATAATCCTCTCCATATTTTTTTAATACTTTGCAAATATTTATTTTGAGTTGGGGTGTCAACATTGATGGATCATAATAGTAATGATCCGTTCCCATTACAACAGGGATATAAGGTACAAAACTATAATTCAGCAAAAAACAAAAAAACAATATACCAATTCCAATAAAAGCAAAATTCTGAATTTTCTTGAGAAAATCCTTTTTTTCTACTTTATCTTTCTCATACATCATGAGTATTTCCCAGTTCAATTTTATTTTGAGTGCTATTACTGAAAAAGTAAGTTATGACATCAAAATCTGGACTAAACAAAGCGTTTTTGATTGAAAAGACACGAATTCATAATGGTCAAGGGCGCGACCACTGCCATGGCGGAATCATAGCATTTTTCGATGTGGATGAGACAAATTCATAACTGTCAAGTTTTCCATTTTTTAAATAAATATCAATAGCTATATCATAATTTCCATTAGCGTTTACTGACGTTATTTCTGCGGGATCAAAGAGATAGAAATAGTTTAAGCATCCATCTTCACGCTTAATTCTTCGAGGTTCGCCTAAAACCTGTATGATTTCTTGCCTACTCATACCTTTATGAAGCATCTTTTCTGCTGTTATCTCACTGAGAATCTGTTTTGCATAAATTCTGTCTTTTTCAATAGAACAGGAAATCAGAATCCCCTTCTTATTAAAAGTCAAGAAGAAGCCACGCGGATATTCAGGAGGAAGGTTAGCAAGTAAATCTATGTTACATACATATATGTAGTCATACATATCGGATAGATCCTTTCCTTCCGCAAACGGAATTCCAAGCATCTTTCTTATTTCTTTCATGTCCTTTTTTTGCACTATTAGATTTTCCAATTCATTATAATCATACAGGCGAGATAAAAAATGACCATGAACAGTATACCCCATTAATTGAAATGCCTTTTCTAATGTGAGTGTCGGTTTATTTGGCGAAAAAATGAAAAACATTGAAATGCTTAAAGCGGAAATGATTACCACCGAGATGATAATTCCCCAAAGAGTTTTTAGAGTTCTTTTTGTAATATTCATCAATATCCTTTCTCATTCGAGTAAATTATTGCAATGTCCCCGGCATTACAATAACAGGTCCTCAAATCCTAATATATAAGGTTTCTTACCATTATTCAAATCCCGAGAAAAATAAATTGTAATGCCCCATTCTTCAAGGACGGCACGGCATCGTTGAGGATGGACAGTTTATTCCCCTTTTATTCTTCCGCTTCCGCATTTACAGCTTCTTCTCCATACAAGTGGGCAGTGGAGAGAAATTAAGGGAAATTACCCGTGCAGAGGTGTCAATTATCCCCGGAAATCTCCGTTCTGCATATTCTCATGGAACGGAGAGCATTCGCCACAGCAAGCAAGGCCACACCGACATCCGCGAAAATCGCAAACCAGACCGATGCATACCCCAATAAAGCCAGAATCATGATCGAAATCTTGAATCCCAGCGCCATGATGATATTCTCCCAGACAATCCATCTTGTCTTTTCAGCAATCCCGACAGCCGTCGCAATTTTGCCGATGTCATCGGTCATGATGACAACGTCAGCGGCTTCAATCGCAGCGTCGGAACCAATTCCGCCCATCGCAATTCCAAGATCGGCACGGGCAAGCACCGGAGCATCGTTGATACCGTCGCCGACAAATGCGGTCTTCCGCCCCGGCTCCCCGGAAGCCATCAGTTTTTCGAGCTCCGTAATCTTGTCCTGCGGAAGAAGTTCCGCACGGCAGACATCGATTCCGACTTCCTCCGCAACCTCTTTTGCAAGTGCCGCATTATCCCCCGTCAGCATTGCGAGACGCGACACTCCCGCCTTATGGAGTCTCTGCAATGCCTCGCGGATTCCGGGACGGAGCTCATCCGCAATCAGCAGACACCCGAGATATTGTTTCCCCCGCGCTACATGAACCGTAGTTTTCGCAAAGTCCCGGACCATACCGATTCCAAGCAGACGCATCAGTTTTGCATTGCCGGCATGAATGACGCAGTCAGGCATCAACACCTCGATTCCCATGCCCGCGATCTCATGCACTTCGCCTTTTTCCTCCGGCACTCGACCGTAAGCGGCAAGAACCGACTTCGCAATCGGATGATTGGACCGTGCCTCGGCAAGAGCGGCGCAACGAAGCAGCTCCTCTTTGGCAATACCGGGCTCAGGACGGTATTCCACCACACGGAACACCCCCTGCGTCAGGGTGCCGGTCTTGTCGAATGCCACACATCCCAGACGGCTCAAAAGTTCCAGGTAGTTGCTTCCTTTAATCAGAATTCCGTTTCGCGCCGCGCCTCCGATCCCGCCGAAAAAGCTCAGAGGGATTGAGAGCACCAGTGCGCACGGACAGGAAATAATCAGAAAGCTCAATGCCTTGTAAATCCATGCGGAAAAGGTTCCGAATCCCGCAAGCGGCGGTACAACGGCAACCAGAAGAGCCGCACCAACGACAAGCGGAGTGTAAACCTTCGCAAACTTTGTGATGAATTTTTCCGCGGACGCTTTCCTTTCCGCGGCATTCCGTACAAGGTCAAGAATCTTGGAAACCGTTGATTCTGCAAACTGTTTCGTAACCTGAATCTCCAGAACACCATCCGTGCTGATTGTCCCGGAAAGAACTTCATCCTGCGGCGACACTTTCCGTGGAACGGTCTCCCCGGTCAAAGCCCGGGTATCGAGAAACGCGCTCCCGCTCTGCACAATTCCATCCAGAGGCACCTTTTCCCCGGGCTTCACGACAATGGTTTCTCCCGGAGCGACCGTTTCAGGCGCCACGGCAAAAACCACGCCATTGCGTTTTACATTGGCACAGTCACTCCGCAGATCCATCAGTGTTTCGATGTTTTTCTTCGACTTTGCGACAGCGGAATCCTGAAGATATTCGCCGATTCCGTAAAAAATCATAACGGATACGGCTTCCGGCATTTCTCCGATTGCAAACGCCCCGACTGATGCAACCGTCATGAGAAAATTTTCATCGAAAAACTCTCCCTTGAAAATGTTGCGGCAAGCAGCCAGCAGAACTTTTCCCCCTGCCAGCAGATAAGCAACACCGAAAACAGAGACCCTGACCGTTTCGGGAAACGGTGCAGATGCGGCGGCGACTGTCAGTATCAAAGCTCCGCCAAGCAGGAGAAGCGTATTTTTCAAACTGCCTCCTTCTCCGTGTTCATGACCGCAGCAGTGTCCATGCGATTGATGTGATTTTGCCAGAACTTCCATTTTGCAATACTCCTTTCATTATATACCTATACCCGTATAGGTATCAATATATAGTCAATTCCTCCGGAGTCAAGTCAAAAAAAAGAAAAAATTACGACATTCTGGAAAAATGCTCAAGAGCTTTTGAAAAATCGGATAAGGTCTTTTCCGCATCGCCGTGTTCAATCCCATAGCGCACACAATGCTTCAAGTGTCCCTCAAGAACAATTTGCCCGATCTTGTGAAGCGCACTCTTTGCAGCATTGATCTGAATCAGAACATCCTCGCATGGGACATCTTTGTCGATCATTTTCTCAACTGCATTCAACTGTCCGATCACTTTTCTGAGGCGCAGATGCAGTTTTTCCGGTTCCATACATTGTTTCATAATCCCTACTCCCGTGATATAAGGTAAGATACCCCCGCCGGGTATAAAATTCAAGTGGAAAGATGAATCCGGAACAAGAAGCACATGTTCCCGGATGCCCCCGCCGGCAACTCAACGCAGAACATGCGGAAATACCGGAATCTCATTTAAGTGTGCATTTCACACAGAAACAGAAATCTGCATCAAATTTTGTTCATGACGGAATACAGTATATAACCAATTCAAAAACCAAAACACTCCGCGGGGGAAAATATCCGGCGGAGTGTTTTGCCCTTTCCAGAACTCCCTGCCGTCTTATGCATCAGGTTGCCCGGTTTACAAGTGGAAAACGTTATTTTGCCTGAGTCAATGTCATGTTGCGGAAAGAAGCCTCGCCCGTCATCTTGCGGAAAAGCACATAATAATTCAGGCTCTTGATCGGTTTCGCCGGCGTATAGGTAGTCTGCGCCTTCTCCCAATCATGAGTTCCAGCCTTGAAATTGGCAAGGCGGCCCCAGACCTTGGAACCATCCGCCAGGGTGATGTCAAGATAGAGACAATAGTTTGCACCTGCAGTTCCCTTCACATCCGTTGCTTTGCTTTCCGCGGAAAAAGTAATTGCTTTCGGGGCTGTCTGGTTCAGAACCACTCCCTGCACAACTCCGGCGTTTGTATTGGGCTCCGTGTTCTTACAGGTAATCACGCCGCTTTTTGCATCGATTACCGTTGTTTTGGTTCCGGAATAAAGTCTCCAATTGTTCTTCAGCAGATTCGCCTCCTGAGCAGCCACACCCATTGCAAGTCCGCAGACAATCGCCGCCACAGCCATCATTTTCATAAGTACCTCCTACGTTCGTTTTTTTCGATCCGCACCATTGCGTTTTTTTAAGATTCACTCTTATCGCAGGAAAGTCAAGCAGGAAAAGATGAAATAAAGCATTTTCAGATGTGTATTTTGAACAGAAACATGAAAAGAAAGAATCCGGCAGGCAAAGCAGAATCGGTCCCCGTTCTTATGTCACAAGTCAATTTTTATATGTCTTCGCCGCCAGATACTGCTGAATCGAAGCACGCTCCACACGCCAGAGCTTGCCGATCTTGGAGGCTCGCAACTCACCGGAACGAAGCAGAGCATACATCTTCGTCCGCCTGACTTTCAGCAACGCCTGCGCCTCATCAAAAGTCAAAAGCTCCGCCGGATCACTGTTGACCGGAAGCGGAGAAGCGGACACTTTCTCCTGCGGCAGAACACTTTCCGCTTTCTCCGGTTTGGGAATCACAACTCTTGAGGCGGCAGGAAAATCATGCTCCATACGGATCACGACCATGATTCCTGCGGCATTCAGTGCCTGCGCAGACGCGACATAACTGTCCGCATCTTTATTGAACGATTTCAAAAGAATGGAGCCATCCTCCCGGACAAAGTAGCCGCGGATAAAAGGAGACGCGCTTCCCCGTTTGACAAGAACATAATCACCGTTCTGCGGCTTGATCTTCTCCGAACAGAGCAACTGCGCCCCTTTCGGGATACGCGGGTCGCACCCGATGTCCTCGGCTGTTACAGTTACAAATCCGTCATACTGTTTCATAGTGCTGTCCCTCCGGAAAAATAATGTGTTCATATCCTGTAATATGACAGCTTTTTATCATTTTTCAACATCATATGATATCATTTCCTGTCATTTTTTACCGTTTAAGATAACACAAAATGCTCAGCAGACATGAAAAAACGGGAGAACAGCCATAACCGTTCTCCCGTCAAATTCCTGCAAGGGAATCCGAATCAGACGCCAAGGTCGATCATTGCATCGGCAACCTTGCGGAAACCGGCAATATTGGCGCCCAGAACATAGTTGTTCGGCTCACCGAACTCCGCGGCAACGGAGTGCGCGGAGTTGTGAATGTTCTTCATGATATTATGAAGTCTCTGGTCAACCTCTTCCGCAGACCAACCGAGACGGATCGCGTTCTGGCTCATTTCGAGTCCGCTGGTGGCTACGCCGCCGGCATTGGCGGCTTTGCCGGGACCGAACAGCACATTGTTTTCCAGAAAAACATTGGTCGCACCGATTGTAGAAGGCATGTTCGCACCTTCGGAAACACAGATGCATCCGTTCTTGACAAGCTCCTTCGCATCATTTTCATCAAGCTCATTCTGAGTTGCGCACGGCAGGGCGATATCCGTCTTGGCAAGCTGCCAGGGACGCTGTCCTTCATGATAAGTCGCACTTTTGAAGACTTTCGCATACTCCGCAATTCTGCCGCGACGGACATTCTTCAGCTCCATGATATAAGCAAGCTTTTCCGCATCAATGCCGTCTTTGTCGATGATCGTTCCGTTGGAATCGGACATGGAAAGGACTTTTCCGCCGAGCTGAAGCGCTTTCTTGACCGCATACTGCGCCACATTTCCGGAACCGGAAACCAGCACTTTGCGCCCTTCAAAGGAAGAACCGCGGGTCTTGAGCATCTCTGTCGCAAAATAAACATTGCCGAAACCGGTGGCTTCCGGACGGACAAGGCTTCCGCCCCAGTTCAGACCTTTTCCAGTCAGGACACTGTCATAGCTGTTGACAATCTTTTTATACTGGCCGAACATATAGCCGATCTCGCGGCCGCCGACTCCGATGTCTCCGGCGGGAACGTCGGTATTCGGTCCGATATGTCTGTAAAGTTCACGCATGAATGCCTGGCAGAATACCATGATTTCATGGTCGGATTTGCCTTTGGGATCGAAATTGGACCCGCCTTTGCCTCCGCCCATCGGAAGAGTTGTCAGACTGTTTTTGAAGATCTGCTCGAACCCGAGGAACTTGAGAATGCTCAGGTTCACAGTGGAACGGAAACGAAGCCCGCCTTTATACGGCCCGATGGCACTGTTGAACTGGACGCGGTAGCCGTAATTGACCTGGATCTCTCCCTTGTCATCAACCCAGGGAACCTGGAAAGAGATAATTCTCTCCGGAACAGTGATACGCTCAAGAATTTTATTCTTCTCATACTTGGGGTTCACATCAAGGATTTTGCCGAGGGATTCAAAAACTTCCGTGACACTCTGAAGGAACTCCGTTTCCCACGGAGCCGCATTCTTCAGGTTTTCCAACACACGCTGTGCATAAGCATTCATCGTGTCTTTTCTCCTTACTCTCTCAATTAAACATTTAGGTGATCAAAAAAGTGATTTTTAATATAACACGGGAATGCTCTCTTTCAAGAGTGGGAGAAAAAAACAATAAAAAAAATATTTATCACAATGAAAGAGCCGGAACAGAAAAAAGAGGGAGAAAAACGGGGACAAAAATCTTCCCGATGGGGAACTTACAGTCTGTTACCGGTTTTCGTGTGGAAACCGAGTCCGGGCATAGCATTCAACCCTACGGCAAAACTCAGATAACGGGACCATGTCCGCTCTCCATTGCCGTCACGATCGCAGGACGCGCCGCCCATCAACTGGAAATACCAGCAATGAAAATCGCGGGTCAGAGTGAAACCGGCATTCTGAACCAAAGCTTTTTCAACATCGTAGCTGACTGTGACCATTCCTTTCAGGCGCTCGTCAATCATTGTCGGGAAGTTCAGGGTAAGCATCAGGTACTGGTGCCGTTCGAAATAGGAGCGGAAACGGGAAGTCGAATTGATCGCCGCCAGAGTCGAGCCCATGGAATAAGCGGTGCGCTGTTCATAGCCGTCGGAATACAGATAGCTGGCGGAAACAATCCAGTCGTCAGTGATCTTGTAGGCAAGAGTCGTGTTCCAGCGGTTGATCAATTTGTTGGAGATACCCGGCTGACCGACTCTTTCACTGCCGCGGGTCACCTGCTCGTCATGCCCGTTGTTGCCGCCGAGGTCCAGCAGAAGATCGGTCGTGAACGTCAAATTCGCAAACGGCGTGAAACGGAAGATTGTCCCCAGATCACCGATATGATTGAATCCGGCGGTCCGGTCAAAATGGAAATCCCAGTAGTTTTCAAGAGCCATCCATTCATAAATCTGCGAGTTGCGTCTGGTCTGCAAACGGTTCTGCAAACCGAAACGGATGAAATTCTGACGTTCAATCTGATCGACATCATCAAAATAATAAAGTTTCTTGTAAGTAACAGTCGGATCAGGAATCAAAGTGTAATTGATGTATGGTATCGCCACGTGTCGCAAACCGTCAATTTCCCAGAAAGCATTTTTAGGCGTCTGCCACGTGCGGTAGAACTTCGTATTGGCTTCCAAACCGAATTCGGCGACGAAACGGTAGCGCGCACCGCCTTTGTGGTCGTAATTCTGAACTTTCAAATACTGATCCGGCCACGAATCAATATCATCCGCATTGATGATCGTGTAAAGGTCTTCAATGTCAACAGACCTTTTTGAAGATCTGGAATAAGCGGTGAAGCGGCCGCCTGCACGCGGAATCAGGTTGACTGCATCAAAAAGCTTGATGGGATAATAGAACATGTGCAGAGTATCGAAACGGAAAGAACTGTAGTCTTTCGGATCTTCAAAATATCCGGAAAAAGCTTCAGGATTCAGACTCGACAACTGCGCGGCTTTCTCAGAATTCGACAGGCTCTGATTGCGGATGATCTGAGCAGCCTGTGCAAGTTCGGCGGCGGAAAGATTCGGGCGTTCCCGGTTGAGAATGCCGTACAGATTCAGATTCAGGTTTTCATCACGGTCGTAATTGTAACGGCGCCAGTTCATCCGGTAATAGCCGACACTGGACTGTCCCTGGTAATAAATATTCTTGAACAGCTCCTGACGCTGGAAATCCAGACGGAACTCAGGGAGGCGCTCCACCATGCTGTCAAAGGAATTCGCCTTGACAACGGTTTGGAGAGTCGCAGCAAAACGTTCCCCCTGATACTCAAGCGCCGCAAAAGTAGGCGGCTGAATATTGGAGTCGTAACGGGCCTCGAAGTAGTCTTCAAGGAAGTTGTAGTCGCTGATCCGGTCGAACTGTCCTCTGAAATCCAAGCGGGGAGTCAGATGGGTCAGATTCGCAATTTTAAATTCAAACCTGTTCTTCGGGATGCGGAAACGGCTGTTTCTCTTGATCCATTCCGGCATACTCATGTCATCGGGGGCGTCGCCGTGCTCGCTTTCCCAGTAATCGTAAGGATTGCGGTCATGAATCGAGTAGGCAAAAATCTCGGTAAGCGACTCCGGGGTCTGGATATCCGCCGTCGCCCCGTAACCGAATCCGCGCTGTTCATAAAAATCCAGCATGACCGCGGCTTTCACCAGAGCAGGCTCATCCAGCAGTTCCAATTCCTTGCTGGTCCGCAGATAATATCCCCAGGACGAGGAATTACCGAACTCGAAACGTCCGCCGAACGTATTGGAATCCGCAGGCTTGTAAAGCGCGGGAAACCAGAATACGGGAAAATCCCAGACTCTGAGGACATTGTTGAAAGACCATGCGGAATGTTCACCGTAGTCCGGATTGTAATTCGTCACGCCGCGATTCGCCTCGCGCGGCGACAGGGTCAGGGTCGAAGCGCCGATCGAATAATGCGCATTGTTGTCCAGCTCATATTCGCAGGTTGTCATTTTTGCGTCGTGGAGCTTGATCTTGCCGTTCGGAAAACGTTCCGCAAATTTGCCGGAACAGTAAAGCAACCCGGTTTTGATCATAAAATCCCGAAACTCCAGCGTGCCCGTGTCAAGATTTCCCGAAGCCCGCGCCGCTTTCATATAAGCGGCTGTCGTATAAACCGTCGCCTTGATCTTCTGCTGTCCGGTCGGCAGGGTCTCAATACCGTTCACCACCACCCGGCAGGTCGGGTCCTTGAGAAGCTCATCATATTCATCCTGAGTCAAAGTGACGGGAGAAGACGCCGTCCCGGAGAAAACGACATTTCCCGCGACTTCAAGGTCTTTCGTCTGAAGATTGATCACCGCCTTGTCGCAGGTGATCTGGAAATTGCCGGAACGGATTACAACGTGCCCTTCCGCAATCAGGTTCGCCCCGACATATTTATAAGAATCGGCGCTGGTATCCAGTTTTTCTTTGGAAAGGTCCTTGAATTTCGGAATCGGAGTTGTTTTGATCTGGAAAGCACTTTTATCCAACAGGTTCGTCTTGAAATTCGAATTATCCGAATTCGTCTTGTAACCATCCGCATAGAGACTTCCGCTTACCAGCAGGAGAAATGCGCCTGTCATTACGACATGCACCCTTTTATTTTTTTTCAGCTTTCTCTTTCGCACAATACACTCAGGATAAAAATTATAGTTAAACTTATTAGCAATTTAATACTGAAACAGAATGATTTCAAGGAGGAAAAGAAAGAATACCGACAATTATACAGTAAAAAGCCTCCGGTCTGTAAAAAACCGGAGGTTCCAGAGAACAGAAATACGGTCTTACTTCTCGAATTTCCTGAGAAGTTCCGCCTCGGTTGCAGTCGTATAGGTACCGTCCGCGGCAAAAGTCTTCTCAAGCCCGGGGACCAGCGTCGGCATCTTGTCAACCGCAGTCAGCGGCATATCGGGGCAATTCGGGAAAATCACGGTCTTGCCGGGGAACTTCGCATTTGCAACAGCCTCAAGTCCCTCTTTCAGAACCTTCATGCCGCCGATCGCCGCCAGCGCGGAAACAGGATTCAAAGTCCCCGCCTCCACAAGACGGATCGTATGGCGCAGATCCTCGGTGCGGCTTCCGCTTGAACCGATGAAACGGAAACCGTTTGCGGCGATTCCGGCAGTCGGTAGTTCCGCCTCCTTGCCCGCGGGAATTCCGGCAAAGATGTTCATCAGCCCGTCCTTGCCGAGATGCTTTGCGGAGCCGGAAACCAGTGCCGGAACGGGAACCAGCATGATGATATCGTCAAAACCTTCCGGCGCAAACGCCGTCACGGCATCGTCAAACTCCTGCGGAGACGCAAAGTCGGCAGGATTCATCAGCTTGAATTCGATCCCGCGCTTCTCGGCGATCGGCCCCAACTGCTCCTTCACATGGGCAATGCGTGTCTTGTCCATATCCGTCACAAGAATACGTGCGGGTCCGTCCTCGCTGTCCACAGCCAACTGCGTGTGCATCTGCCCCATTGCGCCCGCGCCGCCGGGAAGCCAGCAGGTTCCGCCTTTCCTGACCGAACTTCTGACATTCCGCCCGTAAGCGGCGGAAAGATCGGTTCCCGTCGTTCCCTGATAGAACCAGCCCTGATAATGGATGCTGCCGACGTCGAACATCCAGTTTTCTCTGGAATAATCGCCGATGAAATTGATACATGCGCCGATCTTGCCGGCTTTCGCCGCCGCCTCGCCTTCGGCACGCTCACATCCGCAGAGGAAAATATCATCATATTTTCCATCCGCAGGAAGCGCGGACGCGACCTTGACTTCAGTATCAGGATATGCCTTTGCGATTTCCGCGGCAAATCCGGCAGGAGCCTTCACCAGCGTAACGGAAGCAGGCGTGGCTTCCGCAAGCAGTTTGCCGAGTTCATACCCGGATGCATGGGAACCGAACACGAAAAGCATGTCGCTGCGGTCCGCAGGTTTCACGCGGTGCTTGATCGTATAACTTGCAAGAACGCAGGTCCACGGCTCAAGCAGGGCGGCGACGGCGGACGGCATCGAATCCGCGATGGGAAGCAGGTAGCATCCCTCATCACCATTCAGAACTTTCTGGTTGATTACGCTGTACTGCGCCATACCGCCGTTCAGAGCGTAACCGTAGGCGAATCCGACGCCGTTTACATAGACGTCCGCCTGAATGATATAGCGCTGCCCGATTTTGAATTTGTCCTGAATCTTCGAGCCGACTTTTACAATGCTCATGACGGCTTCATGCCCGGGAATCACAGGGTCCTCTTTCAGATTTTTGGAAATCACGCGCGGATGCGACTCTCCGGCGCGAATCAGCTTCACATCGGAAAAGCAAAGCCCGATCGCTTCGATCTTGACCAGCAGTTCATCGTCCGCAATTTCCGGCATGGGAAGGACAGACGGTTCATTGTCTCTGCCGAAATTTTCAAATCCGGCGCCGAACAGCTGCCACGCCAGAATTTTTTCCGGCATAACACTTTTTTCCTCTTTCATTACTTTCATCTCCCTTTTCTCAGGTTGCACCTGATGTTTCATTTATTTGTTTCAGTGTCGTTTGATATCATTTCTCGCCATATAATGTTTCAAAGCATTTCTTGCGGAGTCAAAAGAAACCTCTCTCATATCAATTTCCTGCGGAAACATCACCGCAATACCGGAACTTTCATCCAGCGCCCGGGCGGAGGAAAAGTCGGGAACCTGCGCCGAAAAGTAAAGGTCCGTCGAGACATAAGCCACACCGCGATAGGAATACGGATTGACATCACTGTAAAAATAGTCCAGATTTTCCGGCAGGAGCACGATCCCGCACTCCTCTGCAAGCTCCCTGCACGCCGCATCCTCCGGCTTTTCGAAAATATCGGCAAAACCGCCCGGCACATCCAGCCTGCCTTTTGCCGGCTCCTTCGCACGGCGCGTCAGCAGAATTCTGCCGGAGGCGTCACGCAAAACAACAGCCACGGCAAGAGCGGCATTGAAAAAAAGGACGAATCCGCACCGGGAACATTCCAGATAGTTTTCCCGCGGCGGCGTCCGGACCGGCGCTCCGCATTGAGGGCAGAAACGGATTGAATCCAAAGTCGGATGATATTGCTTCATGACAACAGCCCTGACTCCGCCTTCTCTTTGAGGATTGCCTGAATGCGCTCAGGAGCCATCACGTTTTCAAAACCGCCGCCGCAGCTTTTCACAAACCAGGAATAAACCCGTTCCGCCTTTTCCAGATCACCGGCATACAATGACGGACGGGCGGCAACCTCATCCAACGCACCGGTGACCAGCTTCGCAATCCTGTGCACATATACGGCAAGGTCATCAGGCGAAACCACGGTTTCATGATAAAGCGCCAGCGCATTGATCCGGAGTGTCAGACTGCGCGGATAGCCGGAACACATCAGGTTCCACGGATCCTCGCTGACCGCCTGATCCCCGGCATTGCGGAAGTCCGTGCGCAACAGCACACAGGGGATATCCAGCATTTTCGCCGCCATGAACTCCACAACGGTACCGGAATCCAGATCCGTTCCATCGAAATTCAACAGCGCCAGATGGCAACTCATCACCATATCCAGATCGCCGTTCCGAATACTTGTGTTCCGCAGTTTGTTGCCCTCATTCGCCTGAGGAAGCAAAGTATTGTATCTTCCGCATGAGGCTTTTGCGATCGCCTGGCTCAAAAGCAGATTGCCCGCGAGATGTTTGAAATCAAAAAGATCACCCGCATGATATACGTTCATAAAATATCCTTAAATTCATAAAAATAATCTTGATTTTTCATTCCGGTGCGATATGGTAACAACCGGATGACACTAATATGAAGTCACCTTTTCAATTTTTCAAGCAGAAAAGCAGAGGAAAATATGACGATTGACGATTTTTGTTCCGTTCTGGGCTTCGATCACGCGGCAAAACATATTCTGGAGGACGTCTGGGAAGAAGCCGCCAGGACAGCGCCGCAGGGAATTCCTCCGTTCATGACAATGGATTTCTGCCGCAGATACTATCCCCACACAGGCGGCGATCCCGAACTTCTGAAACGCATGGAGGAGGTCTGCCGGATTGTGGCGAAAACGCCCGAAGCCGCATTTTATGCCTGGCTGCTGCACTACTCCGTATTCCACCGGACGCCGGCGGCGAATTTCGGCTCCCTGCCCCTGCCGGTGAAACTGTTCGGCGAAAATGCGGGCGTATTTCAACTGATGTTCGCTGTCAGCGCCATTCCCATGATCGAAGCAACCGTGGAGCGTCTCAATATCCCGGAACAGTATGCGCTTGATATTGCAAAATGGATCGGGGGGACGATTCAGATTTTCGCGGAAGGGCACAACGGGCTTCCGGGGCATACACTCCAGCAATCGGGCTGGATACGGCACTATATCGACGGGCGCCTGTTCAGGATCGGGCGCTTTGAATATCTCATGCACACCTGCCCGGACTGGGTTCCGGCAATTTACCGGAACAGGAAAGACGGTTCTCTGATGGTATTCTGCCGCGATAACTGGCGCTTCATGCCGGACGGGTCCATACCGTTGATCACAACCCCGGCTCAGGAGCTGGTTTCCACAAAGCTCAAGATTCTGGACAATCATGTGACCGGAACTCCCATCACACCAGACGGCAAGGTCCTGATCAGGCGCAAAGTAACCATTGACCTCGCGGAATGGGAAGGAATCTGCCAGCCGTGGGAACTGGTCCCGAGCATTCATATTCCCGGCGGGGGCGGGATGAAACCTGAACTGGTCAAGCAGTCCATGCTGGATGCAAAAGAATTTTTCCGGAAATATTTCAAGCAGGACGTCAAACTGTTTGTCTGCGCGTCATGGATACTCAATCCTGACTGGGAAACGGAACTGCCGGACTCAAATCTGGCGAAATTCATGCGCGAAGGATACATGACTCCGTTCGGGAAAGCCGGAGGGCGCGACGGCATCTTCTTCATTTTCGGACGTACGGACAATGAGGACCCCCTCACCTATCCGGCGCACAATACAATGCAGCAGGCGTTTCACCGTCTGCTGAAAGCCGGCAGACCGTTGCGCAGCGGCGCGATTTTCTTCCTGACCGACAAACTGGACCGTTTCGGAACGCAATATTACCGCAGTCGCTGAAAACAGGGCGGAGTAAACTTTCCGCGCGGTGCAGCCGGCATCGGCAATGCCCTTGCCGCCGTGTCATCGCCGGACAGGAGGGCGGCGCGATCCGAGCCTCGCCTGTCTTCATGCGGCTGCCTGGAAAAGACAGATGTTTATTTTATTCATATAAAATCATACATTATTCATATTTCAGGTGTTGACTAAATTCATATTGCCACCTATGTTTTTCCTGTAAAATGGATTTTCGAGTGCAATTTGAACATTGGGCAACGATAGTATCATAACCAAACAAGGAGGTATGTCCTATGTATCCGAAAGTTGGAATCCGCCCCACGATCGACGGACGCCGCAAAGGTATCCGCGAATCACTGGAAGACCAGACCATGAACATGGCGAAAGCCGCCGCCGAGCTGATCTCCAGAAATCTGCGTTACACAGACGGAACCCCGGTTCAGTGCGTTATCGCCGACACCACCATCGGCGGAGTTGCGGAAGCCGCCGCGTGCGCCGACAAGTTCCGGCTCGAAAACGTCGGAGTCTCCCTGACCGTCACCCCCTGCTGGTGTTACGGTTCGGAAACGATGGACATGGACCCGCATACCCCGAAAGCGGTCTGGGGATTCAACGGAACGGAGCGTCCCGGCGCGGTGTATCTCGCAGCCGTTCTCGCCGCGCACGCGCAGAAAGGGCTTCCCGCATTCGGCATCTACGGACGCGATGTCCAGAACGCCGACGAAACCAAAATTCCGGACGACGTGGCGGAAAAGATTCTCCGTTTTGCCCGCGCCGGTGTCGCCGTTGCGGAAATGCGCGGCAAATCCTACCTTTCGATCGGTTCCGTCGCAATGGGCATCGCAGGCTCGATCCTTGATCCCGAATTCTATGAGTCCTACCTCAACATGCGCTGCGAATCCGTCGATATGACGGAAATCATCCGCCGCGTCAATGAAAATATCTATGATCCCGCCGAAGCGAAGAAAGCGGTTGCCTGGGCGAAGAAGAACTGCAAGCTCGGCAAGGATGTCTACAACGGCAAAAAGGGACTTTCCGCCAGAGAGCAGCAGGCGAAGTTCGAATACTGCATCAAGATGACGATGATCGCCCGCGACCTCATGGTCGGCAACGAGAAACTCAAAGAACTCGGCTTCATCGAGGAAGGCATGGGACACAACGCCATCATGGCGGGTTTCCAGGGACAGCGCCAGTGGACCGACCACATGCCGAACGGCGACGTCATGGAAACAATCCTGAATTCTTCGTTCGACTGGAATGGAATCCGCAAGCCCTACATCATGGCGACGGAAAATGACGGGCTCAACGGCGTGGCGATGCTCTTCGGGCATCTGCTCACGAACTCCGCGTCCGGCTTCTCCGATGTCCGCACTTTCTGGAGCCCCGAAGCGGTCAGGAAGGCAACCGGACACAAACTCGCCGTTCCCGGCCTGATTCATCTGATCAACTCCGGCGCGACCACAATGGACGCAACCGGACGCCAGACCATCAAAGGCAAGCCCGCCATGAAACCGTTCTGGGAAATCACGGAAAAAGAAGCGCAGGCGTGTCTTGACGCAACGGAATGGGTTCCCGCAAACCTCGGCTACTTCCGCGGCGGCGGATTCTCCTCCCACTTCCTGACAAAAGGCGGAATGCCTGTCACGATGGCGCGCGTCAACCGGATTCACGGACTCGGACCCGTTCTCCAGATTGCGGAAGGCTACACCTATGAGCTTCCGGCAAAAATCCATGCGGCGCTCGACAACCGCACCGATCCGGGCTGGCCGACCACATGGTTCGTGCCGAACCTGACCGGAACGGGCGCTTTCAAGGATGTCTACAGCGTCATGGCAAACTGGGGCGCAAACCACGGCGCGTTCAACTATGGACACATCGGCGCCGACCTGATTACCCTGGCGTCGATCCTCCGCATTCCGGTCTGCATGCACAACGTCGCGCCGGAAAAGATTTTCCGTCCGGCGGCATGGGCGGCATTCGGAATGGACCTCGAAGGCGCCGACTACCGTGCCTGCGCCAACTTCGGGCCGCTTTATAAAAAATAATACAGGTGCCTGAGATATCAGCCGTGAGGAAATCTGAAAAGTGTCCTCACGGCTTTTTTGTTTCATTGGGTTCCATCCCCGGCGGCGAACCGCCGGCAGCGCAAAACGCGGGAACTCCGGGCGTTTCCATTTCGACTCTCTTTCCGCGCACTGCCTGCCGGTAAAAGCGGGAGGAAACGGATAATTTTCCAATCCGTCTTGTTTTTTCCGAAAGACGCACTATGGTGTATCAACCAAAGTCAGGACAAAAATCATGATCAGAAAAATCTCAAAGAAACAGATCTGGCGGGGAAGCACACAACTTGCACCGCTTCCGGCTGTTATGGCGGCATGTGGCGGAAATAAAGGTTGGAAACAGAATATCATCACGCTGGCATGGACGGGAATTGTATGCAGTGATCCGCCGATGCTCGGCATTTCAATCCGCCCGGAACGCTATTCCTTTGAAATCATTCACGGCACAGGAGAATTCACGCTCAACATTCCGACTGCGCGCCTCGCGAACCTGACCGACTGGTGCGGCGTCGTCTCCGGACGCGACCACGATAAATTTCAGGAACGGAATCTGACCGCCCTGCCCTCCTCCGAAATCTCCGCGCCCTTGATCGGAGAGTGTCCGCTCGGTCTGGAATGCCGGGTGAAACAGGAGATTCCCCTCGGTTCGCATACGCTTTTTCTGGCGGATATTCTGGCGGTTCAGGTATCGGAGTCATATCTGGATGACAAAGGACGTCTCGACCTTGAAAAAGACGGACTTCTGGCTTATGTCCACGGACATTATTTCGATCTGGGCCGCTGTATCGGGCACTTCGGCTTCTCCATCCGGAAAAAGGGCGGACCGAAAATCAGAAGATAGCCGGAGAGCACAAAGCTACCATAGGAAAGCACATTTTTTATAGTTTTTTCGTCCGGAGTCTCTTTTTTTATCTGCGGAATGTTATATATTGATGTGGAGTATTCAACATGCAAAAAGGAGTTTTTATGCAGACAACCGTTTGGCAGCCGGAAGCGGAATGCTACCGCGCTTTCCTTCCGCTGGACCTTCCGCCGGAGGCGACGTTCGTTTACAGAAACAATAACAACATGGCAACCTCCGTTCCCAACCCGAACGTGTATGCGCTCGGAGGAATGGACTGGACGCTGGAAAGCCACGACATGGTCGTCGCAGGCGATGTCCAAACAGGCAGATATGTGCTTGCCGGAGCATTGACCGCAAACCGCTCCATGACCTACTTTACGGTCATCCGCAAGGGCCGTCTTGTCGGAATCAGCGTCCGGCAGCCGTTCATCAAGCCGGGAGAACAACCGGAGGAACTGCTGGTTCTGGAGGGTCCCGACTGGCGCGAGCTCATGATTCAATATGCGGATGCGGCGGCAAAGAAAATGGGCGTGAAGCCGATTGACGCCACAAAAAACATAACCGGATACTGCACCTGGTATTATTACTACGCGGATGTCTCGGAAAAGAACCTGCTGGATAATCTGGCGGCGCTGAAAAGCAACCGTGATCCCTATGCTGCGCAGGTCGTTCAGATCGACGACGGCTACCAGACACATCAGGGGGACTGGCTCGACCAGCGCGATGCATGGCCCACGCCCCTGAAAACAATCGCGGAGGAAATTACATCCGCCGGAATGGAGGCGGGAATCTGGACCATGCCGATGCTGGCGTCCACGGCAAGCCGTGTCTTCAAGGAACATCCCGACTGGTTCGTCAAGGATGAAAAGGACGAACCGCTTGCAATCCGGGGCTGGTCTCCGCCGCCGGATCACCACTGGCTCTGCCTTGATGCGACTCTCCCCGCAGTTCAGGAACACCTTGCACATGTATTCCAGACGTTCCGTTCCTGGGGATACACCTATTTCAAAATGGACGGTCTCGGCTACGGGCTGGCAATCGGCAGGCGCCACGATCCGGATGCGACTCCGGTCAGCGCGTTCCGTCTTGCGCTCAAGGCGATCCGCAACGCGGTGCCGGATGCGACACTTCTCGGATGCTGCCCGCCGTTCATGCCGTGTCTCGGACTCGTTGACAACTGCCGTGTCAGCGGCGACACCAGCCGTTACTACTACGCCAAAGGACCGGATTATGCAAACTTCGACGCGGATACGGGATGTTCGATCCGTCATGCAATGCACGTCACGATGGCGAACTGGTGGAAATACGACCGCTGGTTCCGCTGCGATCCCGATACGCTCATGGCACGTCAGGACAACGCATTCTACACCTATGGCGAGGCGAAAATGTCCGTCCTGACCGGCATCATTACAGGCGTCTGCATCACGAGCGACAATCTAGGCACGATCGCTCCCGACCGGCTTGCGCTTCTCGGACGCGCACAGGAACTGCGCCTCAAGGATGCAACGCCCTTCGAATGGCCCATGGATTACTGGCCGCAGGTCTTTACGGGAACGGTCAACGGCAGAAAAGCCGTCGCGATCTTCAACGACTGCGATCATGAAATGACCTATGAGTTTGACAAATACGGTCTGCCGGAAGAATGCGATGAGCTCCTTGATGTCCCGTCTGTCCGGAAGAAGAAAATCATTCTTCCCGCCCATGACGCGGCACTGATCGTCGCAAAGTAAATCTTCCTGTCATGCAGAAATGCAGAGCGTGAATACCCCCCATGCTCTGCATTTTTCATTTTTCGACTCCGCCCCCTCAGACATTCCCCCTACACTGACCACTAATCACTGACCACTAATCACTAACCACTGACCACTAACCACTGACCACTAACCACTGACCACTGACCACTAACCACTAACCACTAACCACTGACCACTAATCACTAATCACTGACCACTAACCACTAACCACTGACCACCAGTCCTGAGCCGCAGACAATCCGGAAGATTTCCCGGAGAACCGGTTTTGCACGCAGTAGAACCGCATTCCTGCCATATGATTCGACATAAGACGCCATGCGGGGAGCATTGGATTTTTCCCAGAAAAAATCCTGAGGATCATTCTGCCGCCTCGCCTTATCCAATGCCATGAAACGCTGCCAGCAGAGAGAGGCGTCATCTTTATTCCGGCGGATACCGCTGCTGCCGGAATAGAAAAAATTGCCCATTTGAAGCCAGGCGGCGGGATATCCCTGCCTCGCCGCACGCTGATAATACCGGAATGCATTTTTTCCATCCCCTCCTGCCCGCATAAGTTCCGCCGCCAGATAAGCAGGCTCAGGATAAGCGGACAGTTTTTTCAGCAGTGCGAGCGCCGTATTCCGGTTGGCATTCATCAACATCTTTGCCTTTCTCAATAATGCCGCAGGATTTCCTCCACTCCGCGCGGCTTTCTCCAGAAAACTCATTCCCATGCGGGGATTGCAGGAAACATGCCTGCCTTCCAGATAAAGTTTTGCCAGGAGATATGCGGCATCTTCATCCGTCTGCGCAACTTTTTTCAGATGCGCCACGGCATCGTCAAGCGTTTTCCGCGAGATATCCGGATTGTGATAATCCGTCACGCGGTCCAGCGAAGCCGCGCCATAAAGCAGATGATATTCCGGTTTGTTGCGCAGATTGTCCAGGATTTTGAAATCACCGGTTTCAAGATATGACTTTACGAAATCGTCCTCCGGATGCGCCGAAACATAACGCAACAGATAAAACAACGGGCTGTCCCATGCTTCCAGCGGCAGGTCTTTCAAATCGGCGGCACTCAGTTTTCCGGCAAGCGCCCTGATCCGTAAAAGCTCCAGACGGCATCCCGGATCATGCAATGCTGTATCCGAATTCAGCAGGCGTTCCGCCTCAGCCGGATTCCTGCCGTAAATTTCTCTGGCTTTCATAAGGAGAGCCGGAGAATATTTTTCTTTTACGGCATATTCCAAAGCCTCTTTTCCCCGGGGCACCCGCCGGTATGCGGCAAGAAATGCCAGTTTCGGATTCAGGAGAAAATCCAGTTTATCAAAGGAGGATGTCCGGTAATTTTGAAGAAGCGCGGTCGCAATCCCTTCCGGCGCCTGATGAAAAAAACGCTCCTTTTCCTTTTCCGATAACGACAGTGCCGCTTTTCCATTCCCCGCCGTATCCGGTTCGGACTCCAGCAGGAATTGAAGCGCAACAGCTTTTCCATAATCGTATTTGACACACTGCCGGAGATACTTTTCCGCTTTCTTCCGATCCTTCTCCACTCCGATTCCGCGCCAGTGGCAGACCGCCAGCAGATAACGCGCGGGAATATGGTTCTTCCGTTCCGCTTTTTCCAGCAGCTCCACCGCCTCCGGCAGATTCATTGCCATCCCGTTGCCGTTCAGAAGACGCAACGCCTGTGAATACAATTCATCAGGATTCCTGCTTTTTCCGGTCTTGTCTGCGGCAGGGACGGGATAACGTTCATAAGGATACGGCAGCCGCGACAAGGCAGGCAGATTCTTCAGGTCGTCCAGCTTCTCCACCAAAGTAATGCGGGGCTGCGACACTTCCCAGATGCCGCTTGTCTTACGGTCGCTGACCACCAGCCCAACGGTGCGGATTGTATCTCCGGGGATGGCGTCGTAATAGCTGCTTCTGGAAATATAGATTGCTTCCCCGTTCAGATTCAGCGCGCAGAAGCGGTTTTCCTCGTTGGAGGTATCAAGGATAATACGGCAGCCGAATAAATCAAAGGGACTGTAACGCAGTGGAGAAACCGAAAGACGTGCCCCGTCTTTTTTCCGGAAAAAAGACGGGGATTTCATATAATCGTTTCTGCTGTAAATCAGACGGTCAAACTCTCCGCTTTCCTTTTTGACATCAAAAAACGGAGCGATAAAATAATTGGCACGCGCCGGATCGGAAATGCCGAAAAGTTCCGGAGAAGTGAACAACAGCAAATCCATGCCGGTTTCCTGTTCCACCGGAAACTGGCGGTGGGAAAATTCTATCACCAGAAAACGGCGTGTCTTCTTCGCCGCCTCCGTATCATTTCTGAAAAGCCTGATCTGCAACGGATAACATACAGCCGCATCCTCCCCCTGCCCCCGGACTTCTTTCCGTTTCCCGCCCTGAACCGTTTTCGGCAGATTCCCCCAGAAACCGAATTTATTTTCCAGAGCCGGAGCGGAAAGATGAAAGGAATAAACCGCTCCCAGAGGCGTGTCATAAAGTTTTCTGACGCCGTTTCCGTTTTCCCAGGAAGCCGTGATTTTCACGGGGAAAGTATCCCCGGTTTTCCGGTTCTTCACCTTTGCGGCGAACAGCTCCACAGAAGAACACAGACACAAGATCACAATAAAAATACCGCGCATGGTTCCCGCCTCGCCTTTTGTCATAAATCTAATATAAAAAACAGTGTTTTTCAACAGAGATCAGCATGGCAAAAGGTAAAAAACAGGAATATGCCATACAAAAACTCCGGTGAGGGGTGATTCACGCCTGCACCGGAGTTCTTTTCCTGATCAGACCTTTTTGTTCCAATGCAGTTTTGCTTTCACCCACTCGCGAAGCCGCTGGCATACGGCATAGAGAGCGGGCGTAAAGATAATCCCGATCAGCGTTGCCAGAAGCATACCGGAAAATGTCGTAATGCCGATTGCTTTCCGGCTTCCGGCGCCGGCGCCGGTGGCAATCACCAGAGGGAACACGCCGAACAGGAACGACCATGCGGTCATGAGAACTGCGCGGTAACGCAGATTCGCGCCGTTCATCGCCGCCTCCGCCACGGAGAGCCCGCTTTCGCGTTCCTGTTTGGAAAACTCCACCATCAGAATCGCATTCTTGGCGGCAAGCCCGATCAGCATGACCATGCCAAGCTGTGCGTAAATGCTCAAGCTTTCTTTCAGAACCGTCAAGCCGAGCAGAGCTCCCAGAACAGCAAATCCGACCGACAGCATCACGGGAACGGGAATCGTCCAGCTTTCATACTGCGCCACCAGGAACAGATAGGCAAACAGCATCGCCATCATCATCAGAAACACAATCTGCCCCTGATTCAGACGCTCCTGATAACTCATGCCCGTCCATTCAATATGGTATTTCGACGGCAGTTTCATATTCTCGATGACATTCATGAGAACGCTGCTGCTGACTCCCTGCGCCGCCTGCGCATTCATTTCGGCGGAGGTATATTTGTTGAAACGCTGAATGCGCTGGGGCCCGACGATATAGCGCAGGGTGGCAAGCGAACTCAACGGAACCATCTCGCCGCTGCTGTTCGGTATCTGAATATCCATGATGTCATCCTGCGACACCCGGTATTCCCCCGTGGACTGCATCTTGACGTAGAACGTGTTGCCCATGATGTTGAAGTCATTGATGTAAAACGATGCGAGCTTGCTTTGAAGCGTGGAATAAATGGTCCCCGTCGAAACTCCCAGCGTCTCCGCCTTCTTGCGGTCGATGTCCAGATAAAGCTGCGGAGTATCGGCATTGTATGTTGACATTGCATACAGAGTTTCGGGAAGTGCGGAAAGGTCCAGCGCAAATTTTCTCGCCGTGGTGGAGAGTTCCGCAGGATTCACTTCGCCGTCTCCGCTCAACATGAAAGTCGCGCCGCCGGTCACTCCAAGCCCCATGATCGCAGGCGGAGTGAAGCAGATGATCCGCGCCGCGGAAATCTCATTTGCCCGTTTCTGCACTTCGGTCTGAATCGCTTCAAGCTGAAGTTCGGGAGTCTTGCGCTGATCCCAAGGGTCCAGTTTGACGATAGCCATGCCGTAGTTCTCGCCGTTTCCGTTCATGAAACTGAAACCGGACACCATGATATTGCTCTTGATTCCCTTGACATCCTTCAGATGTTCCCGCAGTTCGGCAAGCACACTCTCCGTTCTGGCAAGCGTCGCTCCCGGCGGCAGTTCAACGTTGCACATGAATGCGCCTTTGTCTTCCGTCGGCAGGAATGAACTCGGCAGTTTCTCATAAAGAAAATAAGCCGCCGCCATTGCACCGGCAAAAAGGATTACCGTAAGAATCGCACGGCGGACCAACAGCTTTACACCGAAAAGGTAAATTTTACGGGAGGCGTCAAGCGTGGCATTGAACGGTTTGAAAATCAGCGGAGGATGCTCTGCCGGTTTCCGCAGGATGCACGCGCAGAGCGCCGGGCTCAATGTCATCGCAACCACCGTGGAAAGGCAGAGCGAAATACACATCGTCACGGCAAACTGCATATAGATATTGCCGACCATGCCTCCGTAGAACGCCAGAGGAGCGTAACATGCAACGGTGACAAGCGTCGTCGCGATAATCGCCCCGGTGATCTGCTGCATGGACTTGATCGCCGCCTCTTTCGGAGAAAGCCCCTCACGTTCCATCAGAGCCTGGCAGTTTTCAACCACGACGATCGCATCGTCGCAGAGCGATCCGATCACCAGAATCAGCCCGAACATCGTCAGCACATTGATGCTGTAACCGATCGCCAGCATGAAAGGAAATGTTCCGATCAGAGCCACGGGAATGGCAACGGACGGAATCAGCGTCGCACGCCAGTCCTGAAGAAACAGGTAGGTAATCAGCACGACCAGCAGCAAAGCCACAATAATCGTCGTGACGATTTCTTCAAGCGTGACGGTAATGAATTCCGTCGGGTCATACGCAATCTCATAGGTGACGCCGGCAGGAAAACGCTTGGCGATCTTCTCTATTTCCGCTTTGACGCCTTTCACTGTTTCCAGAGCGTTGGAGTCCGTATTGCGGTAAACAGCCAGCGCCACGGATTCTTCCCCGTTGTATGTGGCGATTCCGGAATATTCCTTGGAACCGAGTTCCACACGGGCAATGTCCGCCAGAGTCACCACATCCCCGTTTCCGGCATTGCGGACTACGATCTCGTTGAACTCATCCACCGTTTTCAGACGTCCCTGGACATTGATCTTATACTGGATGAACTGGTTGCTGTTTTCCGAACCGACCGTTCCGGCGGCTGCCTGAATATTCTGTCCCGCAACCGCATTGGCAATATCCGCCGTGGAAATTCCCAGCGCGGACATGCGCAGGGGGTCCAGCCAGATTCTCATGGAATATTCTTTGGCAGCCATCAGCTCCGCACTGGAGACGCCGTCGATACGTCCGACGGGATCCACCACCGTTGTCTTGATATAAGTGTTGAGCGTGAGAGTGTCCATACTCTTGCCGTCCGTCAGGAACGCGATGAAAAGCAGAATATCGCTCGAACGCTTGCGCACCGTAACGCCGACTTTCATGACGTCTTCCGGCAGTTTCGGCTCGGCGCGCTTGATCGCATTCTGCACGTTGACCATCGCAATATCCGAGTCGATACCGGTTTTGAAGGTAATCGTGCACTGATAGTTGCCGCTGTTGTCTGAGGTCGAGGAGTAATACAGCAGATCCTCAACGCCGTTGATCTGGTCCTCAATCGGCAAAGCCACGGTATCCGCGACAACCTGCGCGCTCGCCCCGGTATAGGTCGCACTGACAACGATGGACGGCGGCGCGATTTCCGGGTATTCGGCAATCGGCAGCTTGTTGATGCACAGGATGCCCGCGAGAACCATCACCACGCTGATGACAATGGCAAAACGCGGCCTTTCAATAAATATCCGTGAAAACATTACTTCACCCCGTCATTCTTGACCTTACCGGTTCCATAATCAGGAATGATCTCCGAACCGGGAAGCACCTTATGCGTTCCGTCCGTCACGACAAGCTCGCCTTCGGCAAGCCCTCTGGTAATCAACTGCGCCGCCCCCGTGGTTCTGCCAAGTTCCACATTGCGTCGTTCAATCTTGTTATCTTTAACGACGTAGACATAAGGACTGTCCGCATCGTGCATGACGGCGGAAGGCAGAACGGCGGCAACCGGTTTTCCGATTTTATGGGAGAGTTCAACCGTCACTGCGTTATTCGGGATCAGCCTGCCGGCTTTGTTCTCGAAACGGCTGTAAACCTGAATCGTGTCGGTCCGCTGGTTCGCCTCGTTATTGATGAACTCGACGGTTCCGTTTTCATCATAGTAATCGCCGTTCGCAAGACGGACACGGATCAGCGCCTCCTTTTTCAGTTGCTCCTCCCTGCCGCCGAACATATTGGCGTAATCGCGGTTGCTCATGGAAAAAACGACGCGGATCGGCCGGCTTTGAATGATCGTGGCAAGCACCCCGGAAGAAGGCGTCAGATAGTTTCCTACGGTATAGTTGGTAGCTCCGATCCTGCCGCTGATCGGGGCATAAATCCTGGTGTGTTTCAGATCGTCCTGCGCAGTGACGAGACTCGCTTCCGCTGCAAGAAGTTCCGCCCGGCACGCATCCAGCGTGCTCCGGGTCGTCTCCATGGAGTCTTTGGACGCCGCATTTTTCACATAAAGCTCATTGGTCCTCTTATAATTGCTCTCCGCATAAATAAGGCGCGCCTTGACTTCGGCAAGCTTCGCCTCCGCATTCTTGACCGCCGCTGCGTAACGGATGTCATCGAACTGATAGAGCATCTGCCCTTTCTTCACAAGATCACCATCGTGGAATCCGACTTTGATGAGGTCCGCCGAAATTCGCGTCGTAAGGTCTACGCGGGATATGTCTTTGGCAAAACCGACCACTTTGCGGGATTCAATATTCTGCTCTTTGAAAACTTTGCCGACCTTCACTTTCTGTTTGACCTGTTTCCCGCCCCTTCCCTGTGCATAGGCAGGGGAAAGCAGACTGAGTGCGACAATCATAAGAATAAATTTTTTCATTGAATTAAGCTCCGACTTGTTTCTGTTTTTCATGTTCAAGATAATCATGCATTTTCTGCATGACTTCAGCAAATATTTTCTGTTTTTCCTCCGGCACGGTTTTCATGAAATCATTGATGACCCTGTTAAAGAAATCTTCATGAAATGCGCGGATGCTCTTCCCTTTCTGACTCAATTTTATACAGACGGCACGCCGATCGGTCTCTGATGCACAGCGTTCCAGCAACTCCATCCGGACCAGATGTTCCACCATCTGCGAAACAGCTCCCGGAGTCAGTTCCAGTTCATTTGCAATATCTTTCAGCATGACTCCGTCCGGCTCATGCCGCATGACGCAGACAAGCATCTTGATCTGTGCCACCGTAATCTGATTTTTGGTTTTGAACGGATAGTATTTATCAATCATATCCCGCAGCAGGTCCGTATTACGGAACAGCAGTTCCCAATTATGCTGTAAGTCTCCTTTTATCATTTACTTTCCCTTGATATCTCCTTATAAAATTAAAAAATTAATACTTTAAATATTTTAGACTCTAAACTAATCCATTTGTTCATTTTTTCAAGTCATCAGAATCATTTTTTCAGAAAAAATATGCGTTGAAATCTTTCTTTCACGGAAATATCATGGCTCTGCCGCTGTCCAACCGTGCAGATTGACCGCGCGCAGCACGAAATCTCCCTGCCGGAGCGGTTCTCAGCGGCAAGAGCTTGAGTCTTGAAGTTCGGGAACGGGAAAAACGCCGCCGGAGCGGCTAAAAAGCATGAGGCCTGCGTCCCATAGACGTTGAATTGTTTCAGAAGGACACTTCAGAATCTGCCAATTACAGGTGAGGCTCTCTCGGAGCGAGCCCTCACCTTGTGTTCCACTGATCGCATCCTTCCGGTCCTGACCGCAAAAAAAAAACCGTGCATTCCGGAAAGAACACACGGTATTTTTTCTTGTTCGGTCTGGAAGTCAGTCAAGACAGCCGGACGCAGTCGTAAAGACGGAACCGGCGGCTTTCAGCTTCTCAATCAGCAGATCCAGCTGTTCCACGGCGTACGGACCGCAGTTCTTCACGATGAAAGGATCCGGCAGAACCGCACCCTCGCCGGAGTGAATCAGACCTTCCGGCATGGGCCAGAACTCCCACGGATGCATATAGAAGCAGAGGAAAGGATCGACTTTCTTCTGTTCGCAGTATTTCACATAACCTCTGATATGTTCCATGACGGCATCCGCAGACTCCGTGCGCCACAGCGGCCACTGATCCATATCACGCCCATACTGATCTTTGGAATCCATGGAAAGGTCCGCGAAGTTCGGCAGTTCGATAAGCTTCATGTCGCCTTCTTTCGTCCAGTCATCCTTCGAGGGATGATACGGAGTAAGGCGTTCGCGGTAGAAATACATGGGGTATGTGGCATCGGATTTATAGCCGAGCCGCTCCAGAGCATTCACCACGGTGGTGGAACCCCAGAGACGCGGGCAACGCCATGCGGTCGGACGCACACCGGCAACTTCCTCAACCCATTTCGTCGCCAGCTCAATGCGATGTTCCACTTCTTCCGGCAGGAGCGGTATCATGCCGGGAATCTCGAACAGAGGATCGCCGATCGTCTCATGGAACAGCGTGTGACAGCCGATTTCGTGTCCGGCATCCCGCACCATATGAACGATCTCCGGATTCTTCCTGGCACTGTCGCCGGTGAAGAAGAAAGTCGCTTTGATGTCATGCTTCTTGAGAACGTCCAGAATCAGCGGCGTTCCATGTTTGAACCCCTCATAGAATGAGGTCCAGCTTCCGATATCGGTTTCCATATCGAAACCGAACACTGTTTTGATTTGATTCATTTTATGATCTCCTTGGAATTGATATTGTATTCTTTCACCAGAAGTTCGGCAAGATTCTCCTTCGGCCCCTTGAAGATGAAGGTGTCGGAAACCACGGTCGAATGATCGAATCTGCCGTCTTTTTCAATCATGGGAGCAATGGTTTCAAGTTCGAAAAAGTTCAGCGTCGCGCCATTGAAAATGCTGAAAATATCTTCCGTCGAGAATGGTCCGTTTTTCTGATCGTTGTCGGCAATATTGATATATCTGCCCTCCTTGATCTTCGTTTTGCGTATGATCAGAATCCCGCGGGCGGGATCATAAGCGCCGATCAATACGGGACGGCAGTCCTTCTTCACGCCGATCTGGAGACGGTCGGGACCTCCCAGGCGGAAGACAAATAAATGATCCGCAAACGTGATCCGCGACAACGGATCGCCGTAGAAATCATCATTGATGACCTTCGATGTATCCTTGCAGTCGAATTGACCGAACGCAATGACGCCCTCCGCTCCGGGGAACTGCTCCAGAGTCCATGCATTCAGCAGCACATCTTTCACGGGATAATCGTTGCGCGCGGTAAATGTATCCGTCGAGGTGTAGGACACCCCTTTCACAAGACAGCTCCGCGCCAGCGAAGAAATATCGTTCGCATGGACTTCGCGCCGATATTCCAGTTCAACATTGATCCCTTTCGCATTGATGAGCGCAATCTCCTTGGACATGACCGCATCCGTATCGGAAAGCACTGCCAATTCAGGACAGACTTTATTGATGCCGTCCTGAACGGTCCATTCCCCATGCGGGTAATTGAATGCGAACGGGCCGCCCTCGGGAGCCGGCCACAGAGAATTTCCGCCGATATTGTTGAAATCATCGGACGGGTCCGCCGCCATTGCAAAGTCGAGTTTGTGAATCAGAGTATCCCCGATGGAGCAGAAGATGCGTCCCTGCAGCCCCGGAGAAAGATACACGGTGCCGTCGGTGCTTTTAAGCCCCCTGACGTTTACATCCACTTTTCTGATCTGTTCTGTCAGCATTGCCATTCTCCCTCATTACATGGTTGTTTTAATGAATATATGCTGAAAAATAATCGAATCAAGAAGCTTTTATAGAAAAAAACAGAGGATTCCTTTCCTTTTTCCTGAAATATAGCAGCACTTCTATACCGCTATACTCTTATGTTAGATTTAACAATATAACACCAAGAAAATGAAAAAGCAAGGGCAAAACTGAAAAAATGAATGACTCCGATGCAAAGCATACAGGGTGTCGGAAAGCCAAATCAATGACGAAAGCCCGAAACGTATGATGCAGGTCGCTGACCTGCTGCGATCCAGTTGCATAAACCGACCGCCGGAGGCGAAATCCTCCGGCGGTTTCGCGTTACGCGCAACTGGCGGTTCGTCGCCGGACTGCTCTGTCCCTGCCCTTTGCCGCAGCTTTCCCGTTCTGTTATTTCATCCACGGCGGATTCTGCAGAGCCAGAACCTCATCCTGCAGTTGTTTCGCCTCGTCGACACGATGTTCTTCAATCAGGCGCAAGGTTTGTTTCATGAGATCGTTGTGAGCCTCACATGTAAAGAGATTTCTTGCTGGAAGCCATGACTTGACGACTTCGCGCCGGGTCCAGTCCGGCGGCCAGTTTTCCACTTTATCCTTGTTCAGACAGCTCAAATAACTAATACCGGACCAAGTGCACCAGGCTTCAAAATAACGCCGGATCATTTCGGGGTCCTGAATCACGGAGGATATTTTCTCATAATATTCAAAGAACATCTTCTCGTCTTCCGGATTCAATGCCGTAATGGATGTCATATCGAATTTATAGGGTTGAAGCTCCACAGCGTAAACACCCTTTTCATCGCAATAGAATTTGCTCAGATAACCGGTCTTCCAGCATCCTTTCTGCGATCCGCCGAACTCGGGATACGGGAAATAGAAATTGCCGGGAGAGTAAATGATCGGCACATCTTCAAAGACTTCACAGCCGACATTGCAATGGGTATGGCAGCCCCAGACAATATCCGCTCCGGCACTGGCAAACTGACGGTATACTTCCACCATCCTCGGAGACGGATAAGCATAATGCTCATGCCCGCCGTGAATCGCGACGATCACAATATCCGCATTCTGCCGGACTTCCCTGATCTGGCGGATGTTGCTGAACGGCTCCATAGGCGCGACTCCCGCCTTGTTTCCGCCGGCAGTGCCGAACTCGTTTTCCGCAAAATTGATAATCGCAACCTTCAATCCGTTGCAGTCAAGATAAAGGGGCTTTTTCGCGTCCGCCAGGTTTTTCCCCGCGCCGACGTGCTTGAATCCGGCTTTTTCGATGTTGGAAATGGTTTCAACCACAACATCGGGACCGAAGTCGCCGACATGGTTGTTGGCAAGCAGCATCACATCAATATCAAGCGCCTTGCCGAGGTTCAGACACTCCGGCGGACATTTCAGATTGGGACCGCATTTGTCGATCGGCGTATCAGCGGCAGTCAGGGTCGTTTCCCACTGCATGATCTTCAGATCGGCAGAAGCAATGAACGGTTTCACTCCGGCAACCAGCGTTTCGCTGTGGTTGATCGCCTGTTCCTGCGCTTCAGGAAATTTCGGACAGACATCTCCGGTCAGAACCGCGGTAAAAGTTTTTCCGACAGGTTCACGAAGTTTCATCATCTTGTTTTGAAACATGGCATTCCTCTTTTTAAGTTGATTTACCGTGGAAAAAGTCGTCTGTTCATACAATAAATGCCAACGTTGGCATTTTCAAGAAGACTGCGCAATACTTATCGTATTTTTTCGTCACACAAAACTGTGCGTAATCGTGATCTGCGTATTCACGCGTCTGTCATGTTCCCGGAGCAGATGCGTGATCTTCCGGGTCAGCTCCTGATTGGTCAGGACAAATTTTCTCGGTACAAGAAGCTGAAAATTCAGCAAAATCTGCTCCCCGGATTTCTCAAGACGGAAATCGTAAACTTTCAACTCCGGGTCAAGACTGCCGATCAAATCCTCCGCAAGAGTCCGCCAGTGTTTCAGTTCCGGCTCCTGACTGAAAAACGGATCGCAGTGCAGAAGCAGGCGTACCGGCATGTGCCGCGCAATATCGACTTCAGCCGCCTCCAGAGCATCATGTATCTGAACCATGTCGTTCTTTTCCGGATTCACTTCGGCATGTGCAGTCGCAAAATAGCGGTCCGGACCGTAGCTGTGGACAATGATATCATGCACACCGCAGATATCCCGGCATTTCAAAAGACGCTTGCGGATCTCCTCCACGAGCTTCCGGTCGGGACACTCTCCGAGGAGCGGATTGATGATCTCCCGGATCACTTCCGCCCCGCCGAGTATAATGAAAAGCGCCACAAGAAGACCGGCGACACCGTCAACGGGAAAACTGGTGTACTGGGAAATCACAAGAGAAACAATCACAAGAGATGTCGTCAGAATGTCACTGAGACTGTCGAATGCAACCGCGTGGATGGTCTTTGAAGCAATCTTCCGTGAAACCTTCCGGTAAAAGAAAAACATCCAGAGCTTCACCGGCAACGTCGCCAGCAGAAGCGCCAGAGCCACAGCCGTCATTTTCACTTCAGACGGCCGGATCAGACGTTCGAAGGAAAGTTTCAGAAAATCCAGGCCGACCGCGATAATGATAATCGCCACAATCAGCCCCGCGACATATTCAAGCCGTCCATGTCCGAACGGATGCTCATCATCCGCCGGTTTGCCCGCCAGTTTGAATCCGAACAGGGTGATCACCGCCGAACCTGCATCCGAAAGATTATTCACGGCATCCGCAGTCACGGCAATGCTTCCGGTCAGAATCCCGACCGTCACCTTGACACTGCACAATGCCAGATTGACCAGGATTCCATACCAGCCGCAAAGGACGCCGTAGGAAGTCCTGACCTGCGGTGATGTGATTTTGTCCGGATCCCTGATAAAAAGTCTGATCAATAATTCATTCATCGGCTTCACCTGTTATTTGAAACTGGAGACTATAAAAGAAAAAATGGCGATTGCAAATTTTTTTCCTGATTTTGTTCCCATTTTCCCCCTCTCCATCTATGGAGAAGACTCAAGATGCTGAGATATCGGCACACAGATTTTGACTTGTTTCCCCTGATCGGATGTGAAAACAACTTCTGCCCGTGAAAAACAAGTTCGCCGTCTTTATAAAAATAGTGTGGTGCAGGTGCGTTGCATCTGCCGCAGTCCAGCCGCGCAGGCTGGGCGTGCATAGCACGAAATCCCCCGCCGGAGCGGTCCAATCCGATCAGTGGCGAGAACTTGATCTATCAAGTTCGAGAGCTACGGCGGAATTCCCGATGTAATGCCATGTTCCGTCGGCTCTCGGAACTTCGTTCCTCGTCCCTTAGCGGTGGAACCAACGACGGGGGAAAAGAACATGAGGGCTCCGCGCCCTCATACTCCGCGGCAGGTGAAAGTCACCTGCACCCCGGCAAAACAAGTTTGCCGTATTTATAAATCATCGTCAGGAGAATCAGCCTTCGATAATCTCTGTTCCGATACCGCTGTTCGTGAAGATTTCCAGCAGCAGAGAATGCGGAATGCGCCCGTCCACCATGTGAACTTCCTTCGTTCCGGCTTTAATCGCTTCAACAGAGCTTTGAATCTTCGGAAGCATGCCGCCGGTCAACACTTTATCCGCAATCAGGGAACCGACTTCGGAGGTTTTGATGACCGAAATGAGGGATTTCTCATCCTTCGGGTCGCGAAGCACGCCGGGGACATCGCTCAGGAACACCAGTTTGCGTGCTTTCAAAGCCTTGGCAATCTCGCAGGCGGCGGTATCCGCATTGATGTTATAAGGCTGATGATAGAAGTCCATCGCAAGCGGCGTGATTACCGGGATGAATTTATAGCGCAAGGCATCCAATATCGGATTCACATCCACGGAAATCACTTTCCCGACAAAGCCGATGTCAAGCTTTTCGCCGGATTCAGGATCCGATGACCAGAGCTTTTCTGCACGCATGATCCCCTTGCCGGAAATCGTCACGCCCTTGCCGCCGCTCGCCGCAATGCCATCGACAAGACTCTTGTTCGTGTTGTTGTGGAGAACGTCGTCGACCACCTTGATCGTGTCGGCATCCGTCACGCGCAGACCGTTGATGAACTGCGTCTGAACTCCCAGTTCCCTGAGGCGGGCGCTGATCGCCTTTCCGCCGCCGTGGACTACCACCATTTTCATTCCGATGGCCTCCAGAAGCACGATATCACGCATGGTCTTACGCGTCAGCTCCGGATTTTCCATCGCGCTGCCGCCGAATTTCACCACGGCAATGGAGTTTTTGAATTCCTGAATGAACGGAAGCGCCTCGTTGAGCACATCCGCCTTTCTGATAAGTTCCTGCATTTTCTTCTTCTCCCAAAGAGTTATCAAGTATGGTAATCCGCGTTGATCTTCACATATTCGTAGGTGAAATCACCGGTCCAGACCGTCGCGGAGGCGGAGCCTTCTCCCAGATCAATCTTCACGGTAAATTCACGGCGTTTCATCAGTTCCGCAAGTTCATTCTCCGGCGTTCCCGCATCAAGCCCGCCGCGCACGACTGGCAGTTCATCGAAATCCAAAGAGACGTTTTCCTGCGCAAAAACAGCTCCGGAATATCCGGCAGCCGCCAGAATGCGCCCCCAGTTCGGGTCGCAGCCGAACCATGCGGTCTTGCAGAGCGGGGAGTTTGCAATGGCGCGCGCCGCCAGTTCCGCATCCTTTTCATTTGCGGCGCCGGTCACTTCCACAGTCACGAACTTCGTCACGCCCTCGCCGTCGAACACGATGGAACGCGCCAGATGTTCCGTGACCATTCCGAGTGCCACGGCAAAATGCTCCGCGGCTTCCGTTCCCTTTTCGATCTTCGCGCCGGACGCGCCGTTCGCCATAAGGACGACCGTGTCATTCGTGCTCATGTCATTGTCAACCGTAATATGATTGAAGGACGCCTCGACGGACTTTGCAAGAAGCTCCGAAAGCAGCTCATTGCCGATCTCCGCATCCGTCGTAATGAAACAGAGCATCGTCGCATGAGGCGCAATCACCATCTTCGGCGCAATCATGCCCGCGCCTTTGCACATGCCGCCGACCGTTACGACACGGTCCCCGACGGAAAACGATACCGCCAGTTCTTTCGGGCGCGTATCCGTCGTCATGATCGCTCTTGCGGCAGTGGAGCCGCCGGTATGCGTCAGAGACTTCGCCGCCTCACGGATTCCATTCTCTATGAGCTCCATCGGGAGATGCACACCGATACGCCCCGTGGAGCCGATCAGCACCTGTTCCGCGGGAATCGAAAGCGCCTCCGCGGCGATCTCCGCCATTCGCCTGGCATTCTTGTATCCGTCCAGTCCGGTGCAGGCATTGGCTACGCCGCTGTTTGCAACGATCGCGCGGATTTTCTTTGACGTTGCGCAAATCTCGCGGTCATACTGAACCGGAGCTGCGGGAAAGAGATTCGAAGTAAAGGTTGCGGCATAATTGCACTCCGTTTCGGAGGCGATCATGGCAAGATCGGCGGTCTTGCTTTTTTTGAGTCCGGCGACAACACCGCAGGCGAGGAAGCCGAGCGGGGATGTTGTGGAACCGTTCTCCACGAAGTCAAACTGAGTGTCTGTTCCCATTTTTCATTCCGTTTTGAATAATTTTTTAATATGATTCATAGAATTGATTATTTTACAAGCGAAGAATCGCCTTCCTCGGCACGGACATGGATTGCGATTCCGCCGCGCGGCATGAAATCGCCGGTCACTTCCATCCATCGCGGGCGGCACGCCTTCACCAGATCGGTCAGGATCCGGTTGACGGATTCTTCATGGAACGTATTGAAATTTCTGAAAGAGAAGAGGTAAAGCTTCAGCGCCTTGCTTTCAATGCACTTCTTATCCGCGATGTAACGAACCGTGATATGACCGTAATCAGGCTGATTCGTCACGGGACAGAGACTCGAATACTCGGGACAGTCAAACGTGATCACATAATTGCGCTGCGGATACGCGTTGTCGAACGTCTCGATCTTCGCCTTGTCCGGCGAATCGGGATATTCCGTGTGGTTTCTGTTCAGCAGGGTCAGAGAAGAATGCGGCAGTGCTTTCTTCCCCGCAGACGTCTGCATCTTTTCCTTTTTCATGATTCTCACTCCAAAATTTTAGAAAAAAACGACTGATTTCCCTTATAATATATCATTATCTCGTAAATTTGCGAAACTAAAACGAAAAAATGCTTGACCAAATGAAAAGTCAGGAATATATTAGCGGATATTTTGAAGGAACATAACAAAAATATGGGATACAACAGGGAGTAAGAACAAGATGAGTCTTATGAAGAAACTCTTTCTCGCTGCCGCTCTTTTCATGGCGGCAGGAACAGCAACCCAGGCATTCGCGCAGGATCAGCAGGATGACTACCAGGTGTGGGATTCCATGATCCGCAAGCTCGGGCGCGGTGTCAGCAATGTGGCATTCGGCGCTGTCGAGTTTCCGGTCAAATGGTACCAGGTCAACTTCGAGGAAGGCGGCTTCGCCGCATGCACCTACGGAATCTTCAAAGGACTCACCTATGTGGTGATCCGTGAAGTCGTCGGAGTCGTCGAAGTTGCAACATTCTTTGCTCCCCTTCCCGGATGCAGCACGGAACTGCCCGACAGTCCCGCATGGGGTTACGGTCCGATCCTCGAACCTGAATGGATCATCACTCCGGCACAGAACAAATACAATTTCGTATATCCTGAAACAAGAACCATGCAGTAATTTTCAGATATATCGGTTCATTTCAAGAGCGGGAATGCAAAGTTCCCGCTCTTTTTCTGTACAAAGGGCTTTCCTTTGTCACGGGTCAACAGCGAACTGCAGGTCATGCATAGTGCGAAATCTTCCGACTTGCGGCGGGGCGGTCTACTCCATCGGGTTATATACCCCGACCCGAGGGGCGGTTTTGAGACGGAAGAATGCGGATGCATTCTTCTCGGGTCAAGGGCTCTGCCCTTGCGCTGGTCGCGCATAGCGCGAAATCTTCACCCGGAGCGGTCCTATCCGCTCAATGGCGAAAACTTGATTCATCAAGGTCGAGAGCTCCGGGCGTTCTCCCGGGCTTATGCGTTGCCGGCGGCTCTCGAAGCTTCGCTTCTCGTCCGGTAGCGGTGGAACCGCCGCCGGAGGGATTTCGCCTGCGGCGACCAACTTATGCAGTTGGATTGCAGCAGGTCAACGACCTGCACCATACGATTTCAGGCTTACGGCATTCCGATACCCTGCGACTTGCGGCGGGGCTGTTTACTCCGGCAGGATGAAATCAGCGGAACTCTTGAACTGAACCGCGTTCCAGCCAAATTTGCGGGCGGCTTCGATATTATCGGCGCGGTCATCAAAATAGATGCACGGCGTACCGTGTCGGCGCTCAAACTCGCGGAACATCTTTTCCGACGGTTTCTGCGCGCCGACATCGAAACTGTAAACACCGTCTACGGCAAGATGGAAAAACTCGCATTTGCGCCGGCATTCCGTCAGATGGAAGCGCGACACATCGGAAAGATAGACAAATGAATATCCCTGCTTCAACGCGCCGCGAACCGCCTCCGGCATTCCGGAAAGCGTGTCACCGATAATCAGATTCCATGCGTCGATCATTTCATCGTCATTCAAACGATGCCCGGTCTTTTCATGAAAGAAATCGAGCCATTCCCGCTCGGAAATCAATCCGCACTCCAGTCTGGCGGACACGGCGAGAATTTCCGGCGTCGGGAAAAGATTCATTCGCGCGATCACGCGCTCGGGATGAATGGAAACACAGACATTTCCGATATCCAGAGCGATTATCTTACGTTCCTGCTTCATGAGTTGGAGTGACGGAGATAGGCTTCGACAAATGCGTCAAGATCACCATCCAGCACCGCATTGACATTCCCGGTTTCATAATCGGTACGGAGGTCCTTGATCAGCTGATAAGGCTGAAGGACATAGGAACGGATCTGATTGCCCCACGCGATATCGGATTTTTCACCGGAAATCGCGGATGCCTCTTTCTTGCGCTGCTCCTCGGCGCGCTCATACAGGCGAGCCTGAAGCATTTTCATAGCCATCGCACGGTTTTTGTGCTGGGAACGCTCCATCTGGCAGGCGACGACGATGCCGGTCGGCAGGTGGGTGATCCGCACCGCGGAGTCCGTCCGGTTGACATACTGCCCGCCGGCGCCGCTCGAACGGTAGGTATCGACCTTCAAATCCTTTTCATCAATCTCAATGGCAATATCGTCTCCGAGTTCGGGAAAGGCGTCGGCGGAGGCGAACGAGGTATGACGGCGCGCGTTGCTGTCAAACGGAGAAATCCGCACCAGACGGTGAATTCCGCGTTCCGCCTTGAGATAACCGTAGGCGAATTCGCCTTCCACGCGCAGTGTCACGCTCTTGATCCCGGCTTCTTCGCCCGGCTGGATATCGACGATTTCATCCTTGAACCCCTTGCGCTCAAACCAGCGGCGGTACATACGCATCAGAATACTCGCCCAGTCGCAGGACTCCGTTCCGCCGGCGCCGGCATGGATAAAGAAGAAACAGTTGTTGCGGTCGAATCTGCCGGAAAGGAAACTGACCAGTTCAATTTTATCCAGATGTTCGGAAAGAGATTTCCATGCGCCGTCCGCTTCGGCAAGAAAGCTCTCATCCTCGGCGGCAAGTTCGGCGATCGTGTGAAAATCCTCCACTTCGGTGACGAGCCCGTTATAAGGTTCGATGGTATTTTTGCAGGAACTGAGTTTCTGGACCGTTTCCTGCGCCTTGTCCTTGTCATCCCAGAAATCGGGGCGCGCCATGATACTTTCCAAATCCGCCATTTCCTGCTTGTATTTTTCGATCTTCAGGAACTCGTAAAGATGCGCGAGTCTCGAGTCCGCTTCCTGTGCATGCGCTCTGATTTCTTCAATAATCATAATTTTTTTTCTCTATCAAGCTGTAGTTTTAGTGCAAAATTGCTTTCACGTGTTATATTGACTATATAAATTACTTTCTCAATGTATTAAATTCAAGTAAAGGAGAAAAATATGCTTTCAAAATCAAGTCTGGACTTCCTTGAAGCGTTCATGAACACCTCCGGTCCCTCCGGATTCGAGTTTGAACCCGCCGCCGCGTTCCGCAATTATGCAAAGGAATTTGCACACGAGGTCAGAACCGACGTCACGGGCAACACCATTGCGGTGCTCAATCCCGACGCGAAATTCAAGGTCATGCTCGCCGGACACTATGACGAGATCGGTTTCCAGGTCGTCTACATCGACGAGGGCGGACTTGTTTCGTTCCGCCAGGTCGGCGGCATCGACAAGAACACCCTGCCCGGAATCGAGGTCAACATCATCAATGCCAGGGGCGAAAAGATCCCCGGCGTAATCGGCAGGAAACCGATTCATCTCCAGACGCCGAAAGAACGCGAAACACCCTCCGAATTCAAGGATCTCTGGATTGATATCGGGGCGGAAAACGCGGACGAGGCAAAGAAACTGGTCGGAATCGGTGATCCTGTCGCATTCAAGGTCAATTACAAGCGTTACGGAGAAAACCGTATCATGTCCAAGGGGCTTGACGACAAGATCGGCGCGTTCGTCGTGATCGAAGCATTGAAGCTGCTGGCGAGACGCAAAATCAAAGTCGGCGTCTATGCGGTCGGAACCGTTCAGGAGGAGCTCGGGCTCCGCGGCGCGACAACCAGCGCATTCGGAGTCGATCCGAATATGGCGATCGCGGTCGATGTCGGTTTCGCAACCGATGTCCCCGGCGTGGAAAAGAAATCCTACGGCGATGTCACGCTCGGAGGCGGACCGCTCCTCTCGCGCAACGCGGACAACAATCCGGTCGTGAACCGTCTCATGTTCAAAGTCGCGGACAAGAAGAAAATCAAATATCAGCTGGATTGCGGGCACCGTGCCAGCGGCGGCACGGATACGGCGCAGATTCAGATGACCCGTTCCGGCGTAGCAACGGCGCTGATCAGCATTCCGAACCGCTACATGCATACGCCGGTCGAAATCTGCGACCTGCGCGACGTGGAAGGCGCGATCAACCTGATCGCGGAAACCATTGCAGCGCTGAGCGGAAAAGAAACGTTCATCCCCGGCATCGACTGAGTCGGAAAGAGCGGCGGGAATGGGTATGCTGTATCTGATTTCAGGAAATGAGGAGTTCTCCGTCAAGGAGCGCGCCACGGAACTCATGTGCCAGCTCTACGGAGACATTCCGGAAGACAACCCGGAGCTTGAGGTCATTCGCGGCGACGAGGATTCGGAAAAGTTCACACTCGTGCTGGACCGTTTTCTCGCCACGCTTGAAACGCCCCCGTTCCTGTCGCCGAAAAAGACGGTCTGGCTGAAACATTTCAACAAGTTCGACGAAGCGCTTGCCGAACCCTCCGGCAAAAAGCAGAAAAGCAGAATTGACCTGCTTTCGGATTTCCTGAAAAACGGATTTCCGGACGATCTCACGATCGTCATCGACGGCGCGGGGCTTGACCGCAGAAAGGCATTCTACAAACTCTGCGAAAAAGTCTGCGCCGCCACGGGCGGAAAGCTCGAATGGTTCGAAAAGGTCGATCCGAAAGCGAAAGGTTATGAGGCGATGCTTCATAAACGGATTCGCGAGGCGGTATCCAATTACAACAAGCGCATCGACGAAAACGGCGCGGCATTCCTCGCGGAAACGGTCGGTGCGGATGCGGCACGGCTGAAGAACGAACTCGAAAAACTCGTTTCCTACGTGGATGAAGCCCCGGTAATCACGCTGGAAGACTGTCTTCAGATCTGCAGCCGCAACACGGAAACGCTTTCATGGGAGTTTTCCTCGGCGCTCGCGTCGAAAAATGCGGCGAAGGCGATTTCCCTGATCCCCGGAATCTGCGAGACCATGGAACAGGAACGCGGGTCCGGCGCACGCCCGGAAATGGCAATCGTCGGAGCCGCCAATTCGGAATTCCAGCGTCTGCTCTCCGCGAAATGCGAATCGGAGCGTTTCCGCATTCCGAAAAATGCGAACGCCGACTTTTTCTACTCCCTGTTCGAGTCGCAGAAAGGTTCCGGCGGGCGGAACAGTTTCTTTTCCATGCACCCGTTCCGCGCCTACAAAATATGGGAAAACGCGATGCTTTTTTCCGACAGGGAGATTTCCGAAGCATTTGAAGCGATTTTCGAGGCAAGCAAACAGATGGTGACCGGCGGCGATCCACGGCTTGCGCTGGAAAATCTGGTCATGAACATCGCAGGACGCTGAAAGGAGCGGAATCATGCTGAAAATCGTAGCGGACGACAAGATACCGTTTCTCAGGGGCGCTCTCGAACCTTATGCGGAAATCACTTATCTTCCCGGCGGAAAAATCACACGGAACGATCTCCTTCATGCAGACGCCCTGATCACCCGCACCCGCACGAAATGCAATGCGGAACTGCTGGACGGCACCGCGGTGAAATTCATCGCCACAGCCACGATCGGATACGATCATATCGACACAGCCTACTGCCGGGCACACGGAATCGCATGGACCAACGCCCCCGGATGCAATTCCGGCTCCGTCATGCAGTATATCACCTCTCTCCTTCTGCGGTATTCCCTGAAAACGGGCCGGCGCCTGAAAGAAGTGACACTTGGAATCGTCGGCGTCGGCAACGTCGGCTCAAAGGTCGCAAAGGCAGCGAAACTTCTCGGCATGGAAGTGCTTCTGAACGATCCGCCCCGTGAACGGCAGGAAGGGGCAGACAAATACTCTCCTCTTGATGCCATCCTTGAAAAGTCCGACATCATCACATTTCATGTTCCGCTGATCCGGACGGGTTCCGATGCGACGTTTCATCTGGCGGACAGGAGTTTTTTTGAACGGGCGTCCAAACAACCGTTTCTCATCAACTCCTCGCGCGGGGAAGTCGTGGACAATGCCGCACTGAAAGAGGCGCTGAAAACAGGAAAACTGCGCGGCGCGGCTCTGGACGTCTGGGAAAATGAACCGGAAATCGACCTCGGGCTGCTGAACCTGCTGGATTACGCCACGCCGCACATCGCGGGATATTCCGCGGACGGAAAGGCAAACGGCACCTCAATGAGCGTCAATGCGCTTGCATCGTTCTTTGCCCTGCCACTGTATGAATTCGAGCCTGATGTTCCCCGGCCGGAAGATCCGTTGATCAGGATTCCGTCGGAAGGCGCTTCGGAGGAACAGCTCGCAAAAGCGGTCTTCCGCTCCTATGACATCCTTTCCGACGATCAACGGCTCCGCATGTCTCCCGCCGCATTTGAAAAGCTGCGCGGCGACTATCCGCTCCGCCGGGAATTCGCCGCCTACCGGATCTCCGGGGCAGATGATCTCGCAACAACATATTCCGGACTCGGATTTCAAATTGTAAAGGAGCAGTAAGTGTTTGCAAAGCTGAAGAAAATTCTCACCTTCTACTACATGAAAGCGGTCCGTGACAAAGGGACCCCGGAATACATTGCGCGCGGCTGGGCGATCGGCATGTTCGTCGGGTTCGCAATTCCGTTCGGACTTCAGCTTGCAATCTCCATTCCCCTGTCCTTCCTGATGAAAGGCTCGAAACTGGGTTCGATTCTGGGGACATTCACCACAAACCACTTTACCATTTTCATCATCTATCCATTTCAATGCTGGCTCGGCAACAAGGTAATCTGCGGCAGCCTTTCTCTCAATAAAATCGAATGCATGATGCGCGATGTGCTGGAACACCGCAACTATGAAACACTGTTCGACATGGGACTTGAAGTCGCCATCTCCTTTTTTATCGGCGGGCTGCTGCTCGCAGTCATCTCCACACCGGTCTGTTACTATGTCATCAGACGCATCGTGATCAAATACAGGCTTCTGCGTGAAAAAGCCCGTGCGAAAAAATCCGCCGAAGGCAGAAAGTGAGGCAGTATGGCGCTGGAACAACGAATCATAGACCCGGAAAAAGAGGCGGCGGAGCTGAACCGCAGAATTACGGAACTGGAAAACCTTCTGCTCGAAACGGAAAACTTCAGGAAAAAGCAGTTCCTGATTTCCGCATCCTCCGTCCTGATCATTCTTCTGATCCTGATCTCTTTTGCAATCGGGATGATCGGATATTTCATGAGTTACCCGAAAAAAGAGCTGATGGGTGAACTGACGCGTAATATCAAGCTCTCCTACACCCCCGCGGAACTGCGCGAAATGGGCAAAGGATTCCAGTCCAGATTCCTGTCAACGTTCCGGCGGGAGGCGCAGAATTCGTTTCTGCACGAGATTCCGAGCCTCCGGCGCGAATTCAAGCATGAATTCAAGAAGACCATTCTGCATACCGATTCCAATTTCAAAAAACGACTCGAACAACTCCTGAAACACCGTCTTGACCTTCATAAGCAGGAACTTCTGGAACGTTATGCGTCCCATCGGAACATTCCGCGCCGGGAGCTGGAAAAAGCGATTGATTCGGCAAACGAAACCCTGATCCGCAGCATTCTGCAGCGTTTCACGGAACAGACAGCCCCGACCCTGACCCGACTGAACGACCTGAATGCGGACCTGGAGATGTTCCGCACACTGCCGGACTATACCGCGCTGGCAAATGAACCGCGCGATTTTCTTGAAAGCCGTCTTTATGAAAACATCCTCGAATATACGGTCTATCTGCTGAATGAAAGCAAGGGAGTCTCAGGCAACAGGGAGGCGGCAGAATGAACGATGATCTGAAAGAAAGACTGACGGACCTTGCGTTTGAACTCAAGAAGCATCACAGGCGCTACCGGAGTTCCTTCCGCAACGTGATCATTTTTTATATCTTCATCATTATTTTCGTTCTGATCTATACAACCATCATCGGCTACAAGATTCAGGAACTGGCGGAGCCCCGCACCGCTGCGGCACTCATCGGAAGCAAAGTCATCGTCACACCGGAATACGGCAGAGACCTGGACCCGGCGGCGGAACTCCTTGCAGAATCCTTCATGCAGATTCTGCCGATGGCGTTTCAGTATCTGGGCGATTCGGTCCGGGGAGAGATCGACGCCTCGGCAAATGACCTCTGCACAAAAGTCGAGGAGCAGTATCTTCCGGTTCTCAACAACGCTCTGTCGGAGACGATCCGCCTGAAAAATGACGGCGGAAATTTCGAGCAACGCCTGCTTGGCGATTTGAAGGACCGGATCGACCACACGGCGTTTGACGAATATCTCCGGACAAAATTCATTTATTCCCTGCCCTATTTCCACAGTTACATCAACAGACTGCGCAGGAAACCCGTCAAAGAGCTGTCAAGAAAGGAATATGTGGAGCGGGACCTGCTGCTCTGCTGGCTTTATCTTCAGGACGGGGAACGTTACAAGGATACGAACCACTCCGCCCCCCTGTTTGAAATCACCTCCTCCATGCAAAGTGCGCTGGAGGAAGCCGCAAGGGAAAATCCTGTTCAGAAACCGCCGCAGGAATGATAATCACAGGCTGCGGTCAGAGTTTCTTCACCTCTTCGATAAAAGCCGGCAGGTCTTTCGTATAAAGATAGGGATTTGTTTTCTTCTGCGCGCCGAGCGCTTCATACGGGACGTGCCCATAATCATGTCCGGAATAAACAATCAGCGAATCCGGAAGCGGATACAGAATCTCGCGCATCGTATGAAACATGACCGCCGGATCGCAATATCCGCAGCAGTCGATGAAAAGCGTATCTCCCGTAAAAATCGCGGAATCGTCCCCGAGGCGGTAGCAGACGCTGCTCACGGCATGGCCGGGCGTAAAAAGACACTCGATATAAGAGTCTCCGAAAGGCAGATGCAGATGATCCGCCAGCCTGATATCCGAATGCACACGGCATTCGGGATGCGCCGCAACCGGTGCGGGAAACACGTTCAACACGTCAGCAAGACCGGAAATATGGTCGCGGTGCCCGTGTGTGATCAGGATATATTTCGGTCTGGCATCCGGATGTCTCCGGATCTCCGCAATGATTTTCGACGTGTCACCACACGGGTCCACCACTGCGGCATCGCCATTGGATGCACAGATGAAATAAGAAAAATTGTCGTCCAGGCCGCCCACGGCAAGCTGCGTCACTTCAAACATATCCGCCTCCTAAAAAATGATGAAAAACAATCCTGCCAGGAGAAACAGCGAAGCAATACAGCAGAAGACAATGCGACGGCGGCGGATACTGGCGCCAAGCTCTTTCGGCCCCGTCACTTTTTTGAAATTGCTGTTCCGCAGATATTCCGTCAACCGTCTGCGGTCGCTTCCACGGGTAAAGTAGTCAATCTCCTCGATCGGTTTCCTGCGCAGGGGGGACATATCAAATCCCCAGACGGAAAGTCAGAACGATAAGTCCGCCGATCATCATACTGCTCAAAAGCAGTACAATCAGCAGGGGCAGCCCGATCCCCAGGCCGATCCGGAAAAGCTGTGAAAAGGAGATCGACGCCATTTCCGAAAAAAGATTGACCTCCGATTTCGACGGCGCGGCAATACAGGAATCCGGGTGCTCCAGACGCCCTTTCAGGGAGATCATCTCCAGACGGATCAGCTCCAGGCTGCGGCAGACTTCCGCAAGACGCACCTGATAATCGGAAGAATCGGCATCAGGTTCGGCGAGAGTATCCACTTTTTTCAACGCCTCCGCGAACTTCACCTCCGCCGCATAAAACTCATCCGCCGCTTTTCTGTAACGCGCGGATGAAGCGGCAATCTCCGCCTCGGACTCCGTCAGGCGCGTCAGAAGATCGGACTTGAAGCGTATGAATTCTTCATGCCGCAGGCGCAGGGCGCGTTCCGTTTCCGGACTCATTTTCTCGCGCGCTTTCGGGCTGTCTGCCGCACTGCCTGCACTTCCGGCAGCGGGAACCCCCTCCTCATCACTCATACCGGCGCCCTTGCGGGCGGCTTCCGCGATATGATCGCTGATCCGGTGCAGATTGTTTGTCACGAAAACTTCTTTGCTCATTCCGAGGTATCCCCATATTGATGGTTTCAATATAACATGACCTGTATGGAAACTCAAGAAGGAAACTGAAAAAATCTCCATCTATCCCCGCAGATGCCGCACGGAACGGGCACAGCAGCGAAACATTCGTGCCGCAGGAAACTCATCGTGTCATGCTTTCCAGCGGGGAACGCCGCCGATCCATGTCTCAAGAGGATTCCAGCCGGAGTCGAGAATGGCAAGATCCGCATGATAGCCGGGCTCCAGCCTGCCGTAGCCTTCCAGTCCCAGACTGTGCGCCTGATTCCATGAAGTGCATTTAATGATCTCTTTCGGCGGCAGGTGCGTCACATCCAGCATCCGTTTCACACCGTTGTGGTAAAGGAGCGTGCTTCCGGCGACACGCCCCGAAGGAATCGTTGCGCGTCCGTTTTTGACGATCACCGGAAGTCCACCGAGAGAATAATCTCCGTCCGGCATTCCCGCGGCGCGCATCGCGTCCGTGATCATCATGACTCTCTCGCTGCCTTTGACCGCAAGGATCAGGTCAATCATCTCATTGCAGAGATGAATTCCATCCGTGATGATCTCCACATAAACGTCCTTCGAGCGCAAACCGCCGCCGACGAAACCGAATTTCAAGTGGTGAAGCGGAGTCAGCACGTTGCAGAAATGCGTCAGATGCTTCATCCCTGCGACACGCATTTTTTCAAAGGTCTCATACTCCGCCAGCGAATGCGCGCCGGAAGGCATGATGCCGCGTTTCACAAGCTCCCGCGCAAACTCGACGCTTCCCGGCAGTTCCGGTGAAAACGAGACCTTTTTCACCGGGCAGACAGCATTCCACATATCGACCAGCGCAATATCGGGATTCCGCAGAAACTCCGGGTTCTGCGCTCCGGCGCCTTCAGGGGTGAAAAACGGGCCTTCGAGGTGGATTCCAAGCAGACGTGCCCCTGTCCGGTTCTCAGTGCGGTATTTCTCCGCAGTCCGGCAGGTTTTTGTAATGTCGTCAAGGCTGACGCTCAGTGTGGTGGCAAGGAAACCGGTCACTCCGTCGGCAAGTTTGCCGTGGCCGATCGTCTCGAAAGACGCCATGTCCCCGTCTGAAAAATCTGCGCCGCCGCGCCCATGGCAGTGAATGTCGATATAACCGGGGACCACCGTCTTTCCATCCAGCTCGATCACGCGGTCTGCGGCGGGGAGCGCTTCTCCCGGCAGGACAATCCGGTCCACCCTGCCCTCCGCAAGCAGGAGCGAAGCGCCCGGATAATCAAGATCGGGCGAGATCAGACGGCAGTTTTTCAGCAGGGTCGTCATTGCCTCACCTCATTTCAAAGTGATCTGGTCGGCAGTGTAGATAATCTCGGAATCCTTGTGCTCCAGCAGATAGGATGCGGGAAGTTCCGGTGTCGGGCGTCCGTGTTTCATCGCGGAAAGCGGCTTCGCCTGTTCCGGGAAACACGCGAGAAGAAGCATTTTTTTCGCCGCGAGAATCGGCTTCATTCCCATGGAGACCGCCTGACGCGGCACCACGTCCTCCCTGCCGCCGGCAGTAAGGCGCGAATTCGTTTCAATCGTAAGCGGCTTGAGTGAAATGACGCGGGTCGGGAGTTCCGCGAACTCCCCGGCACTGATTTCAGACTCGCTCTGCGGTTCATTGAACGCGATATGCCCGTTAAACCCGATTCCAAGAAGCTGGAGGTCCAGGCCGCCGCCCGCCGCAAGTTCGGCATCGAACGCATCCGGATTCAGCGGATCGGGAAAGTGAATGCGGTCTTCCGTCAATCCGAGAGCAGGGTCGATATGACGGAACAGATTTTCATGCATATAGGTATAATAACTCAGAGGATGCGAATGCGGAACCGCTTTTCCGTCCGCCACATATTCATCTAGATTGTATGTATGGAGCAGGTCAAGCATGACCTTGTTCTCGTTCAACATCTTTGCCAGTGCAGGATAAAGTTCCAGCATGGTGTTCCCGGTCGCAAGCCCGATATTCACGCGTCTGCGCGCTTTTGACGCCTCCGCAATCACATTGCAGATTCTTTCCGCACCGGCCCGGCTCATCTCATGATAGTCCGCAACAGCAAGCCATTTCATTTTTCCATTCCTTTTCTTTGACGGTGTCATGCGAAACATGACTGTTTTATTTGTGTAGAAACATTTCAGTGTCACGTGTTACCTTTTTAGTATAACACACACGAAAAAAGAGTCAAGGGTAAAATCGAACGATTTCGGTAAAAAAATCATGGTTCAGCCTCTCATTCCCGGATTTGGAAGTGTCATTCAGGAAAGAGCCGTTTGCACCTCGGCAGACAAGTTTGCCGCCACGGAAAATTTCACCGACCGCCGGATTTTACCTGCAAACACTGTTTTCCCGCAAAAAACTGCTTGCCGTTGAAAGCCTTGCGCTGTATAGTAACCGGAACACAGGAGAAGAAAGCAAAAATGAACGGGAAGATTTCAATCCACAACAGCGCCGCCGAAATGGCGGAGACTCCGGAACTGATCCGCACACTGCAAATACAGCAGTTGGCTTTTGAAGCGGACGGGCATACCCTGCCGTATTGTCAGCGGATCACCTGCGGAAACAGCCCCGGAGAACCTGTTCTTGCAGTTTTTCTGCACGGCATCGGCTCTGTCGGGCACGATAATTTTCTTCAGATCCGCATCCCCGCCGCTCCGATGGTCCGGTACTGTGAAGACCGCGGAATCAAAGCGGTTCTGCTTTTTCCTCAATGCGAGCAGGGATATCAATGGGTGAATGTCCCGTGGAATTCCAGGTCGCATGTCATGCCGGAAGTTCCTTCCCTGTTCCAGTCCCTTGCCATGGGGCTGGTGCGTGCAAAGATCACGGAATTCAAACCTGATCTCCGGCGCATTTACGGGCTGGGCATCTCGATGGGCGGTTACGGGATATGGGACATGGCGTGCCGCATGAATGATCTGTTCGCCGCAATCGCAGTCATGTGCGGAGGGGCGGACACGTCGCAGGCGCCCAATCTCCGGCATGTCGCCGCCTTCCTGATCCACGGCGCCGACGACAGCGCCGTCCCGGTCCTCCGCGCCCGCGACATGTTCGAAGCAATGCGCCGGGCAGGGAATCCGGATGTCGTCTACCGGGAACTGCCCGGAGTCAATCATAATGTATGGGACCCGTTTTTTGCGGATGACAAAGGGCTGGACTGGCTCTTTGCGCAGAGACGGAGTTTATCATAAGGAATGCTGAAATGAAAGAAGAAATTCTGAAACTCGCCGGCAGGTATCTGGAAGAAGCGACCGCCCTGCGGCATGAACTGCACAAAATACCGGAAATTGCGGGAAAGGAGTTCAAAACCTCCGCCCTCCTGCGGAAACGTCTGGAAGCCCTGCCCCTGAAAGTGCTCGATCCTTTTCTGGAAACGGATGTCGTGGCGCTCCTGAATGACAGCCGTCCCGGATGCAACGTGACTCTCCGCGCCGATATCGACGCGCTTCCCGTTACGGAGGAAAATACATCGGATCATGTCTCGACGCATCCGGGGATGATGCACGCCTGCGGACACGACGGGCACATGGCAATGCTTTACGGCGCGGCGCGGATTCTCTGCGATCTGCGGGACAGGCTGCCGGGTTCCGTCAGAATTCTGTTCCAGCCGGGGGAGGAAGTCGCGGCGCTGGCAAAACCGCTGATCGAAGCGGGAGCGGTGGATGTCCCGAAAATGGATTTCTGCGCGGCTCTGCATGGATGGCCGAATGTAAAATACAACTGCATCTCCACCAGAACGGGCGCGGTCATGGCGGCAGCCGGCTTCTTCTACCTGACCGTCACCGGGCGCGGCGGACACGGCAGTATGCCGTCGAAAGCGCTGAACCCGATCAACGTCATTGCACGGATCGTGGACGCCCTGCGGAAAGAGTGTCCGGGGGAAGGAGTCTGCACAGTCTGCCACATCGACGGCGGGAGCAACACCAACATCATTCCCGCGACTGCAACAATAGAAGGCACGGTGCGTTTTCTGAAAGACGGGGTCGGCAGGGAAATTGAGACGGTTTTCCGCAGTGTCGTGGAACGGATCTGCAAGGAAGAGGGAGCAACCTGGGAACTGGATTATACGGTGACTTATCCGGTGACAGCCAGCTCCGCCGAGGGGGCGGAACTGGCAAAGGCAGTGACGGAAAAATATTTCGGGAACGGACGTTTCGTCCCGATGAAGGAATCCTCGATGAGCAGTGAAGACTTTTCCTATTTCCTCCGGAAAAGCAGCGGCGTCTTCTGCCATCTGGGACTGGGCGAACATACGGCGCTGCACAACAGCCGGTTTGAATTCGACGACAAGGTGCTGGAGACCGGCATGATTTTCCTTGCCGGCATTGCCGCCGATTATCTGACGGCACATAACAGATGATTTGCCTGTCTGCTTCCGGCAAGATTCATGTCTCCGCTCTTGCAATGGAACCGTTTTTCATGTATATTGCCGGAGCACATAGCAGAAAGGGGGGTTCCGCCATGGAATCATTAAAAAACAAAAGCACATTCATTTCCGATATGGACGGAGTGATCTACCACGGCAATAAACTTCTGCCGGGGGCGTCCGACTTCGTAGACTGGCTGAACGAACACAAGAAGAAGTTTCTCTTCCTGACCAACTCCAGTGAGAGGACGCCGCGCGAACTGGCGGAGAAACTTTCCCGTCTCGGCATTCAGGTCGATGAGACTCATTTCTATACCAGCGCTCTGGCGACGGCGGACTTTCTGGCGAAACAGCATCCGGGATGCTCCGCATTCGTGATCGGCGAGGCGGGACTTTACAATGCTCTTTATGAAAAGGGGATCTCAATGAACGATTCCTCGCCGGATTATGTCGTGGTCGGTGAAACCCGCACCTACAGCTTGGAACGCATAGAAAAAGCGGTTCAGCTTGTCTTCAACGGGGCAAAACTCATCGGCACCAATCCCGATATGACGGGTCCGACGGAACACGGCATCGTGCCCGCCACGGGGGCGCTGATCTCTCCGATCGAGCTGGCTACGCGCCGCAAGGCATACTTCGTCGGCAAGCCCAACCCGCTGATGATGCGCAGAGCGGTCAAACACCTGAACGCCATGTCGCGCGACACGGTCATCATCGGCGACCGCATGGATACGGATATCGTGGCGGGAATCGAGGCGGAAGTCGATACGGTTCTCGTGCTCAGCGGCGTGACCGCGATCCATGACCTGCCGCGTTTTCCATATCGTCCGCGCCACGTCATGCGCGGACTGGACGAACTTGTGGAGCAGCTCCGCAAATGAACCTGCTGCTCCTGACCGAAGCCGACCGGATATCCGGTGATCTGTTTCAAGTCGCCGGGCGCCGTGCCGAACATATCAAATGCGTGCTCCGCGCCGTTCCCGGCGGACGCATCAAAGCGGGACTTCTGGGAGGGAACATCGGGATCGCGGAGTTGCGGAAAGTGGAGCGGAACTGCGTCGAACTTGTCTGCCCGGCATTTGACATCGCGCCTCCGGAATCTTCGGAGATCGTTCCGGTGATTTCCCTGCCGCGTCCGCAGAGTTTCAAGAAAACGCTTCATTTCATCGCGTCTTCCGGCATAAAAAAAGCCTGTTTCATCGCCTCGGAGAAAGTCGAGAAAAGCTATTGGAAGAGCGGATCCATGACACCCGCCGCCATCGAAGAAGAACTGATTCTCGGTCTGGAGCAGGGAGTTGACACCATTCTCCCGCAGCTCGAATTCCGCCGTTCTTTCCGTGATTTCGTATCCGGCGGCGAACTTGCGGAGCTGTCGAAGAACGCGGAAAAGATCATCGCGCACCCCATGAACGATGCTCCTCCCTGTCCCTGCGGAAGTCAGGGCACGACATGGGTCGCAATCGGCCCCGAAGGCGGATACACCCCCGGAGAAGTCGAAGCGTTCCTCAGCGCCGGTTATACTCCGGTCACGCTCGGACGTCATATCCTGCGCGTGGAATTCGCCCTCGCCTATCTCTGCGGCAGGCTGAGCGGCTGTCCGTCACCCGGCGCCGATGGCGGTAAGTCTCCAGGTAAACCTTGCTGATTTCAGGTCCGCGCATCCATTCGACGGCTCTGCGCCGCCCGGCTTCCGCGGCAGGACTTTCCAATACGGAACCGGCCTTGCACATCATTGAAAAAAAGATACATCGTCACCCCTCGCAGGTTAAGGTTTGTTTGACTTTCCGGAATTTACGGCGGGGACCAGCAGGAGAAACGGCGCGGCAAGCAGAATCGCCGCACAGTACAACAGCAGAAAAGTCCGGTAGCGGCAGACCGTCGTCGTCCCAAGCTGCCATTCCGCGGCAAACATGCCCGATCCCAGCAGCAGGGAAGTGAGAAAGCGGGAGAGACCGGAACCGCCGTAGAAAAAGGCACCGTTGAATGCCATTGCCATGATTTTATTCCCGGGAGACGCCAGTTTCATCATTTCCGCCGAAGCGACAATGGACGAAGCGGCAGCCGCAAAAGAGTAAACCAGCAGAAAAAAGGCGATCAGCAGGTAGGTCGCCATACTCCTGCCGCCGATAAGAAACAGCCCGCCGTTCACGGCGAAAAAGATAAAGTGGAGCAGCAGAAACGTATGTTTCATTCCGATCCGTTTCAGGAGCCGCCCGATGCAGAGATACCCGAAAAGCATACCGGAAAGGGAACATGCGGAGATCAGCACAATGACATTGTCCGGGGCATTCAGCCCATTTTTCAGATACAGCATCATCAGGGGAACCGTGCCGAACGCAGTCAGGTTCAACAGAAAGAAATACAGGGAAAATCCTGCCATGGGCTTGTTTCCGACCACCGTATTCAAGCCGGAGAGAAATCCGGCGCTCTCGTTCTGCCGCCCCTCGAATACGGGGATCCGCGAGATCGCAGCCGCACGCCCGGTGAAGATGACGGCGGCAGCCAGCAGGACAAGCTGCAGTCCCCATACAGGCGGATTCCCGCCGATCACGAAGCCGACAAGAAACAGGAACACGGTCCCGCTCAACTGATGGCAGAAGCGCATCCTGCTGAAAAACAGGGTTCTGCGCTCCGGTTCCAGAAAGGTGTCGAGCAGTGGAAACCAGCCTGCAATGAATCCCGTCAGGCTGAACGCAAAAAGGAAAACTGAGGCAATCAGCACCATCACCCCCGCCTCCCCGAAGAACGGCGAAGCGACCGCGGTGAAATAGGCGGCGGAAGCGCAGAAACACGCCCGAAGAATCTGTCTCCGCATCCCGATTTTCATCGCAAGGCCCGCCATCGGAATGATGCACAGTCCGTTCAGGAGAGGCAGAACTGAGGTCGTGATCATGGAGAGTGCATCTCCGGCGCCGAGCATTCCGGCAAACAGGATGATCACGGCACTGTCCGTCAGCATCACCTCCCCCAGAAAGCCGCAGCACGACGAAGCGGTCGCCAGACGTTCCGCGCGCAACCGCACCGGGTCCGCCATTTCCTCACTCCTTCGCATAAACCCTGACATAATCAATCTCAAAATCCTTAGGATACTTCAAATTCGGATCGACGTTCCCGATCCAGCCGGAATACTGAAACAGGGCAATCAGGATGAACATCTTCTCCGGCGGAGTCGGCCCTTCGTACGTCTCCATCACCCTGCCGTCGAGATACCAGCGGATCCGCCCCTCCTCCCACTCCATCGCCCACACATGGAAGCCGTCCGAAACATCGACCGGTTCCGTATGCAGGAAATGCCCTTTCTCCGTGAAATGGATATTCAGGTCAACTTTGCTTTCCGTGTCCGTGATGTGGCGTCCCTGCTGCTCGAAAATGTCGATTTCAAGCGCACCGTCCCTGTTTGTCTTTCTCCTGCCGTCAATTGTATACTCCTGTTTTGACGGATCGACCTGATGAAGCCAGAAAGCGCTCATCAGCCCCTCCCCGCGCGGAATGCGGCAGCGAATCTCGAACCAGCCGTATTTCTGGGAGAATTTATCCATCACACGGTATTGTTCAGGCGTGGCGCCGATACGGTGATCGGAGGTCGTAATGCAGCTTACGCAGCGATGACTCCTGTCCGAACGGTACGGCAGTTTTTCCGAAATGCGAAGTTTCAGAATGCCATCCTCAATCACATAATGCGCATTGTGATCCACCCAGCGCTGTTCAAGACCGCACCGGTTCAGATACTCGACACGCCCCGAACGGTATGCCGGATACCAGTAGATGTCATTCAACTGCGGACGGTCGAACTCATCGTGGAAAGTCAGCTTCCAGCCCGGTTTTTCCAAATTCATTTTCAAGTTGCCTTTCTGATTTACATAAATTGAATTGTTAACGGCTGATTCTTCCCCGCCGGACAGCAGGGGAAGCAGTACAGCCAGACCAAAAAACACATTGGGGCTTTTCATTCTTCAGCCTTTCTGATTTTGTCACTGCATGGGATAAGATCAGTTCATTTTCCTTACACTTCCGACCACCTTGAGAGTCGTCCGGATACAGGTGTGAATCGGAGTGCGTTTTTCCATCATCGGACGGTTGATGATATAATATTCGGTCCAGTTCAGCAGATCCTCCGAACGGAATTCGATCCGGTCGAACTCATGAACTCTTTCATGGAGCGGCCAGAAATCGCAGGGACGGTCATAACTCATGATGCTGAGGTCTTTGAAACGTTCAGGATCACGGGCTATGACTTCCTCATAGAAGACCTGCGCAAATCCTCCCGCGGGAAAGAAAAGAACCGTGGGCTGCGGCACCGCGGACTCCAGATACCGCAGCAGAGTCCCGCACATCCCCGCTCCGGGCTCCTCCTCCACGGGATCAATCCGGCAACCGGGGTCCAGCACTTTCATGCGCCCGTAAAAACTCTGGTAGCGTTCAAGGCGCGTCGGATGCGCAAGCGCAAGATTCACGGCAACATGGCGATGCCCCATTTTATGAAGATGTTCCGCAGCGAGTTCCCCGCCGAGCGTGTTGTCAGAAGATATCGTGATGTCCGCACCGCATCGGGTCCAGAGGCAGATCGTATAGATTTCAGGATTGATTCTGCGGACAGCCTCCACAGTTGACGTTTCAGGAATCGAGCAGAATACCAGAATGTCGCTTTCCGCGGCGGCGTCCTGAAAACGGGAGAGGTTCTTCCGGTGGTCCGTGATCACGCAACTGTAATCGCGGGAAGAAAGCCGCTGCATCAACTGCATTCCGTAGTGCTGCTGATACTGGTTTTCGGAAAAATCGAAAATGACACGGATGCGTCTCGTCTGCCTGAGCGCATAAAAGCCGTGTCGGTTGAGCGCGTCGATCACGCGCCTGCGCGTTTCGGGTCTGACAGAAGGCACATTGTTCAGGACACGGTAAAGTGTCATGACGCTGATATCCAATTCCCGCGCCAGTTCTCTGAAATTAACTTTGTTGATCCCTTGTCTTGGTTCCATACGCCACCTGTTTTCTGATACGGATTATACAATATCCCGACGCAAAAGTCAATGGCTTTCCGCAAAAGCCGTGTCACAATTCATGTGAAAAGCGTCACTTTTCTCCATGCCGGCAAGATTTTCATTCTTTTTTCCATACCCCGCCCCTATGGATCGGCTTTGAGACGGAAAGAGCTCTCGAAGCTCCGTTTCCCGTCCGGTAGCGGTGGAACCGCCGCCGGAGGGATTTCACCTGCGGCGACCAACTTATGCAGTTGGCTCGCAGCAGGTCAGCGACCTGCACCATACGATTTCAGGCTTTCGTCATTCCAATATCCCGCAGCAAGCGGCAAAACAGTTCATTTTCCCGCTTGCATCTTTCCTTTTGAATGCTATATTATGTGCATATGCACACAATATAAGGAAACCATCATGGCGCGGACAAAAAAATGCAGACGAGTCTGCTGCCGTCCGGCGTGCAGACGCTTTCAGGCGGAATCGGCGGAACATTCCGTGGAACTTCTGCTGGACGAACTGGAGGCAATGCGTCTCGTCGATCTGGAACAGATGGAACAGGGAAAAGCATCCGTCAGGATGGGAATTTCGCGCGGCACGATCCAGCGCCTGCTCTACTCCGGACGCGGCAAAGTCGTTTCCGCACTGGTTTCCGGCATGAATATTGTGATTCCGGACGGAGATTTCGAACCGCCGCCGGAAGATTGCAGCCTGCACAAACCGGCATGCCGTCACTGCTGCCGGAGCAACGACCCGAATCAAACTCATAAAACAGGAGAACGCAAAATGATCATCGCGGCAACATGTGAAAACGAAGAAATCTTCCAGCATTTCGGGCACACCCCGTCCTTTGCAATCTTCGAGATTCAGGACGGACTCATCAGCGGAATGCAGATCGTCCCGACGGGAGACAGCGGACACGGCGCGCTTGCCGGATTCCTCAAAGAACGCAATGTGGACATCCTTCTCTGCGGCGGAATCGGCGGAGGCGCGCAGGCGGCGCTTGCGGAACACGGAATCAAGGTTGTCGGCGGAGTCAGCGGCAATGTCATCAAAGCCATCGGAGAGTATCTTGCCGGAGAACTGAAAACCAATCCCGATTTCAAATGCAGCCATCACCATCATGACCATGAACACGGCGAAAGCTGCCACGGACACCAGAACGGATGCAAGTGCCACAACTGAAGATATATTACGGGAAAGGAGCCGGAAAAGCTCCTTTCCCCCCTTCTTCACTGAATATCGTAAAGCGCCAGTTTGCGGTGAAGCGTGCGGCGGCTGATCCCGAGCTTCTCCGCGGCACGGGTGCGGTTGCCGTCACACTCGTTCAATGCACGCTGAATCAACATTTTTTCATTCTTCTCCAGGTCGCACGTCGATGAGTTCAGAATCGTTTTTGAGATGCCCGGATTGATCTTTTCCCGGATATTCACGGGAACATTTTCAATGTCGATCTGAGAACCGCGCGTCAGAACGACCATGCGTTCCATGCAGTTTTTGAGCTCCCGGATATTGCCCGGCCATGAATAGGAACACAGTGCGGACATCGCACTTTCGGAAACGGTGAACAGCGGCCTTCCGTTCTCCTTTGCGAAATAATCCAGATAATATTTCACAAGCGGCGGAATATCCTCCTGACGTTCGCGCAGAGGCGGCAGATGAATCGTCACGACATCCAGACGGTAGAACAGATCCTCGCGGAACGTCCCCTGCCTCACCATTTCCATCAGGTCGCGGTTGGTCGCGGTCACGACACGTGTGTCAACGGTGATCGTCTCCGTTCCGCCGATTCGTTCAAAAGAACGGGTCTCCAGAACACGGAGCAACTTGACCTGCGTCGAAAGCGGAATCTCACCGATCTCATCCAGAAACAGCGTTCCGCCGTCCGCAAGCTCGAAACGCCCTTTGCGCTGCTCTGTGGCACCGGTGAACGCACCGCGCTCATGCCCGAACAACTCACTCTCAAGCAGAGTCTCCGGCAACGCCGCACAATGCACGGCGATGAACTTTCCGGTGCGTCCGCTGAGCTGGTGAATCGCCTGCGCGATCAGCTCCTTTCCGGTTCCGCTTTCGCCCGTAATGCTGATCGTCGCACGCGTCGGGGCGACCTGCCGGACGTTGTCGATCACCCGCTGGATCGCCGCGGAGTTGCCGATAATGTTCTCCACGCCGAACTTGGAGTCCAGGCGTTTCCTGAGCTCCTGATTCTCCTCTTTGATGCGCCCCGACTCCAACGCTCTCTGAATCAGGATTTCAAGCTGATCGAAATTGACAGGCTTCGTAACGAAATCGAATGCGCCGTGTTTCATGGCTTCGACTGCGGTTTCAATGGAGCCGTAGGCGGTAAAGAGAATGCACGGCGGAGGCGGCGTCATTTTCAGCGTCGCTTCGAGAATCTTCATTCCGGTCGCGCCCGGCATACGGATGTCGCTCAGCACCAGATCATAATGATTGCGCTTCAGGAGATTCAAGCCGATCTCGCCGTCCTCGGCAAGCGTCACTTCATAATCGGCGCGGAGGAATTTCGCCAGAACTTCACGCGTTCCGCGTTCATCGTCCACGATCAGGATCGAAGGTTTGTTTTTTTTATTGGAAACGGACATATCTTACTCCAGTTCAAGGTGTTGCTTTTCTTCAGGACCCGGCAGGATACCGGCATTTTCAGGCGGAGGCGGCAGAACCCGGATTCTCGCGCCGAGACGCGGCAGGGCGATTGTGAACTTCGTGCCTTTCCCCACCTTGCTTTCAAAGGAAAGGCGCCCGCCGTGTTCGCGGATCACACGCTCGACGACCATCAGTCCGAGCCCGTTTCCTTTCTCTTTCGTCGTAAAGAAAGGCTTGAAAAGACGTGCGGCGTCTTCGGGGCGGATTCCCTTGCCTTTATCTGCGACCTGCACGAACACATAACGGTCGTCACAGGAACAGGATATCGTCAGAGAGCCTCCCTGCGGCATCGCCTGCACCGCATTTTTGATCAGATTGTAAAATGCCTGCTTCAACTGGTTGATGTCTCCACGGATCTTCGGCAGAGCCTCGCTCCACAGACAGTTCACCGTCACGTTGCGGCCCTCGATTTCATGGCGCATGAAGGTCAGGGACTCCAATACAACATTTTTGATGTCAAGGACATGCATATCCGGCTTTGACGGGCGAAGCGCCTGCAGGAACTGATGGATGATGCTGTCGAGACGCTCGACTTCCTTGCGTGACTCCCCGATCATTTCCGCCGCCTCCTCCGGATCCAGTTCCCCTTTGGAAAGCATACGCTGAAAAAGCTGGAGATTCAGATAGAGACTGTTCAGGGGATTGCCGATTTCATGCGCGACTTCGGCGGCGAGCATCGAAACAAGCTGGGTGCGTTCCGACTCCGCGGCGGAATTCATACGGTCGTACATATCCGTGATGTCGTTGAAAATCAGCGTGGCATACTGCTGTTCCGGGTCGGGATCCGGACGGGGCGCGACGTAAAATTTCAGGATACGGCGGCGCGGATAAAGAATCTCGACTTCATGATACGCGCTTGCCGGATTTTCCCTGTCCGGCGCAATCAGGTCATTCCATGAAATCCCCTTTACCAGATGTGAAATCTTGATATGCTCGAAACGGTCCGGAATCCCGAACATCTCCTTTGCGACGGCATTGTGGTAAATCAGCCGGAATGAGGAGTCAATGACGACAATTCCCTCCTTGATCGAGTTGAACACCGACTCCAGAAAGCCGTGTTCGCGCGATAAAAGATGAATATAGGAGTTGATGCTGGCGGGGTCCATGGAATCCAGCTTGGAGACAAATTTATTGAAAAATTCATTTCTGGGCATAGATGACACACCTTTCCTGAAAGCTTTTCATTGTGCTATTTTGTCACACACTATATCATTCCTGAATTGAAATGCAAGAAAAAATCTTGATTTTCCGGATTTATGGGATATACTTTCCGTCATAAACAACAAGGGATGCGGAATCATCATGCGGAAACCGATTATCAATGTCTGCGGGGCCGTCATCCGCAGAGGTTCAAAAATACTGATCTGCGGACGTGCACCCGGTACAAAACTTGCCGGCTACAAGGAATTTCCCGGAGGAAAAGCGGAACCCGGAGAAACACTCTCGGAGTGTCTCCGCCGCGAAATCAGGGAGGAACTCGGAACGGAAATCTATACGCTTGATACCGCCTATCAGGCATGGGTCGAACTGCCGGACCGGATTTTTCATCTCCATTTCATCCGTTCCGTCATTCAGGACGGCGCGCCGGAACCGTCTCCGCAGGAAAACCAGAGCATGGAATGGCTCGAAACTGCAGAGCTGGACTCGGTCAACATGCTTCCCGCAGACGTCGGCATTGCAAAGCTTCTTGCGGAAAGCGCCAGAAAAACGGCGGAAAGTTGAAAGTTTTTTTCATGAAAAATATTTTTTCAGCACAATAAACGGGACGCAGAATCCGTTTACGGAAACAAAAGCAGGGAACATGGATGACAACGCTATCAATGACGAAATGCTGATCAAAGGGTATCTCGCCGGCAATCCGGAGGACTTCAATACCCTTTACGAGCGCTATAAACGCCGGCTTTACGCTTATCTGAACAGGATGCTGGCAGGAAGCGCGGTGTCGCCGGACGACATCTTTCAGCAGACATGGATCAAAGCGATCGACAATCTGCCGAAGTATGAGCACAAGCAGATGTTCCTTGCATGGCTGATCCGGATTGCGCACAATGTCGCGGTGGACGGATTCCGCAGGAATGCACGCGCAGGAGAAACGGAAATCAGCCTGGACGAGGAGGATTCCCCGCATGAAATCGCGGCGCCGGCAAGCGAACCGTGGCGCGAACTTCACAGGGAGGAACTCTCAAAAGCGATTGACACGGCGCTTGATTCGCTGTCGCCGGAACTGCGGGAGGTTTTCCTGATGCGGCGCGACGATATCCCGTTCAAAGAAATTGCGGAGATTCAGAAATGCTCGATCAACACTGTGCTCGCAAGAATGCAGTATGCGTTGAGGAATATGCGGAAGGCATTGAAAGACTGGTCTGAAAAAGAAGGAGGCGCAAAATGAAGAAATGCAGAGATTACAGAATGGAGCTCCTTGAGGGAAAAGACTCGCAGGAACTTCACAGGCATCTTGCGGAATGCCCGGAATGCGCCGACGCACGGAATGCATGGAAAGCAATGAAAAACGCCGCAATTCTGCCGGAAGTCCCGGAACTGCTGACTTCGAATGTCAGAAATTACGCGGCATCGGCACTGCGCGGAAAGCAGAGGCGCTTCCATCTGAAATATATCTGGATGCCTGCCGCCGCGGCACTCTTCATCTGTTTCGGAATCGCCTATACCGCGCTTCCGGGACTCCCGCAGGCAAAAGTGGCGACGCCGGTCAATCTTACGGAAACTTACAGCGGGATGGATACTCTGGATTCCGATCTGCTGGCTCTGACCTCCCAGCTGGAGCAGACTTCGGACAAGCTCCTCAGTATGACGGTGCTTTCGTCGATCATGGAAACCGCCCAGAAAAACGGAGGCAGCATATGAACAAAACTCTGTTTTCCATTGTCTTATCAACATTCCTCTGCGCGGGGGCGTCGGCTCAGACCACAAGGACGCATGGGCCGCTGTTGTCTCCACGCGGAGGAAATCATTCCATGCCATCGCAGAGTTCCGGCTCCTACACCCCCGGAAAAGTCACGCTGCCTCCTTCACAGCCGTTAAAAACACAGTCAACCGCCAGGACTTATGACAGAACCAATCTTCAATCTCCCTCCAGTCTGTCAAAACAGACAGGAACTTCCCGGACTTATCAGACGCCGGCTGTGGCAAAGCCACTTCTTGAACCTGACAGTGCAACTTCAAAAGTAATCAACGGAGAAGCGGTTCCCGTCAGCGGAGCAAAAGAGGTGAAGATCAGCCGTCAGCCGCAAACTCTCTCTGAAACAAAATCAGAAAAATAAGAACCGTCATCTTGAAAGGACCCCATAATGAATAAAACTCTGATGATTTTTCTTTCCGCTGTCTTTCTGCTGAGTGCCGCCGTCATGACGGCACAGGAAGCTCCACAGAAAAGCAATGTTCCCGCGGAAGATATGCCGCCCGGACCGCCGCCTATGCCGCGCATGAAAAGCCCGCATGACTATTTCATGGAAAAACTGACTCCGGCAGAACGTGATGAGATTACAAAGCTGATCCGGGAAAAAAAGTTCCCCGAACTCAAGACCAGAATGCATGAACTTTTCATGAAATACCGTCCGGAGGAGGATAAGCGCGTTTCCACCTTAAGCGAGAAATATCTTGCCGCCAGGACGGAAGAAGAAAAGGCGCAGATCAGAAAAGAACTGGAAGCCGCAATCCGTATCCAGTTCGCCAAACGCATGGAATTCACAAAACGGAATATCAGCGATGCGGAAGAACAGCTGAAAACCGCCGAAAAGCGTTTGAAAAGGCTCAAGGAGCATTATGAACAGAATCAGAAAAAATCGGAGGAAATCATTCAGATGCGCCTGAAATGGATGTGCACTCCGAAATCCGAACGCCGGAAACTGCGTCCGCCGCGGGACGGAAGAAAAGGTCCCCCGCCACAGGAACGTTTTGAAAAACAAAAGTAGTCAGTAAAAGCCGGAACTCAGATTCCGGCTTTTCTATTTCAAGGCAGCTCTGCATCCGGTTTCTCAGATGGAACCTCTGTGCTCAAAGCCCTGCCGGTAAACGGATCAAGCGGCAAAGGATTCAGATAACCCGACAGAGCCCTTCCACTGAGCCATGCACGTGCTTTTGCCACAGCCAGAATTGTTTCCCGCTGTTTCAAGCTGAGATAGGCAAATTTTCTCAGACAGCCTTTCAGGTCAACCAAAAAATTGCGATGAACGGAATAACTGCGCTTTGCCAGAGCGTCCAAGACCTGATTCACGGAATTTTCAATCTCAAAATAATCTTTCGGCAGCAGTTTCGCCACATTGTACAGACAGGCAAGGACATGAGTCTGGTCTTGAATCAGAAGCTGCATGACCGGCACTTTCCTGTCCCGCGAATCCATCTTTCCGGAACGGATGCCTTTGAACATCTGAATCAGCATGACTCCCTCATAAAACAGCGCGTTGGCGGCAAACTGCGGTATCTGTCTGTCTCCATCAACCAGACTGCACTGCAGTTTCTCCAGCTCCGTGCCGTTGAGTAAACCGGCATCCAGAATATCGCCCAGAACGGAGAGACGGGCAATCTGTGCGTCGGTTCCCAGAAGCGTGGAAACAAGAGTGACGTCATCATACAGGAATTGTTCCAGCCGTTCCATCTTGCCCAAAGACTCCAAGGCGACACTCTTTTCTCCCCGCAGAACTGCAAGACGGCATCTCAGGCGATATGTATTCCACCATGACTGCATCAGAATCATATTCGATGTTCTGAACTCATGCAGAGGCTTTGCAAAGTCGCGCGCCTCTTTCAGATAAGGAAGCCTCACCAGAGCATCCAGTTCGGCAAACATGGTTTTCCGGTCACGCTCCCATTGTTCCAAGCTATTCCGGTCCGCTGCGGTCAAGTCCCGTATCTTCTTGTCCAGAAGCCGGTAAAGATCACTTCCGTCTGCAAAATCTCCGGAAAAGTCAGGGAGTTTTTCAGGCATATTCGGCACTGTGCCATGATAATAGAGACGTTCCAGTGTTCCCGGTTCCGCCTTCTTTCCATACAGCGCACCGAACGCATCGCAGACATGATCAAACTGCTTCCTGAAATGATATTCTGAAAAATAAGGATATACCACAGCCAGGATTCCAATTGTCATCAATGTCAGGAAATTACGGCGTGCAATTCCCGGAAAGCGGCGATGAAACAGCAGGCACAGCAGGTAAACAATCGCAAGATAACAGAACAGCAGCAATGCATACTGAATGCCAAGCGGCAAAAATCCCAGGTAATCCATCCCAACAGCAATATAAATCAAAGGAGGAATAAAACTGACTGTGAAACCTTTGCGCGAAGTTTTCCATGCGGCTGGAATCAATACCGCCGCAAAACAGTAGAACATCAGGAAAAGAGGTATGTCCGGCAGAGTCTCTGCGGCTCCGGAAAATCTGGCTCCAAGCCATAAAAGAGGCGGTCCGGCGACGAGCGGCAGAAGATAATATTTCCGGTTCATCATCGACGATGCGGGAAACTTTTCCGCCAGCAGTTCCCGGAAACACCGGCAGGCAGTATTGAGAAAGGCGATCAGAAGCAGGCACTCAATCGCAAACAGAGGATTTTCCCGGTTCCGGACCACATTCTCAAACCATTCCGCGGGATTATACTGCATCAGGAGAATATCCGCAAAATTGTAGAATGTGAAATAGAGTCCCGTAACAATAATCAAAGCGCCGCAGGTATCCTGCGGACACCATATTTTTTTCAGCCATTCACGCATGTCGCCTGCCTCTGTAAAAAACGATACCGGAGAGCCGTATGATTTCCATTCCGCCTGTCATGCCCTACTGCTCAATTGTTCCATAAAGAGTCATCGGGGTGGCGCGCTCAATCCTCACATTGATGAAATCGCCGGGCTTGAGTCCGTCGGCAGGAGTGAACACCACAAGTTTGAACGTATCGGTCCTGCCCGACCAGCGTGCCGGATTGCGTTTGCTCGGACCTTCGGCAAGGACTTCGAAAGTCTGTCCGACGAGTTCATTGTTCTTGAACTCATTGATTGCGGCAAGGTCCTTCAGGAGCACGTCATTGCGCCGCTCCTTCTCCTCCTGCGGGACATCATCCGCCATTTTCGAGGAAACGGTGCCTTTGCGGGGAGAATATTTGAAGATGAACGCATTGTCATAAGCCGCTTCGCGCATGATCCGGCGCGTCGCTTCAAAATCCTCCTCCGTCTCGCCGGGAAACCCGACAATGATATCCGTGGAAAAATTGATTCCCGGAACCAGTGCGCGCAAACTGTTGATGATGTTCATGTAATGGGCGGAATCATAAGGCCTGTTCATCCGTCTCAGAATCCGGTCCGAACCCGACTGCAACGGCAGGTGAATACACTTGCAGACTTTCGGCAGACGTGCAATCGTTTCGATCAGTTTCCTGTTGAAAAACGCAGGATGGGGCGAAGTGAAACGGATTCTGCGGATGCCGTCGATGGCGGAAATCCGTTCCAGCAGTTCGGCAAACGGTGAATTGTCATCCGCAATCGGCGGCGGAACACCGTCAAGACCGTATGCGGCGACATTCTGACCGAGCAGCATGATTTCCCTGATACCGTGTTTCGCCAGTTCCGCGGCTTCCGCCACGATGCCGTCCATATTGCGGCTGCGTTCAGGTCCGCGCACATACGGCACAATGCAGTAGGAACAGTAACGGTTGCAACCGCGCGAAATCGAGATGAACGCATTGAACTGCCCCGCTTCCGCATTCACGCGGTGCGCATCAATACCGGGCGTATCCGCGCCCTTGCGGTCGTCGCGGCGGATTTTATGTTTTTCCCGGATGACATCTTCAACGATTTCGGGAATTGCATGAATATTGTCCGTCCCGACCGCAAAATCGAGATGTTCGACGGATTTCAGCAGTTCTTCGCCCCGGCTCTGCGCCATACAGCCCATGATTCCGAAGATCATGTGCGGATGCTCGCGCTTCAGCTTCTTGAGGATGCCGAGCTTGCCGATCGCCTTGCGTTCCGCCTGTTCACGGACACTGCACGTATTCAGGATGATGATGTCGGCGTCCTGCTCGGAGTTCACGATATGGTGTCCGGCGGAAACCAGCATGGCGGCGGCGGACTCGGAGTCGCGCTCATTCATCTGACAGCCGTAGGTCTTGATATATACGTTCATTTTACCACATACATGTTATTGCGGTGAATCACTTCATCGTCCGCGTCGTAACGCAGGATCAGATGATTTTCAGAAGACTTGTGCCCCATCAGCAGACGGCACTCCGCCGCGGAAAAATTCGTCAGCCCCTTTGCAATCAGGGTATTGGAGCCGGAGACAATTTCAAGCACGTCTCCGCGTTCGAACTCGCCGTTCACGGCAAAAATGCCGGACGCCAGCAGACTGCACCCTTTTTTCCTGAGCGCCGCCACCGCGCCGTCGTCGATCACGAGCTTTCCTTTGGAACGGGAGAACGTCGAGAGCCAGCGCTTCTTGGACTCCATTTTCTTCTTCGCGTTCGCCGGCAGGAAAATCGTCCCGACATCCTCGCCGTTGAAAATGCGTCCGAGAATATCCGAATCCCGCCCGGAAGCCAGCCACAGAGCCTCTCCGGCGGAATTGAGAGTATCGGCGGCTTTGAGTTTGGAGGTCATCCCGCCGATCGACATATTGCCGTCATCGGTTCCGGTCGCCATCGCACGCTGTGTGTCGGTAATGCCGCGCACCACGGAAATACGGTCTCCGAGAGTGCCGTCTTCATTCGGCTTCTTGAGTCCGTCCACCGTGGTAAGAATGATCGTCAGATCCGCGCGTGTCATGGACGCCAGCAGCGAGGCAAGAATGTCGTTGTCTCCGAACTTGAGTTCATCGACGGACACGGGGTCGTTTTCATTGATGATCGGCAGAATATCCTGGGAAAGCAGAGTTTCAATGCAGTTCAGAGCATTGAGATGCCGTTCGCGCGAACGCAGGTCATCCGCGGTCAGAAGAATCTGGGCACAGCGGAAACCGAGTTTCTCACATTCCGCCTCATACATCGCCATGAGCTTGCCCTGCCCCAGCGCCGCAAGCGCCTGAACTTCGGAGAGCCTGCGCGGGCGTTTTTTGAGTTTCAGGATCTTCATTCCGATACCGACCGCGCCGGAGGAAACGAGGATCACCTGTTTTCCCGCGTCACGGATCGTTTTGATCTGCCCGATCAGGACCGGCAGGGATTCAGGGTCGGTCAGAAGACGCGTCCCCGCTTTGACTACGATTCTGTGGCAGTTCCTGATCAATTTCTTTCTCAATTCGATATTTTCCGCATTCATCTCATATTCTCATTAGATTATCATCTGTTTCCGGCATCAGCCCGCACATATACATATAAGAGAAATAATATACTCCGGAAAAATGATTTTTCCATCGTTGCCGGTGTTTTTTATTCACCCGGCGGTGGAAATTCCGCAGACGCAAAAAAACTTGCAAAAACGGCATTTCATGTTATGGTAATGAAAAAAGGGGGTGTTTATGGACAGTTTCGTTTCCACACTGATTTTGTTTTTTCTCGTCATGAATCCGCTCGGCAATCTGCCGGTCTTTATCGCGGAGCTGGACGGAACCGGCGCTGCAAGGTATCGTTTTATCGTAATCAGGGAATCCCTGATCGCGCTGGGGGTTCTGCTCCTTTTCCTGTTCTGCGGAGGCGCGATCCTGAAATATCTGAATCTGACACAGGCATCGCTGGAATTGTCCGGGGGGATCATCCTGTTCATGATCGCAATCAAGCTGGTATTCAGTTCGGCGGCAAAAGACGCGAAGGCTCCCGGAGACCCGACAAAGGAACCGTTCATCGTTCCGCTCGCCATTCCGCTGTTTGCGGGTCCCGCCGCAATGTCCACGGCAATCATCGTCGGAGGCAAAGGCGGCATCGAAGCCTCACTGTCCGGAAGCACCGCTTTGATTACGGCATGGGGAATATGCACCCTGATTCTCATGAGCGGGCGCTATGCAGGCAAGTTCCTCGGGACCAAGGCGTTGTCCGCGCTGGAATCGCTGATGGGGCTCCTGCTTACCACGATGGCGTTTGAAATGATGATCAAGGGAATCAAGCTGGCATTCCACCTGAAATAAGTTCACAAAAGACTTTCGCGGAATCGCTTCCGGTAGGCGCTCGGAGAGATTCCGTTTTTTTCCTTGAACCAGTTCGAAAAATAAAATTCATCTTTGAATCCCAGCATGGAAGCCAGAATCTTGACGGGATAATCCGAATTCTCCAGATACTGGCGCGCCAGAAAGGAGCGCTGTTCCTGAAGATAGGCATAAGGAGAGCAGTTCCAGTCCTTCTGGAAAATGCGCAGCGTCTGCGCAGGGGATTTGCGGATCAGCGAGGCAAGCGCGCCCAGGGAAATGTTCTCCTGCCAGTTCGCGTCAAGATACTCTTTCAGGCGGATTCCCTCCGGTGATTTCCTGACCTCGGGATGCTCTCTGCGCCAGAGGTCGATCAGAGAGATGATACGGTGAATCCGGAGTGCGAACTCCTGATAAAAATTCCGTTCCTGCCGCCGAAGCAGTTCCGCGGTATCCAGAAACTCTTTTTCCAGACGGCAGTGATGAAAGTAGACGACGCCGTGCAGACGGTAGGCGTCGCACAGGGCGTCCATCAGCGGACCGCTCAGGTTGAACCAGATCTTCTCCCAGGGATCGGCAGGATCGGAATAATATTCATGGCTGACATGAGGCTGAAGCAGATAGACGTCCCCCGCCGTCGGCGTATAGTACTTATCCCCCCAGTGGAGATGCCCTTTGCCGCTGATGACATATTCCAGAACATAGATGTCGTCCAGCCCGTTCCGCACAATCCGGTAAGAGGCGTCTTTATGCGTGAATCCTGCCAGCAGAAGCTTCAGCGGAGCGTCTTTCGGCGGCATCGGCATTGAAAAAAATGTCTCTTTCCATGCGCACATGATCATAATCCTCATGTTTATGATTTTATCTCTATTGGAGATTTCCATTTCATGAAGTATAATTTATAAGAAAAAGGAAACAATGCAACACCAAAACAAGGAGTTTTACAGAATTATGGTACCAAGAAACGAATATCCGAGGCCCCAGTTTGAACGGACGGACTGGCTGAATCTCAACGGAGAATGGACCTATGCGTTCGATTTCTCACGCAGCGGCGACGAAAGGGAATGGAGGAAAGCAACCTCGTTTGAAGGCAGGATCACGGTTCCGTTCTGCCCGGAAAGCCGTCTTTCCGGGGTCGGGTTCACGGATTTCATTGAAATGATGTGGTATCACCGCAAGCTCGAAATCCCCGCGGAATGGGCGGACAGGAAAATCCTGCTTCACTTCGGCGGAGTTGACTACAAGGCCATCGTTTACCTTGACGGAACAGAAGCCGGCAGGCATACCGGCGGAACCTCCCCCTTTACCGTTGACCTGACAGGCAAAGCGGAGCCGGGAAAAACGCACGATCTCGTTGTCCGGGTGGAAGACGAGATCCGCAACGGGCTCCAGCCTTTCGGCAAGCAGAGCCCCACGTTCAAGTCCCGCGCCTGCAACTATACCAGGACAACAGGCATCTGGCAGACGGTCTGGATGGAGGCGGTTTCTCCGTATGCCCTGAAAAGCTGCCGCATCATCCCGGATTTCGACAACGGCGCATTCTCGTTCCTGCCGGTTTTCCACAAGGAACGGCGCGGGCTGCGGCTCTCCGTCACCCTGCTGGACAACGGGCAGGAAGCCGCTTCGGAAACGGTTGCCGCAGGAAACGGCAGTATGGTCACGCTCAGGCTGAAAAATCCCAAGGCATGGGATACGGAACATCCGTTCCTTTATGACGTCCGCTATGTTCTGAAAGATGAAAACGGAAATGTGCTGGATCAGGTTTCCTCCTATGCGGGACTCCGCAAGATTCATATCGAAGACGGGAAATGTTATTTGAACAATCAGCCGGTCTTTCTGCGTTTCGTGCTGGATCAGGGGTTTTATGAAGACGGCATCTGGACGGCTCCCGACGACAATGCGCTCAGGCGGGACATCGAACTTTCCATGAAAGCCGGATTCAACGGGGCGCGTCTCCACCAGAAGATTTTCGATGAGCGCTTCCACTACTGGGCGGACAGACTCGGCTATCTCACGTGGGCGGAATATCCGAGCTGGGGAATCTCTTTCTGGCAGCATTTCGGAAAAACAAATCCGAACTACAATCTGACCTTCCGCGATTATCTGGCGGAATGGACGGCGCTCGTCGAACGGGACATCAACCATCCGTCCATCATCGCATGGACGCCGCTGAACGAGACCTGCGGATACCATGACCTGGAGGAACACAGAAGGATCATAGCCGACGTCTATGATCTCACGCGCACACTGGACTCCACACGTCCCGTAAACGATACATCCGGCTACATCCATGTCAAAACCGACCTCTGGACGGTGCATACCTATCATCAGACGGACGAGGAGCTCTCATCCGCTCTGAACCAGTCGCCCGTCTTCATGCATTACCCGGAAGTCGAGGCGGAGGCATATCACGGACAGCCCTATCTCATGGATGAATACGGCGGAGTCGGCTTCATCCCGGAAGACCGCAAGCCCTATGCCGACAACTCCTGGGGGTACAACAAAGAGACGCTCACACAGGAGGAGGCGGAAAAGCGTATTGCGGAACTTACCGGATGCATCGTCAAAAACCCGAAAGCGGCAGGCTACTGCTACACGCAGCTGACAGACATCGAGCAGGAGCAGAACGGCATCTACAATTATGACCGCACGCCGAAGTTCGATGCGGAGACAATCCGCAATATTTTCTCCATGAAACCATCCTGGAGCAAGCTCTGAGCCGCAGCCGGACGCCGCAGGCGTGTTGCTCACTGCAATGCGCCTGTAAACCAATATCGTGAAACACCTCTCTCCCGGAACTTGAAACAGGAATGGGAGGGGGGAAATGAACTCAAACTTTTTGTTCCGTTTTTCATGAACGCTCCATTTGCCTTCCTGTCCCCGCCTCCTCATCCGCTCTTGTAAAAACAAGACTTTTTCAGAAAATGCATCTTGATTTTGCCAACGTTGGCATTTATAGTAAAAACAAACCGGAACGGATTTCGGGTTCAATTCATATTTATTAAGGAGATGAAGAATGACGCCTCTGTTCGGAACTGCGGTCCAGGATTATTATCTGGACCTCGTCAGAAAAAATTTCACAGCAAGAAAAGCACGTCTTGAAGCGCTGCGCACCAAAGAGGATGCGGAACGGTATGTCGCCGGGGTCAGGGCAAAAATCGCAAAACTTTTCCCTTTCCCCGCAGAAAAAACGCCGCTGGATGCACAGGAGACCGGGACTCTTGATTTCGGGTCCTATGTCATGCACAAGATCATCTATTACAGCCGCCCGAAATATCCAGTAACCGGCAATCTCTATCTGCCGAAGACGACGAAAAAGGTTCCGGCGGTTCTCTTTCTCTGCGGGCATTCCGGAAACGGAAAAGCGTCCGACGTCTATCAGACCTGCCAGCGGGCGCTCGCCATGAAAGGCTACGCCGTCCTTGCCATTGATCCCGTCAGCCAGGGCGAACGGCTCCAGTTCCTTGACTTTCCGGAATTCAAGGGCAGTTGCTGCTGGGAACACAATGTCATGGGAAAACAGCTTCTGCTGACGGGAGAAACCATGGGGGCGTGGCGCGCATGGGATGCGGTCCGCGGGCTCGATTATCTGCTGAGCCGTCCGGAAGTGGACACGACGCGCATCGGACTCACAGGAAATTCCGGAGGCGGAACCATGACGACTTTCGTCAATGCATTGGAAGACCGTCTGACGATGGCGGCTCCGAGCTGTTACATCACCACCTGGGTGCACAATGTGGAAAATGAACTCCCCGCCGACTCGGAGCAGATGCCTCCCGGCACATTGGCGGCAGGACTCGAAATGGGAGATTTCCTGATCGCGCGCGCCCCCCGTCCGCTTGTCGTTCTCGGACAGAGCAATGACTTTTTCGACCCGCGCGGCACCAGAGAAACTTATGAGGAGGTCCGCAAAGTCTACCGGCTTCTCGGCGCGGAAGATTCGATCCGCCTGACGATCGGGCACGGCGATCACGGATATTCAAAGGAAAACAGGGAAGCCATGTATTCCCTGTTCAATGACACGGCAAAAGTCGCGGCGCCCGCCGCCGAGCCTGATGACGTTAAACTCTCTCCTGAACAGGAGATTTACTGCGCACCGGAAGGACAGGTCAGAAATCTTCCGGTCAACAAATACATCCGTGAATTTGCGGCGGAAAAAGCTTCCGGGCTGGCAGCCGCCAGAAAGCCCCGCACGAAACAGGAACTCTGCGAACTCATGCGGAATCTGATGAAACTCGATGAGGCGTTCATTCCCCACTACCGTGTCCTGCGCGGGCGCTATACGGACAAGGGGTTCTATTCCCGTTTCGGGCTCGAAACGGAACCGGATGGACGCCTCATGAGTGTACTCAAGCTGAAAGCAAAGAATACACTTTATTTCCATCTGCCGGAGACAAAGAAGATCGTTCTCTATATCCCGCATCTGGATTCGCAGGATGAACTCTCGGAAATGTCGTTCCCCGATGACGTCACGGTATACGGGCTTGACATCCGCGGAATCGGCGAATGCACCCCATCCGGCTGCGACCAGCCGGAACCGCGCGACTTCTTCAATGAATACCAGTTCGACTATCACTACGCCTCGCTGGGACTCATGTTCGGCAAACCCTATCTGAGCGGTAAAGTCAAAGACATCCTCTGCGCGGCGGAACTGCTGGCGCGGAACGGTGCGGAAATAGAGGTTCAGGCAAATGGGCAGGGAACGATCCCCGCTTTAATCGCCGCACTTCTTTCCGGAAAAATCACATCGCTGAAACTGATGAACGCACCGGATTCCTGGGACTCCATGGTCCGGACGCCGGTTCCGGGCTATGCGCTGTCCGTTCTGATCCCCGGTGTCCTCGCGCAAACCGATCTGCCGGAACTGCGCAAGGCGATTGCGGAAAAACTGCGCTGAAAAAGCATCTCGGCATGAAACCGGATGCCTGAATCATAAAAACGCCGGAACGAGTCATGGTGATTCGTTCCGGCGTTTTTGACTGTACAGGAAAATCAGACTTTGACTCCGGCTTTGCCAAGAAGCGCCTGAACCTTTTTCACATCGACGTTGCGGGGAAGAATATTTTCCCCGGCAGCGATTGCCGCCGCGGTCCCGACCCCCTGCCCGATATTCAGACAGATCGGCATGACACGGTAGTTGGAATGCGCTTTGTGCGTGCCGGAAATGTTGCGTCCGGAAAGCAGAAGCGAATCAATTCTGACCGGTACACAGGCACGGTAGGGAATCGTATAGACGCCCTTGGAATGGAAGTGTTTCTGAGCACCGTTCTCGTCGAGTCCGGGACCCTTGAGACTGTGAATGTCGAAATTGAAATAATTCCTTGCGGCAATCCAGTCATCAAAGACCCGCGCCTCAAGAATATCCTCCGCCGTTACCGTGTAAAGCCCCTTGAAATGGCGGGTTTCACGCACGCCGACATTCGATGCGGAAGTCACCAGATAACAATCCTCGTATCCGGGCGCGTATTCACGCAGGAAAGGAATCATTTCATCCATCTGCCTGCGGCAGACTTTCTCGGCTTCCGTCAACTGGCGGACATCGGTCGCGTCGATGTTGATGACATTCGTCATGTTGACGCAGACTTCGCCGGGAATACGTGTCCGGTAGAGCAGTACGTGTCCGGCGGGATGCGTCAGAACGGACTTGCCGAGTGCCTGAATCTCTCCTTTCGGCACATCGATATAGGACTCGAAGCTGCCGGGAAAAATCGCTCTGGAGTAATCAACTCCGCCGATGCGGAACATCAGCGTGACAGGCTGGCAGAGATGATCGCCTTCGCGTCCGAGTTCATATTCCGCACCCGCGCGCGCCGCGACATCGCCGTCGCCGGTGGCGTCGATCACGACTTTCGCCATGATTGCCTCGCGCCCGGATTTGCTTTCCGTGATGATCCCCGCGACGCGGTTGCCGTCCATGATCACATCGGCAATCTGAGTGTAAAGCTGAACCTTTACCCCCGCTTCGTCCATCATCTGAAGCAGGGTGCTCTTGAGACACTCATGGCTGATGCACCAACTGTAGCCCTCATTCGGATTCTTCGGCAGGGACATGCTTTCGCAGGCGCGGTGCATGATCTCGTCGAGAAGCGGCGAGGTCGAGCCGCCGCTCCAGTGCGACATCATGCCGCCGGTTGCCATTCCGCCAAGCGCGTTGGACTGTTCCACGATCATGACTTTCGCTCCGGCGCGCGCCGCACCGAGAGCCGCTCCGATTCCGGCGGGGCCTCCGCCTGCAATCAGTACTTCCGTTTCCGCAGCGACGGGAATGGTTCTTGCCGGTTCCGTATACGTTTTCATATCATCTCCTTTTTTACGGTGAAGCGTCCTGCCTCCCCTTTTCTTTCTATCAATTATACAATAAAAAAAGAAAAAAGCCTTGAATTTTCAAAGAAGAACTCTTAAATTATCTCATATTTCATAAAAAGAGAAAGTATCTGACATGGATCTTGTGGAACTTCTCCGTTTCTGTGAAAAAAAGACGGCAGCCTCCATCAGCATAGAGGTGAAACATCCGGCATTTTACCGCTGTGAAAAGCTGAAACTCGCCCCGGATCAATATCTGCATCACTCCGATTTCTGCCGTTTTGCAAAACTGCGCGACGGCAACCGGAGCTGTTCCGGGAACAAGAGCAGAAGCCTCGAAGTGGCAAGGCGCGGACGATGTTTTTCGGGATGCTGTCCTCACGGAATCTGGGAATATGCCTGCCCCGTCATGGAGGCGGACAATCTCTGCGCGGTCATCTATTTCGGCAATCTTCTGCCGGAAAACGATGCGCCGGAACTGCCTCCCGGAGTCAGGACACCGCAGCGCGTCACGGAGGAAAAGCGCAGGCAGATCCGGCGGGCGGCTTCATTTATCGCAGATTTCCTGAAAATAGAGCTGGAACTTTTTTCCGCCGCCGGCGGCATGGGCGGCAAGCAGCACGACGATGAATTTTACATCGAAAACTGCCGGAACTTCATCAACTGCCATTATCTGGAAAACATCGCCCTTTCCGACCTCGCCGACCTGCTGAAAGTGAATCCGAATTATCTCGGTGCGCTGATCCGCCGCAAAACGGGAAGCACTTTCCGCAGGCTTCTGGCGCAAAGAAGAATCGAAGAATCGAAAATCTATCTCAAACTCCATCCGGCGCTTTCCGTAACCAAGATTTCGCGTCTGTGCGGTTTTACCGACAGCAACTATTTCACCACCGTTTTCCATCAGTTCTGCGGCGTGACTCCCGTGGAGTTCAAAAAAGGAAAAGGAACTGCGCAGGACAAATAGCGAGAGCTCCGGGCGCTTCATAAGTTCACGCGTTGCCGACGGCTCTCGAAGCTCTCATCCATAAGCGGGGGAACAGCCGGACTGGTGGCTTTCCGCTCCCCCGCTGCCTGCCGTGGAACAGTCTATTTCACACCGGGATAATTCAGCTCCAGATCAAGTTTTCCGGCGCGGCGCATATCGTCCAGAAAATTGGACGCCTGCGTAATCGCCGTATCGTCAGGAGTGTCGGCATGGGTCTTCAGGAATTCCGCCGCAGGATAATTTTTACCGGGACCGCCGCCCGCCGCAAGAAAACGGACCCGGAACCCCTCCGCCGGAGTCCAGTGCAGACTGTGGGTGAAAAAGCAGCCGCCGAGCACAAGAACATCCGTTTTTCCGCCATTGATATTCAGGAATCTGCTCTGTTTGTTCAGGCCGTTATGATAAAACTGCGGAGTGCCGAACGTGATTTCGCCCGAATAACCGTCGAAACTTTTCGGGATATCCTTCCTTGACGGAGTGCCGGTGCCTTCGATCTTGATGGAACCGAGAGAAATCCTGCCCCTCAGAGGCGAACCGTTCCCCTCGAAACGGTAAATCGATTTGCTCTGCTCATTATAGAAATCCGTCACGACGAGAGAATTGTTATCCCTCACCCAGATGCAGGGATCGCAGATTTCAAGCAGAGTGAATTGAACTGCGGTAATGCCGGTGCGTTCCGCAGACTTGCCCTCAACGCGAAGCACTCCCTCATAATGGTTGTTGATCAGGATTTCCGCGGACTGGGAATCCACGAAACGGAGATTGCCGTATGTGCCAAGCGAAAGAGCTCTGTCCTCCGGTCCGAGCTCGCGGAAATGGATTCCGCGCACCAGCGGCTGAGGCGTCAGGAAACCGAACGCGCGGACGGTGTCATAAACGGCAAGGGTCGGATGCCCGGCGCGCCCTGTCTGGAGAATGTCGATTCCGTCCTTCCGTCCCCCCATGCGCAGAATCTCGAAATTTTCCAGCAGAACCCGTTTCGGAGCTTTCACATGCAGCAGCGTGCCGTCTTTCGCGCCATACCATGAGAGCCTTGTTTCCAGCCCGCTCCCGCCGAAAATCCAGTTGTCGCCGTCCAGCACCAGCGTCCTGCGCACCGTATAATGCCCCGTCGGGATGTAAACCATTGCGCCGTTGCCGTGTGCTTTCGCGGCGGCGATGGCACGCTTGAACGCCTCGGTGTCGTCATGCTCACCGCCCTTCGCGCCGAAGTCACGCCTCACGTCGAAAATCTTTCCCGGCATGGCGACGGTGCGCGGTTTGTCCGTCCATGCGGCAGTGACGGCCTCCGTTTTCAGGAAGGAGGTTTCCGGCGTCAGTTCCGAGGAAAGTTCCTCCGCTTTGCCTGCGGGAATCTCATAGACTTTCACCCTGCCGTCCGATTTCTGCAGTCTTGCATCAGTGATAAGGTTGTTGGAGGAGATCAGCTTGTAATATCCGGAATTGGCAAGATTGTTGCAGGAGACCAGATTCTCCGTATCCGTCCTGCGGAAACGGATCACGGTTGAATTGCGCCCCCGTCCGGTGAATGTGCAGTCGAACATCAGCATCGGCAGAATGTTCTGCGAGATCGCCGCTTCACCGGTCCAGCCGGAAACGTGGCAGTCCTGCAGAACGGTTGCACAATGCGGAGTCCGGGCAATCAGGAACTGTTTTGAGCCGGTCGAAGTGCAGCGCCGGAGCGTGCTGGTATGTTCCGATTCGTAAAGGACATCGCTGATGCGGCTGTTTTCAAAATGAGTGTCGCGACAGTAGAAATTCCCCTTGAACGTCCAGATGCCGTATCCGCATTTACGGAACTCGCACCCCTCGATCACACAGTCATAATCATTGAAATCCCCGAGCGAGACGCCGCGTCCGCAATTCTCAAAGAGACAGTTGTCGATCCGCTGTTCCGTGCAGGCGGTATTCATCTTGCGCCGTCCGGTGTCAATTCCGGCGAAACGGCAGTTCAGAAATGCGCAGTGCCGGAACAGGTTATGCCCCTGGAAACCGGGCCCGCCCATGTCGATTGCGGCGGAAGCGCGGCTGCCCCCCTCGAAAGTCACGCCGACAATCCGCGACCATGTGAGCCCGAGCATCCGGAGCATCGGGCGGTCTTCGGGACCGTCCCAGACAATCACCGTGTCACGACCGTGCCCGATAATCGAAAAACCGGAGGGACGTGTGGCGGAACTCTCCTGAAGCGTCCCCGTCAGAAGTGTGTCGGTGATCCGGTACCGCCCCGGCGGAAGGTAGACGGTCCCTCCCCTTGCCTTCGCGGCGGCGATCGTCATCTGAATCGCGACGGTATCGTCATTTTTGCCGTCGCCTCCGGCAACCAGACCGTGCCATGTTTTCGGTGTCTTGACGGAAACCCAGTCGGACCGTTTTTCCCAGTTCAGACCCGGAATCATGGGCGGCGCGGCACAAAGGGCAATTCCGGCAAAAAGAGATATTCCGGACAGAAGCTTTTTCAAATTCATCTTGTCTCCCTGTTTGTTTTATATTTTTGCGTTCAGACGTTATTTTTCAAAATACCACGGCGCCTCTTTCCCGACCGTTCCATAGGCGCCGTAATATCCATACATTCTTTTTTTCGTAATGTTCTCCGCATGACCATCCACGTAAAGTGCATTGCTTGATGTTGTATGCCGGGTGCTCCACACTCCGCGCGGACCAGTCGTCATCACTGTGTCCTGACAATAGACAAAGGGACCGTGATCATACTTCCGTCCTTCCAGGAGCAGGAATATGGATGACGGTTTCTTTACGGAAGTAATTTTAGGCTGTTTCGGATTGCCGTTTACCTCCCCGACATAAAAACCCGCGAGAAACTCGTTGACACTGTAGTTATACCCCCCCACGCCGGGCTGGCTTATTATGGGGCACATCAATCCTTTGTTCACCTGCCCGACATCCCCGAAGGGACGCGCGTTTGAATCATTGAACAACGTCCCGCCGGGAAGACAGGAAGGGGTAAAATAGCAGAAGTTCTTCGGCAAGTCACCGGCGCGCAACAACTGTCCATACCAGAAATTTTCATCTCCCATGTTACTGCTTCCCGTCGCCAGATGGTCGTTGTAATTGTTTCCATACATGGCAAACGCCAGTCCGATCTGCTTCAGGTTGCTTACGCAGGAAATGCTTTTCGCTTTGTCTCTGGCACCGTTCAATGCCGGAAGCAGCATTGCCGCCAGAATCGCGATGATTGCTATAACGATGAGCAACTCTATCAATGTGAAACTTTCCGTTTTCCCGGAATTTCCGAATCCTGCCGTTTTTCCGAATCTCATAAAAACCGTCCTTTCATTGATGTTGTTTGAATTACAATTCTCCTGTGTCTGGTAATATTATACAATGGAAAGCCATGATTCGCCATAGGGATAAAAATGGAAAACATGAGGATTCTTATCATTCAATGAAAAAACTTTAAAAAACATCCGGATTTTCAGGAGACTTTCCGGCATACATCTTCCGGTAGAGTGAGGGCGAAACACCTTTTTTCTGTTTGAACCAGTTGGAGAAATAAAACTCATCCTTGAATCCCGTCATCACGGCAAGGCTCTTGACGGTACAGTCGGAATTCCGCAGATACTGGCAGGCAATGAACAGCCTCAGATTCTGCAAATAGGCATAAGGCGTGATGTTCCAGTCCTTCTGGAAAATACGGAATGTCTGCGCCGGCGACTTCCGGATCAGCGCCGCCATCGTCTTCAGGGAAAGCGGTTTCTGCCAGTTGCCGTCCAGAAACGCTTTCAGGCGGAGCCCTTCGGGAGATTTGCACTGTTCCGGATTATTCTGCCGGTGACGGTGAAGCCGGTAAAGAATCTTATGCAGCACCAGCGAAAAGCGTTCAAGCGTATTCTCTTCCTGCCTGCGCAGAATCTCAATCCCCTCGCGAAACTCTTTTTCCAGCGGGCATTGAGGGAACAGCACAATTCCCCGGAGCTGGTAGACACTGCACAGGGCATCCATCAGAGAACCGCTGACGTCGAACCAGATCTTTTCCCACGGATCATCGGGGTCCGACCAATATTCCTGCTGGATGCGCGGCTGGATCAGGTAAACGTCGCCCGCCTGCGGTTCGTAATAATGGTCGTTGAAGCGGATATGCCCCTTTCCCCGGACCACATACTCCAGCACATAGTAATAGCTGTGTTCCTCATCGCGCACAACGTGGTAGGTGCTGTCCGGGTAAGTGATGCCGGACAGCCAGACTTTCAGGATGTCCTGATCCGTCCGGTCAAGAAACGGAATGAACATCTCCCGGAAGCAGCGGCAATAGATTTCAGGCTCTTTTTCCATTGGAACCGGAATCATTTCTCCGCTGCTTTTTCAGGCTGACCCCCTCCGCTGTCCGGGTCCAGCAGATTGACATAATTGCCGAGATTGAATGTGCTTCCGGCAATGTGGCAGCCCTCGAACATCGGCAGAACGTCCAGCGGGTGATTGGAATCGATGTTCACGGCAAGCTCCTCATCCTCCGTCAGCTTCCACTCCAGCACGATCCTGCCGCTGGCATTCGGAATGCGCCCTTTCGCGGAACGCACGTTCCGGCAGGCGGGATTGAAATAAATCTGCCCCATACCGGGAACGGCGGCACGAATGCCGAGCAGTTCGCGGATGATGTAATTCGCCGCGATGATCGGGAAAATATGCGGGTTCGGGTTTGCCTGTTTCTCCTCCTCCAGTTTCCGGTTGTAACGGTAGGCTTCCCGGATCAGTTCAATGCCAAAGTACTGCTGCTTGAATGCGAAAAGAGTTTCCAGGACAAACGCGAAGAACTTCGTATTGGAAAGCGGGAGAAGCTCCTGTTTGTCACCCAGGAACTTGAAAGAGAATGCCTCAAAGGAGGACGGTTTCGCCACACCGGAATACAGCGCGATCAGATTGGTCTGGAACGAACAGCGCCCGGAACGTTTCCCGTTGTAATACGAATCTGCGAAAAAGCCGGACTCGGGATCATACGCCAGCTTCCGTATCCGCTCGGCAAGCTTCGTCGCCTGCGCGATGCAGGCGTTGCTTTTCTCCTCCATGCCGGCATCGCCATACAGCTTCGATGCGGACAGCAGGGCGCGGCAGTAAAGAGCATTCAGCGGGGTAAACATCCCGCACTCGTCCAGCGTTTCCGTTTCATTCAGGAAAACGGATTTCCCAAGCGCCTCCACAACCAGCAGAGAATCGTGTTTCGCGGCAGAGAAACGGAAGAACTCAAGCAGGAGATCCAGCGCGGGAAGCATACTGTCGCGGAACGCGGCATCCCCGCTGGCGATCCAGTGCTCGTTCAGCCAGAGAATCCACAGCAGCGAAACATCCGGCGCATAGGAGAAGATGCCCGACGGCGCAATCTGCTGCATCATGCCGTTTTCAAGCTGTCCCTCGGCAAATTCGGCAAGCGCCTTCGCGGAAAGATTGTATCCGCCGAACAAGGCATAAAGCGTCATGGAATAAATGTAGGACTCCGCAAGAGACTGGCAGCGGCGCCCGCATGGATTGTCGATGATGTTCTGGCATGCGCACTGGTGAATGGAGGATACCGCAGTGTTCCAGATCGCGTTGAACTCCCCGTCGGAACAGATGAAATCCGTATCCGCGGCGGAATCCGAGGCATACGAGACGAAACGCAGGATCGGCTGGACCGTTTCCGCGGCTCTGCGCACACTCAGCATGATGTACTTCACGCCGCGCGGTTCGAGGCGCATCCACGAATTGGAACCGGCGGTGAGGCGGATTGTGTCCGTCTTGCGTCCCAGCGGTCCGATTGATTTCACATGATCGTCGATCAGATGGATTCCCGAAGTGATATCGACGACATCCCCGTCGGAACCGGAAATGTCCAGCAGGGGAAAACCATACTGGATCTCATCCAGATTGTAGATCACATAATCTCCGGTCATCAGACTGTCCGCGGAAGATACCGGTTCGGCGTCCGGAGTATAGTCACAGTAATTCAGATAGCCGGAAATGTCATTCAAATGCTCGTAAAGAGGCAGGAAACCGTTCTGCTCCGAGTTTTTCAACACCAGCGATGGAGCGGCAAATTCAAGCGGCATCCGCAGAGGTCCGTCCGAAAGCCAGCCCGGCATGGAAGACTGAGAAGGTTCGCGCAGGAACATCAGCCTGCCTTTCGGGAGAGAGGGAAACACGATCATGAATCCCATCGGATTCTCGCTGCATTTCTGAATGCAGAGCAGACGGTTCCAGCCTTTCTTCAGGCATAATCTGCAATGAATCAGAAGTTCTCCGCCGACGCTGAACGCCCCATGCATCTCAAAAAGCGGGGGGTCCGTCACACTCTGTTCCCGCCTGCAGACAACATCGTTGTTGCAGAACAGCACAAAAGGATCGTCGGATGAAATCTGAATCTCCGTCTCACAATCCTTACCGACGTGCACATAAGTCTGCGATGCATAGGTGCCCGCCTTGAAACCGTCCAGATTGCGGTAGGAAAGGAAAGTAAACTCCCTCCCCTCGCGGAATTTTCCGGAAAACCACGGTTCGAGAGTATCCGTCTCGAACCACATGAACGGGCGGATGTGGGAGATCCCCAAAGGCGGCTCGCTGTCGGTTACGGGTCCGATCACACGGGGCTCCAGCCAGTTTTTATCCTGAAATCCCGGCAACTGCCAGCCGGCGGGAAACTCTTTCAGATTCACGCTTTCCGTATATTCCAGCCCTGCATGACAGCGCGGCTGTCCGCCGGAATAACACTGCGGTTCAATCATGCGCCATGTAGAATCGGTCCAGAGAACCGGACGGTCCCCGATATTCACCTGGCACCAGATTTTCGGTGGATGCGGATATCTGGAATAAGTCGGAATCGCCATATCGCAAGTGATGATGGAAATCACATTGGAGCCGACCTCAAGATAAGGCGCAATATCGTAAAAATCGCCGTAGCATTTCGTGCGCGTAGGAGCCGCGGGACCGTAACCGACGTGCTCACCGTTCACGTATACGTGATACGAGGGAATGGCGGAAATCCAGAGTTCGGAAAAAGGGACGGAGGACTCCAGGACAAACTCCTTCCTGGCAAATACTCTGACATCCCGCGCGCCCCTGCCGGATTTTTCCGGAAGCCAAATCCATTCACCCTTCAACTCTTTCGGAAGTGTCCCGATTGCCATAAAAATCTCCCCTTTCCTGAAAAGTTCCCCGCATGCTTTCTCTAAAAGCATAATAGCGGTATTTCACTGAAAATTCAAGCAGAAAAGAACAGGATTTTACGCTTTTTCACGGAAGAATGCAGGATGCCGGAAAAAGAACGGCAGGCACCGGAGCGGAATCATTTTTCCGCATCCTGCGACGGGAAAGAAAGTTATGCCTTATGATCCTCTTTCTCTTCCTGTTCCTTGTCGATCTCTTCCAGAATCGCCTTGTCCGCCAGAGACATATTGCCTTCCACACGCCCGTCGTCAAGAGGATTGTCCTTGCGGTTTTTCAGGTCGATGAACAGCCGGCGCAAGTCAATCGCGCCGCCGATGGAGAACCAGACCGTGGAAATCGCGGCGACAATGCCGGGGACAATCAGGGAGACAACGAGGAAGTAGTATCCCCACCATTTCATCGGCCACGGCGAAACCGCGTTGTACAAAACAACCAGAAGGAAAGTAATGATGAACTTATACACGAACGAATAGAGAAACACGGACCAGGCGATGATCTTATCACCGCGCGTATATTCCGAGGTGATGCCGATCAGTTTGGAAAACACATTCCGGAAAGTCCATGCGGTCTTGATGTTCTTCTCTCCGTCAATACTGTAAATGCCGCGGTGAAGCATACGGTCCAGGTTGAACGGACCGCGGTAGGTGATCCAGGATACCAGACAATAGATCAGGATGCAGAGCATCATTGTGATGAAATAAATTTCCATGGAGTTGATCGGGAACTTGATCGGGTCCATGCGCCAGAGAATATAAGGTTCGAACGGGGAAGATACGGCGGCAAGGAATCTGCCGACGGCATCCACCCAGCCCAGTTCATCCAGCCATGGATATACCATATTCGCCCAGTTGCGCTGGACGAATATGCCTCCGAGCGAAAGGAACATGCCGCTCAAAAGAGAGGCAAACGCTCCCGCGGAGGTCCCGAAACGACTGTAAAGCCCGAAGATCATGACCGGACCGCAACCGCCCAGCCACATGGAACACATGATCGTGACAAACAGGTTGATATAGTCCAGCTGCGCCATGAAAAACGATCCGAAGAAGAAAAAGACGCCCACTCCGATTGAGACAATGCGGATCACCCAGATATGCTGTTCCGGCGTGAATCCTTTCTTGCGGAACGGCACAATCACGTCTTGGGAAATCGTCAGCGCCGCACTGTAAATACGGGAATCGTCCGTTGAAATCATCATCAGCACCATCAGCAGACAGAAAAGCCCCATCATTCCCACAGGCAGGATGTTGCGCATTGTCATCGGCAGCATCATCTGATTGTACAGTGTCCTGAACTCTTGGAATCTGGCGTTGCCGTTATCACCTTTTCGGAGAGTTTCAAGCGCGGTATCGAAATAGGGGGAATCCAGATTTTTCTCCTGAGACAGCGGAGCATCCACGCCGATGGTATGATTATGTTTCGGTATTGCGGCAACTTTCGCAATCAGCTCTTTGCGCAACTCCTGCTCAGGCACAAGCTCTTCCGCCACGCGAGTCGAAATTGTCGTTCTGACATCCCGCGCTTTCTGTGAAAAATCTTTGTGATTCAGCAGAGTAAGAATCGTCACTGCGAGAAGAATGTAGAAAATTGCACTGAAGCCCGTACGCCAGGTTCCAAGAACACTCGCCATCTTCTGCTCATGCGGAGTCTTTGCGGCGGAGGAGTTGCCCGCGCCGATCCAGCTGGCACGATGCAGAATCGTTGCAATGATCGTCACGATCAGGGCAAAGAGATTGAAGTCACGGAGATTGGAAATGTCATAGGGGCTCAGGAAGCTTTCGCCGGCGATGCGATCCCCCATGACAGGAATGATCTCATCGGTCCAGGAGAACGTGACCAGCACAAAAACCGTAAACACCACCAGCATCGGATAGCACAGAAGTCCCTGGATCGTATCCGTAATGACCAGCGCCAGTGTTCCGCCCATGCAGATGATCGTAATAGCGAGCGTCAGCACGATAAACACCACGACCATGAATGTCGGGATCTCCAAGCCGAGAAAAGTAAAAGAATGCGGCAGGTCAAGGAAATAGATGAAGAAACGGGCGGCGACGGCCGGGCAGATCATATTGGCGAGCATCTCGGAAAGAGAGCGCAGAGCCGCTGCGAAAATACGGAGAGGGCGGTTATAGCGCATCTCCAGAAACTGCCCCAGCGACATCGCCTTGGTTTCACGGAAACGGTAGACGCAGTATCCGGTCAGGGACAGGACAAGGGAAAGCGGCAGGATGACATTATTCCAGAATGTCATTGCGAATCCGGTCTTGTAATGCACCTCGACGAACGCCACAAGCGTAATGATCGAAAGTCCGTTCGCAACATCCGCGACGCTGATCACATAACGTCCGCAAATACGGCCTGCGGACAGAAAGTCCGCCACTCCTCTCACATACGACCGTGAACGATACCCCATGTACATGACAAATGCCACGGGAACCAGCACGATCAGCCAGTCCAACCAACTCATTCCTTTGAATCCTGTTTTTTGTGTTTGTTATTATTACTGCATAAAAAACATCCCGCTGCTGCCCAAATCAGCGGGAAAACAATAATATGTATGAAAATTTGTTAGTTATAATAATACATGAGATACCCCTGAATTCAAGAATCAATAAGGAAAATATCCGGAAAAAACAGAAGAATCCGGTCATAATCATAATTCCGGGCGTTATTCAGGACAAATCAGATTTGAATCAATGCAGCAATATGGCTTCTCCCATCATGCGCCCCCGTGGCTTCTGCCGGAATTATTTCAGAATTTGCCCAAAAGAGTGCAGAAACACAATAAAATATTACTCGAATCCATTTGTGAAAGCACACTTTTGCAATATAATAATAACAGAAACGGAATTCTTTCCAATCAAAGGATAAATCAATAAAAATGACACAGAACATACTGAAGACAGCCGTAATCGGACTCGGAAGGATCGCATGGAGCGACCATCTCCCCGCACTGCTCAGACATCCTGAAAAATTTCAAGTCACCGCGGTCGTTGACCCGATCAGTGACCGATGCAGAGACACTTGTGCGAAATTTCATGTCCCCGCCGGCTATACCTCCCTCGAAGAACTGCTGGCACATCAGACGCCGGACCTTGTCATTGTGGCTTCCCCGACAGTCTACCATGCGCAGCACACAATCGAAGCCCTGGAACACGGCTGTCATGTTTTCTGCGACAAACCCGTGGCGATGAGTCTTCAGGAGGCACGTCAGATGGATGAAACGGCACGGAAGCAAGGGCGGAAGCTGATGATCTTCCAGCCGCGCCGCCTGAACTCCGACACGATGGCAGTCCGCAGCCTGATGGAATCGGGAATCCTCGGAAAAATCTATCAGCTCAAGCTTTACGTCGGCAACTACTCGCGGAGAAACGACTGGCAGGCATTCCGGAAAAACGGGGGAGGAATGCTCCGCAACTACGGAGCGCATTATGTGGACCAGTTCCTCTGCCTGCTGCATGAAAAACTCCGGCTCCTCACCTGTGCGACGGATCGTATCGCGTCTCTCGGCGACGCCGACGATGTGGTGAAGATGCTCCTGTGCTCCGAAAGCGGAATTCTGCTTGATCTGGACATCAATCAGGCGTCCGCGCTCCAGCCCTACCGCTGGTGCATCTACGGCAAGTATGGAACGGCGATGGTCCGGGGCACGGCAAACGACTGGGAAATCCGCAGATACGACCCCGCGGAACTCAAACCGGTCTCTGCGGATGAACGGATGGCGGCGCAGGGGCGGGAGTATCCGAGTTCGGATATTCCTTTCAGAACGGAAACATTCCGTCCGGAAGCGCCGGCGCTCTGCCCGATCGACGGGCATCTGCTCAATCTTCATGACTGGATCGAAGGCAAAGCGGAGCCGCTGGTTCCGTTCCATGAAACATTGGAACAGATGCGCATCATAGAAGAATGCATTCATCTCACAAGATAAATCACGCAGGGCGGTAAACATGAACCTTGATTGGAATCATCTGGAAGTCAGAATCGTGTCCGCAGGCTATTCCCTGTGGGAAAGCGGCGTACTGTGTTCCAAAACATGGATCAGGCGCGTCATTCCCGATAATGATCTCTGGATTTTCGACACCGGAAAATGCTCTATGCAGATGGTCGGAGGAAAAACGAAACTGAACAGAGACTCCATTATCTGGATGCGCCCCGGGCATATTTACGACGTCACGCAGGACCCGGATGATCCGATCGGGCATACCTACATTCACTTTGACCTGATCGACTCTCTCGGCAGGCATTTCTTCCCGACGCCGGAGCAGATGCCGGAAACGCTCCACAGTTTCAACATCCCGCAATGGCGGCAGATGGGGCAGAATATCGTCCGCATCATGAATCTCGGAAACTCCATCGAACGCAATCCGCAGTGTTTCCCGCACGGATGCAGGAACGAAGACAAATTTGCCGTAGCCTCCGCCATGCTCAAGGCGCTTCTGATGTCGCTCGATTTTTACAATATCCTCAACATGAAAGAGGAGAAAATCGTCGATCACAGCGCGGCAACCGCACTTCATGCCGCCATGTACATCGAGGAGGCGTCCAGCCATTTTCTGGAGGTCGGGAAACTGGCAAAAAAATTCGGCTTGAGCAGGAACCGTTTTACGAAAGTCTTTACGGACTACTGGCAGATTTCCCCGCAGGAATATCTGATCAACTACAGGATCAGCCATGCGAAGAACCTGCTGGTGAATACGGCGCAGACCATCGGAGAAATTGCTGCGCGCCTGGGATATTCCGATCACTATTTTTTCGCACGGCAGTTCAAGGCGAAAACCGGATTTTCTCCCGGCGTTTTCCGCAAAGAGCGCAGCAAGGAAATCAACTCGGATTAATCAGAAACAACGATATGTCAAAACAGGAGATCAGGATCATGAGAAGCAAGAACCATCGAACAATCCAACAGTCGAACAATCCAACAACGGAACATCTGAATAAGCGTTCTCCAATACATTATTTTCCTGTTCAATTACTCCATGTGCCCCCCATTCAATTGTTCAAATGTTTCTCCATTCCTTCTTACTTCAGACTTCCTTGTTCAATTGTTCAATTGTTCAAATGTTCCTCCCTCCCTTCTTACTTCAGACTTCCTTGTTCAATTGTTCAATTATTCAAATGTTCCTCCCTCCCTTCTTACTTCAGACTTCCTTGTTCAATTGTTCAATTATTCAATTGTTCCCCTGTTCAATTGTTCAAATGTTTTTCTCCTTCTTCCTTCCCTGTTCCTTGTTCGACATTCTTACTTCGCAGGGTGAAAATAAGGATTTTCACCCTCATAGAGCTCCTCATCGTGATTGCGATCATCGCGATTTTAGCTGCGATGCTGCTGCCTGCACTGGGCAGGGCGCGGGGAAAAGCAAAAGAGATATCCTGTGTCGGAAATCAGAAACAGCTTTCCATGCTTATTGTCAATTATATGGATGAACACGGACAGTGGCTTCCCCCATCTTTCAATAAGGCGGCTATTGCCGCCGGGGACAGCAACAGCCCGCAATGGTGGTATAATCTGGCAGGTGCAAACCGGAAATTGATGGTCGGATGCCCCGAAGCCAAAGAAAAAATCATGGATGATTATGGTTTTGTCCATTACGGCATAGCGACTGATCTGTTCGGAAATAAGTATCAGTCTTCGATCAAACAGACTCAGATCCGCTATCCGAGTGAAACGATTCTGGTCGGGGACAGTTCCACAAAGAATGATCATAACGGCTGGAATGAGACTCCGGATAATGCACGCGGATTCATGATGACGGCACCCGTCTGGACAACATCTTCAGTCCGCTTCCGTCATGGCGGCAGACAGGATTATCTCGGAACATCGGTCATCGGCACGAACGAAAAGACTCATATTACCATGGTCACAGCCCGCGCATGCGTAGGTTTTGCAGACGGTCATGCGGCAGCAATGCCGGGACGTGAGATTGCGAAGAAATCCACACATCCCAACCCTTATCCGGGAGTGCCCGACCTCAGCTGGGCGGTTAATACCTATCAATATTGGCAAGTATCCGCTTACTACTACCAGAACGGCGTAATGCAGAAACGATAGAGCAATGAGTAATGCGCACATGGGAACTTTCTGATCCTGCATCTTTCGCCGCCATGTGCGTTTTGCCTTTTCCGTCTTTCAATTCTTTCCTCTTTTCCTGCGGCTCAATAAAAAAACTATCTTTTTATTAAAAAATATTCTTTTGCAGTCTTGACAATCTTTCATTTTTGATTATAATTAATACAAGAACGAAAGGTGGAT
>ERZ1034917.86-NODE-86-length-87642-cov-10.755523_pt1 | contig 87642 bp, 59 predicted proteins | sample MGYA00520605_ERZ1034917 | MGnify/ENA primary metagenome ERZ1034917 (study PRJEB33766, sample SAMN09781784) | gut metagenome | biome: gut microbiome | host: Homo sapiens | place: Madagascar | study: EMG produced TPA metagenomics assembly of the PRJNA485056 data set... | reverse complement strand
TTCTGTCTCTTTGTAAGCGGTTCACTCTCAAAGATTGTAGGCGGAATCTGCAACTTTACAATAATCTTCCGTTTTTATTGTAATTTTGCGTCATGACAGAGACGGACAACACGACAGAAGTTCTGGAAGTCGCTTCGATCGCAGGGCACATCCTGCTGGAGAACGGGGCGGAGATTTCCCGTGTAGAGGACACTATGGAACGGATCGCATCGCATTACGGGGTGGATTCCGGACATTTTTTCGTGCTCAGCAACGGCATATTCACAACCGGCTCGCTCGGGAAGTACGCCAATGTCGAGTTTATTCCTATCCGTGGAATTCAGCTCTCGAAAGTAGTCGCTATCAACAAGTTAAGTTACGAGATAGCGGCTGGAAAACACACTCTGTCAGAGGCTCGGCAACGACTGGAAGCCATAAAGGACGCTCCTGCTAAACCGGCCTGGGAACAAATCGCCGGGTCAGCCTTTGGGGCAGCCGGTTTCTGCGCCGTGTTCGGCGGAGGGTTTATGGACTGCGCCGCCGATTTTGTGATCGGAGCGCTGCTCTACGTATTCTGTCTCTTTGTAAGCGGTTCACTCTCAAAGATTGTAGGCGGAATCTGCAACTCCCTCGTGGCCACAATCCTCTGTCTCGCTTCCTACAGATTAGGCTTCGGCGACAGCCTCAGCAACATCATCATCGGAGCGGTGATGCCGCTCATCCCCGGAGTTCCGTTCGTGAACGGAGTCCGGGATCTGGCCAATTCCGACTACATCGCCGGGCTGACAAGGCTCACGGATGCGATGCTCGGATTCATCTGCATAGCTCTCGGCGTGAGTATCAGCTTCATAGCGGACGGATGGGTGTTCGGAGGAATGATCAAACTCAGCGGAATGACCGTCAATCCCGAGACCGCCGGAATCCTGTGGCAATGCCTTGCCGCCTTCATCGGCACATTCGCTTTCGCGATCCTGTTCGGAGCACCACGCAGACAGTATTTCACGGCGGGAGTGATCGGAGCCATCGGCTGGGCCATCTACCTGATGCTCACAAGGTTCTGCCACAGCGGACCGACAATCGCCATCATCCTTGCCACTACGATAGTCTGCATCCTTTCCCGCTTCACCGCCGTCAAGGACAAATGCCCGAGCACGGTCTATCTGCTATGCGGAATATTTCCACTCGTCCCTGGAGCCGGAATATTCTGGTTCACTTACTACCTCGTCTCAAGCCAGTTCTACCTCTCCGCGTCCGCCGGATTCACCGCCGTCAAAGGCGCGATCGCGATAGTGCTTGGAATAATCTTCGCGATGGAACTGCCGCAACGACTTTTCTCCGGAAAAAGGAAAGGCTAATCCTCAAACTCGATATCGTGAGACGGCAAGGCCTTTTTCTTGCGGAAGACGACCCTCTCGCTCATAAAGAAGTTAAGTCCACCTGACACGCACAGTGCCAGCAGATTACACCACACGACATTCCACCGGAACATCCTCTGGATCAGAAGCAGGAAGGCCATCTTGACCAAGAACGCCCCGATGCAGGATAGATTGTAGCCGCCCAGGTGACGGAAAAACGACCTTGCGGTACGGCGCGACACCCTGTCTTTCCAGATCAGGAAATATGCTACGACAAAATTGGTCACGGCGGCGCACTCGAAAGAGATGGCCGGCGAGATGATGTACTGGCCGAAATATGTGCTGAAAACCCATTTGGAGAAGACCCAAAGCACAACCGTGTCCACAATCGTCCCCAAAAGGCTCGACGCGGAAAACTCTGCGAATCTCTTGACTAATTTAAGCCACGGTCTGGTCATCACTCTCAGTTTCGGACGGCAAACTTACGGAAAAAACGTGAATATTTGAATAAAAAGCCAATCTATTCAGTAAATTTGTCGTTCAGCAAGCGGTGATCGCCGCGAATGAGACATTTAAAAACGAACGAGCAATGTCAGAAGAAATGAACATAGTGCGTGACCTCGCCGTGATCCTTATCTCGGCGGGAGTGTTCACGATAATATCCAAGGCACTCAAACAACCGCTAATCATCGGCTACATCCTCGCCGGTTTCTTGATCGGCCCGAACATCAGCTTCTTTCCGGGAATATCCAGCGAAGCGACCGTCCACCAATGGTCGGAGATCGGCATAATATTCCTGATGTTCGGCCTCGGCTTGGAGTTCAGTTTCAAGAAGTTGCTGAAGGTCGGCGGAAGCGCCATCGTCACTGCGGCCGTAAAGTTCATCGGAGTGTTCCTGATCGGATTTGTCACGGCCCAGGCCCTGTCCTGGAGCTTTATGGAAAGCGTTTTCCTCGGCGGTTTGCTGTCGATGTCCTCCACGATGGTCGTGCTGAAATCCTACGATGACCTCGGCTTGAAGAACAAGCCGTACGCCGGAGTCGTGTTCGGAACCCTTGTGGTGGAAGACCTCATAGCGATCCTGTTGATGGTGCTGCTCTCGACAATGGCCGTCTCACAATCCTTCGCAGGCAAGGAGCTGATAATGAATATAGCGAAGCTCGTTTTCTTCCTGATTCTTTGGTTCCTCGTCGGAATCTACGTCATCCCTACCCTGCTGAAAAAGGCCAAGGAATATCTCAACGACGAGATTCTCCTGATTGTCAGTATCGGCCTCTGCTTCGGGATGGTCGCTCTGGCCACATCGGTCGGATTCTCATCCGCACTCGGTGCCTTCGTTATGGGGTCCATCCTTGCAGAAACTTCTGAAAGCGAACACATTGACCACATCGTAGAGCCTATCAAGAACCTTTTCGGAGCCATATTCTTTGTCTCTGTCGGAATGATGGTCGCCCCATCGGTGATCGCCGAGCACTGGGCGATGATCCTGCTGCTCTCCGTAATCGTAATAATCAGCCACATCATTTTCGCAGGAGCTGGTATAATCCTGACCGGCAAGGGTTTGGACAATGCCGTCCACACTGGGTTCAGCCTCGCGCAGCTCGGAGAGTTCGGATTCATCATCGCCGGAGTCGGCTGCACACTCGGCGTGATGAGGGATTTCATCTATCCGGTGATCATAGCGGTCTCCGTCATAACAACGTTCACGACTCCGTTTATGATAAAGCTGGCGGATCCGTGCTATAATCTGTTAAACAAACGGTTACCGGCCAAATGGATCGACAGGCTCGCCCAGATGAACGACTCCGGCAAACAGACCGCCGCCGAGCACAACGAATGGAAAACTCTGCTGAACGCCTATTTCACACGCATCGTCCTCTATGGCGTGATCCTGATAGCGATCTACATAGGATCAAAGCTTTATCTCAGACCTGCTGTAGAGAAATTTTCCCCGGAGCTAAGCGTGACCATACATAAGGTTATCGAGGTCGGAATAACCCTTGCGGCGATGCTCCCGTTCCTTTTCGGTCTCGGAGTCCATTCCGGCTCCATCAGCAAATCCGCCCCTAAACTCCTGAAAGAGAAGCCGAGTAACATCTGGCCGTTGATGGGGCTGATCTTCGCGCGCTCATTCCTTGCCGTGGGAATCGTACTGGCTGTGTTGTCGTCATATTTCCACCTCGCAGGCTGGACGGTTCTGGCAATCTTCTTCGCCGGCATAATATTCATTCTCTTCGCCCGCCGGTCCATCCATAAATATTCAGCGTTGGAGATGCGTTTCCTTTCAAACTTCAATGAAAAGGAGGAGAATGAAAGGCGCAGCAAGCCGGTCGCTTCTTCCGTCAGCCAGAAACTCGCCGACTATGACGTTCACACAGAGACGCTTACCGTCTCCCAGAATTCAACCTACGCCGGAAAGGCTCTCAAGGATATTCCTTTCAGGGCAGAAACGGGGGCGAACATCATCAAAATCACCAGAGGGTCAATGAATATGATCGTTCCGTCCGGTGATGTGTCGCTGTTCCCGGGCGACCAGATGCTCGCCGTCGGCACATCCGCCCAACTCGAATCCTTGAGGAATATGATGGCGTGCGCCGTCGCTCCGGAAATTCAGGACTCTGGAAATAGTTTCAAGATCGTGCCTGAGGCACTTACCGAGGAATCGTTCCTGACCGGAAAGACCCTACGCGGCACGAACCTCCGGAAATATCACTGTATGGTCATCAGCGTGCTCAGGGGTTCAGAATTCATCACCAACCCGGAACCCGATTTCAGGTTCCAGGCCGGTGACACTGTCTGGATCGCCGGCAATCTGGCCGAGCTGGAGACCGTCTAGAACTTCACGAATTCAGGATTGAGATACGGTTTCAGGTCAATCCAGAAGACCGTGACCTCGATGATGCCTTCAGCGTAGCTCGCGATCTCGTAAGGCTGGTAATACCAAGTCACTCCCGCGCCTGACACACCGCAATGTCCATTAGGGACCAGGCCTTCACTGAACATCACACTTTCATTAATGTCTTCAACTCCCCTGTCCAACGCAAGCTTGGACTTGATCAATTCCGTTACCGGAGCGACATAGCCAGGCTTGAACAACTCGTTTTCCGTCACGATTCCTCCAGTCTTCAGGTTGATGATGTTCGGAATCAGATAATGCATTCCGTGGGCTCCGCCAAGGTAGTTCTCGCTGTACACCTGGTAGGTCTGGAGATCCATGAACCCTTCCGCGAACTTTCCCTGAACGGTGTAGTACCAGTTGCAGGTCATCGCCGCGCTATAGTTATAGTCATAGTCTAATCCATTCTCCTTGGCGTAGGCGACAGCATCGTCGTAGACACTTCCCGCCTCCCTCTGGTAGTTGGCCATCAACGTGTCCGACACGGCATCGGAAGCCTCCTCCACCGAAAAACCGTCATATCGATCTCCGAAACAAGCCTTTACGATAGAGTTGTTGATCTTCTTCTTCAAAGCGTTGCCGCCCTCGAAGCTCTTGTAGTACTCGACAGAATGAACTATCTGCACCGAAGCGGAGTCGCTCTGCGCGAGCGTCTGCTCGTAAGTGTTGGCAAAAGTGGCGACCTCAGTCTCCCTCTCGGAGCAAGAGATCATCCCAAGGGCAAGCGTTCCAGCCAACGCCCCAAACGTCAGAATCCTGTTGTTCATAGCGATCTATATTTGATTTACGGCAAATGTACACAAAACTTGCGAATATTTCGGATAGTTAAAGGCAAGTTTATTAAACATAATTTTTTACCTTTGTAAGAATGAGGGCAAGTTGCTCTCATAAAGATAATATTGAATATGGAGTCCAACAATTGATAAGTATCATAGTTCTATTCCATTATGCTAAGAGAGAGACAAATAGAAGATAATTTCATCAAGAAGTTACAAGACTTGAAGTATTCTTTTCGTCCGGATATCTGCGACCGTGTAACGATGGAGCAAAACTTCCGGACAAAGTTCGAGCAACTGAACAGAGTCCATCTTACGGATGCTGAATTCGGGCGACTTCTGGAGGAGATAACGGATGCGGATGTGTTTTCATCGTCAAAGCGATTGAGAGAGCGCAACACCTTCATCAGGCAGGATGGCACTCCTCTTCAATACACGCTTGTGAACATCAAGGACTGGTGCCGGAACGAGTACGAAGTCATCCACCAACTTCGTATGAACACCCGTAACAGTTTTCAACGCTACGATGTGATCATCCTGATAAACGGTTTGCCAATTGTTCAAGTCGAGCTTAAAACACTGGATGTAAGCCCTAGGCGAGCTATGCAGCAGATTGTGGATTACAAGAATGACGCAGGCAATGGCTACACGAACTCGCTGCTATGCTTTATGCAGTTGTTCATTGTGAGTAATCAAAGCAGGACATACTATTTCACAAATAACAACAACCAGCATTTCAACTTCAACGCGGAAGAACAGTTCCTGCCTGTGTATCAGTGGGCAGACAAGGATAACAATAAAATTTCCGATCTGGATGATTTCTCCGATGAGGTCTTGGCAAAGTGCAGACTTGGGAGAATAATCAGCCAATATATGGTTCTGGTCGCCAGTGAACAAAAACTGCTCATAATGCGTCCGTATCAGATCTATGCTGTAAATGCCATCATAGACTGCATAAACGAGAATCGCGGTAATGGCTACATCTGGCATACAACAGGCAGTGGCAAGACTCTGACATCATTCAAGGCGGCGACTCTCCTCAAGGACAATCCTGAAATCGCGAAGTGTATGTTTGTTGTGGACAGGAAGGATCTTGACAAGCAGACCCGCGAGGAATTCAACAAATTCCAGGATGGCTGTGTGGAAGAGAACACCAACACGGAAAACCTTGTGAGAAGAATGTTGTCGGAGGACTATGCTGACAAGATCATCGTCACCACAATCCAGAAACTAGGAATCGCGTTGGACCCGAATAACAGGAATAACTATCAAGAACGTTTGCTGCCTTTGAAGGACAAGCGGGTCGTTTTCATATTCGATGAATGCCATCGCTCGCAGTTCGGAGAAAACCATAAGGCAATCAAGGAGTTCTTTCCGAAGGCTCAGTTGTTCGGGTTTACGGGAACACCTATTTTTGAGGAGAATGCAACTTATATACAAGCGACAGGAGAGCAGGCCCAGTACAAAACCACCAATGATGTTTTCCAAAAGGAGTTGCACTCGTACACGATTACAAACGCCATAGAAGACCGGAATGTGCTTCGCTTTCACATCGACTATTTCAAGCCGGATGATAACAATGCTTTCAATAACGAAAACACCCGCAAGCGTGCTGTAGTAGAGGCGATCATAAAAAAACACCGCTCAGCAACAAGCAATTGCCGGTTCAACGCGATATTCGCCACAGCTTCCATAAACGATGCCATCGAATATTATCACTTGCTGAAAGCGGAGCAAAATGATAATGAAGAGGCTGAGACTTTGAATATAGCCTGCGTCTTCTCACCGCCTGCCGAGGGCGACAAGGACATTATGCAGATTCAGGAGGACCTGAATCAAGAGCGAATGGACAATGAAGTTGATCCTGACAAGAAGAAGGAGGCCCTTAAGTCGATCATAGACCAATATAACGGGCAATATGGCACGAATCATAGCGTGAATGAATTCGATGCGTATTATCAGGATGTCCAGCAGCGCATCAAAAACCAAAAGTACAGCAACAAGGATTACGCTCACAAGAACAAGATTGACATAACCATTGTAGTGGATATGTTGCTGACTGGTTTTGACTCCAAGTATCTGAACACGTTGTATGTGGACAAGAATCTGAAATACCACGGTTTGATTCAGGCTTTTTCACGCACCAACCGAATCTTGAATGACACCAAGCCGTATGGCAATATACTGGATTTCAGAGGGCAGCAGAATGCGGTAGATGCCGCCATCGCTCTCTTTTCAGGCAAGAAGGATGCTGACAGAGCACGACAGATATGGCTTGTCGAGCCTGTGGAAAGCATCAACAAGAAATACAAAGATGCAGTGGCTAAGCTGCGTCAGTTTATGAGATTGCAGGATCTTGAGTTCAAGGCCTCTGAAGTCGCAAACCTGAGAGGAGATGAGGCGAGAGCCGGATTTATCAACTGCTTTAAGGAAGTTCAGCGTTACAAGACGCAGTTAGATCAATATACTGATGCCATCAATCCTAACGAAGAGCGTACGAATATATTTTCTGATCCTCAGGCAAGCTATGGGTTTACGGATGACGACCTTAGGGCTTTCAGGGGCGCATATCTAGATTTGGCCTGCAGCTTAAAGAACAAGAGGGAAAGAAGGTCGGAATCCGTGTCTCCTGAGGTCGAGGACCTTGACTTTGAGTTCGTGCTCTTCGCTTCTTCATTGATAGATTATGACTACATTATGGAGTTGATCGCACGATATGCCGGAACTCCATTGAAGACGAAGATGACCAAGGAACAACTCATCGGCTTGGTAAGCTCCACTTCCAATCTTCTCGATGAGAGGGAGGATATCATTGCTTACATAGACAGTCTCGATGGTGTCAAGGGAAAGACAGAGCAAGAGATAAAGGATGGCTATGAAATTTTCAAGGAAAAGAAATTCTCCGAGGAAATAATAGCGATCGCTGACAAGCACGGATTGAGTGCGGCTTCATTGCAAAACTTTGTGGACGGAATTGTGGAGCGTAGGATTTTCGATGGCGAAAAACTCAGCGAACTTATCGAGCCTTTAGGATTAGGCTGGAAAGACCGGACAAGAAAGGAGACCGCGATAATGTCGGACTTGGTTCCTTTGCTGAAGCACATCACCGGAGGTCAAAAGATTTCCGGGCTTTCCGCATACGATAAGAAATGATCCGTAACGATGATTTTGAAATGACTGACAGCAATAAACATACGCCTTCGCTCCGCTTCCCAGAGTTTCTAAATGATGGGGAGTGGAGTGCCATTCTTTTAAAAGATGCAATAAATAAAGTTACTCCACCAAAAAAATTGCCGTCTTCTGAGTATAAAACCGATGGACAATTTCCTGTCATAGACCAATCTACAAATATTATTGCGGGATATTCCGATGACTATTCGGCACTAATGAATACCCAATATGAAGATTACATCGTTTTTGGAGACCATACCTGTACTCTAAAACTGGTCAATCATCCATTTATTCAAGGGGCTGATGGCATCAAAATTTTCCGGTCAAAGCTGGATGATTTAGATACACAATACTTGTATTATTATCTTTTGGCTCACCCAATTCTATCTAAAGAGTATAAAAGGCACTTCGCTGACTTCGCTGAGAAGATTATACTATTTCCAAAGAATTTGAAGGAACAAATTAGAATAGCGAAGTGCTTCTCATCTATTGACAAACAGATAACAGCGACGAGAAGTAAGCTTGAACAGTTGAAAGAGCATAAACGTGGCTTGATGCAGCGTCTCTTCCCTGCGAAAGGGAAAACTGTTCCCGAACTTCGTTTTCCTGAATTTCTGAACGACGGGGAATGGGAGATGGCTACAATGGAGAGCATTTTTGAAATCAAAAATGGCTATACTCCATCAAAATCGAATCCTGATTATTGGGAAGGAGGCACGATTCCTTGGTTTAGGATGGAAGACATCAGAAAAAGCGGACACATTCTCTCGGACTCAATTCAGCATATAACTCCAAGCGCTGTTAAAAGCGCTGGATTATTTCCGGCATATTCTATTATAGTCGCCACGACCGCGACCATTGGCGAACACGCATTGATAATTGTTGATTCGCTTGCGAATCAACGATTTACGTTTTTAACAAAACGTAAATCGTTTGATAATAGAATAGATATGGTGTATTTTCACTACTTCATGTTCATTATTGACGAGTGGTGCAAGCAAAACACTAATGCCGGCGGACTATTGTCCGTTAATATGGAGGCTTTCAGGAAACTCGTTATTCCATATCCTGCATCCTTGTCTGAACAGCATAAAATAGCGGAGTGCTTCTCATCTATAGACAAACAGATTGCAGCGACAAAACGTATATTCGAACAATTGAAGGAACACCAAAAAGGCTTAATGCAACGTCTCTTTCCTATCGTCAAATAGAACAAATTATGATACTTAAAGAAATAGCAGAAAGAATCCAAAGCATTCAATCTAATATCATTCTCATATATGCATTTAATGGTGTTGGTAAAACACAGCTGTCAGTTGAATATAAAAATTTAACAAAAGATAGAACTACTGGCAAGCATTTGGGTGTCTATTATAATGCATACAGCGAGGATTTATTTCAATGGGATAATGATGAAGAAAATGATAATTCCAATATCAGATTAAAGATTGTAGAGAGCAGTCTTAATCAACATCATTCTTATATCATTGAAGATCCTCAAAAACTAAAAGATAATCTCGAAAGGTACCACCTAAAATTTTCATTTAGGCTAAATTACAATAACGAAGATTATTCACAGAGTGGGATAGAATCTGTTTCTTTCTATTTTGACAATGAGCCTAATCATTGGATTAAAATATCAAGAGGAGAAGAGCGAATATTTGTATGGTGCTTTTTTCTCACTTTGTTTGAAGTGAGCAATTGGGCTGAAGAACAAAATGCTCATTTCTTTATTGACGATCCTGTATCAAGTCTGGATGAGCATAACCTTCATATTACTGCATCTACAATAATGGATGTAATTCGGAATAATTATGAAAATAAGAAACTGATAATCACAACACACCATGTCGGCCTTTTTTCCATCTTGATTGACAGATTGAGAAAAGCAAGTGATAGTGGAAAGTATAGGAATATAGTTAAAACTTATATCTTAGGCAAAACTTCTAATGGAGAAAGAATCTTGTCTAATTATAGTCAAGATGTTTTCTTGTATCATTTACATTTGTTTAAGTTGTTAAGTGATAATGTTGAACATAGTGTAAATGGAATACTTGACAGTTATAATTTTGTCTTATTAAGGCAATTATTAGAAAATATAGCCTCATTCTTGGGGAAAAGCGGTACATTTGGTTTTGCACTATCACAAATTGGCATCAGTAATGCGGATGAAGTGGCAAAAACGATCAATGAAGAATCACACAAAGATGTTTATTATTATCAGACTTCTTTGATGTCACCTGAGCAAATGACTCTGTTTACCGAAGTATTTAACCAAATTAAAACGACATTCAAGTTCCATATATGATACAGAATAATCAGCAGAAATTAGGCAGAACCCTATGGGATATTGCAAACAATCTGAGAGGGGCGATGATGGCGGATGACTTCCGCGATTATATGCTTTCATTCCTATTCTGGAAATACTTGTCAGAGAATTACCTCAAGGCTGCGAAAAAAGAACTTGGGTCCGACTATCCGGATAATCCACCGGAGGATGTTATAAAGCGACTTGGAGCAAAGACATATCTGCAAGTGTGGTATCATGACAACGAGCGTGATGTCGAATTGTTCGAGGAACAGATGAGGAGGAAGATACACTATGTCATTAAGCCGGAATACTTATGGGATAATATAGTGGATCTGGCCAAAACTGATAGTACGGAACTTCTCAACACCATAGAGAAAGGATTCAAGTATATTGAGGAAGAATCTTTTGAGAGTTCGTTGAAAGGTCTGTTCTCTGAAATCAACCTTAATTCGGAAAAGTTAGGCCGGGGATATTCCGAGAGAAATACTCTTTTGTGCAAGGTCATCAGAACCATCTCCAACGGTCTCGCGGATCTGTCCGCCGAGAATGATGATCTGGGGGACGCCTATGAGTATCTCATAGGTCAGTTCGCCGCAGGTTCGGGACAGAAAGCGGGTGAATTCTATACTCCGCAGATGGTATCGACAATATTGTCAAAGATTGTAACCTTGGATTGTCAAGAACCAAAGACCGGCAAGAAGAATAAGATTGACAGGGTACTCGACTTTGCCTGTGGTTCCGGCTCGCTATTGCTGAATGTCCGCAGGGAAATGGGAGAGAAGGGCATAGGAAAAATATACGGTCAGGAAAAGAATATAACGACATACAACCTCGCCAGGATGAATATGCTCCTTCACGGTGTCAAGGACACCGAATTCGAGATTCATCACGGTGACACATTGGTCAATGACTGGGATATTCTCAACGAGGAAAATCCTTCCAAGAAAATGACATTTGACGCGATTGTCGCCAACCCTCCATTCAGCCTACGTTGGGATCCTAAAGAGGAAACAGCAAAAGACTTTCGTTTCAGTGGCTTCGGTGTCGCTCCGAAATCGGCCGCTGATTTCGCGTTCCTGCTTCACGGTCTGCATTTCCTAAGTGACAATGGAACGATGGCCATTATTCTGCCGCACGGTGTGTTGTTCCGTGGCGGAAAGGAAGAATTCATAAGAAAAGAACTTCTGAAGAAAGACTATATCGACTCGATCATCGGTCTGCCAGCAAACCTGTTCTATTCCACAGGGATTCCAGTGTGTGTCATCGTGCTGAAAAAATGTCGCAAGAATGATAAGATTCTGTTCATCAACGCCAGTTCAGAAGAGCATTACGAAAAAGGGAAACGTCAGAATTTCCTGAGGGAGAAAGACATTGAAGACATAATAGAAGCATATAAGAACAGGGAGACAATCAGCAGATACGCCCGTGAAGTTCCTTTAAGCGAGATCAAGGATAACGGCTATAATCTTAACATTTCCCGATATATTAACTTGTCTAAAGATGAAGAGATAATTGACCTCAATAAGGTTAATGAGAGATTGACTGAGATAGAAAAGGAAATCATAAAGGCGAGGGACGAGCATAACAAGTACCTTGAGGAGTTAGGATTACCTAAATTACTGTAACTCATATAAGTTCACCTCAAAAACTATGATTATGGAGAATAACGGACTTACAAAACAGAGGATGTACGGCTGGCTGGCGTTGAGTCCGCTGGCTGTGTTTTTGGTGACTTATCTGGCGTCGTCGCTGGTGGCTCACGACTTTTATAAGGTGCCGATCGCGTCGGCGTTTCTGATCGCGTCGGTCTATGCGATGCTGATCACGAAAGGGGCTGTGGCGGAAAGGATAAACATATTCTCAAGCGGTGCTGGCAACAAGAATGTTCTGCTGATGATCTGGATATTCGTGATGGCGGGGGCGTTCGCGACCACGGCAAAGGCAATCGGAAGCGTGGAAGCGACTGTCAATCTGACGCTTACTGTTCTTCCGGGGAAATGGTTGCTGGCGGGACTGTTTCTGGCATCCTGCTTCATCTCGATGTCAATCGGCACGAGTGTGGGAACGGTGGTGGCACTGGTTCCTATCGCCTCAGGACTGGCTGAACAATCCGGACTGTCTTTGGCGATGCTGACCGGCCTGATTGTGGGCGGAGCGTTTTTCGGTGACAATCTGTCTTTCATCTCAGACACGACAATCGCATCGACCACGTCACAAGGCTGCTCGATGTCCGACAAGTTCAAGGCGAACATCTGGATCTGCGGACCGGCGGCTCTGATAGTCACAGTCATCTACATCATCATCGGACTCAACCACGGAGCGACTCCAGAGATCGGAGAGATTGAATATGTCAAGCTCATTCCCTACCTGTCTGTCATTGTGTTGGCTCTGTGCGGACTGAATGTCCTGCTTGTACTCGGAATCGGTCTGCTGCTCAGCGCGGCGATCGGATTCGTGAACGGAATGACCTGGCTCGGATTTCTCGGCAGTGTCGGGGACGGAATCGCCGGGATGGGCGAACTGATCATCGTGACAATGCTCTCTGGCGGAATGCTGGAACTGATCCGGCACAATGGCGGTATCGATTTCATCATCAAAGGTTTGACTAAAGGCATCAAAGGCAAGCGAGGAGCTGAGTTCAGCATAGCCGGGCTTGTCGGGCTGTCGAATTTCTGCACGGCCAACAACACGATAGCGATTCTGACGACAGGTGACATCGCCCGCGACATCACCAAAAAATTCGGACTTGATCCGAGGAAATCAGCAAGCCTTCTGGACACGTTCTCCTGCGTCGTACAGGGCATAATCCCTTACGGAGCGCAACTACTGATGGCTTCCGGATTTGCCGGGATCTCCGCCGCGGCGATTATTCCTTGCCTCTACTACCCGTTCGTGCTGTGCATAGTGGCTTGTTTCTCAATCATATTCAGACTTCCTAAACGTTACTCATAATGGACAGGACCGCAAAGGTAACATTCGTGACACTGGTCGGATCAGTTGTCAACATCATTCTGACGGTTTTCAAGATCTTCGCCGGTGTTCTTGGACGCTCAACCGCGATGATAGCGGACGGAATCCATTCACTGTCAGACCTTATGAGCGACATCGTCGTGATTGTGTTCGTAAAGATTTCAGCCAAGGGCCGGGACAAGGACCACGACTACGGGCACGGGAAGTTCGAGACTTTCGCCACACTGATAATCAGTCTGATGCTGATCGTCGTGGCTGTCAACCTGATGTCCGGCGGCATAAACAAGATCCGCCAGATTCTGGATGGAGGAGAAGTAAGTTCTCCCGGAATGATCGCTCTTTGGGCAGCCGTAGCGTCAATAGTCCTGAAAGAAATCCTTTACCGTTACACGATCATCCAAGGAAAGGCTCTGAACAGCCCGATGATGATAGCCAACGCTTGGCATCACCGTTCAGATGCTTTCTCGTCCGTTGGCTCGCTGCTCGGAATCGCGGGAGCCATATTCCTTGGTGACAAATTCGTCATTCTTGACCCGATCACAGGTTGCGTCATCAGCATATTCATACTTGTGATGGCGGTGAAGATGTCTGTGCCGGCTATCAAGGAACTTCTGGATGTGTCACTTCCGGACGATGTGGAGGAAAAGATCGAGGCCACGGCCAAATCCGTCAAAGGAGTGGTCGATCTTCACGAGCTGAAAACACGACGCGAAGGGCCGGGAATAATAATGGAAGGCCACCTTGTGCTGGATTCTGAGATATCACTGAAAGAGGCGCACGACATCTCCAAGAAAGTCGAGGAGTCCCTCCGCAAGGAGTTCGGCACTGAGACCCAGATCTCCCTTCACCTTGAGCCGGAGGACGACGCAGAGTAAGGGGAATCCGAAATATTCCTAAACTTTCAGAGCGCGCATCGCGTTCAGGACAGCGAGGACGGTAACGCCGACATCGGCGAAGACGGCCATCCACATTGTGGCGATGCCAAGGACGGCAAGGACGAGGACGAGAAGTTTTATGAATATGGCGAAGAAGGTGTTCTCCCTTGCCAGACGGAGGGTCTTGCGGGCTATCTTCACGCCAAGGGCTATCTTTGACGGCTTGTCATCCATCAAGACCACATCGGCGGCCTCTATCGCGGCATCGGATCCGAGTCCGCCCATCGCTATTCCGAGATCGGCTCTTGCGAGCACAGGAACGTCGTTGATGCCGTCACCCACAAAGGCGAGCGTCTTTCCGGACGGCTTATTATCAAGAAGTTTCTCTAACTCAGAGACTTTGTCTGCAGGCAAGAGTTCGGCGTGGAACTCGTCAAGCCCGATAGCCGAGGCGACATATTCACCGACCTCACGCTTGTCTCCGGTGAGCATCACAGTCTTTGTGACGCCTTCGGCCTTGAGAGCCTTGATCGCATCGGCGGAATCAGCCTTGATTCTGTCAGAGACCACAATGTGTCCGACGTATGTTCCATCGACGCTGACGTGTACGATCGTGCCGTTCTTCTCACAAGGTTTCCACTTCGCTCCGACCGCGTCCATCATCTTGGTGTTGCCCACGCAGACGGTCTTTCCGTTCACCACAGCGCGTATTCCGTGACCGGCGATCTCCTCGACATTTTCGACCGAGCATCCATCGGCCTCGTCAGGATAAGCGTTCTTAAGTGAGATTGCTATCGGGTGTGACGAATATCTCTCCACGTGTGCCGCAAGATGCAGAAGTTCCTTCTCATCAATCGTTTCCGGATGCACGGCGGTCACGTCGAACACACCTTCCGTAAGGGTTCCGGTCTTGTCGAAGACAACCGTTCCGACTTTGGCCAAAGCCTCAAGATAGTTGGAACCTTTGATCAGGATTCCTTTGGATGACGCTCCGCCGATGCCACCGAAGAATGAGAGCGGAACGGAAATCACAAGGGCGCACGGACAGGAGACGATCAGGAATGTCAGAGCCCTGTAGAGCCACGTGGCGAATGTGCCGCCGAAATCGCCGGAAAGCACTGGAGGAATGAAAGCCAGCACCAATGCGGCGATCACTACGACCGGGGTGTAAATCCTGGCGAACCTTGAGATGAAACTCTCGCTCTTTGATTTGTTCTCCGAGGCGTTCTCGACAAGATCCAGAATCTTCGAGGCCGTGGACTCGCCGAACGCCTTGGTGACCTTGGCGCGGATGACTCCGGTAAGGTTCACGCAACCAGAGATAATGTCATCGTCTTTAGATATGCTCCGTGGAACGCTTTCTCCGGTCAGGGCCACGGTGTTAAGGCTTGAGGTTCCTTCGAGGACTACTCCGTCCATCGGGACTTTCTCGCCCGGTTTTACTACGATTGTCTCTCCGACTTTGACTTCTTCTGGATTGACTGTCAAGACTTTCCCGTCACGTTCAACATTGGCCGTGTCCGGTCTTATGTCCATCAATGCCGAGATTGACTTGCGGCTCCGGCCTTCGGCGATGTCCTCGAAAAGTTCTCCGACCTGGAAGAACAGCATCACGAAGACCGCCTCCGGAAACTGTGTCTCAGCTCCTGGAAGGAATCCGATGCAGAGCGCGCCGATGGTGGCGATGCTCATCAAGAAGTCCTCATCGAAAAAGTCGCCTTTGAGGATATTCTCTCCGGCTTCAAGCAAGGTGTCGTAACCGGCGATGAGATAAGGGATTAAATAAGCAAGGAGAAGCTGCCAGACGCTGAGGTCGCACTTCTTCTCGACCAAGACTGCCACGCCAAGCAGGGCGGCTGAAAGAATGATTCTCGCGAATCTGATTTTGTTTTCCTTTTCCATATTCTTTCTTTGACTTTGATTTCAACGGTGCAAAGGTCGATAATCATTTCTGCAACTTGGTTGCAAATTTTGGTTTGGTCAAACCAAAATTTGCAACATATACCCCCCTGCACCCCCTTTGGAGGATTTCGGCCTATGGCCGGTCAGCAGAAGCCGACTTGTCGCTTCGCTCCTGTCATTCTATCGAACGGAATACAATACTTCAAAAAATTAAGTAAATTTGCGATTCGTAATATAAAAACAGATAGGTGATATGCCGAACATAGACCTGACAGAATTGCTTGAGAGGCACGGGGTGAAAACCACGGCCAACAGGCTGATTGTGGCGAAGGCGCTCCTTACCGAGGGCCGTCCGCTGAGCCTTATGGAGCTGGAGGACAAGATCGGCACGATCGACAAGTCTGGAATATTCAGAAGCCTCACGCTGTTCAAGGAGCACCACCTCGTGCACGCGATCGAGGACGGCGGCGACGGCACCCGCTACGAGCTCTGCCTGAGCCACGACTCAGCGCGCGACGAGGACGCGCACGTGCATTTTTTCTGCGAGAAGTGCCACCGCACCTTCTGCCTTGAGGACATCCACATCCCCCCTGTGACGCTCCCGGCGGGATATTCAGAAACCACGGCGAACTACCTTATTAAAGGAATATGCCCACAATGCTCGGAGGACGGCTATGGCGAACAGTAATCGGAATGGAATGGCGGGCGGCAATCTGAAAGGGCATCTGGCACTGCTGGCGGCCTACACGATCTTCGGCGTCAACATCGTACTGACAAAGGACATCTCCAATTCGGCGGTTGTCTCCCCTATCGCATTGTTCACGCTGAGAGCCATCGGAGCGTCAGCTTTGTTCTGGCTGATCTCATTGTTCACGCCTAAAGAGAAAGTCCCGATCAAAGATCTGATACAGATTGCGTTGGCATCCATATTCGGTCTGTTCATCACCCAATACACGTTCCTCAAAGGCATCACGATGGCCACGACCATAGACGCGTCCATCATCGGAACACTCGGCCCGATCTTCACCATGTTCTTCGCGTTCATATTCGTAAAAGAGCCTATCACCGCGAAGAAGGCCGCCGGAGTAGGAATCAGCTTCATCGGAATCATATTCTTGATTTTCAACTCCGTACATAATCACAATGGGGTCGAGGCCACGCAGCCTTTAGGGTTCATTCTGCTGTTCCTGAACAGCATCAGCTTCTCGCTGTACCTCGGAGCGTTCAGGCCGCTGATCCAAAGATATTCAGTGATCACTTTTATGAAGTGGATGTTCCTGTTCTCGCTTCTGATGTCGCTGCCGCTGTCTTTTGAGGATCTGCTCCACACCGACTACGCCGCCATCAAGTTGCCGCAAGCCCTTGAGATAGGCTATCTTATCTTCTTTGCCACCTTTGTCGCATACTTTCTGATTCCGGTCGGCCAGAAAAGCGTCCGCCCGACCATCGTGGCGATGTACACCTACCTTCAGCCGATTCTGGCCTGCCTGCTCAGCGTCATCGGCGGGATGGACACGATGACCTGGCAGAAAATAGTAGCCATCATTATGGTTTTCAGCGGAGTGGCAGTCGTCAACCGGAGCCGCGCCGCTTCACACAATCAAAGTCTCAAACATTTAAATCCATGAATATGAAAAAGATCATCCTTGCTTTGACAGCCGCCGCGCTGGCCACTTCCGCACTCGCCCAGGAAGTCATCAAGCTTCCGCAGCCTGACAAGAATGTGTCGATGACTCTCTATCAGGCTCTTCAGCAAAGAGCCTCTGTCCGTGAATATTCAGACGCACAGATCAGTGACGCGTCTCTGTCCCAGTTGCTATGGGCCGCATGCGGAGTGAACCGTGAGGACGGAAGGCTGACCGTACCATCAGCCATGAACACACAGGAGGAAAGTGTCTATGTATGCCGGGCTGACGGCGCATGGCTCTTCAACGCCCAGGAAAACATCTTGACGAAGGTTTCCGGAAAAGACATCCGCTCGGATCTGGCTGGTCGTCAGGCATCTGTGGCAAAAGCTCCTTTGTTTCTCGTGATTGTCTGCGACTTGAACAAGTACAAGTTCCGCGATGAGAAAACCGCAATTTTCGGAGCCATCGACGCCGGCTACGTATCCCAGAACATCTGCCTTGCCTGCGAGGCTCTCGGACTGGCCACAGTCCCGCGTGGAAGCATGAACCACGATGCTGTCAAAACCGCCCTTGGCCTCAAGGAAGGACAGGAACTTTTGCTGAACCATCCTGTTGGATACGAGAAAAAGTAACCCATCTTACTATTTTGTAGAAATGTTTTAAATATTTATTAATAGATAAATAAGTCCCGTCACCCATAAATGGCGGGACTATTTTGTATATTCGATAATAGAATATTTTATGATTTTTTACTACCTTAGCGGATTGTAAAGTAAAAAAACAATGGCTATTACAACCAAGGAAGTGATAAGCAGACAGGATCTGAGGCGTTTCGTCCGGTTCCCGAACGAGTTGTATGCGGACAACGAATACTACGTTCCTCAGATTGAGTCGATGGAAATGGACACCCTCACTCCGGGCAAAAACCGGGCCTTTGAGGTCTGCGAAGGGAAATATTGGCTGGCATACGATGAAAACGGCAAGATTGTCGGCAGAGTCGCCGGCATCATAAACTATAAGTACAACAAAAAGGTTGACAAGAAGATCTGTCGTTTCTGCTGGATAGACTTCATCGAATCACAGGAGGTGGTACACGCCCTGATGGAAAGGGTGAAGGAATATGGCAAGGAAAAAGGAATGGAGATCATTGAAGGCCCTGTCGGTTTCCTTGAGTTTGACATCTCCGGAGTTCTTGTCGAAGGTTTCGACCAACTTCCCACCGCCTACGGAAAGTACAACGCTCCCTACTACGAGCCGATGCTCCTGAAAGAAGGATTCTCGAAAGAGACTGATTTCGTGGAATATAAGATCACTGTTCCGGACAATCTTGACCGTTATTTCCACTTCGCCGAAATGATCGGTGAGCGCTACAATCTCAAGGAAGGCGACTACAAGAACAAGAATGAGCTGCTCCACAAATATGCCGACGGAATATTCCGTGTGATGAACGAATGTTACTCTGTCTTGCACGGATTCTCGGAGCTCTCCCCTGCCCAGTGCGAGGATCTCAAGGACCAGTTCTTCCCGAACCTCAATCTGGACTACGTCTCTGTCATCGTTGACGAGACCGACAAGGTGGTCGGATTCGGAATCACCCTTCCATCACTGTCAAAGGCTCTGCAGAAAGCCAAAGGGCATATGTTCCCGTTCGGGTTCATACACATTCTCAAGGCTTTGCACCACAATGACACGATTGATGCCCTGCTGATAGCCATCTCCAATGAATATAAGGACAAGGGTGTCAATGCGATGATCATCTCCAAGATCGGCCGTGGAATGCACAAGAACGGCATCAAGTACGTCGAAAGCACCCGTGAGCTTGAGGAGAACCACAATGTGCAGAACCTGTGGGGCAAATTCGAGCATCACCTCCACAAGAGAGCCAGGATTTACGTCAAAAACATCTAACACATAATTAATATGGCAGACAAGAAAGCGGAAAGAATACAGACCTCCATCCTGAACGGGGTCGAGAAGAAGGCCCTTGTCTGGCTGGCCGAGAGGCAGCCGAAATGGGTCGTATCGGACACACTGACATTCATCGGCACGCTTGGCGCGATCATGATCGGCGCCGGGTACATCCTCTGCAGCGTGAACGTCAACTTCCTTTGGCTCAGCTGCTTCGGCTTCGTTGTCAACTGGTACGGAGACTCCCTTGACGGCACTCTTGCCAGAGTCCGCAAGACCCAGAGACCGATCTACGGCTACTATCTCGACCACACGGTAGATTGCATAAACGAAGCCTTTATGTTCATCGGACTCGGACTGTCATACCTTATGCGTCTGGATCTGGCCTTGATGATCTTCGTTGTCTATCTTTGCCTTACGGTGAATGTCAGCGTGAACGCCCACCTCAAGAGCGAGTTCAGGCTCACCTACGCCAAACTTGGACCTACTGAGTTCAGAGTGATCGCCATTATCTTGACATCTCTCTTTATATTCATAGAGCCGCTCAGGGAGTTCAGCACAGTGGTCAGCATATTCGGCAAGGACATCGACCTCAGGGCGCTTGACGTGGCAGGTCTTGTGATCCTGGCCTTGCTTGTGATCATTTATCTGGTGACAATCATCAGTGACGCAAAGGGTTACGCCAAGATGGACCCGATGCCTAAGAGGGAAGACAAATAATGCCTCTTCTTCCAGTAGAACAGATTGAGCAACTTGCGCCGGTTTTCAAGGGAAAAATCGGCAACACTGTCGCAGGTTTCCTAAGAAAAGTCCTGTCCATCAAGACACTGTCCGACATTTACGACACGATTGATGAACATCAAGGGACGGATTTCGCGGGCGCACTCTTGGACAAGCTTGGGGTCAACTACCAGCTGGGAGGCTCGCAAAGGCTTGCGAATTTGCCCGACGGGCCGTTCATCACGGTCAGCAACCATCCCTACGGAGGGATGGACGGTGTCATTCTAATTGACCTTATCGGACACATCAGGCCTGGCTTCAAGGTGATGGTGACCGAATTCCTCACCCTTGTCGAAGCGCTGCGCCCAAGTCTCATTGTCGTCAATCCGAAGAACAACTTGAACAAGGGAATAACAGCCAAGAATATCCAGGGAGTCCGTGAGGTTCTGGAAAGGCTCCACGATGGTGAACCGGTGGGATTCTTCCCTTCAGGAGCGGTCTCGGATCTCAGCCTTAAAGAGATGAAAATCAAGGACAGGGAGTGGCAGGAAGCGGTTCTGAGGCTTATCCGGAAAGCCAAGGTTCCGATTGTCCCTATCCGGTTTTTCGACCATAATTCATTATGGTTCTATAATCTTGGGCTGATAGACTGGAGGGTGCGCCTGATGCAGCTTCCGCACGAACTTGTCAACAAAAGGTTAAGAAGGATAAGAGTCGGCGTAGGAGAGACTCTGACCGTGGAGGAGCAGTCGGAATATTCAGACATCAAGGACTTCGGCTCCTTCCTCAGAAGCAAGGTCTATGACATGCCGCTTCCGGATGATTTCATCAAGTATAAGGATTTCATTGCCTCCACACGGTAACCATCCTCCACTTTGAATCGCACGCAGGACATCCGTTGTCACAATCAATAATAGTTTTGCGCAATATTCTCGAATGAAATTCATTGTATAAATGAAGTTTTTTGTATCTTTGCAGTCCAATCGGGGTATTAGCTCAGCTGGTAGAGCGCAAGGTTCGCAATCTTGAGGTCAGGAGTTCGATCCTCCTATGCTCCACAAAAATCCGCCTCTCAGTCACCCGAGAGGCATTTTTATTCTGAGTCCCCCATCCAAGCGGCCAGCCGCGGCGATGAGCGGCAGTGATCTAACGCTGGCCGGCGGCATATTCTGGCAACATGACCAGCACCAGAATCTTAAATCTTACAAAATACGTTCAGGGCGAAAGGGCATAGAACGCCGTCAATTAAAGAATATGCTGAAAAACTCTCGATCTTACCCTATACTTTTTCAACATATTCATAGTCCCACCGCCTTCAAAAGCCATTTGGGCTGAACGTCTTTTGTAAAACGCACCCGCCGAAGGGCCCCGCCGAACGATTCTAGCTTTTGGTATGAATTGTCATGTTTGGGTAGGACTCTGCTATTTCTAATAGCTTAGGACATGAAACAGCCATCAGCAATTAATAAGACAATCAAAAAAATCTTCTTTAAATGGCAGTTTATAACAGCCTCGGATTAATGCAAGTAGTGACATCGCATTATTGCGTGATAATTTTGCGATCTTGCTGCAATCCATACAAATATAATTCGTAAAATATCATGATGAGGAGGATGACTCAATCATAGAAGAGAGAGATAAACAGAAGGCGGCTTTTTGGAAAAACCTCAAGCCGCTTAGACATATTATCGAAAAACAATTTAGAAGCTGTTTTGAATTGTTTGTTTGAAGGTTTGAGAGTGAAAAACTTCAGTTTCGACCGCTTCTTCCAAGGAAGATAGCGGTGCTATCTGACTGAAGAAGCGGGAAGAAAATGAAGATTTTTCACCTCAAAGAACATTTCAAACAATTCAAAACAGCTTCTTATTTCCTCGGGCCGATAAACCGGTCACCGTTGAAATGAATCATGTGATCCGGTGTGTCGGAAAGCCATACTTCAGTCTCCCATGCAATATCATCCACGTGTTTCTTGAATTCTTTCGCATTCGGGAAGGCTGTCACATATACGATTCCATAAGGGCATTCCTTAGTAAACTCTTCCAACTCAACAACACGCTTTGCGGAAACCGGTCCGTGAGAAGTTACCACCTCAATGAGGAATAGCCAGCCACGTTTCTCGTCACTGATAACGATATCAGGGAGCTTTGAATGTTCGGTGATGGGAAGTTTCAACGCCTCCAGACCAGCTGTATCAACATACAGGTCTTTGTCTTCGGCATCACCGATGTAGAGCAGTTTTCCGCCGGGATTTCCTGACGTCACTACTCTTTGACGCAGCGTACCGAATAGGCGTCGGCGCGTCCGGCGGAAGCGGTGGCTGAGACGGATGTGCCGGCGGCCTCGTTCATGAACGCGAGCACACAGAATCCGAAACCTGTGGTCGCTCCATAGGATTTGGCAGGAGAGTTTCCCCAATAGGATCCCCAAAGTCCGCTCTTGGAACCCATAAGCATGGCGTAGGAGCCGTCGTAGCGGGCTGCGGCAGGGAAAAACAGAGAGCCTTCCTTCATATTGAAAGACCATCCATAGTTGTAGTCTCTGGTGTCGATCACTCCGTCACCATTCAAATCCACAACATCAAATGAAGACGGATCCTGAGTATATCCACCAGTGGTAGTGAATGTCCTGAACACATCTGCCGGCGGGACACGGTAGCCGACAGGGCAAGGGTCATAGAAAGACTTGGAGCCTTTGTTGACGTAATTGTTGTCCGAATTTCTCTCGTCCCCTTTAGGATTGCCCCACAACGCGTCATTGCTGTCGGAGGCCTTCAGCCAATCCCTGCTTGTGTTGTACTGGGCATAGTTCGAAAGACATTTAGTAGGATTGGCTATTGAATATTCAATGGTGTTGTTCTCAACCGAACTCCAAAGTGAATATGTGATCTTCACCTCCGCGCCATCAGGACCATACACGGGAACCGGTTGGGTCTTTTCATTCCCGGTAAGACTCGGAGCTGACGGGAACGGATCCTTGCGTCCCCATTGGTACAACAGACCGTAAGGCTTCACGTCAGGAGCAGAACCGAAAGTGGAGGTCATTGCGCCGAGGTTCATATTCATCACCTCGTAGCCGCTCTTGGCCGTAACAGTTTTCACATTCTCTTCCGGGAACCAGATGTGCCAACTCCAGATGACTCTCTTGTCAGCGGAATAGGCGGCGATCAATGCGTTACCGTTGACATCACCGGCTTTGAAAGAGATTGTCCCATCCTTTAGTTTCACATCCGTGATCATTCCCTTGCTGGTTTCCCAAACTAGAGCCGCGGAATCAGGTGACATCTTTTCAGGAGCATCAAGGCCTTCTGTAGCGGCTCCGTTCCCTTTGACGGTGGCATCAAAAGAACAAGCACCTGTCTGCAGGATAATATAGCAGTTGGATGTGCCATTCGCGCTGAGGTCTCTGACGACAATCTCCGGTGTCGGGTCAACCCCAGGCTCAGGATCGGGTGTCGGATCAGGATCAGTGTTGTTCTTGCCACAAGCCGTGGCAATCAGGAGCAAAGTGCCCCCTACAAATCTTCTCAGATTCTTTTTCATAACAGTTCGTTTTTTTTATATATGGTGCTATTATACGCATTTTTTCATAAAAAACTTCATGTTTACATCAAAAATAGCACGTGACCCATCATGCCAACAAGTGTCAAATTATTATTTCGGAATCTCATTTTGTGACCAAGCATTTTTGCTTTGTCTTAATAATTCCGTATTTTTGTAATCACAAATAATGGCAATAGCACAAGACTGTAATTTTAATCTCTGTACAATGAAAAAGATCTTTTTAGGGTTGGCGACAGCAGGTTTCGCGGCATTGATGACATCTTGCGGGACAAAGCCGAACACCCTGACATCCGATGAGAAGGCAGACGGCTGGGTACTCCTGTTTAATGGAGAGAACCTTGACGGCTGGCGCGACTACAATGGTGACTCTCTGACCAACGGCTGGAAAGTTGTGGACGGCTGCATCCAGGCTTCCGGCAACGGAGCCGATGAGTCCGGCTACATCGTCACGGACAAGAAGTACGAGAATTTCGAACTGTCCTGGGACTGGAAACTCACCCACGGAGGCAACAGCGGAATGCTTTACCACGTTGTCGAGAATCCGAAATTCAAGGTGCCTTACGTCACAGGCCCTGAATATCAGCTCATTGACAACGAGGGTTGGGAAGAGGTTAACGCTCCGGCGAAACTTGAGGAATGGCAGAAGCTTGGCGTTGACTACGCGATGCATCTTCCTGACTCAAGCAAGATGAAAGTCAATCCTCAAGGTGAATGGAACAACTCAAAGATTGTCTTTGACAACGGTCATGTGGAGCATTGGCTGAACGGAGAGAAGATTCTTGAGTTCGAGGCCTGGACAGACGACTGGTTCGAGAAGAAGGCCAGCGGCAAATGGGGTAACGCAACCGAATATGGTCTCGCCCACGAGGGTGTGATCTGCCTCCAGGACCACGGCGATCCCGCTTCATTCAGGAATATCAAGATCAAGGAACTGCCTCACAAGGCCGGTCAGGAGGTCGAACTCTTCAACGGAAAGGATCTTCACGGATGGGAGTTGTTCGGAAGCATGCGCACAGGTGTTGACGAGGAAGGCAATCTCGTGACTGAGAACGGAGAGGATCTCCGCTACGGCTATCTCGGAACCCGTGAATATTACAAGGATTTTGATCTGACAGTCGAGTTCAAGCAGTGCTCGAACGGCAATTCCGGTCTGTTCTTCCATTCATTTGTGGAGGGTGGCTACCAAAATAACATCGTGAACGGATGGCAGTGCGAGGTCGCTCCTAAGGGACAGGACACAGCCGGAATCTACGAGTCATACGGCCGTGGCTGGTTGGTTCAGATTCCGGACGAGAAAGAGGATATTCTTAAGGAAGGCGAATGGAACACTCTTCGTCTGCGTGTCGAAGGTGACAACGTCAAGACTTGGCTGAACGGCGAGCCTATGGTTGACATAAACGATGAGTTGATCGGTTCCAAGTCCGGCCGCATCATGCTCCAGATCCACGACGGCAACAACATCAAGGTTCTCTGGCGCAACTTCCACTTGACCACACTTTAATCTTAAAGGCTCCTCCCGTATCAATACGGCAATGAACAGACAGATTTCTTACACAATAGGGGTCGATTTCGGCTCAGACTCGGTGAGGGCATTGCTTGTCAATGCCCTCACTGGGGAATATATCCACTCAGCTGAGTCCCACTACTCAAGATGGGCCAAGGGACTTTATACGGACAAGACAAAGGCGATGTTCCGCCAAAGCCCTCTCGACTATCTCGAAGGCCTTGAAAAAGTGCTGACCGATGTCGTTTCGCATTGTCCGGCCCCTGAAGCTGTACGCTGCATTTCCGTGGACACCACAGGCAGCACCCCATGTCTTGTGGACAGACACTGCAAACCTCTCTCTGTCAGAAAAGTATAAAGAGAATCCAGACGCGATGTTCGTCCTTTGGAAAGACCACACGGCGGAACACGAGGCAGCGGAGATCAATAATGCCGACAGGTTATCCGGCAAGGGATACAGCCGCCATTCGGGAGGACATTATTCAGCGGAATGTTTCTGGGCGAAAGTCCTCAGAGTGCTCCGTCATTCACCTGAGCTTCAGAATGAAGCATCTACAGCCATTGAACTGTGCGACTGGATTCCCGCGGTTCTGACAGGTGTGGATGACATCACAAAGATGAGAGTGGGATTGTGTGCCGCCGGAGCGAAGAGGATGTGGGCGGAAGAATGGGGCGGATATCCCCCTGAAGAATTCTTCAATGGTATTGACGGCAAGCTTGTGCCTATTCTTAGGAATATGCCAGACAAGGTATATGGCTGCGACAAGGAGGCCGGCAGGATAACAGCGGAGTGGGCGGACAAACTTGGACTTTCCCGTGATGTACTTATAGGTATAGGGAATATTGATTCTCACTCCGGTGCCGTAGGGGCAGGAATAACATTAGGGACAATGGCCATGAATCTCGGCACTTCAGCCTGCTTCATGGCTATCACGCCAAAGAATCCTCATGTCATCGAGGGGATATTCGGGCAAGTGGACGGATCAATCCTTCCGGAAATGACTGGGTATGAAGTCGGGATGTCCGCGTTCGGGGATATATTCGCATGGCTGAAGCGAATCCTCGGATGGGCGTTGGAATGCAACCATACGAACCAGAAGGACAATATTCTTCAGAAACTTTCAGAAGAAGCCGGAAAATTGAGAATCAGCGCATCCAGTCCCATCTCCACAGGTTATCTCAATGGAAGGCGTTCTCCTGCCCCTGACAGTTCACTGACCTGCACCATCACCGGATTGACGTTAGGGACATCCCCCGCGGAAATCTATTACGCACTTGCCGAATCAGCGGCGTTCGGCGCGAAAGCCGCTATTGACCATCTGATCAACAACGGAGTATTCATCGAACGTCTTGTCGCGATTGGCGGCATCGCGTTCAAGTCCCCTTTCATCATGCAACTCATGGCCGACGCCAACATGAAAAAGATCGAAGTGCTTGACTGCAAGCAGTCCTGTGCTCTGGGAGCGGCGGTCAACGCCTCCGTTGTCGCAGGTTTGTACCCGGATGTTCCGACTGCCCAAAAAGCATTGTGCCCACCATCGGCGCACACCTATTCCCCATCTCCTGAAAGACATGATCTTTTGGAGAGCCGCTACAAAAAATACTTGGAACTAAGCAAATTAAAATAAATGGAGAATCATTCTTCCGGGAAACGACGAATATTCATTGTCGCCACTCTCTTCGTAGCGATCATCTGCAACTACCTTGACCGCCAGCTGTTGTCAATATTGAAACCGGAAATTCTGGAATATTTCGGCATCGGAGATATTCAGTACGCATGGATAGTGAACGTGTTCCTGATCTGCTACGCGATAATGTATCCTATCTCTGGAATCCTCGTGGATAAATTCGGTCCCAAGCCGGTGATTTCTGTCGGAATAGTCGTGTGGTCCTTGGCATGCATCGGAGGCGGTCTGTCCACAAACGCTGTGCTTTTCGCCACATTCAGAGGCATCCTCGGACTTGCCGAACCGACCATCATAGCCGGTCAGATCGTCGCGGTTACAGTATGGTTCGAGAAACGTCACAGAGCGACCGCCAACAGCCTGTGTACAGCAGGTGGAGCCTTGGGAACAGTCATCGCGCCTCTTGTGATCGCTTGGATGGCGAGGATACTGCCATGGCATGAGGTGTTCATCCTTGCCGGAGGAATCGGACTTGTCATCGCCGTTGTCTGGGCGTTTGTATATCGTAATCCTGACAAGGATGTTCTCGCAAGGACAATGGATGCGGAAGAGGACACCGACAGCTCACAAAAATCCATTGAGGGGTCATCGGCGTTCACATGGACAGGCCTATGGAAAACCCGCTCACTTTGGGGGATCCTACTGATAAGGCTTATAAGCGACCCGGTATGGTATTTCTGCTGTTTCTGGCTGCCGGGTTATCTGAGGAGCATGGGTGAAGCCCAAGGGCTTAGCCAGCAGGCCACTTTGGACATGATCCAGTACATGGGTGGTGTACCGTTCTTCTTCAGCGCGATCGGAGGAATATTATCATCCATATTCTCCGACCATCTCGTCAAGAAAGGGATTCCAGCTCTCAAGGCAAGAAAAATAATGATGATAGGAATATCCTTTGTTGCACCGATATGCGCGCTTACACCGCTCGTGAGCGGATGCGAGTCCATAGCGTTCGGGGCACGGGCTTGGATGGTCGTTGGAATATTCAGTGTGATCGCCGTGATGTGCTCAAGCTGGCTCTACACCATCTGCGTGGTGGTCGCGGAGGCGTTCCCTGTAAGAAACGTGGCAAGCGTGGTCGGCATCACCGCTGGAGCCGGAGCCGTCGGAGGAGCCATATTCAATGTCTTCGTGGGCTCGTTGCTCTCGTCTATGGGAAATATTCTGTTCGCCGTGATGGGTGTGCTTCACCTCATTGCCTCTGTTGTACTGTGGAAGATGGTGCGGCCTGAACGTCCGGGACTGTACGTGAAGAATGTTTAAAATCAAATAACAATGGAAACTAAAAGAACTTACACCGAGCCGGCGAGGGAGATTCCGATAAGAGACAATGTGGACATTCTCGTTGTCGGAGGTGGACCTTCGGGCATCATGGCCGCACGCGCCGCTGCCGGCAAAGGTCTTAAAGTGATGCTCATCGAAAGCCGTGGCTATGTCGGAGGCAACCTGACCCTCGGTCTGCCGATCCTCGGATTTCTCGGCCGGAAAGGCAATCAAGTCATCGAAGGCCTGCCTCAGATGCTCATCAGCAGACTCAGAGCCAAGGGCAAGGCTTCTGAACACAAACCGTGCAAGAACCACGTCAGCCTCACGATCATCGACCCGGAAGCCGTAAAGGACGAGGCTTTGGCCATGCTGGAGGAAGTCGGGGTGAAAATCCTGATGTACGTGTTCTGCTCTGGAGTAATCAAGGAGGGAGATGATGTCAAGGGTGTCTTCATAGAAAGCAAGGAAGGCCGTGAGGTGATCATGGCGAAAACAGTCATTGACTGCACCGGAGACGCTGATGTCGCATTCAAGGCCGGAGTGGAATGCCACAAGGGCGACGCTGACGGAGGCATGCAGCCGCCGACATTGATGTTCTCCATGAGAGGGGTCAATATGCCTGAGCTCAGGGACGCGATCGTGAACCATTCGGAGGAATTCGACATGGATGTGATGCCGACCGAGCAGTTCAAGGACGGTCCGTTCATTGTGGTCGGTTTCAGGAAGAAGATCAACGAGGCCAGAGAGAAGGGCTATGAGATCCCAGTGGCAAGGACAATCCTCATCACAGGTCTTGCCGATGATGAGATCTGGGTGAATATGTCCAGAGTCTGCGGCGTGGACTCAACCAATCCAGAAAGCTACACCGAAGGGGAAATCAAGGCCCGCTTCCAGAATGATGAGGTGGAAAGATACCTCAGGGATTTCATACCAGGATTCGAGAACGCGTGGAGAGACAGGGTGGCTCCGTTCATGGGTATCCGCGAAAGCCGTGTCATCAAGGGAGAATATGTCCTGACTGCGGACGACATCCTGAACTGCCACAAGTTCGAGGACGCGATAGGAGTTGGAAGTTATCCTGTGGACATTCATCACAGCCACGGAGATGACTGCACGATGATGTGGTGCCCAGACTGCTACGATCTGCCATACCGCATGCTGGTTCCGGAAAAGGTCGGAAACCTGCTCGTAGCCGGACGGTGCGCCTCCATGACTCACGAGGCGATGGCCTCGGCCAGAGTGATGTCCACGTGCATGGCAATGGGTGAGGCTGCCGGAAGGGCTGCAAGGATCGCCTTGTCGGAAGGCGTGCCTGTCGCCAAGGTCAATGTGGCCGAAGTGCGCAAGGAGCTCAAAGAAACCGGAGCCTACCTCAGGGACTAATGAATATGACCGTTCAACCAACATTCGTTCTCTTATGAATATATTGAAAAACAAGACCGTAATCCTGATTGCGTTTCTCGCTGCCGTGAGCATCACTCCGGCAATGGCCGCCGGGAAAGGTCTCAGCCGTGACCCTCAGGAAAAAGGAACGCACAGGATAATGACATGCAACATCCGCATAACCGGGCTGCCGGAAGACGCCAAGAAGCCGGGCTGCACCTGGGAAGAAAGACGTGAGGTCTGCCGGGACGTCATATTGGCCCAGAAACCCGACATCATCTGCTTGCAGGAGGTCATCTATGACTCTAATGAGTACATGAAGAAAGAGTTGAAAGGCTACACCTCGTTCGGATTCGCCGGTCCTGAAATGGACCCGTTTACGGAGGGCTACCATTTCATTGGAAAGAACGTGATCTTCTTCTTGACATCCAAGTACGAGATGCTCGGCGCAGGTTGTTACTGGCTGTCTGAAGAACCTCTCATCGGAGGTACTGTCTCATGGGGAACAACTCGTGCAAGGCATTGTAACTACCTAAGACTCCGTGACAAGAAAACCGGTGAGGAGTTCCGTATAATCGACACCCACCTTGACCACAAGTCAGACAATGCAAGACGGGAACAGGCCAGGATGCTTGCCGAGGAAGCCGGGCAATATGCTGATGATTTTCCGCAGATCATCTGTGGAGATTTCAATTCAAGCATCTCTGACGGCGCAGCCCAGACGCTGCACGTGGCAGGATGGAAAGACGCCTACGAATGGATGGGATTCCCGGACCGTTTCTCCTTTCACGGGTTCAAAGGCGAGAAGTACACCAAGAAGAACACCCGCATCGATTTCATCTACCTGCACGGCAAGGTCAAGCCGGTTCACTGCCGCATGATCACAGAAGGGGTCAATGGCATCCTGCCGAGCGACCACTACTTTGTTATGGCTGACGTCAAGGTTGGAGACTGAAGTTACATTGACAACTTCGCATTAGGCCACCAAGCGGACTATGCAAATCTAAATAGTTCGGTTGCGTGAAGCAACATTTTCCGCTCAAAGAGGTATGAAAAAAAACGAAAATCCCGATTTTTGCACGTTACCAAAAATCGGGATTTTATTTTTTCATACCGGTTGTCAATCAAAACTGAGCAGGGTGTCGTCCAGCCACTTGGTTCCTACAAGAGATTGATAGTTGCCGGTGTCTTTGCCTGAGCGGAAATTACGGAAATATTGGTTCTGCGAAAGGACTTTCCCGTCAGCGGAGGTCAGTTTGAGGGTCACGATGCAGAGGCCGTCCGGTACGTCAGCGATATCAATAACCTGAGTCGTCGTGTCTTCCGCGGGACTTACTTGAGCTGTTTTTGAATATACTTCCTCACCATTCGGATTGACTACGGAAACGCTGGCGGTAAGGTTTTTCTGATCACCACAGCTGGCGTTAACCACCTCAATCTGACATGTGGCCGGATTCATCTGAATGTGCAGAGGCTCACAGGCTTTCTTCACGGCGGCACAGGCGGCTGTAGGACGGAACCAATAGTCGTAGGTCTGCCAGGCAAGGCTTGGCCAGGCGCTGTGAGACATCCAGATCAGAAGTCCCTTGTGTCCAACATTGTTGGCCTCGTACATCGCACGGTAGCCGTCATAGTTGACCCACTGGGCATATTTCGCGAAAGTCTCGGCGGATCCCATAGCCTGCTCACCGAAACGCCTTCTGACCATTCCGACAAATGCGGTGTCACCCTGAGCACCGGTGCGGGTGAAATCGTGCTGTCCCCAGACATCGTTCGTTGGCCAAAGATGGTCTGAAGTAAGCATCCGAGACAGGCTCTCATATTCCATAATCGCAGGCATTCCCCTCTCGCTGTGAAACTTGGAGGTCGGGTTCTCGAAGTAGAACGAAGGCTCGACCGCACGGTACGGGCCGTGGCCGCTTACTCCATCATCAGCCGAACTGGGAATATAGACGATATCGGAATGCAGGGTGTTGACGGTCTCAATCAGGCCAGCGTTCAAAACAGCCGGAGGATAGCCCTCGTTACGTCCGCAGTATAGTCCGATGCTTGGATGCTTGCGGATAAGGCTGACATAATCCCTGGCATTGTCAAGGAACATCTCATTGTCATCCGGATCAGGACCGTCAGCCGGATTCGCAAGCCAGAAGTCCTGCCAAACCACGATTCCATACTTGTCGCAGGCATCGTAGAACTCCTCATCGCCTGTCTGGCCAACCCAGTTACGGATCATATTCAGGTTCATATCCCTGTGCATACGCGCCGCGGTGTCATATTCCTCAGCACGGTAGCGGAGATTATATTCACTGAAGCCCCAGTTGCCGCCTTTTGGGAAGAAGCGGCGGCCGTTGATGAACATTTTCAGGTCGCTCATCACATCGCTGTATGTGAATTCCCTGATGCCCGCCTGCCATTTGATTGAGGTCATCGCCTCGGCCGCACCGTCAGGTATGAAGGAGAACGAAGCTTCGTGAAGCGTCGGCTCACCATAGCCATTCGGCCACCAAAGGTCGATCTTCTGATCTTTCAGTTGTGAATATTCCTCCGGTGTGAATATGACCGCGCCGCTCTCCCCTGCCTTCAATGAGACAGGCTTCGCGAATTCAATATTTCCGACAGAACCGCGCAAGATTCCGCTGATGTCCTTGGAAGAGATGTCCTCGACTTTCACAGAGAATGTCATCGAGGCAAGGCCGTCTGTCACTTTGCTTTGGACAAGCGGATCGCTTAATCTTACAGCCTCAACTTTTTCTATCCGGACATCGTTCCAGATTCCCATATCACGGCCTCTGACTGTCGGCATCCAATCCCAGCCTACCGTGGCGTGGAACGTCGGGTTATCAGCACCAAGCTGACCTCCATTGAAGTCAGGACTCTCTGCGTTCTTTTCCTTGACAGCGGCAAAGTGGGCTGGCTTTATGATGTGCACGGCTATGACATTGTTCTCGTTTTGAATCAGATCCGTGATGTCGAAACTTGCGCGCTTGAACGCTCCCGCAATGTTTCCGACATAACTCCCGTTTAGATAAACTTCGGCTTTCCAATTGATTCCGTCAAAGGATAGGAAAAGCCGCTCTCCTTCCTGACGCTTTGTCGCTTCGACAAGCCCAGCGACAGAACTTGGTGTCCATCTGTACCAGAAATCAGAATTGAAATACGACTCCGAAATCTGAAGGTTATTGTCAGCGATTCCCGGATCCGGAACTGCCCCGGCGGCTATATAGCTGTAAAGAACTGTTCCCGGCACGACAGCAGGCAGCCAGGACGAATCGTCATATTCATTGGTGGAGACAGCCTCTCCGCTCCCGGCGACAGCGGAAGCACGTTGAAGTCGCCATTCAGGTTTGGTATCTTCTTTCGCCTGAGGTCCAAAGACTTCCATCTCGCCCAATGCGAAATGGCCGCTCTCATCAGCGCCTTCCATCGAAAGACGGACATAACGGGCGTTACCTACCGCTTTGAATGAATATGTCAGCGAATCTGTCTGTGGAAGATCCGCGACCTTTTTCCAGTTCTCCGCGTCGTCCGAGATCTCAACACTACCATTTTTAGCCTTATGGATCCAATGAAGGCGTAATTCATTGAATCTCTTTTTAGAACCAAGATCAACATAGATCCACTGCGGTTTGTCGTCAGCACTCATCCACGCGCTTGAGTAGACTTCGGATGGCAGAACATTGAAACCACGGGACTCTTTTGAATCATAAGGCCCGGTGTCAGAACTCTTCCCGAATGATGGTTCCGTTGAGAAATCCACAGCATATACCACCCAAAAAAGAGCCCTTTCCATATTGAACTCAATCTTGAAATGATTGAAATCAACAGCGTCATTCAAAGGTATTTCCAAATCCAACTCACGGACAGGGCATGTGATCGTCTCAGTCTGCTTGTTCGGGTCAGTGATGACCTCCGGATAACGCTTGTTTCCCGGCAGTCCGGAATTTCCGATGAATCCGACCTGTCTCATTCCGACCTTCGAGTCCCCAGCAAGACAAGAAATCGACCACCCTTTCGCAGGTTCCTCATAAACCACATATCCCCGGACACGCACGCAGGCAGCTGAAAACTTCTGGGCACTCCATTCATATTCAATGAAATCAGACGCACCTTCCAACCTGTTGCTTGAATATGGTCCCGCGTCCAGCGTCCATTCCTTCTCGCGCCGTGGCAGTTCCCCCTCAGCCGTGCAGACTTTCAGCCAAGCCGGCTCTGAAGCCGCCACACCCCCATCCGTGACCAGCTGTGCCGTAAGGTTATAATCATAAGAAGACGAAGCGTATGCAGCCTTGTTCAAGGCGATATTAACAGTCGTGTCGTTCGGTGAGCAACCAACCATAGCCGCGACAACCATCATCGCGGCGGCATCGGACAATTTCTTGATAGACATAACTTATTATTAATCAGTGAAAGCGGAGGATACAGGATTCGAACCTGTGGGGCCTTTCAGCCGACTTGTTTTCGAGACAAGCACCATAAACCACTCGGACAATCCTCCGTGTTTTGCGATGCAAAATTAATAAATTTCGGAATAATTATCAATTTGTGGACGGATTTATCATAAGATGTTTCCGGATTTCCTCCTTGGTCAGCGAAACGGCGATGAGGAACTGGGCGAGAATATACGTCAGCATCACCCAGAAACCACGCATCGGAACTTTTAGATCAGTAAAGACACCTGTCGCCAGAATCGTGTCAGATATGACAAAAAGGACATAACCGATGACGGTCACAACGTAAAGACGGCTTTTAGTTTCAATCGCGGCCATTATTCCGGCGTGGATGACAAAAGCGAAAACGCAGGCATAAGCCGTGACGCACATTCCCATAAAGCCTTTCACAGCAAATAATTGAGAGGCTATGCTCATAATGGTGATCAACAGCGCAAGAATGACAAAGCTGAATATTCTTTTATGTCCATTCTTGTCAGGATATGGAATTGTGCATAAATAGAACAGGTGTCCTATGAGAAACGCAAACAGCCCCGCAAGAAAAAAGCCCTGATCGCTGAACATAAGCAAGACATCCCCAAGCGCACCGAACGCCATAGCCAGCATTAAAGTGGCGACCTTGCGCCCACGGACATCATTCTCCTTCAAAAGCAGCCAACAAAACAACGCCAGCGACGGCACGATCAAAGGCTTGGTGCACATCGCAAGAATATGTCCGCCAACGAATTTGCCGGCGAGATTCCCGACCGACGAAAAGATGAAAATACAGAGCGTCAACTCACGCGGCATCTTTAAAGACTTCATATTCATTGAATATTTCCGTGAATATACGCAATAATATTCCCGTTTGCAACCTATTCCTTCAAGGATAGTTTCCGCACAGACAATGGAATAGGATGTATTGACTCCGGCTCGATATTCCGTCTCACCGCATCCACCAAATTTCGCAGTGTCAAATCTCTGGCCCGCCTGGACAGCTCACACTCCCAAACCACAATCACATTCCATCCCAACGCCTCAAGAGCCGCCAGTTCCTGCGCGTCCCTCTCCTTGTTCCGCCGGATCTTCTCCTGCCAGAACTCCACATTCGACCGAGGCATCCTGAACTTGTCGCATCCTGGATGCCCGTGCCAGAAACACCCGTTTATGAATATCACAGTATGGTACCTCCTCAGCACGATGTCCGGACATCCCGGCAGCCTTCTGGAATGCAACGAATATCTGAACCCTTCCGAGTGCAGCCACCTCCGCACGACCATCTCCGGCCGTGTGTCCTTTCCCCTGATCCGCGACATGCAGTAATGCCGCTGCTCCCGTGTCATCGTGTCAGACATTTCTCAATTCTCTATGACGCTCTTACCTAAGAAAACACGAAGATAACAATATTAACGATTCCGAAGAGCGTAATTCATGGACTATTACGCTTTGGGAAAGTAAAAAAGATCTTCAGAAGCGTGAATATGTAAAAATAACGCCCGCCCTGTAACCAGAGCGGACGCCTGAAGTTTTATCCCAAATAAGGATTGTGAATATCTCTACTTCTTTGTTATACGGGCTGTCCAACCGCCGCCTGGAGCCATGTGGATCTTGACTTTCCGGTCAGCGGGAACCGAAACGAGTTCACGCTTGTAGTCACGGGCGGCGCGGTCGGCGTTGATGCCGTCACGGAATATATCCATTGTCCAGTCGCCTTCTCCGAGGAAACCGAGATCCAAGGTCAGGTCACGGGCTTTCCAATCGTTGAGAGAACCGACGTACCAGACATCGCCGCTGCGGCGGGCAAGGGTGATGAAACGTCCGAGGACTCCGTTCACGGCCACGCTCTCATCCCAGACTGTCGGGCAGTCCGCGATGTACTTCGTGCACTCCGGCTCGGCCATATAGTTGGACGGAGAGTCACACAGCATATTCAAAGGAGAGTCGAAGACGACATATTCAGCGAGCTGGTGACAGCGGGTACCCTGGCTCATCGCCTCGGAATTCACAGGATGATAGTTCTTCTGAATGGCGTTGCGCATCGCACCCTGAGTGTAGTCCATCGGGCCGGCGGCCATTCTGATGAAAGGTACGGTGACATCGTAGGTCACCTGATCCACGTCGGACTTGCTCCATTTCATCTGCTCAAGACCGAAGACTCCTTCATAATTGATGACGTTAGGGTACGTACGGTTGAGTCCGACAGGCTTGAACGCACCGTGGAAATCAATCAGAAGTCCGTATTTAGCCGCGGTCTCGGCGGTACGCCTGAAGAAATCAACCATATATTGGTCGTCACGATCCATAAAATCTACCTTGAAGCCCTTGATTCCCATCTCGGAGTAATGCTTGCAGACGTTCTCCATATCCCTGTCGAAAGCATAGTAGCCGGCCCAAAGGATGAGGCCTACGTTGTGCGCTTTGGCATATTCACAAAGCATCGGGAGATCGATCTCAGGGATGATCTGCATCAGATCGGCTTTCTTGTTGACAGCCCAGCCTTCATCGAGAATGACATATTCGATGCCATGCTTCTGAGCGAAGTCGATGTAGTACTTGTAGGTGTCGTTGTTGATGCCGGCGCGGAAGTCCACTCCGTAGAGGTTCCAAGCGTTCCACCAGTCCCAAGCGACTTTTCCAGGCTTCACCCAGCTGAAATCCTGCGATGGATCGGCCGGCTTGCCAAGCTTCCAGACCATATCGTTCACAGCCAGATCGGCATCATTCGTTGACACCATTATAATCCTCCAAGGGAAGGATTCAGCAGCTGTGCAGACGGCAAGATATTCCTCACGCTCCTTGACAATGCCCTGAAGCATATTATGTCCGCCCTGCTCGACAGTCTTTGGGTACGGAGCGAAACGTCCTGAAAGAGTTGTCGCGTCACCTTCGTTGTAAAGGTACATTCCAGGATAGTCAACCAGATCGGACTCAGTGATCAGAACCTTCATTCCACCTTCCGCAGACACCGCGATCGGAAGAAACGCAAGCCTCTCCTTGTTCCACTGCGACAGGGCATGGATGGAATAAGTGTTCTCAAAGGAGTTCCAATACTGGTTCTCAAGGGTTTCGGTGTGCTGTTTCACATAAGGGACGTACGCATCCCAATCCTTGGCGAAATTGAACTGCGCCTTCTCCGCAAAAACCTTCGACTCATCCTTCAAGGAACTTGTGAAACGGTAGGCCACACCTTCGTCATAGGCGCGGAACGTCAGCGTGAACTCTTTGAATATGATGGAGATCTCATTGTAATTGTCGCGGACCACAGCCTTCTTGTAGGCAATGGCAGGAAGAGTCTGGTCCACACTTGCCTTCCTCACTTTGCGGACCTTGTCATTCTCTCCGAACACGATGCCGCCGGACAGGGTCATGGAAATCTCTGACGGTTCGATGAGGCTGACGGCGTCCCTCGCCACCGAGTAAGAAACTGTCTTTCCGATGGAGACCGTGGCTGTGAGGTGTCCGTCCGGGGATGTGACTTTATAGGTCGCATCCTTGGCCGCGGATGGAAGAAGAGTTGCGGTAATAACCACAAATGATACCAAAATAGCTTTGAAATTCATATTAAATATAAATAATGTGTTGTTTTTTTCGGTGATAAAGATACAAACTATCTTTGAATATTCACGCGATGATTCAAAATCAGTTGAAAAATTGGAAAATTGAAAAATATAACTATTTTTGCGAAAATGCGTGTTATGAGCAATCCACCAATGAACCCGAAATAATCACGGTCATTCCGTTTAGCCTGATGATCAATAGCAATCAATAAATTAGCATTCAAGACCATGATGAGAAAATTACTCACTTTCCTCCAGGCTGTCGCCATCTCCACCCTAATAGCTGGCTGTGGCGGGACCGGAACAGAAACCGGACCGGAGATCACGCCTGAAATCAAGTTTACCGAGGACATCGTCACCTCCGGTATTTCTGTCGAAAGCGCGGAGCAGTCAATCACACTGAGTTTCAGCACCAACGTGGCTTGGTCGGCGACAACGTCAGCGGACTGGATCACCATTTCACCTTCATCGGGAGCCGCCGGTAAGAATTCTGTCAAAATCGAGGTCGAGGAGAACACGGAGAGCAAGCAGCGCACCGCGACCATCACGATCAAGACCACAGACGGAAAGTGCACAGCCTCAATCAAGGTTACACAGGGCAAGGACAAGATCATCTTTGAGGACGCGAACTTCAAAGCCTACCTGGTCGCCAACTTCGACACAGACAGAGACGGTGAGATCAGTCAGATGGAGGCATTGGGGATCAAAGACATCAATGTCAGCACCGAGGACATCGCATCCGTCTCTGGAATTGAATATATGACCAATCTTGAGACCCTCATATGCCGTGGCACATTCAACAATGGAGATGCCAGCGGGTTGCTCACGTCTATTGATGTCACTCACAATAAGAAATTAACGTCCTTGGATGTCGGGTGCAATGTCCTGACCAGAATTGACATCAGCAACAACACTGAACTCACGGAATTGTCTTTTGAGAATAACAATCTTACCACCATTGACGCGGGGAATAACGTCTCGCTGATCAGAATTAACGGTGACAGCAATAAACTGGAAACAATAATTCTGCCGCTAAGCAAATCACTGGCCGTTCTCAGTGTTAGATACAACAAACTTACATCTCTGGACGTGACACGGAACGAAGGGCTCGACTCCTTGGATTGCGAATGGAACACATTGTCAGAGCTCGATCTGTCCCGCAACACGTCTCTTGTTTATCTTAATTGTGGGGTAAACAAGCTGAACACATTGGATTTGTCCCACAACACTGAACTTGAGGAATTGGTTGCATATACCAACCAGATGACCATGCTGGATGTTTCCAAATGCAACAAGATTAAAGAATTGGATTGTGGATCAAACCACCTTGAAACGCTTGATATCGGACGATGCACAGAACTAAGGGTCCTCGATTGCGAATGGAACGGTCTTGATGAATTGACAATACCTCCGATCACCAGTTTGTACAAGTTATACTGTGGTGGCAACTATCTAAAGTCCTTAGACATCTACGCAAACACTGGTTTAAGGACATTTGACTGCTCCGGCAATCAAATCAAATCATTGGATGTCTCCAATAACACTGCATTGAATGACCTGAATTGCTCTGATAATAAAATTGAGACTCTGGACATTTCCAAGCTGACGAATCTCAAGAACCTGTATTGCGATGATAACCCGCTGTCCACACTATACATATTCAAAGGTCAGCTGGATGGTCTGAGAAAAAAGGAGATTCCTGACGGAGTCAAGATAATAGACGGTTCAACCACAGGCGGCAACGACGACACGACCACCGGCGGAAAGATCACTTTGGAATAACCAATTAAACATAGCCGAAAAATGAAGTTATTGAATATATTCACGAATATCCTGGTTCTGTCATCGATGGCGGTTTCTGTAGCCTGCAATGAGACAGAAGAGCGCGGCTCCGAGGCACGCACCATCAACGCGGTGATAGTGCAGCAGCCAGACACAAGAACATCATTGAACGGTCCGGATGCGAACGGAGTTTACAAGACGGTCTGGTCACCCGGAGATCAGATAATGGTCTTTTCCGGAGATTTAGCATGTCGCTACATCCTCAAATCCGGAGAGAACACCAACAAAGGCGTATTCGAGGGGTATGGAAACTCGGAAGATCTTGTGGCCGTCTATCCTTTGTCAATCGGGATCAGCAGGACTGGGGCGACTATCGAAGTCGGACTGCCTGAAGTTCAGGAATATGTCAGCGGAAACATCCCGCTCGGCGCCTATCCTATGCTCGGAATCTACGGCGACGAGACATTTTCGTTCAGAAACCTGTGCTCGGTTCTGAAGGTTCCTATGTTTGGAGACGCGACAGTCAAGTCAATCACTTTCACCCCGAACAATGCCGGTGTCAAAGCCTCTGGCAAGGCTGTCATCAATGTCAATTCGACGCAACTGGAGATGGACGACAACTCCAAGCCATCCGTAAAACTTGATTGTCCGGACGTGAAACTGTCCGCTCAGCCGACCGATTTCCATTTTGTGGTTCCGGCGCAGATATATCCCGGCGGCTTCACGCTCACAATCGCCACAGACAAAGGAGACGTTGTCAAGACTCTCAAATCTGACATAACCCTTGACCGTTCGGTACTCTACCCTATCGAGGCCTTCGAATGCAAGATTGACAGTAAGGAGAACATCATCTTCGAGGACGCTAACTTCAAGGCTTATCTGGTCGCCAACTTCGACACTGACGGTGACGGTGAAATCAGCAAGGAGGAAGCGCTTGCCATCACGAAAATAATAGTCGGCACCAAGGACATCGAATCACTGGCAGGTATCGAGCACATGGCCAATCTTACAGAACTAAGATGCGAAGGACCGTGGAGTATTTTTGAACCAGAGGAAGACCCGGAGGGAAAACTGAAAACCCTGGATGTGTCAAAAAACGTGAACTTGACAATACTTTACTGCGGTTTCAACCAGCTTACATCCCTGGATGTGACAAACAACCCTAAAATCGAGCAATTACGCTGTGCAGGCAATAACCTGAACAGCCTTGATGTCAGCAAGAACACAGAATTAATAGAGTTCGAGGCCTATAACAACAGACTCTCCTCCATTGATGTCAGCAACAACCCAGAACTTGAATATATCGATCTGACCAATAACCAGATCAAATCAATTGATGTAAGCAACAACCCAGAACTTGATTATATCGATCTGACCAATAACCAGATCAAATCAATTGATGTAAGCAAGAACCTTGAACTCGAAAGGATTACATGTTCCGACAACAAATTGACTTCAATTGATGTCACAAATAATCAGAAGCTGACTACATTGAATATTAGCGGCAACAGCATAGTCAAGATTGACCTCGGAAACAATCCTGAACTAAATTATTTATACTGTGAGAAAAACAAGATTTCCGAACTTGAACTCAGTAATAACAAAAAACTGAAGAGATTGAACGTAAATGACAACAATCTCACATCTCTTACGGTGAATTGCTGTCCGGAAATCAAAAGATTGAAAGCAAATAACAACCTTATCAAAGAGATGGACATTTCCGAGCTGACAAGTCTGTTTGATTTCTATTGTTCAGGCAATCCACTTGAGACACTGTACGTCTTTGATGGGCAGATTGATGCACTCTTTGAAAAAGAGATTCCATCAACCACAAAAATTGTGGTGAAAGGCACCGAACCCGGTGAGGACGAGGTGTTCACAGTCACCCCGACTCTGTTCGATATTGACGGCTACGAGCAGGACATCACGATGACAGTGACGGCGAACATAAGCTATTCGATTGACTCGCAGCCAGAATGGATCAGCAAAAAGTCCGATAACTCAGGCGTGTACACATTCACGGTCAGCGCGAACACGACTTCTTCCGCAAGAAGCGGCGAAATCATATTCAAGAATGCCAACAACTCATTTCTGACGGTGACGGTCAAGCAGGGAATCCAAACCTACACATCATCTGACTACAGTCAGGACGGACAGGTGACCAGGATTCATTCGGTGACTGTCGGCAAGGGAATCGACGTGGTGTTTGTCGGAGACGCGTTCGCGGACAAGGATCAGGATCTTTTCAACAAGTACGTCGAACTTGGCAAGGAGGCTTTCTTCACCGAGGAGCCGTTCAGGAGCACGAAGGACAGGTTCAACATCTACCGGATCGGTTCAGTCTCGAAGAACGGAATCATTGCACAAGAAGGTGGTGACACCAAGTTCTCGGCGCAGTTTGAACAGGGAACGTACGTAGGAGGAGACAACAATCTTGTCAACAGTTTCGTCAAGGCATCGATCCCGTCCGTGGATCTGACAAAAACAATCATATTCGTGATCATCAACAAAGCAAAATACGCCGGAACCTGTCATATGTACAGTAACAATCAGGCTGTCTGCTACGTTCCTCTCTGCCGCAACGAAAACGAGTACGCCCAGACGCTCAGACACGAAGGCTGCGGCCATGGGTTCGGCAAACTGGCGGATGAATACTTCTATGACTCCATGGGCAGAATTCCTGATGACAAGGTCTCAGAACTGAAGAAATGGAAAGGTTTCGCCTACGGATTTTACGAGAATGTGGACCTGACATCCGATCCGAACACCATCCTCTGGTCAAAATTCATCTCCGACTCAAGATATTCAGGTAAGGTTAGCGTCTATGAAGGTGGCTATACCTACCCTTACGGAGTCTATAGACCGACTGATAACAGCATCATGCGCTACAACACGGGAGGTTTCAACGCCCCGTCACGTGAGGCCATCTACAAGAAAATCATGAAGTTCTCCGAGGGTGACGCATGGACTTACGACTACGAGACATTCGTGGCGTTCGACGCTCCGGCAAGAAGCACCGAGGCCGTCACCAGAGCCGCTGCTCAATGCGCCGCCGTTGACAAGGCCAATTTCATCCCTCTCGCCCCGCCGGTGATGGTCATGGTTGACAAATGATGTCAAAGTCAAGAATATCCACACTCCTGGCGCTAGCGCTGGGACTAATCTCAATCTCCAGTGCCAGGACAAAAGTCCTGGCACTGGTGCTTTGAGTCAAGCGATGTCTGGCACACGGACAGGAATGACTACGTCTCCAACAACTACTTGAAACCGGACTGGCTGTCGGCATGATAAGTGCCGGAGCCGGTTACAGCGTGGTCACTACCGCATCAACGCTCACGGCCGCACCAAAATCACGATGTGCAGACATCAGTCAACCTTGATCTTCAACGAATATTTTCCTGCGGTCATCGTCTTCGGCTTGCCGTTTGAAGCCGTGACAGTGGCAGTTGTGCCTTCCGGAACCTCAATTGCGAGCGAGGCGACATGAGACTTGACAGACTTGCGGCTGATTGAGACGCGGATCATTCCGTAATGGGTCTCAAGAGCGGCGGAAGCGGTCTTCAAAGTTCCCAGCTGAGGCTTGACATCGAAAGTCTGGAAGCCTGGAGCCGTCGGCTCGATCCCGCAGAGTTTCTGGCTCAGGATCGTAAGCGGGCCTCCACTCCAGGCGTGGTTGATCGTGCCGCCACCAAAGCCTTCGCTGCCGATTCCCCAACCCTCGAACAAGGTCGTATAGTCATACTTTAGCATCTTGGCGTAACGGGACTTCATCCTTTCGATGGCGAAGTCGGCGTGTCCCATCTTGAAGAGAGCCTCAAGGACATATTTCTCCATGTAAGGACTGGCGTGATATTCCTTTTTAAGGGTCTCGAACAGAGCCGGGTACTTGTCCGATGAAGCAAGACCGGAGACAACGGCCATAGCCTGAGCGCGGTCATCTGTCTGTTTTTTATAGTTAGGGTCACGGTAGGCGGAACCGGTCCAATACTGTGTGTCAAACGCATCGGAGATTCTTTTCATCAAAGCGTCGATAGTCTCCGCATCCCTCTGCTTGCCGAGAATGCGTGCGAATTCCTTTTGAGACTTGAGGGCAAGGTAATACCAGCAGTTCGTCAGAACCTCGGTGTCGATGTCATCGCCCCAGTCGCCCCAGTTCCAGTCGCCCTGACGGACGTTCAGAAGACCATTGTCCTTGAATTCCCAAAGACCGGTTCCAAGCAGATAGCGCTGCACCTTAGGATAGACCTCGGCCACGAAGGTGCTGTCACCGCTGAACCAGTACTGGGTGTGGAAACCGTACCAGCCCACGGAAGCGAGCATCTGGAGCGGGAGTTCTATCACACGGTTGCCGGCCGGCACCGGAGAATAGACCACCCCGTTCGCCTCCTGCCAGTTCACAAGCTCAAGGATCCCCTTTCTGGCAAGCAGTTGTCCGGACGGTGACAACGCATAGAAAGCCTCTCCCAGTTCGTTTACCTCATCTCCCCACCACTGGGCGCGCTCACGGTCAGGACAATCCATATAGGTGTCACGCATTGTGATGTAAAGCGTCCTCGCCGCGCGTTTCCAAAGTTCATTAAGGAACGGATCCTCACACTCGAACGAGCCGGAGAACTCGGTGTTATAACCAGTCTCACGGTACTTAAGATCAATGACTTTCACTCCCGAGGGTACGATGTACCAAACCTCGTGGCCGTTCATCCAGCCGAGGTTCTCATATTCCTGAACACCTTTGCGGGCAATGTACTCAGCGCGGACATTGTTCTCGCTGCCGCCACGATAGTTGTCGGTCATTATCCTGACCATCTCGCCACCGTTCGCCTCGACCTTGAGGTATGGAGTTATCTGGGCGTTGTAAGGCAGCTTGCAATAGACGGTGTCATTGGATTGACGTACAGAGACATATTCCTTGAGTCCGTAATCCTTCCACATCGGGATCGGGCGCTCAACAAGCTCGCCCATCGCCGGCCACGCCATCTCATCCACATTGTCGGCCCCGTGCATCTTGCGGCGGATGTCAAAGCCAGGCATATTCCAACCTTGCATCTCTTTGCGCGCGTCGAAGCGGATGTTGCTTTCCGGGAGACGGTAGTTCGGATGCGGGGCGTCCGTGCTGCTGTAGGCTGGGTTAGGAACGCAGAGCCAGGATTTGTCGGAAAGGATCTTCAGTTCAGGAGATATGGCCTCGAAGATCAGCGCCGCCTGACCGCTGCTGTTGTGGCTGAACCCCTGCTTTCCGAAGTGCCAGAGCAGGATGGCGATCGTGTTGTTGCCCTCCTTGAGGAAAGGTGCGATGTCAACCTTGTCGTAATAGGTTCCGTTCGGGAACGGTCCACGCTTGAGCCCACCCTCGAAGACAGCGAGTTCGCCATTGATCCACATCCAGTACTTTGAATCCACCGCGATCCTGGCGATAAGTTTGTCCGGACGTTTTGTCACATTGACTTCCTTTCGGTAGGAAATCCAGGTGTTTGTCGTGCTCTGGACCCAAGGATGAGTGATCCAATGGGCCTTCCAGTCGGAACGGGACTCCGCGCCGGCGAATGAGGCCGAAGCAAGGGTCAAGGCCGCGGCGATGGCGGTCTTTCTGATCAGATTTGAAAGTTTCATTGTCATATACATTGATTACTAATCTCGTGTTAAATGGCCAGCAGCGGCCGGACCTTGGAAGTTCCGCGCCAAGGTTGAAAGACAAATATAATCATTTTCGTCGATGAAAAACGGGGGTTCGTCGATTTGAGTTGAATAAAATCCACCGCGCGACTACTTTCGCCACCGGATTTTGATCATCAATGAATATGAAAAAGTACGTTATCATCATTATCACAGCCCTGACGGTCGTCTCTCTGACCGCCGGTGCCCAGGCTAAGAAATGGACGTTGCAGGAATGCATCGACTACGCCGTAGAGAACAATATAGCCCTCCGGCAAAGCAGGAACGCGCATCTGGCCGGACTTGAGGACACGTATCAGGCCAAAGCGGCTATGTTCCCTACACTCAATGCATCAACGAGCCAAGGAATCACAAACAGACCGTTCTCGGAAAACGGGAACAGCACGGTTGTCGGATCGGATGTCTATAGCACATCAAAGGCAACCAGTTGGTCCGGGAACTACGGATTGAACGCAGGGGTGACTCTCTACAGCGGAGGAAGTCTTCGCACGGCTTTGAAGCAGAGCCGTCTGCAGAACTCTGTCGATTCGTTGTCCGTGGAAGAGAACACAAATGATGTCGTGATTTCCATCGTCAAGGCTTATATGCAATGCCTTTACGCCGCTGAGGCTGTCAAGGTGAGCGAGAGCACGGCGGAGACATCAAAAGCGGAACTCGACAGAGCGGTCGAACTCAAGAACGCCGGGGAACTCAGCAAGGTAGATGTCGCGCAATTGGAAAGCCAGTACGCCAGCGATCTCTATCAGATAACCTCGGCTAAAGCCACTTTGGACAACTACAAACTGCAACTCAAACAGTTGCTCGAACTCGGGGTCAGCGACGAGATTGAGCTTGAAGAGCCGACCGATGACGAGGCCGGAATCCTGAGACTGCTTCCAAGCAAGGAGGAAGTCTATGCAAACGCTCTTGAATCAATGCCGGAGATAAAAAAAGCTGGCCTGAACGTACAGGCTGCGGATTTAGGCATCAGACAGGCCAAATCTGCATATTCCCCTACCCTCTCAGCGACAGCCGGAATCGGCACGACCAACGTTTCCGGAACGAACAGTTCATTCGGCAGTCAGTTGGAGAAGAACTTCAACGAGAGCATCGGCCTAAGCCTCCAGATCCCTATATTTCAAGACAGGAAGGCAAAGACGGCGGTCAACAAGGCGAAGATCGAGGCCGACAACAGCAGGTTGGAACAACTCAGTACGGAAAAGGCTCTGCTAAAGGAAGTTGAAGACACCTATCTGGAGGCGGTCTCCGCCCAGTCCAAGTACACTTCCGCCAAGGAACAAGCACGTTACGCCGAACAAAGCTACGAACTCACGGCCGAGCAGTTCAACGTCGGAATGAAGAACACCGTGGAGCTGATCACCGCGCGAAACAACCTTCTCAACGCCCGCGTACAGCTCCTCCAATCAAAATACACGGCATTGATGAACAATGCTCTACTCGACATTTACCAAGGAAATTATAAAATCAATTAATATGAAAACCAAGACTTTATGGATCGCGGTCGGCATCATTTGCACCGCTGCGGCACTCTGGCTGATCTTCCGCCCTACCGGAAAGCAGACAGTCACTCTTGAAACAGCCAAGACTGAAAGAATCGACATCTCCAACTCGGTCACCGCCACCGGAACGGTTGAACCTGTCACAAAGGTGGAAGTCGGCACCCAGGTGTCCGGAATCATCGACAAACTCTACGCGGACTACAACGACATCGTCAAGGCAGGTCAGGTCATCGCTGAAATGGACAAGGTGAACCTCCAGGCCGAGCTTGTCTCCTCACAGGCACAACTCTCCGCAGCCAAGACGGAATTCGAGTACAGGGAGAAGGAATATAATAGGGCCAAAACCCTGCACGACAAAGAGTTGGTCAGTGATTCTGAATATGATTCCTCGTATTATCAATACGAAACCGCAAAGAATGCGTACAACCAGGCGCAAGCATCTTTCACCAAAGTTAAAAGAAACCTTAGCTATGCCACAATAACGTCACCTATCGACGGCGTGGTCATCAGCAGAGCCGTGGAGGAAGGCCAGACAGTGGCTGCGGGATTCGAAACTCCGACCCTGTTTACGATCGCAAAGGATCTCGCCGATATGCAGGTGATCGCTGACGTGGACGAGGCTGACATCGGCCAGGTAAAGGAAGGCCAGAACGTCACCTTTACCGTGGATGCCTATCCGGACGATGTTTTCAACGGAACTGTGCAGCAGGTCAGGCTGGAGGCCACAACTACCTCGAACGTCGTGACCTACGAGGTTGTGATCACGGCTCCGAATCCGGATCTGAAACTGAAGCCGGGACTCACGGCCAACGTGACCATCAACACTCTGGAAGAGAAAGATGTGCTGGCTGTGCCGACTAAGGCGCTGAGGTTCAATCCTGACCCTGAGATGCTTAAGGGATTGGGAATCGAGGTTGACGGCATCGCTGACGAGTCCGAAAAGATAGTCTGGGTAAAGAGCGGAAACTCTATCTCGCCTAAGGCGGTGACTACAGATCACACAAGCGGAGACAAGACAGGGATCACAAGCGGCTTGACTGACGGAGAAGAGGTCGTTATAGGCCTCACGGCAGAAGCACCTAAGAAGATGGAAACGGCTGAAAGAAGTCCGTTCGCACCGGGACCTCGTGGTGGAAAGAAATAATGCCGGCAACATAAACTGGAAAAAGTATGAAAGACGTTATCAAACTTGAGGACATAAGGCGCGACTTCGTTGTCGGTGACGAGACCGTCCACGCATTGCGGGGAGTGTCCTTCACAATCACGGAGGGCGAGTTCGTCACGATAGTTGGAACCTCAGGATCAGGCAAATCCACGCTTCTTAATATTCTTGGATGCCTTGACACTCCGACTTCGGGGGAATATTACCTCGACGGGGTTTCGGTCAGGACGATGGACAAAAACGAACGCGCCACACTACGGAACCGCAAGATCGGTTTCGTGTTCCAGAACTACAACCTGCTGGCGAAAACCACGGCCATCGAGAACGTGGAGCTGCCGCTGATGTACAATCCGGAATATTCAAAGAAGGAGAGGTTCGACCGTTCGGTGGAGGCGTTGAAGGCGGTCGGTCTCGGGGACAGGTTGGAGCATAAGAGCAACCAGATGTCGGGAGGACAGATGCAGAGGGTGGCGATCGCAAGAGCCTTGGTGAACGATCCTGCGGTGATTCTCGCTGACGAGGCGACCGGCAATCTAGACACACGCACCAGTTTTGAGGTTCTGGTTCTGTTCCAGAAACTCCATTCCGAGGGTCGAACGATCATATTCGTGACCCATAACCCGGAGATCGTGAACTACAGCACACGCACCATCACACTTCGGGACGGCAGGGTCACGAGCGACGTCCGGAACGAGCATATTCTTGACGCCGCGGAGGCGCTCGCCAAGCTTCCGGCCGAGAACGACCGCTGAGATATTCATAGATAATTTGCCTCCGCGACGAGGCAGGATATTCATAAAAGTTTTTTGCAATGAATTTCGCCAATCTATTCAGAATAGCCCTGAAAGCACTGGGCAACAACAAGTTCAGAGGATTCCTCACAATGCTTGGCATCATCATCGGTGTCGGTTCCGTCATCACGATGCTCGCCATCGGCCAGGGTTCGAAGAAGAGCATCCAGGCCGAGATCAGCGAGATGGGATCCAACATGATAATGATCCATCCGGGAGAGGACATGAGGGGCGGAGTACGCCTCAGCGCCGATGACATGCAGACGCTGAAAGTCAAGGACTTCGAGGACATCCGCCAGGAATGCGGCCACGTCTCGCTTGTCTCCCCTTCCGTCAACTCCACCGGCCAGGCGGTCTATGGCGCCAACAACACGCCGACATCCGTCTATGGTGTCAACGAGGAATTCCTCGACATCAGAGGCTACAAGGTGCAGGACGGCGACATATTCTCTGAGCAGGACATCAAGACGGCGGCGAAGGTCTGTCTTGTCGGGAAGACGGTCATCGACCAGCTTTTCACGAACGGCGAGAACCCGGTAGGAAAGGTCATCCGCTTCGGCAGTATTCCGTTCCGCATCGTCGGAGTGTTGGAAAGCAAAGGTTACAACAGTATGGGGATGGACCAGGACAACCTGATCATTACCCCGTACACCACCGTGATGAAGCGTATCCTTGCCGTCACCTACCTTCAGGAGATCGTCTGCTCCGCTCTGAGTGAGGAATATACCGATGAGGCCATCAGCGAGATCACCGATGTCCTCCGCCGCAACCACAAACTGAAGGAGGCCGATGACGATGACTTCAACATCCGTTCCCAGCAGGAACTTTCCTCGATGATGACCAGCACCAGCGATATGATGTCCACCCTTCTGGCGGCAGTGGCGGGAATATCGCTCCTCGTGGGTGGCATAGGCATTATGAATATAATGTACGTCTCCGTCACCGAGCGGACAAAGGAGATAGGCCTACGAATGAGCATCGGAGCGAAAGGCCGGGACATTCTCGCCCAGTTCCTGATCGAGGCGACACTGATAAGCATAACGGGTGGACTTTTAGGTGTGATCTTAGGCGTGGCGGCATCGTACATAGTCAAAGCCGTCCTCTCCTACCCTATCCTCATCCAGCCTTGGAGCATCGTCGTCTCCTTCCTCGTCTGCACCATAATCGGCATCTTCTTCGGTTGGTACCCGGCACGCAAAGCCTCCAACCTCGACCCGATTGAGGCCATCCGCTACGAGTAGCGGCATTATGTGCAGGCGACAGCGAAAATCGAGTAGGAGGAAAACGAAGTGGTTTTCTTCCTACTTTCGTTTTCCGACCTCTCACACCACCGCACGTGCGGTTCCGCATACGGCGGTTCCTTATCTTACGTGCAATCTGACATAGTAGTCCATCAAACAAGGATAACCGGCGGCATGGAGTTTATCGTTGGATGCAAGAGACGTTTTCGCATCTGCATATTTGAAGTATGATACCAATCCGCGTATGACTTGGTGTAGCGCGACCTTCCTGCGTTCATATCCCATCCCGTTGCTCCTGCCCGTCAGCATCTTGAGTTTCGCTTTCAGCTTGAGCAAACTCTTTGGATGGACACGCAACCTTCATCCCTCTCCGGTCTTGTAGAAGGTATGTCCCAGGTACTTTATCCCACGGACATAGCCGACTTCCGTCTTGTCGAGGTTTACTTTCAGGTGGAGTTTCTTCTCGATGAACTTGGTCAGGCCTTCGCATACGCGCTCCGCACCCCTCCTGCTTTTGCAGAAGATTAGGCTGTCATCCGCGTAACGCACGAACGGATGACCGCGGCGCTCCAGCTCCTTGTCCAGTTCGTTGAGCACGATGTTGCTCAGCAGCGGACTGAGCGGACCTCCTTGCGGCGTTCCCTCCGTTGTCGGCTGATATACTCCGTTGACCATCACGCCAGCATAAAGGTATTTGTGTATCAGGCTTATGACCCTGCCGTCCTTTATGGTGTGGGAGAGCAGTTCTATCAGGTAACTCTGGTTTACGGTGTCAAAGAAGCGTTCCAAGTCTATGCCCACGGCATATTCATAACCTTCGTCGAGTATCTTCTGCGCCTGTTTCAACGCCCCCTGTGCGCTGCGGTTCGGTCGGAAGCCATGGCTTCCCTCGCTGAACTGAGGCTCATACATCGGCGTAAGTACTTGCGCTATACTTTGTTGGATGACGCGGTCCACCAGGGTCGGTATTCCCAGTTTGCGCGTCTTGCCATTGTCTTTCGGGATTTCCACCCTGCGCACTGGCATGGGCTTATATTTCCCGTTCAAGATGGAGTTCCTGAGTTCATCTTTGTGGAGTTTCAAGTATGGAAGCAAGTCCTTTGCCTCCATCGAGTCGACACCTCCGCTCCCGCCGTTCGATACTACCTTCCTATATGCTCGGTTCATATTATAGGGAGAAAGGATGAGTTCCATCAGGTGATTCTCATCTATCTGCACTTCCGCAAGTCCGCCTTCGGTTATCTCCATATAGGTCTGCGCTCCCTCGATGACTTCGGCTTCCAGCCTATCTTCCCGCGGGCAGCTCTCTTTCGTTTTCTGCTTTCTTTCCTCCATAGAGTTTCTTCATTAGACTTACTTCAGATAAAGTTCGGCCCTTCCCCGCGTGTCGATATTAGGCAGGTAATATGGCCTCTGCTGACTTCTCGCAGTTCGTTGTTACCGCTCGCTTTCGCTCGCCTGCGAGACCTCTCCAGTTATGGACATACTCTTTCCATCTTATGTCTGCCCGATTCACCTTGGACGATTTCGGATAGTTATCGGACTTCGATTTCTTTTGCAATCTTATCCTCACCCTTAGGCCTTTTATCGGATTTCTGTCCGTCAGACCAGATGTTTGCCGCCGGCTTCCTTCAGATTCCGTCTCGCGGCGGACACCCTTGCCTTTGGCTGTAACCTTCCAACTATCAGGGCGGTTTAGGGACTTGCACCCATTAGAGTATGTTCGTGCTGGACGAACAAAAAAGTTGACGCGCCATCATTCATCGGTGCGTCAACTTATTTTTTTTGCGCATTGATTCCGTGCACGTTACCGGATTTTATCAATCATTGACCGGATTTTTCCATATTATAATAAGGGAACAAACTATCTTTGGTCTACGAGATCCGCATAGGACCACACTGGAACTAATAACAACACATAAAAGAATGAGAAAAAGCCTTATCGCAACATTCGCTCTTCTGCCGCTCGTATTCGGATGCGGCGGAAAGGAATCTATGTCCGATCTGACGGACAGGGTCTTCAAAGTCGCCGAAGAACAATACCTCGCAATGGAGGAGAGATTGACCGGCGACACAATGCCGAGGAGTTTTTCCAATGAAGGAGAATTCATCGCTTCCAACATCAAATGGTGGTGCAGCGGATTCTACCCTGGAACGCTCTGGTACATCTATGAATATTCCGGCGATCCACAGTTCAAGAGCCTAGCCAGGAAGAACACCCTCAAGCTTGACACGCTCAAGACGATGAAAGGAACCGACCACGACCTTGGTTTCCAGATGAACTGTAGTTATGGCAATGCCTACAGAATCACAGGGGACAAGGAATACTTAGAGCCGATCCTTACCTCTGCCAAGACCTTGGCCAAGAGGTTCTCGCCAGTGACTGGAGTTATCAGAAGCTGGGATTTCGTGCGCAAGGGAAGGGACTGGAAATACCCTGTGATCATCGACAATATGATGAACCTTGAACATCTCTGCAACGCCGAGAGCATATTCAACGATGATTCGCTGAAAGTGGTGGCGGTGACACACGCCAACACGACGATGTGCAACCACTTCCGCCCGGACTACACAAGCTGGCATCTCGTGGACTACGACCCGGAGAGCGGCGAGGTGAGGAAAAAGGAGACCGTCCAGGGTTTCAGCGATGACTCGGCCTGGGCGAGAGGGCAGGCCTGGGCATTGTACGGATTCACGATGATGTTCCGTGAAAGCGGTCACGACAGTTACCTCACACAGGCAAGGAACATCGCTGATATGCTGCTTTCAAGGCTTCCGGAGGACGGTGTACCTTACTGGGACTTAGATTCGGACAAGATTCCTAACGACTTGAGGGACGCTTCCGCAGCAGCGATTATGGCTTCCGCTTTCGTGCAGCTTAGCACATTGACCGACGATGAGGCCAGCAATGCCAAATACCTCGCTATGGCCGAGAAGCAGCTGCGCACTCTGGCCGGACCGGAATACCTGGCGGAACCAGGCACAAACGGGAACTTCATCCTGAAGCATTGCGTCGGCTCGCTGCCTGACAACTCCGAGGTGGACGTTCCGCTCACCTACGCCGACTACTATTTCCTTGAGGCTTTGCTTAAGTACAAAAGCATCACAGACAAATAACTGATAACACATAAAACAAAACGAAATGGCAAGAAAACTTACATCATTTCTGTCTATGGCATTGACATTGGCCGCCAGCATCTTTCTAAGCTGGAGTCCAATGTACGCCGCCGGCCCGGAAAAAATCACGGGAAAAGTCACCGATGCGTCAGGGCAACCTTTGGTTGGAGTCGTCGTGATGGTGTCAGGAGACAAGACCTCCGGAACCTCGACCGACATCGACGGAAACTACGCTATCAATGTGACGGGCAGTGGTTCCGAACTGGAATATTCCTGTATGGGTTATGTCACTGTCAATGAGAAAATCAATGGCAGGAACGTGATCAACGTCTCTCTGTCCGAAGACAATGAGCTTCTGGACGAGGTCGTTGTCGTCGGCTACGGAGTCCAGAAAAAGGTTAACCTCACAGGATCCGTCGCATCAATCGACTTCGCTAAGAAGAGCGAGGGCCGCGTCATCGTCAGCACCTCGGCCGCTTTGGCCGGCCTCGCCGCCGGTATGAATGTCACACAGTCATCCGGACAGCCAGGAAGCAACGGAGCCACAATCAGGATCCGTGGTATCGGCTCGTTCACATCGTCTTCAAGCTCACCTCTTGTCCTTGTCGATGGAATCGAATGGAATATGGACAACATCAACCCGAACGACATCGCGTCCATCTCCGTGCTCAAGGATGCAGCCTCCACAGCGATCTACGGTACACGAGCCGCCAATGGTGTCATCCTCATCACGACCAAATCAGGATCAGCCGACAAGCCACAGATCAGCTACTCCTACAAGGGTATCGTCCAGATGCCTTACAATGATCTCCACTTCGTGTCTGACTATGCCAGACATATGGAACTCATCAACGAATCCTGCGACAACGTGAACACCAGCAGGGTGTTCTCACAGAGCAACATAGATCTTTGGAGGGAGAAGGCTCTCGATCCATATGGAGTGAACGACGCCGGCGTGCCGAACTATGCGGCCTACCCGAACACCGACTGGTTCGACGAGATCTTCCAGACAGGATATTCACAGGAGCACAATCTCTCGGTTTCAGGAGGCTCCAAGAAAGTGAAATACCTCATTTCCGCAGGATATCTTGACAACCAAGGTGTTATGGGAAGGTTCGGAATCAATTCCTCCACCCAGAAGGCCAACTTCAGGACTAACCTTGAGGCAGACGTGACCGACTGGTTCACTATCGGTACCAGGATCTTCGGCCAAAGGCAGAACTACGGTCTGGCAAACATCTCCAACGCATTCAACTCTCTCTACCAGACCACCCCTGGTGTCTATCCAGGTGATGTGAACGCCTGGGGAAGGCCGGCCCTCAACGCAGAGGAATCCTCCAACGCCAACAACATCTTCGGAATGATGTACGGCTCAGGAGGTTACAATGTGACTTCAAGAGTGAACGGAACCCTCTACGGCAAACTCAGGCCAGTCAAAGGACTCAGCATCGAAGCCACGGTCAACTATTCCCCTCAATTCGGAGAGAGACACACCTACGGCCGTCAGAACGGCTATTGGGACTATATGAATGACGTGCGCTACTCAAGTTCGGAGCTTGCCAACGCATCCGTCAGCAACACCACAAGCCGCAACTACAGTATGTCATCAGAAATCCTGGCAAGATACACAAAGTCCTTCGGAGATCATTTCCTCGGAGTGCTCGCGGGATATTCAGCGATGGAGTACCGCACTTGGGGATGGGGTGTCGGCAAGAAGGGAGCGACAGACTGGACTCTCAATGACCTGTCCACCTATGAAAGCCTGGAGACTTCCTCCAGCACTGCAAAGGCCGGATGGGGCCTCAGGTCATACTTCGGCCGTGTGAACTACACATTCAAGGACAAGTACCTGTTCGAGGCCAATCTCCGCGCCGATGGATCATCAAGATTCGGAAGCAACAACCGCTATGGTATATTCCCGTCTTTCTCAGCAGGTTGGAAGATACACGAGGAAAACTTTATGGAGAACACAAAGAGCTGGCTCTCAAACCTCAAGCTCAGGGCATCCTGGGGACAGGCGGGAAACAACCAGGGAATCGGCAACTACGCTTGGCAGGCCGTCTATGCAGCACAGAATATGGTTCTGGAAGGGCAGCCGACAAAGGGTCTGTACATCTCATCCCTCAGCAACGCCGACCTGAAGTGGGAGACTACCACGACTACGGACATCGGCATTGACGCCGGCTTCTTCGGCAACAAGCTCACCACCGAGATCGACTATTATTTCAAGAACACAACGAACATCCTCTACACCCCTGCCATCTATCTCACGATGGGAGAGGTCTCCGGTGTGCCTTCAAACCTCGGAAGCCTTGTCAACCAAGGTGTCGAGCTCTCGATCAACTGGAGAGATGTCATCGGCAAGGACTTCAGCTACTTTGCGGGCGTAAACTTCTCCTACAACAAGAACAAGGTCACCAAATTCAAGGGAGATCTGGTGAAGGAATGGGTTGACGGAGTATATTCCAACAACCTCGCCAACGTGACAGCCAACTCAGGCAGCGGAAAACTCTGCGAAGGCCATCCGATGGGAGAGCATTATCTCAGAAGGGTTTACAAAGGAAGCGGCAAGGGTTACACAGGCGGTGCCGTTGACCCAGGCGCAGGTCCTAAGGACGGTATGATCAGGACCCAGACCGACTTCGACTGGGTGCAGGCTATGCTTGACTCCGGCTACAAGTTCAACGGTGTCACATCCTTGAACAAAGACCAGCTCTGGTACGGAGACCTCATCTACGAGGACAGGGACGGAGACGGCAACTACGGAGACGATGACGATATGGACTTCAACGGACACACCAGCACCCCTTCATACAACCTTGGAATCAACCTCGGATTCGCCTGGAAAGGACTGGACTTCAGTATGACCTGGTCTGGAGCGTTCGGCTTCCACATCATCTGGAACACCTTGTACTACAACGGAACCCAGACGACCAACGGACACGGAATCAGCGAGAGGGTGGCCAACGACCACTACTTCTTCGATCCGGACAACACGGAGGACACAAGGACGAACATCTACGGAACCTACCCAAGGCTCACCTACGGAGACCCTCACAGCAACAGGCTCCCAAGCGAGTTCTATGAATATAAGGGTGACTACCTGAAGCTCAAGAACGTGCAGCTCGGCTACACGCTGCCGGCATCGCTGACCAAGAAGTTCTTCGTACAGCAGCTCAGGTTCTTCGCCTCAGGAGAGAACCTTCTCACCTTCACAAAATATCCGGGACTTGATCCGGAGAAGGGTGCCACGATCGGCTATCCTCTTATGAGACAGGTGACATTCGGAGCACAGATAACTTTCTAAACAGCACGGAAATGAAAAATATTCTTAAAAACATAGCACTTGGAGCCATTGTCCTCACAGCGTCAGCCGCCTGCGCAGATATGCTCGACACAGCTCCTTCCAACCAGATTTCGAGCGGAAATATGTGGACCACACCGGAACTTGCGCAGAAAGGAATGAACGGAATCTATGAGACGTTCTACAACCGCAAGCAGAGCAACGGCACGCAGGTCCGCAGTGAAAACCTTGACGGACTCAACAAGTACGGAATCGAGGCGTTGGGATTCTGCACCGACTACTATGCCAACAACTACCCTATCCAGCTTCTGTACAGCGAGGCTAAAAGGGCAAACGACTGGCTTGTGACATTCGAGTGGAAGTTCTGCTACACGATAGTCCACGCCACCAATGATGCCATCGCCAATCTCGGGAAGGCCGGCCTCGACACCCCAACCTACGAAAGGTTCCAGAGCGAGACGCATTTCCTCAGGGCGTGGGCATATTCTAGACTGAACAAATTCTATCAGGGAGTGCCTCTGTACCTTGAGCCTGTCACGAACGAGAACTGCACCAAGGTTCAGTCCTCCGCGGAAGAAATCTGGAAGACAGTGATCGATGACTGCACCTATTGCATTGACAATGAATATTTCCCTGACAACACGATCACCAACTACATCGGCAGGCCTTCCAAAGGAGCGGCGTATGCGCTCAGAGGGATGGCGTATATGTGGATGAAGGAATATGCCGCCGCGGAGTCTGATTTCGAGGCTGTGGGCAGATGCGGCTATGACCTCTGGCAGGGCAGATACATTGATTTCTTCACCCCGGAGAACGAGCACAGCCCTGAGATGATCTTCGCCATCCAGTACGACGAGGAATCCGGCTACTGCGACAACATCGAGCAGGCGCTTGGCGCCAGGGACACCTACGGTGGATGGACCGAGGTCAAGCCGGCGGCCGATTTCGTGGACTATTACGAGAATGCGGACGGCACCAAGTTCGACTGGAGCAAGGTTCCTGGACTGGAGGATTGGAACAACCTTACCGCCAAGCAGCGTGCGGTGTTCTTCTGCAGGGACGGACTCAACTCCAACAAGGCTCTCGCGTCGCAGAAATCACAGGCGATCAAGATCTGCGGCAGTGATGTCTTCAACCGCTACTATCTTGACAACGGCAACGAGGCCCGCATCAAGGCCGCCTACGACAACAGGGATCCACGTTTGAAACAGACCATAGTGACCCCTTACGAGCCGGTTGACTGCTACACCCCTAACTACAACGGGGATGAGAATATGATCGGCAAGGCCCTTCGCTGGCCTCTTTACAAGCAGGGCACAAGCGGCGGAGACTTCTGGCTGGACAAGAGGACTTCCGGGTACTACTGCTACAGGAAGTACGTGCGATTCCTCAAAGGCGAACTCATTGACAGGTCACGCTGCCACACTGACTTCCCTCTCATACGTTACACTGATGTTCTCCTTCAAAGGGCAGAGGCGCTCGTGGAGCTGAACCGTCTCGATGAGGCCAAGAGCCTGATCGACCTTGTGAGATCCCGCGCCGGAATGCCGGGTGTGACTCTCGGAAGCCAGGATCAGATGCGTGAGGCAGTAAGGTACGAAAGAAGGGTCGAGTTCCCGGTGGAAGCGATAAACTACTTCGACGAGGTACGCTGGGGAACCTACAAGGAAAGCAAGTTCCAAGGCAAGGACATTCACGGCGGACAGTCATGGTGGGGAGACGACACCGTTGAATATGCCTGGTACTGGTCAGACTGCCTCTGGCCTTGGACAGCACCTCAGAACGAGGTTCAGAAAAATTCAGCCCTCACAACAAGAGAAGGATGGGTATATTAACAAATCTTATATTGTAATATTATGAAAAAGAATATATTATTGGCGATTGTCGCAGCAGCGGCGTTGTTTTGCTCCTGCGGTAAGTCCGATGAGCCGACGGCGGAGACCGAGCCTGACGTAAAGATCGAGATCAGCGGTCTGGCCGACAATAAGGCGACAGTCTCGGCCTCCCTGACACAAGGCGATTTCTATGGTGCGAAAATCGTCACCGGAATCAGGGTTGACAGACTTGACTTCGACTACACCAAGGAAGTGAAGCTCACACAATGGGTTCAGGAGAACGGCAAGGACATCGAGTCTTTGCCGTACACCGAGGAGCTTTCACAGCTCACTTACCAGAAGGACTACATCTCGGCTGTCATTGTCTATAACAAGGAAGGCAGGGCCTGCGCGGCGGCGTTTGAAACCTGGACGGCCGTCGGAAAGCCTGACGGAATCAGCAAGGACAATTCCGCCGGAGAACTTGGTGAGAACGTGATCCAATAACTCTTAAATATTCAAGATAATGAAAAAGACTCTATATGGTATCGGTATCGCGCTGATCGCATTGAGTTCGTGCAGCGTGAAGGAAGAAGTGGTGGAAAGCCACAACTCCGCCGTCAAGGTGACCTTCCAGGGAACGGCGTTCCCGCAAACAAGGACCAGCATAGGCGAAAAGAACGGGAACAGCTACCCGGTGCTTTGGTCGATCGGAGACAAGATCGGAGTGGTCTCGACATCATCGGAACTCTTCGCGAACGCCTCCGCAAGGCTGATTGACGAGGACTCCGGCAAGAACAGCGGAGTGTTCATCCTGGACAACGAGACAGAGATTCCGGCCGAGACGGAAGCCGTGATCTACTATCCTTTCAGCGAAGCCACAACTTTCGAGGGAGACGTTCTGAAGTCTTGGGTTCCGATGGAGCAGAGACAGAGCGCGGCCAATGCAAGCGACGGCACCGGAAGATACAGCCTTGCCTACGATGTCAGGAATATCCCCGCGACGGTCGTTTCAGACGAATCATCGTACCAGCCGCCTGTGACATTCTCACTCAAGCACGCCACGGCATACGTGAAACTCGTGATCTCTTCCAGTGAATATGCGTCCTACAAGCTTGCCGGAGCCTCCCTTTGGTCAGAAGGAGCCGAGATCGTCGGCAAGATGGATGTCAACGTCAGGACCGGAAATCTTAAGGTGACCAATCCTTGCGACTACGTCACTGTCACTGTTGACGAGCCTTCCGCTCTCAGCTCTGAGCAGACATTGTGGCTTGTCACCCTGCCTGTAGACCTCACCGGAAAGGATGTTTATGTCTCAGTCTCAATGACCGACGGAAAGAAGAATGTGACGATCCCGGTCAAGGTCAACGGCGGAAAGATCCTCGCCAACACGGTCAACACCATCACCATCAAGAACGTCAGCAAGTCCGACAACAAGTTCGCCTGGTACGAGCCGGCGGAGACCAGAATGCTGGCCGAAGGCTGGGCCTACGGACCGCAGAACACGTTTATGGCCACAGAGGGCAACAATGAATTCACAATTGATGTCAAGGCTCGCGGTTTCTTCAACGGTTGCGAGGAGCCTAAGTACGCAAAGATCATCTATGCCCACAACCTTAACGGAAGCAACTATCCGATCGTCATAAACGGCAAGAGGAACAACCCTAAGTCACCTGATGACTACGCCGAGTTCGTGGAGATCAATCCTGACTACACCCTTACCATCAGGGCGAACAAGGATGGCTATACCGGTTATGTCGGCAAAGTGGGAATCTGCAACGCCAAGAAGGAATATATCTGGTCATTCAACATCTGGTACGTGCCGCAGGGCGTTCAGGAGCATCAGTACAAGAACGGTGTCGTGATGGACAGGAACCTCGGAAACGGCTATGCTCCGGACTACGACAACTGGCACGGAGTAGGTATTTACTGCCAATGGGGCCGTCCATTCGGTTTCAGTTGGGGAAGCCAAACCTACAAGAAAGCATCCACAAATGTCACAAATCTCAAGGTTTCGGCGAAGAATCCAGATGTGTTCTTCTACACTGACGGAGCGGACAACCATCTTGGTGACTGGTACCTCGGATCACAGACTGGCAGCAGATCAGACCGCAAGGATGACTTCTGGGGGAACCCTAACAATGGTGATTCCGAGGGCTCGGTGGAGAACGGCGAAAAGACGATTTTCGACCCTTGTCCTGCCGGTTGGATGGTCGTCTCCCCTGCCATCATCAAGGAAGTCATTGATGGTAGAGAACAGGATTTCAAGAACGGAAGCAAGATGAAATGGCTCGTCTACAAGTACGACGGAGAGCACGAAGCCTACTGGCCGTTCTCCGGAGTGAAATGGGGGAACACGGCCGGAAACCCAACCAATCAGATGAACGACATTGTCTCCTGCTGGTCCAACTCCCCTTCCGGCGGCTACAACAGCACCGATCACAAAGCCTACCAACTCTGGTTCAGGTTCAAAAGCAGCCAATGGGCTTCCACCGGAACACGCGCGTCAGGACAGAGTGTAAGGTGTATGAAAGACACTGAGAACAGATTATCGATAAAAAAATGAAGCGATACCTTAAGACACTGGCACTGATGGTATCCGCCGCCATAGTTTGCTTGGCCTGCTCCATAGAACCGGAAACATACAAGCCGGGGGGCGGGTCAAAACCAGGCGGAGGAGGCACGGACAAACCGTCCACCAGCAAGCCGGACTACTCGAAGCTGACTGCGTCCAACCACCCGAGGGTGATACTGACAAAAGACGCTGAGGCATCTATAAAGGCCAAGATCGAATCAGGAAGCGATGAGAACGTCACGATGCTCCACAAGTTGATGATAGACTATGCGAACTCCGTCCTTAACAAGAGGGATCTTACGTACCAGAAAGTCGGCAAGCGGCTACTGGATGTCTCCGTGGAGGCGGCGAACAGGATCATCGCCTGTTCGTACGCCTACAGGATGACAGGTGACGGAAAATACCTCACGAAAGCGGAGAAGGACATCAACACAGTCTGCGATTTCAAGGACTGGAACGCCCCGACCCACTTTCTCGACGGAGCCGAAATGGCGCACGGAGTCGGAATCGGATACGACTGGCTCTACAATGAGCTGAGCAAGGAGACTCGGAACAAGGCGGAGAAAGCCATCCAGAACTATGCGTTCTACTGCGCTCTGAACAGCAAATGGAACCTTAATTTCTACACGACGGCCTCAAACTGGAACCAAGTCTGCAATGGTGGACTTGTCACCGCTGCGGTGGCTGCCTATGAGGCCTGCAAGACAGACGCTCAGAAAATCATAGACAAAGCCATCGAGAGCAACGCCAAAGTGATTGAAACAATCTATAATCCGGACGGAAACTATCCGGAGGGATATGGATATTGGGGATATGGAACGGCTTTTGAATGCATAATGCTTTCCGCGCTTGAGACCTGCACTGGCTCCAACAGCGGTTTGTCCGAGATCGCCGGATTCAAGAAGACAGGCAAGTGGATAATGTTTATGGAGGGAATGAACAAGAAGGCGTTCAACTATAGCGACTGCGCTCCTTCAAGCGTGGCGTTTGCTCCGTTGTGGTATCTGGCCTGGAAATTCAACGATCCTTCATTGGTTTACATCGAGAATCTCAAACTCAAGGACGGAAGGTACAACAGCACCGGTGCCTACAAATATTATCCGATGGCGATCGTCTATGCCGACAAGCTGAACGCCGGCAAGGTCCAGGCTCCGTCCGACCACGTATGGTCAGGAAACGGAATCAATCCTGTCGCTCTCGTGCACGGTGATTGGTCTTTCTCTGATTCTGACAAGTTCCTCGGAGTCAAGGCCGGAAGGGCCAACTACAGCCACGGGCATATGGATGTCGGATCTTTCGTCTATGACGCTATGGGTGTCCGCTGGTCAGCCGATCTGGGACTCCAAAGCTACAGCACGATCGAGAACGTCATCGCCGGGATGGGTGGCAATTTCAGCGACTTTGGCCAGAACTCGCTGAGATGGGATGTCTTCCGCTACAACAACTTCAACCACAGCACACTGACGATCAACAACGCCAAGCACAAGGCTTCCGCCGAGGCCAAGATCACTAAAGTCATTGACGAGGAAACATCGAAGGGCTGCAAGGTTGATATGTCGGACATTCTTTCCGACCAATGCGACAAGGCTTACAGAACCGTCACGATAGAAAACAACAAAGACCTTGTGGTTGTTGACGAGATCTCGGCCAAGTACAACCTTCAGGCAAAAGTACGGTGGACGATGGTGACAACAGGACAGCCGACCGTCGAAAAAGACAGGATCGTCCTCAAGAACGGAGGCAAGACGATGTACCTGAAAGTCAGCTCAAGCGGTCCGGAGGTCACCCTGAAGACGTGGTCAACCAAAGGCAAGGATTACGATGCCGACAACTCCGGCTACTACGAGGTCGGATTCGAGGCCAACGTGACAGTCAACAAGACCGCCACATTCACGACAACACTCACACCTGAATCTTGATGAATCTAACAAGACACATATTGGCAACCCTCGCGATGGCTGTGGCATTCGGCGCCGCGGCCATCGCCGGGGATAATACCCTCCTTGACGTTTACCAGTCCTCAAAGGAGGTCAGGAAATCCTTCAAGACAGGCAAGGACTGGTTTCCACTTCCTTCCTACTATGACAGGGCCGGATGGGCCAACCTTCTCGGAAGGGACTCGGCCTCCCTTGTCAGGCGAGGAGAACAATACCTTGGCTATCAATGGAAGGTAATACCGGCGACCGCATACCTTGACTTTGAGAGGACCGGCAACAGACGCACGATGGAGAATCCGCAGGGCGCTAACAGAGGCGCGTTGATCTCATTGATGCTGGCGGAGCTGGCAGAAGGCAAGGGGCGGTTCATAGACCAGATTCTGAACGGTGCCTGGCTCGCGACCGAGCAGACATCGTGGGTTCTGTCGGCACACCAGCCAAGGCAAAGGACAAAACGTGCCCTTCCGGATGCGAGGGAACGATTCATCGACCTCGGATCCGGAAGGTACGGCGCGATAATCGCCATCATACATCACTTCTTCCACAGCGAGTTCGACAAGATCGACCCTTCGGTCTCAATAGCGATTGAAGATGCGGTGAAAAGGAATATTCTAGATCCTTATCTGGACATCAAGGAGCGCAAGGCCAACCAATGGCTCGGCTACTATGGAGGAATGATCAACAACTGGAATCCTTGGTGCAACTCAGACGCGATCCTGTGCTTTCTGCTGATGGAAAAGGATCAGGCCAGGCTGGATGCCGCCGTGCGTCAAGGAATCGAGTCAATCGATATGTTCCTTGACTACAACACGTCAGACGGAGCCTGTGAGGAAGGCCCGGCGTATTGGGACGCGGCGGCCGGAAAGCTTTACGATTTCCTTCAGATTCTCTACGACGCTTCATCTGGAAAGTTCGCCATCTTTGACAACCCGAGGATCAAGAGAATGGGAGAGTTCATCTCCAGATCCTACATCGGAGACGGATTCGCGGCCAATTTCGCCGACGGGAGCGCCCTGGCGACATCAACACCGGAAATGGTCTGGGCATACGGCAAGGCCGTGCGCAGCAAGGAGATGATGGACTTCGCGCTTTGCCGCTACGCCGACAAGAGCAAAGGAATATTCAGAAGTCCGCACCCTGTCGCCAACGAGGGCTACAGGGCGATGAATTCGGCACGGTTCATTCCGGAGATCGCCAGACAGACCGACTCTCTGAACAGGATCCTCTCGGCGGCATCGGAGAAAGACCGTCCGGAGGCTATGGAAAGGATTCTCGGTGACCTGAGGAAGGATGTTCCGATGTCCACGTGGTATGATGAGACAGAAATGTGTTTTATGAGGAACTCCAGCGGATGGTTCTTAGGCGCCAAAGGAGGACACAACGATGAAAGCCACAACCACAACGACATCGGAACCTGCATATTCTCAATCAGGAATATTCCTGTTCTTGTGGACGCCGGGGTCGGGACCTACACCAAGGCCACCTTCGACAACAAGGAAAGGTACAAGATCTGGGCGATGCGGTGCGAATGGCACAACCTGCCGATGATCAACGGGGTACAACAGGAGTTCGGAGGAAAATACAAAGCCGCAGATGCCAGATGCGACATAGGCAAAGGCCGTTTCTCGTTGGAGCTTAACAAGGCATACCCGGACTCAGCGGAATGCGTCTCCTGGAGGAGGGAATATATTCTCAGGCCTTCCGGCAAGCCATCACTTGAGATTACCGACACTTATAGCCTTAAGGAAAGGGTCGCAGCGGATGTGTGGCATTATCTCGTACAAGGAAAGGTTTACCTCCCGGGCGAGACCTGCGGAAAGCGAAAGATAAAGGAAGGAGAGATACTGATAGAGAACAGTCACGGGGAAGACAATGTTTTCGCCCTGCTGTCTTTCCCGGCCGGACTCAAGTATGAAGTCGAGGCCAAGGTACTCGATGACGCGGCCTTCACGAAAGTCTGGAGTGAGCGTCTCTACCGTATCACCCTCACTGATTCCGGCAACGCCCCTCTCAAGGGGAAGGTCGTGATGAATATCACAGAAATCAATCCTTTATAAAATGATGAAGCATATTTCCATACTCTTGCCTTTGCTCCTGGCTCTTGTCTGTCTCTCCGCGTACGGAGCCGAGTCAGGCAACGAGTATAGGAAATATGATGTCCGCAGCGGGCTGTCAAACAACAGCGTGAAGAGCATTCTGCAGGACAGGAACGGCTACGTCTGGCTTGCGACAAAGGACGGACTCAACAAATTCAACAGCAAAGATTTCGAGGCTTTCTGCTCCTCGGCGTCCGGGCACGGCCTCAACATCGATGACATCTGCGAGCATATTTCCAGAAACGAGATATGGATGGCGAGCACCGAGGGGCTGTTCGTCTTTGACGCGGCGCGGGACAGCACATATTCGGTAGAACAACCAGGAGGGGTGCATATTCAGAATTGCAACTGCCTGTGCTATGGCAAGGACAGCTGCCTGTGGATCGGCAGCAACAACGGCCTTTACAGATTCAACGAAAGGTTGGGGGAAATCAGGCACTACAGCTTCTGCTCGGATGCGGAGAGATCCCCGATAAGAATCGTCAAAAGCCTCTTGGTGGACGAGACAGGGAACATCTACGCAGGAATGGAGAGCGGACTTGTCCGCTACATCCCAGAGCTGGACGCGTTCGACGAGCCGTGCAGGCTCAGGCCGGGAATATGCCTCAACGGTGACAACATCGTCACGGCGATGCTCCAGGTCTCCCACCGCCAGATTCTGGCCGGAACACAAAACGGATTGGTGGGAGTGTTCGACACAAGGAATAACACATTCACCGAAAGCATAGTACGTGACAAGGACGGAAGGGGGATTTCTCTGTCAAGGATCCACTCCATCTTCAAGAAATCCTCGACAGAGATCTTGTTCGGGACCGACAGCGGTCTGTTCACATTCTATCCGGCCACTCAGACCTGGGCAAGGGCGAAAGGACCGCTCGGAAACGAGAGTGTCTATACATTCTGCGAGGACAGGGAGAAAGGCCTGTGGATCGGGACATATTTCTATGGAGCGAGCTATCAGTCGGCAATCCAAAGCAAGATCAGCTGGTTCCTGCCCGGTTATGCTGTGAGTGAGATGTGCGAGGACAAGTCCGGAAATCTCTGGATCGCCACCGAGAACGGTGGGCTGCATTACTTCGACACCAAGTCTTCCACCCTGATTGACAAAGGAGTCAAGACACACGTCAACATCCACGCCTTGCTGCTGGACGGTGGCGGACTCTGGATCGGCACTTTCTCCAAAGGGCTTGACTGCCTGGACCTCAAGACCGGAAGCATCCGCAATTTCAGCAACATTCCGTCCGACCCGACCACACTGTGCAACGACTATGTCTATTCCATACTGAAATCAAGGGACGGGCGGATCTTCGTCGGCACGATGTCCGGACTATGTATCCTGGACGAAAAGTCCGGGCGGTTCTCCAGAGTCAAGGAACTGGAGGAAATGTTTATCGGAGACCTTGCAGAAGACAGCGGCGGCAACATCTGGGCTCCGACAAGAGACCACGGAATATTCCGGCTCACGGCACAAGACGGGAAGTGGGTCTGTTTCAGACCGGTGGAAGGCAGGACTGACTTGCCGGCTGATCTGAAATACACGAGGGTCAACATCGGGGAAAGCGGAGCCGTATGGTTCTGCGGAGAAAGGTATGGCATCACTAAGTACGATCCGGAGACCGAAAAGTTCACAAACTACGGCTCATCGCAGGGATTGCCAGAAAGCATCTACTACGGGGTGCTGGAAGACGGTAGCGGCAACCTATGGCTGTCTTCCAACATCGGGATTGTACGCTATAACCCGACAACCCATTACATCAGCACCTACACGGCCGAGGACGGACTTCAAAGCAGCCAGTTCAACTATAGGTCCTCGCTAAGGACAAGAGACGGGGCTATGTATTTCGGAGGAGTGAACGGTTTCAACGGTTTCAGCCCGTTCGATCTCCCGAAAAATACTGTCAGACCGGGCACTGTGATTTCCTCTGTCGAGGTCTATGACATCATTCGCGGCAGCAAGACAATGACCAAGAGGAAGTTCCATCCTGCAGGACGAATAAGGCTTCCGTACAACACGGCCAGTTTAGACATCAACGTGGACTGCCTAAGTTTCTCGTCTCCGGACCACAACAGTTTCTCCTGGCAGATGAAGGGGCTGAACAACAGCTGGATAACCACGAACTCCTCGAAAGTTTCCTTTGCGAGACTGTCACCAGGCAAATACACATTCATAGCCCGTGGACGAAACAACAACGGTTATTGGAGCGCCGGCACAGCATCACTGACAATCTACATCGACCCACCGGTATATTTGACTGTATGGGCGAAGATTCTGTATCTTCTGTTCTTTCTGTCAATCATCTACGGAACCGGAATGCTGTTGCACAAACGACAGCTTGAGAAGCGGCAGAAAGAGATGAATGATGAGAAGATGGTCTTTTTCACCCAAGTCGCCCACGAAATCAAAACTCCTCTGTCTCTTGTCAAGTCCCCGATGGAAGACATTCTCGACCGGAAAAAGTGGGATGAGGACACTGAGACCGACCTGGAGATAATGAAAAAGAATATCGACCGGCTTCTGGAACTCGTTTGCCAGCTTCTGGACTTCAGGAAGATAGACAGCGGAGACATAGTGCTCAGTTCCGAGAACCTAGACCTTAAGGCGGTTGTCACGGACATAGTTGACCGGTTCCGCAAAAAGGGTGCTGTCCAGATTACGATAAACTCCCCTGAAGACCCTTTGGTCGGCAGACTGAGCACGGACGCGATAAGCAAAATCATCGGCAACCTCATCGAAAACTCTTTGAAATTCGCCTCTTCATCCATTTGCGTGAACCTTGACGAGTTCCGGAATGACGGAAAGGATATGTTCAGGATGGAAGTCTGGAATGACGGTCCAAGGATCCAGCCGGAGTACAAGAAGAAAATATTCGAGCCATTCTTCCAGGCCTCCGGCGGCAAGAAAGGATTCGGGATAGGCCTAAGTCTTGTCAAGCTGCTTGTGGACAAGCTTGAAGGAAAGGTGTACGTCTCGGATTCCGAGTCCGGCTGCGGGATGGTCGTCGAGATTCCGGTGATTACGGCCAATGACGAGACTTCACGCCAGGATGAAACTGACGGCGGCAACGCCACGACCATCCTTGTCGTGGAAGACTCCGGTGACATCAGGGAATATCTTGTGCGCAACCTAAAGCAATCATACTCGGTTCTGTCGGCCGGAAACGGTGTCGAGGCTCTGGAAACATTGGCGCAAAACAGCTGCGATGTGGTCATCACTGACATTATGATGCCTGAGATGGATGGCTACGAGCTTCTGCAAAAGATAAGGGAAGACACGATGCTCTGTCATATTCCTGTAATTATGCTTTCCGCCCTGGATTCCACGGACTCCAAGATAAAGGCAATGCGCTGCGGAGCCGACGCATTCATCGAGAAACCATTCTCCATCAACTACATAAAGGCGACAGTGAACGGTTTGATTGAGAACAGGAAGACGCTTTATCTGCATTTCGCATCCGACCCTGGAGCCACAATCGAGGGGGAGAACATCAAGAACGATGATTCCGAATGGATCTCCAACCTCAACGCCATAATCCGAAAGAACCTGACCAACGAGGACTTTTCGGTGGACCAATTGGCCAAGGAGATGGCAGTCAGCCGTTCAAGTCTCCAGCGGAAACTGAAGGGACTTCTCGGTACGACTCCAAATGACTACATAAAACTTATCCGCCTCAAGACAGCTGCACAGATGCTTCAAAGCGGATCCTACAGGATCAATGAGGTCTGCTATATGGTCGGATTCAGCAACCTGTCCTATTTCACACGATGCTTCACATCCCAATTCGGCATCAGGCCTAAGGACTACATCAAGAAGTAATGACAGCGGATGTCCAGATCCGCATCATCGCAATCAGAATCGCGGCTCTGATGAAAAACACAGTTTCATAAACCGATTCACCTATACATATTTATCAGCAATTTTGTACATTTGCGTTTTCACGTCTTGCTCCTGATGACTAGTAAGATATAAAAGAAATGCAAAAAGTACAGGATATGAACGAGTTACTATCCAAACTTCGGAGATGTGGGATTGCTTGGATCGCGGTCCTCCTGTTGACACAGGTGACGGCGGCGGCACAAGGAATCACGCTTACCGGGAAGGTTGTGGACACGGACGGGGCTCCTGTGATCGGAGCCGGGATCATCTCCATGCAGAATAAAGCAGCCGGGACCACCACGGATCTGGACGGGAAGTTCAGCTTCAAGGTGCCGGCGGGGACGGAATCCGTGCTGTTCTCCTCGGTCGGGATGAAAGATGTCGTCTACAGAATCACACCGGGGAAGACGGAGGACATCACTATTGTGATGGAGTGGGAAAGCACGCAGCTCGACCAGGTCGTGGTCACGGGGTACGCTCAGACTACCGTCAAAAGAATAACCGGGTCAGTGGCAGTCATCAATTCGGACAAGTTCGAGGCCAAGGCCATCTCGTCGGTGGACGCGCTGATGCAGGGTGAGGTGGCCGGCGTGGCCGTGTCTGCCACTTCAGGGCAGCCAGGAACACAGTCCCGGATCAGGATTCGAGGAGCCAACAACCTCTCGGGGACCAGCCAGCCGCTCTGGGTGGTGGACGGCGTGCCTATGCAGAGCGACTCCCCTACGCTCAGTTCTGAGCAGCTTGCGACCGGAGGGTTCGACAACATATTCGTGAACGGCATCGGCAACATCAACCCCAACGACATCGAGAGCATCACCATCCTGAAGGATGCGGCGGCTGCGGCGATCTACGGCTCCAGGGCCGCCAACGGTGTGATCGTCGTGACCACGAAGAAGGGTGAGGCGGGAAGGATGAGGATCAGCTACAACAACACTTTCACCCTCTCCATCAAGCCTCAAAGGACACTGAACCTGATGAACTCCGCAGAGAAACTGGCTTGGGAGGACGAGTTGTGGGACGAGTTCTCGGCTGAGAAGTACAAGGAGTCGCTGGAGGACAACACCGTGGTCTATCCGGTGGTCGGGGTCGTCGGGCAGATAAGGGCCGGACTCGGGAACTTCACGCGACTCAAAGGCGACACCAATGCCCAGAACGACTACATAGCCTCGCTCAGAAACAACGACACGGACTGGTACGGGCTGCTTTTCCGGAACGCGTTCTCGCAGGGGCACCATCTCTCCCTCAGCGGCGGTTCGGACAAGAACACCTACTATGTCGCGCTCGGAGTCAACGACGAGGACGGAATGCTGATACACAACAGCTACAGAAGGTACAATGTCAACTCGAAGATGACCCTAAAGCCTGTGGACTGGGTCCGCATCGACATCGGAATGGAGGCCGCAAGACAGGAATCCAGGATGCCATATTCAAGCGTGGATCCGTTCAACTACGCCTACTTCTCCAATCCGTACGAGAAGGCGTACAACGATGACGGTTCCTACGCCGCCGACAACACCTGGTTCACCCTCGGCTACTTCAACGGCCGCGGGGTCGAGCAGGTGATGCCGAAGAACGGTTTCAACATCCTGCGCGAGCTGGACTCGAACAGCAGCTCCACCAAGAACACCAACGGCACGTTCAGGATCCAGACGGACTTCAGGATAGCTGAGCCCCTGCACTTCGTGGGGCTGGTGTCATATTCATTCGCCGGCAACTCGACCGACAAGATCGTGGACAAGTACACCTACTCGGCGTTCCGCGACAGACTGGGGAGCGACGACCGCTCGCAGACAAACCTCTACGGAAGCATCTCCCAGAACAGGACCGACAGGAACAGCTATGTAGTCCGTGGGCATTTCGCTTTCAACAAGACCTTCGGTGAACTTCACACCGTCAATGTGCTGGCGGGAGCGGAAGTCCGAGGCTCGGATGCCAACACGATCTTCACAAAGCGCTACAACTACGATCCGAAGACCGGCACCACTTCCCTGCCGTCAGTCAGCGGCCCGCAGGACGAATGGGTGAGGCAGGTCGAGAAACTCAACGGGGAATATTTCAGCAAGACCCGCTACGCCTCGTTCTACGCCTCGGCGGACTACTATCTCGGAAAGACGATCGTCCTTAACGCGTCGTTCCGCACCGACGGCAGCTCCAACTTCGGAAGCAACAGGCAGTTCAACCCGACATGGAGCGCGGGGGCGGCCTGGCACCTTGGCGAGGAGGAATGGATCATGAAAGCCCTGCCGAAGCTCTCGCACGCTACCCTCAGGGCAGCCTACGGTTTCACGGGCGACGTGAACACCAGCACCTCGCACCTGCTTGTGATGCAGTACCTCCAGCAGCAGTACCGCTACTTCGGCGACGAGACTTTCAACCTCGGCACGATCCCTTCGGCCCCGAACCCCGACCTCGGCTGGGAGAAGACCCAGGACGCGAAGGTAGGCCTGGACTTCGGCCTCTGGAAGGACCGGCTCACGGTGAACACTGAATATTACTACCGCCTCAGCACGGACGTGGTCACATCCTCGCCCGTCCAGAGCACGACAGGATTCACCTATGTCTACTTCAACGCAGCCGACATCATGAACAACGGCGTGGAGGTCACCGTCAACGGAAAAATCCTCCAGACCAAGGACTGGACCCTGGGGGCGGCGGTCAACTTCGCCTACAACTTCAACAAGGTTCTGAAATATAAGCCCGTCTCCCAGAGCGGGATAACCTCCAAGGACCGCTACGTGGAAGGCTACCCGACCGGGGCGATCTTCAGCGGGAAATACTCCGGGATAGCCTCCGACACGGGACTCTACCAGTTCAGGCTCCGTCCTGACGCGCAGATCGCCACGGCCACCGACCTCAACAAGCCGGACAACTACCGCTACTTCCTCGGCACCACCATCGCGCCGTACACCGGCGGCTTCAACCTCAGCGCATCGTGGAAGCAGCTGAAACTCAGCGTCAGCGGAATGTTCTCCCTCGGCTCGAAGACCTACGAGAAGATGCGCTACCCGGCCAGCTACAGCAACACCTCCCACAGCGGAGTCAGCACGGAGACCGTCCAGTCCCAGTTCAGCGACCTTTACGGCAACCACCTCAACGTGGAGAAGGACAGGACGAACAGATGGACACCTTCCCACACGACCGGAGTCAAGTACCCGCGCGTCTACGACTACTACGACGCCAGGTACAACTTCTCGTCCTACAACCCGATGGACTACAGCATCATCGACGCGGTCTACCTGAAGAACAACTCCTACGTCCGCATCAAGTCCATAATCCTGACCTACTCGCTGCCTTCGGAGACTGTCAAGAAACTGAGGATGAGAGGATTGAGCTTCAACATCTCGATGAACAACTTCTTCACGTTCACCGGCTACGACGGTATGGATCCGGAAATCCCGGGAGCGACCTATCCGACCACCAGAAGCGTGTCCGGAGGCATCAATGTCGAATTCTAAAGAATCGGAAATGAAAAACATGGGAATATTCATGAACATCTTCAAGCGCGCCGCCGCCCTCGCCCTTCTGGTCAGCGCCGCCGGCTGCCGGGGCTACCTCAACGTCCAGCCCCAGGGGGAGGTCATCCCCGAGACGGACGAGGAATTCGCCGCTATCATCCACAACCGCCTGCGGGACATCGAGGGCGGCGGTGATGAATATGTCATCGGGAATATGGACGCCATCAAGCATCTTGAGGGCTGCGCCGACAATCTCGACGCCAACATCCGCACCAGCGCCAGCCTCACGTTCTTCGCCGGCGAGGAGATCGACAGCCGCCAGCGTGCCTACGAGGAGAGCTGGAAGATCGTCAGAGACTGCAACATAGTGATTGAGAATATGTCAGGCCGGGACACGGACATCGCCCGGGGCGCGCTTTCGGCGGCATATTCAATGAAAGGAATCATCTACTACAACCTGCTGAGGGAGTTCTGCCAGCCGTGGTCGGACGCCAAGGCCGGCGAGCTTCCGGGCATCCCTGTCGTGGAGAGTTTCGGCATCAACGACAAGCCGCTGCGAGGCACCATCCGCCAGACCTACGACTACGCCAAGGCTCAGTTGGACAAGGCGCTGGCGCTCAACCCGACGGATCCGAAGTACCTGTTCACGGAATGGATCATAAAGGCCTACAAGGCGAAGCTGGAGTTCTGGTGCCAGAACTGGGACAGCGTCGTCTCTCTCTGCGAGGACATCATCGCCCGCAGCGGCGTCTCCCTCACCCCGATTTCCGAATATGCCGGGATGATCAACGCGCAATATGAAGCCAAGGGCGAGGTGCTTGTCCGCTCGCACATCAACAATTCCAGCGAGCTGGACTGGTACTTCAGTTACTCAAAAAGCTATCTGGCCTCCCGACCGGCAAGCGCAAAACTCATCAGGCTGTTCGGAGAGAATCCTGAAAAGGATGTCCGCTATGCGGCCAGCTTCAACAGCAAAAGGATGAATGTCAAGACTCCCGAGTGCAAGGTCCGCCTTTCCGAGATCGTGCTGATGCTGGCCGAGGCCTACTATCACAAAGGGGACAACGATTCCGCCCTCAGATGGCTGAACGAGCTGCGCCGCAACAGGATCGAGGATGTCTCCGACCTGACAATGGCGTCGCTTCCGGCTGTCCGCCCCGACGACAGGATCGTTGTGGATTGTCAGGGGAAGGCCGTCACTCCCCTTCTCCAGGCCATCTTCGATGAAAGACGTAAGGAACTCTACATGGAAGGCGACCGCTGGTACGAGCTCAAGCGCAACGGCTGCCCAGAGTGGTGGGTAATCAGCAACGGATTGAAATACACCACGAGAGAGTACCTCTACACCTCTCCGATCTCCAAGTCCGACGTGGATCTGAATCCGGGACTGGAGCAGAATCCCGGCTATGTTTACTAATGACAACTTACATTTTTTAAGCATTATGAGAACAAAAAGAAATATAATTGCTATCTTAGCAACCTTCATTGTCGGCGCTACCCTCTGTGGATGTTCCTACAATGAGCTTCCACCGAAGACTTCCGATGCCTCCAAAAGCTATATCAAACCGAAAGGTGAGATCCCCACCGCCGCCGAAAGGGAGGAGTTGAAGGCCATCAGGGCTGAATACGAGGCGGCGGTCAGCGCAGGCAAGGGCAAGTGAGGTTCGTGTTTTTAAGAAAAGAGTTTTGTTTTTTAATTTATAGCAGTATGTTTAAACGAATTCTAACATTTATGGCGGCCGCGGCGGCCGCGGTGACGATCTCGTCATGCCAGAAGGATGACAAGCCGACTGTCGAGTTTGAGAAAAGCCTCTACACCGCCTATGCCAAGCGCAGCGTCGATGTGAAGGTCATCCTCAGCGAGCCGGCCACCGAGAATGTCAGTGTCATGATCAACTCCTCAGGAGCGAATGCGGGGACTGATTTCGAGCTGACCGGCGTTCCTGTCACAATCAAGGCCGGAGAGACCTCCGGCACATTCAGCGTAAAGAATCTTAATCTGACCCAGGCCAGTCCTCTGAACCTCGGGATCGAGTGTCCGTCAGGCTACGACCTCGGAACCAAGTTCGTCACCATCGTGGCTCCGGATCCGGAAGAGACGCTTGTATATTCATTCGAGTTAACCAAAGCGGACGTGCTAGGCTCCTATGTCGCCAAGATCAAGGTGACCGGCGTGACCTCCGGCGACAAGCTCTCCCTGAACGACGACGTGATCATTCCTCTCAAGATCACCGGCGAGGCTGCTCCGTACGTGGTCTTCGACCCGGCCACCAAAGCCACGGACAAGACCTATTCAGGCCCTCACGCCGTCCTCAAGGCCGGCAAGTCGACAGCCACGTTCAAGTTCTCTCTCAAGGACGGCTTCAAGGACGGGGACAAGGTTGGGGTGACTGTGGACATGGACGCAGCCGTCAGGTTCATCCCGGGTGACAATGAGAGCGCGGAGTACACCCTCTATTCAGTAAAAGTTCCGGACGCTATTCTCGGAACATGGACGTTCAGCAAGTTTTTTGACTTTGACGATTACGAATACTTTTATGGAAAAGACGACCTTAGTCTTCTTCCGCTAAATAATGAGAGCTTCACACTCACATTCACAAAAGACGAATCTGGAGTTGTCACTGTGACCCCTAATGACAAGGGGGACTTCGCCAACTTTTTTAGAGAAGCAACAGTTACACCAACAGAACCTAAGAACAGAGCATCAGGAAGTACTGTTATTGGAAAGAATACGGTAAAAGAATGCACAATGTTCATGGAAAATGAGGGGTATCGTCCCCACACTAACATGTACTATCTTCTCTCTGCCGCGAACAGGGCTTTCAGCAAAGACAACGAAACGATTGGTGAAGCAGTGATCGTTTTCACCATTGTTGAAGAAGGGCTTGCGGTCGAGTTCCGTGACTATGACAAGCCACCTTTCGCTGAGTATTGGTGGGATGACAGCAAGTTCGACGCTGACATGCTCAGTTTCGCCTCCCTTTTCGTAAAGCAGTAACCCCAAGGGAGTTCCAAGTATAAAAACGAGGACGGCTAATAATTCATAGCCGCCCTCGTTTTGTGTAATTGACTCGTCAGCCATCGACAACCTCACGGGTGAGATAACAACCGATTTTCACCCCAAAGACCGTACGATGATATTCATGGGTGAGAAACCGCCATATCCTCACCCCATAAGTTTCTGGTTATCAGCCTCCGGTGCGGGAAGGCTGGTACTGCTCCCGAGATGGTTACGAGCCACCGGCAGTTAACGGAAACAGAGAGTCAACCTCATACTGAGTCATATTAAGAGTACGCCTTATCTGGCCGTTGGACGAATGGTAATCATAACGAAGTTTCCTTGCCAAGTCTTGTTTCTGCGCGGGACTCAGATCTTTCACCTTTACGGCTCCATAATCGGCCTTCAACAATTTGACAACCTGTGTGAACAACTCCGTGTCAGTCAAGAACTCACCATCATCCAATTCCGCGGCCAACTCTCCATAAGCCTCGACGCTCTTGCTGACCATTGAGAAATAATGATGCGCATTGCGGAAAAGAGACATTCCCAGTTTCAAGGAGCAATATGAAGGCGGAGCGATATGCCCTTCAATCACAAGATAGTCTCCTGGCAGTTCAGGGCTACGGCTTCTTAACATTTTCCGGGTTTGAATGTAGCCCAGATCCTCCAGCCTTTTTTCCAAAGGAAAGTCATTGAAATAATACCTCCCTGTACCCCACGGGTAAGAGAAAGGAGTGTACGCCGGGTTCACGACGTACCCGTTACGGTTCACATAGACGATTGTATTTCTGAGTGTTCTCAGATCACAGACAGATTTCAGGCTCATCCGGAATGATTTCATATCCGCGCCGCTGTTCTTTTTTGTGAGATACCGGCAGAGTCTCCGCCGAAAAAGATCGAAAAGACGCCTTGCGTTATGTTCACTTCCACACAACACTATATGAATATGATTGCTCATAATCTCAAAGGCGACGATGGTGATGGAGCCGGTTTCCTTATGACATCTGGCCAGCAGATTCATCGCATAACGATAATCGTCATCGTCAACAAACAACATCGATGACATTTTCCCGGCAGTGTAAAGATGCCACCAGGCACCACAGCCACGGAATGTAGCCTCACACATTCTTTCAGACTCAGCATAAGAGATCTTTTTCATAATGTTCAGGTTTAACTCGGGTGAGAAACCGCCATATTCTCACCCAGAATGTTATTGGGAATCAGTCTCGGGGGCGATAATGGCCTTTCGGCACCCGAGGCTTACTGAAAACAAAAAAACGAGTCAGGTGCGATATAACCTAACTCGCTTTGCGGATTCTATGTTCCGCGGCATTCAGTACGTCACAAATGTAAGAATAATATCCGGGAAGTCAACCATTTCACACCCGCAATTGCCATAACTTTTTTTCTCCACCTAACAGAACCGGGTGAGAATATGCCCTAATCTCACCCGTCAGATTAACAAACGATCAACTCGGGTGAAAATAGGTTGAATATTCACACGTGTTGATGTCCTACCATATTCCAAGAGGGGAAGCAGCCGCCGTCAGACAGGTTAGAATAGGGAAAGCCGCTTAATGTCCACAGCACTCGAAAGAACTGATCAGTTTATCAAGACGTTGCACAACACCATTGTCCATCAGGAAGCATTGGCGGGAGGCGTATTCTGACTAATTTTGCAATATGATTCCGTACGAGTTACACGCTGGGGGGACAGCGGTGAGGCGGCGGGGTTGCTGCATCTGTTCTGCGACAAGCACGTCACTTACCATCGGGTGTACAGGGCGGAGGAGGCCGGGCTGCCGGATCCGGACACGCTTTGGCTCACAACAGCGGACGGATTCAGGATCCACACGCTTGAAGTCAAGCCGGAAGGTGAGGTCAAGGGTGCGGTCATCTGCATCTCAGGCATCGAGAATCCTTCGGTCACAGCGTTTTACGGTCACGCCAGAGAGTTCCGCGAGATTGGACTCACCACTCTAATGCCGAATCTCCGTGGGCACGGGGACAGCGACGCACTCATCACCCTGTCGGCATATTCATCGGTTCAGGATTTCATGGGCTGGCAGTTCAGTAGATTCATCACGCCGGTGCTCGCCTACCCGGTAAAGCTCACGACAGCGCTTTACGCCGGACTCAAGTTCGGAGTCAACGGATTCAATGCCACACCTTTGGAGTCAATCGGCAATCTGCATGGAAGGCCCGCTCAGATGATGCACAGCCGCAAAGACAGTCAGGTGCCGTTCATCTGTTTCGAGAAGCTGACGAAAAAGGCCGCGACAGTCAGCAATGACATCCGTACATACATTGTAGAGGGTGACGAGCATTTCATCACCGGTTCGTTCGGAATGCCGGAGGAGGACAAGGCCTACAATTCTGTTCTGCTGGAGTTTGTCAGGAATGTTTAAGAACTACTTCAAACGCAGGAAGGAATAGCCGAAGCGTTCGCAGGCGGCACGCTCAAGTGCCTCACGATCGTCCGGATGGGCGATGGAGATGAGGGCTTTTGCACGCTGCGCAAGATTCTTGTTCCGGAGATAGACACAACCATATTCAGTGACAACGTATTGCGTCTGGAAACGGGTTGTGACCACCCCGGCTCCAGGAGCGAGATGAGCCACAATCTTGCCTCGGCCTTTAGCCGTGCGTGACGGCAGGGCAATGAAGGTCTTGCCGCCTTCGGAAAGAGCAGCTCCGTACATAAAGTCGTGCTGCCCGCCGACACTGGAGAAGATCATGTCACCGATGCTGTCCGCGCAGATCTGACCGGTCAGGTCAACCTCGATGGCCGAGTTGATCGCCATCGCATTCGGGTTCTGACGGATGCGCTGCGGGTCGTTCGTCCAGCTCACATCGTAGAACATCGCGTCCTTGTTGTGGTCGAGGTACTCGTACATATGTCGGGAACCAAGGGCCAGACATGCGACACTGCGGCCGGGCTCAACCTTCTTCAACGAATTGTCAATCACGCCCGTCTGCATCAGACGGAACACCCCGTCGGTCATCGCCTCGGTGTGCAGGCCGAGATGCTTGTGGTCCTTGAGGCCGTTCAGAATGGCGTTCGGAATGCCGCCGACACCTATCTGTAGGGTGGCTCCATCCGGAATCTCGGCGGCGATGTACGAGCCTATGGCCGACTCGATCTCGGTCGGAGGACCGAACTGCATATCCACAGGAGGGTCATCGCACTCGATGGCGGCCGTGATCTGAGACTCATGGATCATAGCCGTGCCGTAAAGGTACGGAATGCTCTTGTTCACCTGGGCGATCACAATTTTGGCGGTCTCGACGGCCGGCTGGGCCAGGTCAGCGGAGATGTTGTAGCTGCAATAGCCGTTCTCATCCGGAAGAGAGCAGTTGATGCACGCCACATCGATCGGAATCTCGTGACGGCGGATCAATGACGGAAGCTCACCCAAGAATCCCGGAATGAGGCTTCCGTAACCCTCCGCGACATATTGACGCTGGTCGGCGCACAGAAACAGGCTGTTCACAAAGAACGAGTCCTTGTACTCCGGCTTGCAGAACGGAGCCGGACCTTTCGTGATGTTGAATCCTGAAACGATGTTCACACCCCGGAGCTCATCAGCACGGCGGGCCAATGCCTCCTGGATTATCACAGGCACGGCGGTGCTACCCTGAAAGAAGACCCAGTCTCCTGACTTCACGAGTTTTACGGCCTCGTCGGCACTAACGTATTTCATAAGCAATATTCTCTAAATAATTAATCACCAGACTCATAAAGTCCGACAAAGAGTCCAAGACGCTCGTCCAGCGCACGGAAATCATCCTCGGAATTCAGCATCGAAACACAGACCCTTATGCCTTCCCGGGTGCTTCTCGTGGCGACCATCGTGATGGCGCAGATTCCGCAGCGAAGCAGATTCAGCAGCAACTGGCTGCCGGTCAGGCCATCATAGCCGATCGTGAAGAAGAAACCATCACTCACAGCCTCATCCAGATCCTTGTCATACACGATGTGGAACCCGTGGCGCAGAAATATTTCCTTTGCCTTTCCTGCCCTACGGCCATATTCACGCATCTCACCGACGAAGTCATATTCACCGTCCGCCGCCGCTTTAAGCATCGCCGCGAAAGCGAACTGCGCTGAGTGAGAGCAGCTTGATGAATTGACATAGAGGTAGGTAAGTGAGAAATTGTCGCCGAAGCGGCCGAGGCCGTAGCGTTCGCGGAGCGCGGGATATTCCCTGTGATAGAGTTTGTCCGAAATAGCGACCATAGCGATTCGTTCCCCGGCGTAACTGAATATCTTCGAGGCGGAGATCATCAGCACACAGTTGTCGGTATAGCGGGCGACGGTCGGCTGATATGGCGGCTCGAACGGCACGGAACGGTTCTTCCGGAAATCCATACAAAGGTACGCCATATCCTCCAGAGCGACCACATCGTACTTGGTGCAAAGCTCACCCAGACTCTTCAACTCATCCTCGGTCAGGCAGACCCAGGACGGATTGTTAGGGTTTGAATATATTATAGCGGCGACCCGTCCGTCACCGAATACCTCCTCGATCTTCTCACGGAACTTCTCACCCCGGAAATCATAGAGGTCGAACATCCGCGTCTTGAATCCAAGCACCTTTGCCTGAACGTAATGCGACGGGAAACCAGGATTGAGATAGACAACTGTGTCTTTCGAGGGATTCATCTGGATGCACTCCAGCAGAAGGTTGTAGCATCCCTGCATCGAGCCGACAGTCGGGACTATTCCCTCCGGAGAGATGTCCACGCCGACAAAGGCCTTGATGAAGCGCGAGCCGTTCTCCTTCAGCACAGGGATTCCGCAGGCGGGAGGATAGACCGAAGCCTCTCCGGAATCCAACGCCTTTTTCTGAGCGTCGATTCCTATCTGGCAAGCGTTCAGGCCGGGAATACCGAACTCAAGATGCACGAACTTCTCTCCGGACAGTTTCTCCAGTTCGTGGGAGACGTTGACACACTGGCGGATTGTGGTCCGGCCGATGTCCGCTATGTCAAGTCTTCGCAGGACTTCGTCTATGGATTGTCTGGAGACCGGTTTCATTTCGAGAAGTTTTTGGAGACCTCCAGTCCGGCGTTGAAGGCCGCTATATTCATTTCAACTATCTTCTCGCCCTTGCGGGAGAATACGTTGGTGATTCCCTCACGGAGTTTCTCAGGATCAAGGATCTTAAGAACTGCGGCGGAAGCGCCCAGCAGGACCATATTCGCGCTGCGTGGAGAGCCCGTCTGCTTCGCGATCTCATCACAGTCCAATGTTATGACATTGCCGATTTTCTGAAGCTCGGCGGTGATTTCCTCGACAGGAGGGTAATTCGGAATATTCACAAACGGGGTGGAGTTTGTCACTATCCAGCCGCCCTTTGAGAGCCAAGGCAGGTAGCGGAGAGCCTCCATAGGCTCCAGAGAGAGAATGAGGTCGCACTCCCCTTTCGGGATCAGGTCGCTCCAGATTCTCTCGGTGCTGATGCGCAGGTTACTCTGCACATCTCCGCCTCTCTGGCTCATTCCGTGCACCTCGGCCTGTTTCAGATGAAGGTTTTGGTCAAGCGCCGCCCAACCGATCACCGTTGCTATCGAGAGAATCCCCTGTCCCCCGACACCAGATAATATAATGTCTTTCTTTGCCATATCGATTACGCTTTTTTGTTGGCCGCATGGCGTTTCGCTGTCTGAATGCATTCACGGCGACAGATGATGACTGACACGCCGCTGTAGTTGAGTTCCTCGTCGATCACCTTCTCCATATCCGGATAATTCTTAGGAAGAGGAATGATTGTCCTAATGTGCTCCGGCTCGACTCCGAGTCCCTTGCAGATCTCCTCCAGTTTTCCCGTTCCGGCGGAGTCCTGACCTCCGGTCATTCCGGTCGTCAGGTTGTCCGAGATGCAGATCGTGACGCTCGCCCCGGCGTTGACGCAGTCCAGAAGGCCGGTCATCCCGCTGTGGGTGAATGTGGAGTCTCCGATCACCGCCACGGCAGGCCACACACCGGAATTGGCGGCACCAAGCGCCATAGTGATGGAAGCACCCATCTCGACGCAGGTCTGGAACGAGTTGAAAGGCGGCATATATCCAAGAGTGTAGCAACCTATGTCACTGAACACACGTGCCGTAGGGGCATATTCCTTAAGCACCACATTAAGCGCGGTGTAGAAATCCCTGTGGCCGCATCCCTGGCAAAGCGCCGGCGGACGAGGGACAGCTACCTCTGATTTTGAATATGTCTCCATCGGCGGCAGGCCAAGGGCGACGCGCACGCAGTCAGGTGTGAGTTCGCCGGTCCTTGGAAGAGTGCCGTCAAGACGGCCTTGGATCTTCGTCCACCTTCTGTCCTCCGGATCGTAAAGGATGCCGCGCAGCTTCTCCTCGATGAGAGGCTGTCCCTCCTCAAGCACAAGGATGGCGTCGCACGTGGCTGCCATCTCCCTTGCCAAAGCCTTAGGGAACGGATAGCGGGTCACCTTCAAAGTCGGATACGGGCATCCGTCAGGGAAGCTCTCCATCAGATAGTTCCAGGCGATTCCGCAGGCGATGATTCCCATCCTGTGGTTGTGCCCCTCGACATAACTATTGTCCGAAGAGGCCACGGAATCGTTCTCGAATGACAACACATCGTCAGCCAGCTGACAGATACGCTTCCTGGCGTTGACCGGCAGGGTCACCCAGTTCTTCTCGTGAAGCTCGTCCGGGAAATGAACCTCGTTCTCGCGGCGGATCTCCCCCGCCTCAACCACAGCCCTGGAATGCGCCATGCGGGTTGTAAGGCGCATGAGCACAGGAATATGATTGGCCTCGGAATAGTCGAACGCCTCGCGCACCATGTCGTAGGCCTCCTGTTGGTTCGAAGGCTCGAAGCACGGCATCATGGCGAAGTCGGCGTAGAACCTTGAATCCTGCTCATTCTGCGAGGAGTGCTGGGACGGGTCATCGCAAGCCACGACCACAAGACCGCCATTCGCTCCGGTCACGGCCGAATTGACAAAAGCGTCCGCGCAGACATTCATCCCGACGTGCTTCATACACACAAGGGCGCGTTTTCCCGAATATGAAACGCCAAGCGCGGACTCCATCGCCGTCTTCTCGTTGGAAGACCAGTCGCAATGGATTCCGCGCTCTTTTGTGAGAGGGTGGGACTGGATATATTCAGTTATTTCAGTCGAAGGCGTGCCGGGATAGGCATACACGCCGGATAGTCCGGCATGCAACGCTCCCAGGGCCAAGGCCTCGTCACCCAATAGAAGTTTCTTCTGTGACATAACTCGTAGCGGTTTACAGTTTTTGTGTTATTTCGGCTACAAGTTACGAAAAATCTCAAATATTCAAAAATATCTTTCAGATTTTAACACATTTTGCGATTTCATCACAAATCTTTAAAACCGTTCAATGTTTTTGGCGTTATCGGAGCCTCCAGACAGCCGTCAAGGATGCGGATCGTGTGGATGTCGGTTCCAGTGAAATCATAATAACCTTTTTTCAGCAGCAACTCGGCCACTTTCTTTGCCCGCCGTCCATACAGGCCGACAAGAGAGAACAGATTCAGCTGGAAGAGAACCCCCATGGACCGGAGGCGGGCATAGTCATCATCCGACATGTAGATGTACCTTTCCGGGTGGGCTATAATCGGGTACACACCTTTGGACTTTATGGTCTCGAGTGTGTCATAGAATCCGTAAGGCGGCGTGAAATAGGAGGTCTCCACCAAAAGATGATCGTGTCCCTCCCCCATTGTCAGCAGATCCCCTGCCGCGAGACGCTCCTCGAAGAGGTTGTCTATCATATTCTCCGCCCCAAGGTGAAGGCGCAATCCTCCTTTGTAATTCTGGCAGAGGAGGTTGAAGCGTTCTTTCAGGTCAGCCGTCTTGTTGGGGACATCCTCCATGATGTGCGGAGTCAACCAAACGGTCTTCATCCCCAATCTTTCGTAGCGGTCCAGAATCGCCAGAGACTCCTCCATCGTCCTCACCCCGTCATCCACCCCCGGAAGAATGTGGGAGTGACAGTCAGTGAGGCCATTGAATATTCCGATGTCGCCAAGGGTGCGTTTTCTCGTGAAAGGCCACATATTCAATTGTTCTGAGTAATCATGTCTGAGCTGTCGCCGCTACTTCCGGACATAGCCTTATGTACACGGCGGCATGCCGCATTATCTTTTCAATATGTCCTCATCACCAAGCGGTTCGTACGCTCCGTCCTTGGCTTCGAATATGATGGTCCCTGTCTCCAGTGATTCAGAATTGTGCCAGGCATTGATAGGGACAACGCAGATCGGGACCGGCGCCCCCGCCCTGTAGATGACGGACTCGGTCACGTTCCCGCCATCGTCATAGAAATTCTGCCGTATCGCCCCCCGGATCACCACCACCGTCTCCGACGACTTCGTGTGCCGGTGCACCGGAATCAACGTTCCCGGCTCCATAGCGTTCAACATCCTCTGCGACCCATCCCCCGAAGAGTTCCGCAGATCATAATTCATCCTCAACCTCGGCGACCGCCTCGCCTCCTCGGTCAGGTTGTCTAACAAAGTGGAATCTATCAGCATAATCACTTCTCCTAATCAATCATCAACACCACAAAAATACAAAAAAGGTCTCGGTTCAAACAAAGTTATTTCAAGACATCTTCCGGAAGGAACACTCTGGCCGCCCCAGCATTCTTAGGCGGCACTTTGGTGAACAGGACCACATGTACGGCCTGCGCCTTCTTCAGAAACGGAAGGTGAGGAATTATTGCCTGAAGTCTGGCGGTCAGAGCGGCGGCATCCTCATTTCCGGTCCATTTGCACTCACCGACAAGGATGTGCTTTCTATCCAATGATTCAGCGACAACATCAAGCTCAACCATTCGCCCATCTTTGTAATTGTCTGTGAATATCTTTCCCCACCAGCGGGAAGCCTTGTTGTAAATGACGCCATCGATACCCCTTCCACTCACATACTTCCGGCACATCAACTCCCAACACTCACTGGTAAAGGATGAAAACTGCTTTTTTACCATTGACATAACAGTCTCTTCCGCTCCAACCTCCAGTAACGAGGCATACGGGGAGACAAATCTAAAGTGAAACCGGAACAAAGGATCCGTGATGAAGTAAAGCCCCTTCTTGCTATTCTTCTCGTTCTCGCCATATGGAATCTCCCGACGCACATAGCCTAAATCCCTAAGTTTCTTAAGTGGCTCTGTAATTTCGCTTGCAGGCTTGCCGGCCCGGGACGCTATCTCGGACAGTCTGTTGGCGCCGTCTCCGATTATAGATAGCAAAGTCATGGACTGGACTGTGTCGCGCATGTCATCCCGAAGCAACCTTTGGGGCTCCTCCAACAGAATCCCTTGGGTGTCCAGAAGCAATTTTCTTATCGCCGTCTCACAATCAGGATAGTCATTCCGCAGTTCCCAATATCTGGGGATTCCTCCCCAGACGGAATATTCCTTTACAGCATGTACTGCATCACAATTCAGTGCTTCTGGGACAAATTTCGCAGGAATCGGGGAGAGCTTTATGATCTCATCAGCAAGTCCGTACAACGGAGACTTCGTGTCCATGACGCAACTATACATCATTTGCTGTGATGAGCCACACAAGATAAGATTAAACTTGAAGATATGGAAATTAAGCAGCTTCTGAAGGACAGATGGCAATGAAGGACAACTTTTGACCATGTAGGGGAACTCATCGAGGCAGACTGTCACCCTTGACTTCAGTTGGTTGTTGAGTGCCCGGAATAATGTCTCCCAGTCAGGATAAACCACCTTGTCGAAGCCATCCACACTCCCGGACACTATGCGAGAGAACAAGACCCGCTGATTCTGCTCCGAAGTCTGATCACTCAAGAAGTAGAAATCCCTGCCTAAGTCCATCACGTTTTTTATGAGTGAAGACTTTCCGATTCGTCTCCGCCCATAAACCACGATGAATTGGCTGTCAGGCCTCTTCAATGCCTCTCCTAGCCTCACAACATCAGACTTTCTGTCAATAAACTTCTTGAATAACATACAGTTTTAAATATCTTTCACAAAGATAATCTTTTTCAAAGATATTCCAAAGTGCATTAATGGTTATTAGCGCAAAAAACTTGCTCCATCTCAACGAAATCACAACTCACACTTGACACTCACTGCCTTCTTAGTATAACCTCGAACGCCTCCGCATAGTTACACCCGGCCTGACAGCCGCGATAAGCGGCGAAGCCCTCGAGGGCTTCCGTTGATCGTGGGTGAGGCTATGGACGCATGACACCACGGTACATCGAGAGGGTCCCACTCTGCCTGACGGGGCGAAGTTAAGCGCCCATGCCTAAAGCCGATAGCCTAAGCGTGAGCTAGCTAAATGAAAGGAGCACATGCGTAGCTCAAGCCAAGCACTAAGGTGCCAAGCCAAACAGCTCCTACCCTACTTAACAATCGCCTCCCGAATGCAATCCACGACGTACCTCATATCCTCGACCGTCACATATTGGCCAGCCGGCAAGGTTTGCCTTTGAACATGAAATAACATCGCTACCGTTGTGAACGAAACCATCTTATACGGAATAAGTACAGACGTGAATAAAAGGCGGTCGGCCTTCGGCCGGGTTTTGCGCCCGAATCAGCCCCTGCCAACTCTCATGGGAAACAAGGGAAGCCGGCACGCTGTCAATGCCACAATACACCGTTAACCAATTCTTTTTTCCATTTTTCACTATATGTTTGATTCTTTTTGCTCCTCGTATAGTGTCTACTTTTTTCAGTTCACGTCATAAGGCCCCCCTCTCATCATCATTATTTTCGGGTAATCCAAGACCTTCATAAAAGCGGATTCCCCATCCTTTTCAACCTTATAGCAAGTGGAGATGTTTCCTCCGGTCTCATGTTTCGCCCTGTCGGGGCTGGCCAACTTTGATACCACGGTCTAGCCATCAACAACTTTTCCTTCAAGATCGCCTGAAGTAAAGAATATGTTCAGATCTAATTCCATTATATCCAATGTATTATTTCAAACGAACAGGCTTATTATCAAACAATTACACATTGGCTATCTCTGGCAGAGCCAGTCTATTGCCGGAACTATTTCGATGGTGTGGCCGTTCATACTGACTGTCTCCGCCGTGTCAAATGTAATCAATGTCAACTTCTCACACTTGAGATCTTTGGCACCGACAAACAGGCCGTTTAATTCCCTATTCCGAGTTTTAGAGGATGAAATGTCATAGCTCACCTGGATTAGTTCAACAGGTTTTCCTCCGTCAGCCACGACGAAATCAACTTCATGACTGGCAGATTTGTAATAGAATAAATCGTGGAAAAGAGGTTTGCTCCTGCGCAGAAGTTCAACGCAAATAACGTTCTCCAGGCGCCAGCCAAGATTATCACTGGCGATGGTCCCCTCTTTATCGGTTGCCAGGGCGGTATCAACAACATATACCTTCTCGTTCCGGATTCTGTCTTTGCTCTTGAAAGAGAACTTGTTGATACCTATCAGCAGGAAGGCCTGCTTAAGGTAGGAGTAATAATTCTCGGCAGTGTGGTCGGATACACCAAACTCTGCAGCAACATTCTTGGCGATGAATTCGCGGCAGTAATTGTCCGACAGGTACGTTGCCATCCGCCTGAGAACATCCTTGTGCCGGATCTTGAAACGCTTGGCGATGTCTGTATTGATAATGGCATCAAGAAGCCCGCTGATGTATCCGACGCGGTTTGTTTCCGAAATCATCTCAGGGAAACCTCCTTCCGACAGATACTTCTCCAGGGCGTTCTTGCGTAATGCCCGGGCCTTGGTCGAGTAAGACTTGGTATCAACCCCGGTAATGCCGCAATACTCGGAGAACGAGAACGGATACAGGTTGATCCGGTTATGCCGCCCTGTCAGATGCGTCATCAGTTCGCTGCTCAAGAGCTTAGAGTTCGAGCCGGTTATAAGGATGTGTATCTTCTGTCGGAGGAGGCGGTTGACAAACAACTGCCATCCGTCGATGTTCTGAATTTCATCCAGGAACAGATACTTGAAGTCACCGTTTAGTCGGTAAAGCGCCTCCAGAAGCGTGTCGAGTTCCCCGGTCTTCAGAGAGACCAGTCGTTCATCGTCGAAGTTGACATACGCAAAATCGCCTACCTTCTCACGCAGGACTTTCTCGCAGATGGTCGATTTCCCACTACGCCTGACCCCGATAACCACCTGAGCCATCTTGCTATCAAGGTTTATAAGCGGTTCTTCATAACGGCTCACGAAGGAGGCGAGTTCATTTGACTTTAATTCTTCCTTTTGGGAAGAGAGGATTGAAAGTATCTGTTGTACGGTCATCATATCATTGTATTTGCACCGTGCAAGATACGAAAACATCGATAAAAATCAAAATACGTCAGAATAAACTTCGATAAAAATAGATTTGTCAAAGACTTAACTTCGATATGTCTAGCCGTTTGACCTTCCCTGAGAATGGTTGACACTTTTGGGGTGGTTAAACTAAGATTGTTT
>ERZ1034917.84-NODE-84-length-88596-cov-21.951593_pt1 | contig 88596 bp, 69 predicted proteins | sample MGYA00520605_ERZ1034917 | MGnify/ENA primary metagenome ERZ1034917 (study PRJEB33766, sample SAMN09781784) | gut metagenome | biome: gut microbiome | host: Homo sapiens | place: Madagascar | study: EMG produced TPA metagenomics assembly of the PRJNA485056 data set... | reverse complement strand
GTTTTCATTCAGCAACTCCGAAAACGTTTTTGACGGCCTGAAGGAAGCCGTAGCCATAGCGGGTATCTGGTTCCAGGTAGGAACCTTCGGTCCATTCGTTCCAGCAGGGGATCTGAATCATTTCGCTCTTGCTGATGCCGGAATCGTGGAGCTCTTTGACATATTCCAGGGCATCCTGGAAGAGATCGGGCGTGTTGTTGACGATGACCGTTCCGAAGGGATAGCCGCGCTGTTCGAACATGTCCGACTGCACGGTGCGCGGCGAGCAGTCCCAGCCCGGACACGCGATGGGAGAGAACGGAACCGAGAAGCGTTCGCACTGTGATTTGATGGCCGGAAGCGCTTTGCGCATCCAGTACGAATATTCTTCGGTGGGGAAGAAATCGGCGGAATTGCTCCAGTTGTATATGGAAACGGAGTTGAAACCGGCGCGCTTGAGCATCGCCTCGTAGTTTTCATAACTGCCGGGAGAGCTGTCCCAGCAATCGCAGTGAGCGTTCATGTTGAGTTCGCCGAGACCGGCTTTCTGAAGCTTGTCGCGGAATTCACGGATAAGCTCCGCCGCCGCATCTTCGCCGCCAAGACTTTTGATAAGTTTCTGCGGCTGCCAGATGCTGAAATAAAGTCCGCCGTCCACGCGCAGATAGTTCGGGCGGCTCATATATTTTTCAATATAGAGCGACGTCTCTCTCCGGAAGGTTTCGGGGGTGATGTTTTCCCCATTCCAGTTCATTTCCGCCGGCTTCCAGTAATTCCCCGGATGCGCGTAAATCGGGTTGTGATTGCACCACATGAACGCGAATTTGATTTTTTCGCAGTTCGCGGCTTTGAGGAAGCCTTCGTTCAGACAGCGCTCGCGGTAGGGTCCGTCGTTGAAGCAGTACCAGTCGAAAATGAACGCATCGATTCCGTGGTGTGTCGCCGCGCTGATTTTCTGTTCCATGACTTCAGGTTTGGATTCATCCTGATATCCCCAGAGAGGAACTTTCGGCTGAAGGTGTCCGGGGAAACGCGGGGTGGCGTGCTGCGTCACGCGCCATTCGCTCCATCCTTTGCCGTGAAGGGCTTCGATGCGCGGATCGCTGTGCCAGTTCGGGAAATAATACGTTGCGACGATTGGACGTTTTGCCATTTTTCAACTCCTTTTTTAATGTTTCGAGTTCTGCATTTTCTTAAATTATACTCTGAAAACGCGAAAAAGACAAGAGGCGGAAAAGAGAACTTTTGACATAAAACTGTCATTTTTCAGAATAAATGAATTCCGCATCCGAAAAGAGCGGATCCGCGCGAAGGAAACCAGCCCGTCTACCGCTGCACAGTCAACCGCGGGTTCGATTCCATAATCGCCCGCGCTCAGGCCCGTCACGAGCGAACCATTAAAATAATTTTTGATTTTCTGCATTTTTAAACTTGTAATTTCGGAAAAGAACGATTATACTATCTCAAAAAACAAGGAGCGGATCATGGCTCGTGGAAATATTTACAAGGCTCTGCTCGGGAAACTCGAAAAACAGCTCGGATTCCTTCCCGAAGGAACTAAACTGCCGCCGGAGCAGGAACTCGCCGAGAAGTTCGGCGTCAGCAAGCCCACTCTGCGCAGAGCGCTCGCCGAACTCGCCGTACGCGGAATCATCGTCAAACAGAACGGCATCGGAAGCGTCGTCGCGGGCAGCTCAAAAGTCATCGCAAAAGAACTCGTCTTCCTCTGCCACGATATCGTCTTTTTTGCGGAAAGCCTCAAAACATTCAGTCTCGCCGCGGGCGCGGCAAACTATCTGCCCTCCATCATTCCGCTCGCGGGTGATGCGGCCGGACAGGAACGGATCATAGCGACCGCCATTGCGCGGAAGCCCGCGGGAATCGTTCTCTACGCGGACCCCGGAATAGCGTATCTCAACGCCTACCGCCAGCTGGAAGAGTGCGGGATTCCGGTTCTGTTTCTCATCCGCATGCCAGACGGCGTCAAAGGGAATCTGCTCACTTTCGAGAATGCGGGGAACATGACGGGCATTGTACGTGATTTCTACAAGGAAGGATGCCGCAGATTCGCGCTTTTCGGAATCGGCGCAATCAATCCGCTCGCGGCGAAAGAACGTTCGCTCGGTTTCCTCGAAGGACTCAAAAAATGCCGTCTCATTCCGCATCCGGAGTGGTATATCTCCAATCAGAATTCCGCAAAGGAAGCGGAGGAGTTTTATGAACTTTTCCGCACACCGGAGAAAGCCCCCGATGCGGTGTGCTGCCTCAACGACTTCTGCGCCGGCATGCTGATTCGCGCATTCCAGACGCGCGGGATTGATATTTCGCATCTGCGCATTTCAGGGTTCGACCATTCGCTTCTGACCGCGTTTCTGCCGCATCCGCTCCTGACCGTTGAACCGCCTATGGGGGAGCTCGGACGCGAAGCCGCCGCTCTTCTGATCCGGCAGATTGAAAACCCGGAATTCGGATTCACCATACGTAAACTCACCTCGAAACTCATTCAGACAACACCTTAAACACAAGGACCAAAACATGCAGAACTCCACTTCAAAAACCTGGCTCAAACCCGGTACGCGCCAGTGCCTGCTCCGTCGCGCCCTCATAAAATCCATGGGCTATACGGACGCCGACCTCGAAAAACCCATCGTCGGAATCGTCAACACCTGGGCGGAAACCAACCCGGGACACTACAACTTCCGTCAGCTCGCCGACGCCGTCAAGCGCGGAGTCTGGGCGGCGGGCGGCTTCCCGCTTGAAGTCAACACCATGTCGATCTGCGAAGTCTTTTTCGACATTTCAAGCCTGATCTACCGCAATCTTCTCTCCATCACCACCGAAGAGCTGATCGCGCGCCACCCGTTCGACGGCGTAATTCTTCTCGGTTCGTGCGACAAAAACGTTCCCGCGCAGCTCATGGCGGCTGTCTCCGCCGACAAACCGATGATCTTCCTCCCCGGCGGTCCCATGCTCCCGGGAAACTACAAGGGAGAATCGCTCGCCTGCGGAACCGACAGTTTCAAGCTCTGGACCCGTTATCTTGCCGGAGAGCTTGGCGAAGATGACCTCAAACAGGCGGAAGGCTGTCTCTATGGAAGCGTCGGAGCATGTCCGATCATGGGAACCGCAAACAGCATGCAGTGCGCCACCGAATCGCTCGGTCTCTCCCTCCCCGGAAGCGCTTCCGCCCTCGCCGTCTCCGCAGAAAAAATGCGTTATGCGGAAGAAACCGGACGGCAGATCATGGAGCTGATCCGCCGCGACATCAAACCGACCGACATCGTCACCAAAGAGGCGATCGAGAACTGCATTACCGTTCTTATGAGTTCCGGTGGTTCCACCAATCTCATCATTCACCTCACCGCAATCGCGCGACGTGCGGGAATCGAACTCAAACTCGATGAATTCCAGAAAATCAGCGAACGCACCCGCGTCCTCGTCGACGTCAAGCCCTCCGGCAAGGGAACGGTCGGAATCGAATTCCATCAGGCGGGCGGAGTTCCGGCTCTCATGAAGGAACTCGAACCGCTGCTCCACACAGATGCGCTGACCGTTACCGGCAAGACCTTGAAAGAAAATCTTAAAAACGTGCAGCCTCCATATCTTCCGGAAGTGATCGCCCCGTTTGACAAACCGCTGAAACCGGAAGGCGGGATTGCCGTTCTTCACGGCAATCTTGCGCCGCGCGGCGCGGTAATCAAACGCTCCGCGGCCTCCATCATGAAGTTCCGCGGAGAGGCGCGCGTCTTCGACACCCTCGCCGACGCGGAAAAATATCTGCTCGATCCGGAGTCCGACATGGACGAAAACAAAGCTGTCGTTCTGCGCGGATACGGTCCGAAAGGCGCGCCCGGAATGCCCGAATTCGGCAACTACATGCCGATTCCCCCGAAAATGCACAAGCGCGGAATCAACGACTATGTCCGAATCACCGACTCACGCATGAGCGGCGGCGCATTCGGAACCGTCGTCCTCCACGTCTGCCCGGAAGCGTGCGACGGCGGTCCCCTCGGCGCAGTGCGGAACGGCGACATCATCGAAATGGACGTCGACCGCGGCATTCTCAACGTCGAACTCACGCCGGAGCAGATCGAGGCGCGTCTGAAAGAGACGAAGTTTGAACCGAAAGAAAAATTCGAGCGCGGATTTGTGCGTCACTACATCGACAACGTCATGCAGGCCGACAAAGGCTGCGACTTCCCCTACCTCTGATAAAAGGAGAATATGATGAATTTTCCTTCTCCTTTCCGAGTGCTTGACGGACAGCTCTGCGACCGTTTCCGTCTACCCCTGGCTTTGAACGGGCGGGATTTCACGCCGGTCTCCGACTCCCGGACCGATGCAGAACTGAACCGCTTTCAGCAGGAGGGCTGCAACCTCATCCGCCTGAAATATTGCGACGAAACCCTCTCCGGAATGGAAAACTTCCGGCAGCTCATCCGCCTTTACGATTACGCGGTTGAACAGATATACCGTCGCGGCATGTTCCTCTGGCTCGTCCCCATTACGCAGGGGAAAAACTACACGCCGGAGGAGATAACCCGTCAGCAGCTGTACCTGAGCGAGCTGTTCAACCATGAAAACCCGTTCAGCGGAAAGACTCTTCCGGAATATGGAAATACGGTTTGCATTGAAACGCTTTTTCCTCAGGACCATTTCAGCGACGAGCAGTTCAATCTCTATGTGACACGCGTGCTGCATCAGGTATACATTGAACACAGCTTTTCCGGAGAAATTCCGCGCGTCTGCGACATGAACCACAACACCGTCTCACCGGAACGGATCCGCATGTTCGAAGAGGGAGGAGGAAAAATCATAACCGCCGACTACTTTGCGGAACAGAACGGGAACCCGCCGGTTCAATGCGAAACGAACCTCCCCGGAATTCCCGCATCGCCGATCTCCGCCCACATCCGCTCCGCGACGGGGAAACGCTGGCATTACGCGGCCACGGGACGCACGACTTCAATATCACTTGAACCGCACAAAAACGGCGGGGCCGAAGCGTTTCTCTCCTTTGCGGCGAACGATCCCTGCGTCGTGCATTTGACCTTTCCTGGCCGCGTTCATTCCGCAAAATTCCGCCCGTCGCTCGAAGAAAAAGCCGCAGTCGCGATTCACGGAAATTCAGCGGAACTGACTCTGCCATCCCCCCGTTACGGTGTGCTGGAAATCAATTACGAGACGGAAAACGCCCCCGCCTATACCGTTTACATCCTTGCCGACGCCATCATGCCGACGCCGGATCTCGCAAATGCAAAATGGCTCGCCCCCGGAATTCATACGGAAGACGATCTGCTCTGCGGAACCGCCGATGTTCTGGCGTTCCGCCCCGGACTCCATGACATTGCAGGCCGCCTGTTTCGTCCGGAATCCGGGAAAACCGTCTGGCTCCCCCGCGGGGCCGTCCTCCGGGCGGGCATCCGGACTGAAGAAAATGATAATGTCAGAATTCTTGGACAGGGCATCATCGACGGTTCACGCAATCCGCGCGACGCCGGAGAAAACAAAGGCGCGCGCATGGGCGAAAAATGGATCGGCGACGCCGGATATGAAGGATGCATCTGTTTTCACAAAGGACAGAATCTGCTTTATGACGGCCCGCTCCTCTACAATCCGCAATTCTGGAACTTCGTCATCAGCGGCGTGCAGAACTGCACCGTCCGGAGCTACAAGTGCATTTCCTGGATTCAGAACAACGACGGCATTCAGCCCCGCTCCTGCCAAAATCTGCTTGTGGAACACGCTTTCATGAAATGCAATGACGACTGTGTGGCGATCAAGACCCGCCGCTCCTTCGACATGGTTTCGGGGAATCTCCTTTTCCGCGATCTCGTGCTCTGGAACGACTGCGCAGGCGGCGCTCTGCAGATCGGACACACCTCACAGGGAGACCTCCTCCATGACGTCCGCTTTGAAAATATCCGCATTATCAGAAGCAGCAACTACACCCTCGGCATCTGCATCATCGACCACTCAACCGTGGACGGAGTCTCATACGAAAACATCTATGTCGAAGGCTGCACGCCCGGACACGATTTCGCGTTCCGCATCCAGCCGGGATACTACACCACAGACAAGGAACGCGGTCACATCCGCAACGTCTCCGTGAAAAATTTCTTCAGCGAACACCTCCCCTCCCCGGGCTTCGTGCAGGGATTCGATGAAGAACACAAAGCCGAAAATATCCATTTTGAAAACATCAATTTCCGGACAGGTTCCCCGAAACAGTTCACAACGGACAAAATTCTGTTCTGGGATTCCCGCTTCTCGGAAAACATCACCGTAACGAAAGGAAACTGAATCATGGAAATCAAAGGAATCTGCCCCATTGCCCCCGCCGTCTACAACGCAAACGGCGAAATTGACTGTCTGGAATACGAATCCTGCTGTTCCGAACTCATCAAGCGCGGCGCACAGGCGCTCACCCTCTTCGGTATCGCGGGCGAATACTACAAAATGGATTACGAAGAGGAGTGCGGCCTCATCGAAAGCACGGTCCGGGTCTGTCACGCGAACGGAGTTCCCGCAATCGTCTCCAACACGCGTCATTCGACCGAAGTCGCGGTGAAGTGGGCGAAACGCATCGAAGCCTCCGGCGCGGACTGCATGATGGTTCTCCCGCCGTTCTTCCTCAAGCCCGGCGGAGCGGCGCTGTTCGCGCACATCGACGCAGTCTGTTCGAGCGTGAAAATTCCGGTTATGTTCCAGTACGCGCCGGAACAGACCGGGGTTGCGATCGCTCCCGAAATTCTTGCCGGACTCGCCGCAAAACATCAGAATCTTGCGTATTTCAAGATTGAGTGCAAACCGCCGGGAGCCTACATTGCGGCGCTCTCGAAACTGCTGCCCGCCGACCGCAAAATCTTCGTCGGAAATGCCGGTTTCCAGATGATCGAGGGCTTCCGCCGGGGCGCATACGGCGTCATGCCGGGACCCTCCATGCCGGACGTCTACCGCAAAATCTGGGACGCGCTTCTCGCAGGCAACGACGCCGAAGCCCAGCGTGTCCACGACAAGCTCAACGCCCTGCTCAACCATATCCGCCAGAACGTGGAAATGATCATCCATTATGAAAAAGAGATTCTGCGCCGCCGCGGCTTCATCACTTCCGCGTACTGCCGTCATCCGGGCTACGTCGCCGATCCCGTCGCCGACCGTCTGTTCGATGAACTTTACCGGATGATCGAAACGGAGTTTGTGAAATGAAAGAACTCGAAGGCAAACGCGTGCTGATCACCGGTTCCGCAAAAGGAATCGGCGTCGGCATTGCGGAAGTGTTCGCGGAAAACGGGGCGGAACTTCTGCTCCATTACCGCACCTCTCCAGAAGAAGGCGAGGCGCTCCGGAAGCGTCTCGCGGATCGCGGAGGAAACGTCCGCATCTTCCGTGCCGACCTCGGGACGGAAGAGGGTATCGATGCGCTGTTCGCGGAAGTCGACCGCGTGCTCGGCGGGCTCGACGCCGCCGTCAACAACGCCGGATGGGATCCCGGATTCATGCCGCTCGACGAGGTAACATTCGAATCCTATGAAAAGCTTACGGACATGAACATCCGCGGCACCCTGTTCTGCTGTCTGAACGAAATCAAACGGATGCGGAACAACGCCTCCGGGGGCAGCATCATCAACCTCGGTTCGGTTCAGATGGACACCACGGTTCCGGGGCGAACGCTCTACGCGATGAGCAAGGGCGCAATCCATTCCATGACCGGCGAGCTGGCTCTGGAGTGCGGCAAAGACCGGATCCGGCTGAACACGATTGCGCCGGGGTACATTGAAGTCCCGCGCATGTCGAACTCTCCGGGATACAACCGGGAGGAAATCGCCGCCGGCATCCCGCTCGGGCGCATCGGCGAACCGCGCGACATCGGCGAACTCGCTCTGTTTCTCGCAAGCGAACGCTCCTCGTTCATCACCGGGCAGACCCTGATCGCGGACGGCGGCGTCTCACGCAAACTGGCCAGAACGGCCAAATGAAAACATGAAACACGAAACATGGAGCGTCTCCTCCGTTCCATATTTCAAAAAAGAATAAGAAAAAAGAAAGGCACGCGTCATAATGAAAACGAAATCTGTCATCAGGAAAATGAAAACATCCGGCAGGAGTGCGGGACGGAAGCGGAAATCCAGCAGATTCACGCTTATAGAACTCCTTGTAACGATTGCGGTCATCGCCATCCTCGCCGGCATGCTTCTGCCGTCGCTGAACAAAGCCCGGGCGGCGGCGCGGCGGATCTCATGCACGGCGAATCTCTCGCAGATTACCAAGGCCCAGATCGGGTACATGGACGACAACGACGGATATGTCCTCATCAATGACGACCGCCGCGAAGACAGCATGACTTCAGTTACAAGCCGCTACTGGCCGACCGCGCTTATGATGGGCGGTTATCTCGGCGTAAAACCGCAGCAGCTCGACGCCTGTCTCAAGCTGATGATCTGTCCGGAGCAGACGGCACGCTATGAACGGCATCCGACTAATCCGGATACCTACAGACCGTCCATTGCATACGGAATCTTCACTCTGATCGACCCGCAGTACAACAGCTCTTTCCCGCAATACATCGGCAAGTTCGGCTCCAGCTTCATCACCTACGGAACGGAAAGCGGAACCACTTATCAGTATATCCGCATCTCCGCGATGAAAAGCCCCAGCGAATACATGTTCCTGCTGGACAACGAAAACGTCTCCGAAACCTATATTCCGCTGCGCGCGCCAAGCAGGACACTGTACCCGCGTTCTTCCATCAAGACGATCTCCCCGAGTCTGCATCATGTCGGCACAGGAAGCGCTTCCTTTGCGGACGGACACTGCGCGACGCCGGGACTCGGCGCATTCCGCACCATTCACGGAGGAATCATTCAGCATGTTGTCGTAAACGGAACTCAGATGGTATTCTAAGCCAAAGGAAAACTTATGGACAAAATCTCTTACAAAACGCCGTTCCACGTCAAAGACGGAAAAATCTTTGATGCCGAAAACCGTTACGTCACCCTCTGGGGCGTGAACTACTATGCGCCCTTCAACCACAATTTCTGCAACCTCGCCGAACTCGGCAAAGATCACTGCCGCGCAATCGACCGCGATCTGGACGATCTCCAGCTGCTCGGCGCCGACTTCATCCGGATGCACATGTTCGAACGCGAAATTTCCGATCCCGCCGGGAACCTCGTGGAAAATGAAAACCTGCGGGTCTTCGACTATCTGCTCGACCAATGTGAAAAACGCGGAATCTATCTCATGCTTTCCGCTATGACCTACTGGAATACGGTCATGAACCAGATCGAACAGAACCGTCTTTACGCCTATTGGAACATCGGATCCCAAAGCGCATTCGGCTTCACAAACTTCTATTCGATAGACTCGCTGATCTGGTATCCGGATGCAATCGCATGTCAGGAACGCTACTTCAAGACACTTTTCGAACATCGCAACGCATTCAACGGAAAGCGTCTTTGCGAATTCAAAAACCTCGTGGTCTGGGAACTCATGAACGAAATGCAGTTCCCCGATTCGCGTCTGCTTCAACCCGATCCGGAGCTCACCCCCCGCAATATGATTCAGGGAATCTATTCGCGCGGACCGATGCGCAGGGAGTTTCAGCACAGATTCGCAGAATTCCGCAAAACCATTCCGGAACAGGATGAAGAAAAAGCGTTTTCCGAATTCCGAAAAAAGCTCATCGGCGACTATCTCCGGAAATTCTGGAAACTCTCCAACGACTACTTCAAGGGGTCCGTTCTCAACAGCCAGTTCTATTCCTACAGCGGCATTCCCCCGGAGGATTTGAAAGAGCTCCTCGAAAATCTCCCCTGCATCGACGCCCAGAGCCTCGGGACCTACCTCAACGCCCACGGATTCGACAGCGTCAACACCGACGACGCCGACCACGTCGCTCTTGCCGATTACAAGCTCGACCAAATCGAACATCTGGAACATAAACATCCGCTCATCGCATACGAATTCGACGCCAGCTGCACGCAGAACGGCTATCCGCTCGCCCTGCTCGCGGCGCTCTATGCACACAACGGCGTTCAGTTGGCGGCATACTTCACCTACACTCCGTACGACGTCGCCGCATGGAACCCGGGCTGGCTCGTCCATTACCTGAATATTGCGCACACGCCGGACAAAGCGGCGGCCTTCGCCGCCTCCGGACGCCTCTTCCGCGCAATTCAGAACCGGAAATTCGAACGGAAACCGGGCGAGTGGAGCGGAGAAAACTTTCTCATCCGGCGCGAAGGCGACCGTGTGCTCTGGAACACGGCGGAGAACTACTGCCACGTCTCCGCCGCGGACGAAGCGCCGGTCAATCCGGATTCGCTGAAACTTGTCTGCGGGACCGGCAATTCTCCGCTGGTTTCCTGTGACGGCAACGGGTTTTATCAGCTCGAAAAACTTGCGGACGGCAAGTGGCGTTTCACTCTTTTCCCCGCTCAGCGTTATCTCATGGAACCCGCGCGCGGACGCGCCTTCACTTCCATGGCGAACCGCTATGTGAACTGCCTGAAAGAACTCCCCGTCTCCCAGCTGATCGAACGCAAGGTGAATGTCCGTTTTCCCATGTTCCTGAAATTCCGCTGCACGGACGCGGCAAGCGGAGCGGCAGTCGCCGCGAACGGCGACGCCCTCTCTCTTGAACCGGGAACCTATCTGATTGAAACTCTAAACTGACAAGGATTCAGCATGAAAAATGTTTTAACACTCGCAGCACTCACGCTTTTCTGCGCACTCCAGGCGGCGCCGGTCCGTCTTCCCGCCCGTGATTCGGAGTGGAAGATACCCGCCGGAGCGGAGACAAAAGAAAATTCCTTCCTCATCCGCAGCACCGCACCGGAAACCAATCGCTGGACGTTTGCGCGGCTCCCGCTCCATGCGGACGAATACGCAGGACAAATCATCCGTCTTGAGGCGGAAATCCGCGCAGACGGCATCCGACCGGTCAGCGGGAAAAAGAGCGCAGGCGCAAAGCTGATGTTTGTCCTTTCGAACGGACAGAAACAGGACTGGCCCGGCATCATCATCCCCTCCGGAACGTTCAACTGGGAAAAATTCGGAAAAACCGTTGTTTTCCCGACGGATCTCAAACAGGCGGAACTCGTTTTCGGTCTGCAGGACGCGGCGGGAGAAATTGAAATCCGCAATCTGAAAATCTCCTCCGGCTGGATTCCGCTCGAACTCAATTCCATCGCCAACGCGGATCTGCGCGACCGGACCGCCGGAGACGGCAAGGGGGGCTGGTCCGATCAGGGACCGAAAAACGACGGACGCATTTTTGTCGCGGAACTGAACAAGCGCGCACCCGGCGGAATTCCGATGAACATCGGCACACGCGGGAAAACCGTCCTTGCGCTCAAATCAAAAAATCTGCCCTCCGGCATGGAATCCGGAACGGTGAAACCGACGAAAACGGCAAAAGCAAAAACGCTCTTCGTCGCCCACGCCCTCTGCTGGGCGGGAAAGAAACGCGAAACGTTCGGCAAAATCGTCGTGAACGGCAAAAACGATTCGCAGACTTTTACCCTTGAAACCGGACGCGATGGCGGCGACTGGTTCAATCCGGCGCATTACGACAACGCAGTCTGCGCAATCGAAGTGGAAAGCGGAGACAATTCAAAGGGAATTCATCTCTCCCGTTTTCCTCTCAAAGACTCGCTGGGGGAAATCGAATCGGTCCGTTTTGAAAGCGTCGGCGGCAACCCCGTGTGGCTTGTTCTCGGGGCGACCCTTTCAGCCGAAGACCGCCCGCTTCCCCGGAAGGAAACCTTTGCGATCCGCGCCGGCAAGGAGTGGCAAACGCCTCTCCGGACCGTCAATTATCACTGGCGCAAACCCGGCTCTCCGCTCGATGTTTCCTCCTTCACGCCCCGCCGTCCGATCGGAGCGGACGACTGGCTGAAAGTCAATGCGGACGGACATCTTGTTCTTGCCAGGGAGCCGGACAAACCGCTGCGCTTCTTCTGTTCGCCCGATGAAATCAATCTCGGATATCCGAAACGCCTTGCGAACCGCGAACAGATCGACGTCTACGTCGGCGACCTCGTCACTCACGGGTTCAACATGATCCGCATCCACATCAACAAAGCTCTGATGAAGGATGCAAAAGCGGAAGCGGATTTCAACAGGGATACGCTGGACGCCTTTGATTATCTTGTCAGTCTCTGCCGCAAAAACGGCATCTACATCATGATGAATCTGCAGGAAATCCAGTACGGGTTCTACCCGTATGAACAGTATTCCTGGGGCAACCCGAAACCGTTCAGCAACAAAACGCACACCGATATGCGTACGGCGCTCTACTTTTCCGCCGCCGCGCGCGAAAACTGGAAAAAAGGCGTCGTCAAACTTCTGACCCGCGTCAATCCCCTCACCGGGCTTGCGCCGAAGGACGATCCGGTCTTCGCCATGCTCCTCGGCTACAACGAACAGGAATTCGCCTTCCATTACCGTCCGGTGACTCCGCAGAACCGCGCGCTCGCCATCGGACCCTGGCGCGAATTCATGAAAAAACGCTACGGCACAATCGCCGCGCTCAACAGCAAAAAAGGAACATCGTACAAATCCTTCGATGAACTCCCCTGCTACAATATTTTCAAAAAGGATGCGGACACCAACGAATTCATCTATCAGACCTCGCTGGATCTGCTGCATTTCTATCAGGGCGTGCTGAAAGAAATCGGCTACAAGGGGCTCTTCAGCAACTACGATTTTGTCAAATCGCTCCTCTATCATTTTGTCCGCAGTGAGACCGACTATGTGGGAATGCACGTCTACTGCGATCATCCGCTCGGTAAAAGTCTTGTCGAAAAAGGCGCATACAACCGCCAGTACAGCTCCATCGGACGCGGCAATTATTTTGCCCGCGAGCTCGCCGGATGCCGCATCTTCCGCAAACCCGTCGTCTGTTCCGAATACGATATGCCGTTCTGGAACCGTTACCGCTATGAACGTTCCTTTACCTTCGGGGCGTACGCGGCATTTCAGGACGCGGACGTTCTGACGCCCTGGGGCTCTCCGGTGCAACGCCAGCCGCTCGATCATCCGCGCGTCTGGGTCGGAGGAAGAATGGCCCCGTTCGCGCTCTGCCGCGACCCCCTGAGCGACGCTTCTCTGCTGCTGACCTACTTCATGTTCATCCGCGGCGATGTCGCCCCGGCAAAACACGGAGTCCGCATCATCGCCGACCGCGATTCCGTCTTTGCGAACGATCCGAACTCCCAGCCTGCCCTGGAACAAACCGCGCTCGCTCTGCTCACCGGGTATTCTCAGCAATCCGTTTTCTCAAAACAGCAGATCGTCCCCCAAGGGCAAAATGAAATTCTGCTTCCCTCGCTCGGAGGCGGCAGAAGCCATGTCGACGGCTGGTTCACGGAAACACTCGGCACAACCGGAAACATTGCCGGCGCCGTTGCGCTGCTGAAGAAAAAAGGCTTCCTGACTGCGGACAACCGTTCCGACGGGCTCCATGTTTACGAGAATGAAACAAAGGAGCTCTATCTTGATTCCGGACGCAAGTTCATGACGGTCAGCACACCGCGTCTTCAAGGAGTGTGCATGACCGCAGGCGATACCGCGAAGCTGCCCGATTTCGAAGTGATCTCGCATAACTCGGACGGCAATCTGTCGCTGGTTTCCATCGACGGACGGAAGCCGATCCGCGACGCCTCGCGCCTCCTCCTGATCCGTCTGACAAATGCGCTGAACTCGGATATGGTGTTCGAGGATTCCTCAATGCGGAAAATCGTCTCCCCCGGCGTTCCGCCCGGACTCCTGAAGAACTCCGCGTTCAAAGTCCGCATCCGTCACCCACGCGCGTCTTCGCTGAAGCTCTATCCGCTGACCCTCGAAGGCGTCCGCACCGGCAGAGTCCTTTCTCCGGAAACGGCGGCGGATGAAACGGCCGTTTTCTCCGTTGACACAGCCAAAGACGGCAACACCGTTTATTTTGAAATCCGCGCAAATGAAAACACGGCCCCTTCAAAAACTTAAATAAGGAGAAATTATGAACACAATGGACCCGATTGCACTCATAGAGTGCGAACTTGCCGCGGGGAAAAACAAAATCGTCATTCCAAAGGGAGTTTACCGCCTGGAGGACTGCGGCCGCAAATTTTTCCCGCTGAAAGATTTGAAAAACGTTGAAATCGACTTTTCCGGATCGGATCTGATCGGTCTGGCTCGCCGGGGATTCTTCCTGCTGGAAAACTGCTCCGGCGCAACAATCAAAAACGCCGTTCTCGACTACGATCCGCTCCCGTACACTCAGGGACGTATCATTGAATCGGATGCGGACGGAAACTGGCTTGTCAAAATCTTCGACGGCTATCCGGTCGAAGAACTTGACAATCGCGATCTCACGGTCTGGCCTGTCCAGGTCTACAGCGGAGACACACATGAAATTGTCAACCCCATGCGCTACCGGGACGGACTCTCCGTCAAGCTTGTTGAAAACAACTGTTACAGAATAACCGGCGGACTCGACCGCAGAGGCTCCGTCGGCGACATTGCCGTTTTCAGCCTCAACACAAACCCGCCGGTCGTGCGCGACTTCTTCGACGACGAATGCACCGTGGAATTGCGTCATTGCGTAAACTGCCGCGTGGAAAACGTCACCGTCTACAGCACTCCGGGCGGCGTGGCTTTCCGTGAATTCTGGTGCGAGCGGACCACATATCAAAACTGCCGCGTCGACCGGCGGGCTCCGGAAGAGGATATCGCCAAACGCGCCGTGCCGCGTCTGCGCAGCGGAAATCATGACGCGTTCGTCATCAAAAACGCGGTCGTCGGACCTCAAATCCTTGAATGCGCCGCAAAGTATCACTGCGACGACTGCGTCAACATCTCCGGCGTCTACAATCTTGTCACCCAACGGAATGGAAGAAAACTGCGCGTGCTCGTCTGCGAACAGGGGGTCAACACAAAGGCGGGCGATTCCATCCAGATCATGTACCCCGACGGTCAGTGTCCTCCGGACGCAACCGCCGTCTCCGTCCGGTATGCCGGTGAACTTACGGAAAAGGACAAAGAGTACATCAATACACTTCCGCTTGTTGAATACACCAGAGACCGCTTTCATACGGTCTATGAAGTGGAGCTTGACCGCGAAGTCCCCATGCCGACGGGCTCCGTCATCATGTCGAACTCCGCCTGCGGCAACGGCTTTCTCGTCCGCGGATGCACATTCGGATACACCCGCGGACGCGCCGTACTCGTGAAAGCTTCCGGACGCATTGAAAACTGCACAAGCGAAAATACGGAGTGTTCGCCTGTTGCAGTCAGCACGGAGTACGAATGGATGTCCGGCGGATGCGCAAGCAATGTGGAAATCATCGGCAACCGTCTCGCAGGGAAAAACACAGACGGCATTTTTGTTGCCGGGAGCGCTCCGCTCTGCCGGGTATTTCCGGAAAACGCACACAAAAACATCCGCATTGCCGACAATGTCATTACGGCAAAACGATACGGCATCCTTCTTCAGGGGACAACCGGCGCTGAAATTACCGGAAATGATATCACATTCGGAGATCCCTGCTCCAATGACGGCATCTGCATGGAAAACATCGCCGATGTCAAACTCGCCGACAACACTTCAAAAAGAAAAAAACACTAACGGAGGTTTCAAATGAAGCAGTCAGCACCCGATTACCGGAAGAAATTCACCCTTATAGAGCTCCTCGTAACGATTGCGATCATCGCCATCCTCGCCGCCATGCTTCTGCCGGCCCTGAACGCGGCACGGGAGAAAGCCCGCGCCATGCAGTGTCTCAGCAATCTGAAAGGCATCGGAACGGCGATCACCCAATACACAATGGACAGCAACGGGTACGGTCCGGATGCTATGGGGAATCTCACAGGCAGTTCAGGAGGAATGAACAAGGGGAAGTGGCAGGACATGCTCTACCCCTACACTGGAGGCAAAGGTGAAATTTCCGATTTCTCTTCGTGGGAACGGAGAAGCACGCACGAGTTCCGTCCCCGCGGGATATTCCGCGATCCGGCGGAGCGCGACCAATGGTACAATGTTTATACCAAAGTCCGCCATTATGCCATGAACGCATTCATTTCCGGACGTCCCTGCGGCGACACGGGGCAACCCGCAGTCTGGACCAGAAATCTCTACAAAGTGCCGAAATCATCCACCTGCATCACCGTGCTCGACGCGAAAAACGACGAGGGGCAGCTGCAGGCAGCGTCGAGCTATGTGGCAGAAAGAGGTCAGAGGACAGCCTATACGGATTTCCGTCATCCGGGAATGAAGACAAACATTCTCTACCTTGACGGACATGCCGCAACCTCGGGGAACAGTCCCGGACTCTACCGCTACAACGTTCCCGAAGGATATTATCTCTGGTACGGATGGAACAATCTCTAAAGACAAAACAGAAAGAGAATTTTACCATGAAACACAAATTCACGCTTTTTGCCGCGCTTTCCGCTTTCTGCGGAATCTGCGGCGCGGAAAACCTCATCTACAACTCCAGTTTCGAACTCGAAAACGCTGGATGGAGCGAACACGTGTATCACAAGTCGAACAGGCCGGACGGAAGTTACCGCAGCGCAGTCTCATACCCTGCCGGAGACGCCGTTTCCGGCTCCCGGGCGCTGCGCATCGAACCGGGACCGGAGAATGTGGAAACTATCGTTTTCAGTTACAACTTCCCGGTAAAGAAAAATACCGACTACACGGTTTCCTACTATCTGAAACAGGTAAAACCGGGTCCTGTTTCCTTCTTCCTTGATCTGCTTTCCACGCAGCGCGCACTTCGTTATGACGCCTCCGGACGCGTTCTTCCCGACACGGGTTTTGCCAATGCAGCAAAGGAAGTCTTGACCAAAACCGGACGCGCCAAAGTGACTCTTTCCGGCAACTGGACTCGTCAAATCTGCACATTCAACAGCGGGAATCACTCGGCATATTCCATCCGCATCTACATGGGCGGAGGAAGCAAGGGAGCCGTCCTGATTGACGATGTGCAAGTCGAAGAGGGACGCTCCGCAACCGCCTATGCTCCCAAAGAGGCGCTGGAACTGGCAATACAGACGGAAAGCGGACTGTATGAAGCCCCCGGACAAATCAACGGCAAAGTATACGCGGTTTCCCACACCTCCGACCTGAACCGGAAAACCGAACTTACGCTGATCGACGATTTCTACGACCGCGAAATTGCAAAGCAGACGGTCGATCTGAATCTGAAAAAAGGAAAAGTTGCGGTTGTTCCTTTCACGTTCAAAGGGAAACTGCCCTACGGTTCGTATCAGATCTTCTCTTCGCTCCACCCCCGCATTACAACCGGAGCATTTGTCCGCGACTGGAATCAGCAGCCGGAAACAATCCGGTTCAGCCGGATCAAACGAGGCGATGAATCCTATCTCTCCGCCGCAAAATTCGTTGCGGTTCCGAAGCCGCGCAAAAAGACGGATGAAGGGTTCCGTATCGGCACAACGGGGTCTTATACGCCGACGGGCAACAAATACATTGTGTCGGAGTTCGGCCCCACGGAAAACAGAATTCAGCTCATCCGTCTCGCAGGCGGAAACGTTCACCGGACATGGGACGGAGCGCTTGCTCTCTGGAAAACGATTGAACCGGAACAGGGAAAATTCGACTGGACCCGGACCGATTATGAAATTGAACAGGCGGCCAAAACCGGCACGGACGTCATGTGCGTCATCGGCGGACTCCTGACCGATCATCACGGAATCGACGCCTTCCTCCCGAAATGGGTTCGCGACCGCGACCGTTCCGGAAACCCGAACGGCACCCCCATGCCCGCGGACACCTATTTCGGACAGCGTTACAAGAAAAACTATTTCCGTCCGCAGCTCTCCGACTGGCGAGCGTATGTCTCCGCAATCGCAAAACGCTACAAGGGGAAAATCAAATTCTATGAGATTCTGAACGAGTCGAATCTCTACATGCATGCGGACAACTACATGGAATACATGAAAGCCGCATCGGAGGAAATCCGCAAAGCCGACCCGGACGCGAAAATCCTCGGACTCTGCTCGACTTCCGACTTCGGGGCGAATATCGACGATTTCATCGGAAAATGTCTCAAGCTCGGTGCGGACAAATACATGGATCACATCACGATTCATCCCTACGCCAAGCTGGACAACAGCATTCCCACCACTCAGATGGACGCCCGCCGCAAACTGCTCGGAAATCTCAAAAAGTTCGGATACAAATCCGGGCTTTGGAACGGGGAGAACTATTATATCATCCCCGACTGGATGCCCGCGACAGATTACGCGGCTCGCGTTCTTCCCGAAGACCTGGCGCGGCATCTCATCATTGACATGGGCGAAGGCTGTTCCGGCTCAACCGCAACTCATTTTCTGACATTGACGTCCCCTCGCGGCATGGAGCTGATGGCGGGTCCCACCCGCGTATTGATGGTTCCCGACGCCCGTTTCGCCGCCCATGCGGCAACGGCTCACTTTATTGCGGGCGCAAAACCGCTCGCGGCGCATGACCTCCGGCTGGGAGCTCTCGCATACACGTTCCGCCGCGGCGATACACTTCATACGGCGATCTGGAACTCCAGAGCGCCCGTGCCGACGGAACTCAACATTCCGCCCATGCGCCATAAAATCTACGACATGATGGCCAACCCGGTTCAAACGGAAAAACCTCTTCCGCTTGACGCAAAACCCCGGTACATCGAATGGGCGCCGGAAGTCAGCGTCGCGGATGTCATCGCCTGGGTCAACAGCCACGCAATCCGCAGCGACGTCTTGTTTCTCACCGACCGCGTGCTGATCGGGCGCGAGGACGGGGGAAACCGTCTGATTTTCGCAATGCAGAATCTGACGGGAAAACCGCTTGACCGCAAGACTTTTTCCGCCTCTTCCGACGCCTTCCGCTCTCCGGTTGCACAGAACTGCCGGAACTGGAAAGATTTCAGATTTTTCACCTTCTCCATCCCCGTCGAACTCCAGAAAAACGACGCGGTGCAAGTCCGTTTCAGCGCAGAGGATTTTCCCAAATTCACCCTGACCCGTCCGGCATACCCGGTTCAGCTGCTGACGCTCGGCCCTGTTCCGCATACGTCTGATATTTCCAGAAATTTCCGTGGCAAGCCGACGTCTCCGGAAGATTTTTCGGCGGCGGTCACGCTCCGCGCAGATTTCAAGGGAGGATTGCATGTAACTGTAAATGTCAAAGACGACAAGCCCGGCAAACCTTCCAAGTCCGGCTGGGACACCGACAGCATTGAACTGTTTATCGACCGGGACCCGTTCTCCGGCGACCCCGTGAAATACGGTCCAAAAACGGAACAGCTGATATTCCCCCGCAATGTCAAACAGCAGAATAAGGGCAATGTCTCCTGCAGAATAACAGAAAAAAACAACGGCTGGACGGCGGATATCCGGATTCCGGTTCGGTATGAAGACTTCCTCGGACTCGACATCGCCGTCAACGATTCGGACGGAGAACACCGCAAAGCGCAGCTTGTCTGGAACGGAACCGACAGGAATTTCATGGAGCGTTCCGGTTTCAAGCTGATCCGTGTCACACCGGCATTCACCTCGCGTGTGGATATCCGGGTAAACGGCGCAGACGGCAAGCCGCTCCGCACGAACAAAAACGACGTCACCGGACGCTCCTGGACGCCGCAGGAATTCACGGTCACTCCCGCGCATGACGGCAAGCTCCCCCTGCTTTTCATGAGCGGGTATTCCACAAATGAACAGTACACAGCGGAATACCGCAACATCTCCGTCTCCGGCGGCACGTTGAAAAATGCGGATTTTTCCGAAAAGCGGCCGGGTGGAAGGCCGAAATACTGGTTTTTCGACAAACATTCCGGCTTGCGTGCGGAAGACGGAAAAACGGTGCTTTACTCGATTCACAATTTTCCCTGCAAGGGCGAAATTGAAGTGAAAGCCGGCGTTCCCGTCACCGTGAAGTACGAAAGCAGAGTCAAGACAAAATAAGCGTCCGCGGCAACACCGTTTATTTTGAAATCCGCGCGGGACGACCGCGCCTCCGGCCTCATGCCCGGCCGACGCGCCGGGCATGAAATGCCGGAGTTTCTTTTTGAAAAAGTAAAGAACTCAGCTTGCTTTTTCGAAAAAACGGATTAAATTACTGAATCATAATGACGCCCTGGTAGCTCAGAGGATAGAGCAACTGCCTTCTAAGCAGTGGGTCGTGGGTTCGATCCCCGCCCGGGGCACCATTAGTTTTTTTTATTTCCCGAAATACGTTCCGCGCCTCTTCCGCGATCCCCCGGGAATCCATGCGGAACGGTGCTGAATCAAAATTTTCAACAACAGAATCCGATGAACGGATGTTTTGAAAATCTTAAAATGCAACCGGTTGCATTTTAAGATTTTCAGTTCAGAAAACTCTAAAAAAGGAATTCGTCATGCAAAGAGAAGAAGAAAGCATTTACATCGAACGCTGCCGACTCTTTACCCAGAGAATCCGCGGCGACCGTTTCACGGAAACAATCGAACTCAATGCGGAATTCGCGAAAACGACTGATCCCGTTCCGTTTGAAAAACGCCTCGAACTCTCATACGCTCCGCTTCATGAAGGCGACGTCTGGGGCGGCAAATGGGAAAGCGCGTGGGTTCATGTCCGCACAACCATCCCCGCCGCATGGAGACGCAAAAACCTTGCGCTCTATCTCAACTTCTCCGGCGAAGCCATGATCTTCGACGACTCCGGCTGTCCCGTTTACGCGGTCACCGGCGGAAGCAACATCAATCCGCATTACTTCAAAGAACAGTTCATTCTGCCCGAAAAAATAAAGAAAAGCGGAAAAGTCGACCTCTGGATCGAGCTTGCCGGAAACGCGCTCTTCGGGCTCCGCCAGACCGAGGATCCCGCGCTCAAAGAAAAGAACCCCGACGGAACCTTCACCGGGCTGGTCAAGGCAATGTCGCTGGCGCTCTTCAACACGGAAGCATGGAAACTCTGGCTTGATTTCTGCACGATCTTCGAAGTCTTCAAAACCTTTCCGAAAGAGGATTACCGCTCCCGGCGTCTGCTCGACGCCATGAACCGCGCAATCAACGCATACGACGAAAATCCGGAAAACGCCGCGGCCGCACGCGAAATTCTCGTACCCGTTCTGCACACACCCGCATACGCCTCCGCGCTCACCGCGACGACCGTCGGCCATGCGCACATCGACACCGGCTGGCTCTGGCCCGTCCACGAAACCATCCGCAAATGCGCACGCACCTTCTCCAGCCAGATCGCACTCATCGAACAGTATCCGGATTTCGTGTTCGGGGCCTCCTCGCCTCAGCACTATCAGTTCGTCAAGGATTCCTATCCGCTTCTCTACAAAAAAATCAAAAAGGCGGTTGCCGCCGGACGCTGGGAGCTCTTCGGCGGAATGTGGGTCGAAGCCGACTGCAATCTCATCTCCGGCGAATCCATGATCCGCCAGTTCCTCCACGGGAAAAATTTCTTCATGGATGAATTCGGCGTCGACGTGACAAACCTCTGGATTCCCGACGTTTTCGGGTACTCCGCCGCCCTCCCCCAGATCATCAAAAAAGCGGGATGCCGCTACTTCCTCACTCAGAAAATCTCCTGGAACAAAACCAACCGCTTCCCCTATCACACCTTCCTCTGGCGCGGCATCGACGGAACCGAAATCCTGACACATTTCCCGCCCGCCGACACCTACAACTGGCTCGGCGAACCGCAGACCATGAACCATGCGCAGTCCCGCTATCATGAAAGCGTCCAGACCGGAGAGTTCCTCAATCTCATGGGCATCGGCGACGGCGGAGGCGGCCCCTCGGAAGAACACATCGAATTCGCGCGCCGTCTCGCCGACCTCGAAGGAATGCCGCATGTCCGCTTCGGACGCGCGGACGACTTCTTCGAGCGTCTCAATACCCACCGCGATGAACTTCCGCGCTGGAACGGCGAGCTCTATCTGGAAATGCACCGCGGAACATTCACCACACAGGCCCGGACGAAAAAGAACAACCGCAAGATCGAACAGCTCCTTGCCGCCGTCGAATTTCTCTACTCCGCTCTGCCGCTCGCGGATTATCCGCAGAAAGAACTCGACGCGAACTGGAAGACTCTGCTCATCAACCAGTTTCATGACATCATCCCCGGTTCCTCCATCACAAAAGTGTATGAAAACACCGAAAAGGAACATGCGGCGGTCCTCAAAAACTGCATGGAACTGATCGCACGCGCCGGCAGAAAATCCGCCGGTTCCCGCACGTTCCTCAACACGCTCTCCTGCGCCTGCACGCATCCGGTCGAGCTCCCAGCCGACTGGGCCGCGCACACAGTCTCCGCAAACGGGGAAGAGCTCCCCGTTCAGAACATCCACGGAACGCCTTGCGCTCTCTGCACAATCCCCGCGGGAGAGGCACTCGTCCTCAAGCGCGGCGCAAAGAGCAAGTCCGCCGCGACGAAACGCAAAACGCCTGTCCTGGAAAACGAATTCATCCGCTATCGTTTCAACGCAAGCGGCGAACTGACGGAAATCTTCGACAAGCAACGGAGCCGCTCCCTCCTCGTCCCGGAAAAGACCGGAAACGCGCTCCGTCTCTACACCGACCGCCCGACCTGCTACGAAGCATGGGACATCGAGCCCTACTACCGCGACCAGGAACCGCAGGCTCCCCGCGATGTGAAGCTCTCCGCCGTTGAAACCGGCGCGCTCGGCTCCACAATTGAAATCAGCGGAAAGATCGGGGAAAAATCTTCCTTCACTCAGAAAGTTTTTCTTGCATCGAACAGCCGCAGACTGGAATTCCGCACAACCGTCGACTGGCAGGAGGCGCGCAAAATGCTCCGCGTTTCCTTCCCCGTCGACGTCTTTGCGGCGGAAGCCGGGTTTGACATCCAGAACGGTTTTGTGAAGCGCCCCGTCTACCTCAACACCAGCTGGGACGTCGCCCGCTTTGAGGTGATCGGTCACCGCTACATGGATCTTTCCGAGCGCGACTACGGCGTGGCGCTTCTGAACGACTGCAAGTACGGCTACGCCTGTGCGGAACGCACCCTTGATCTCTGTCTGCTCCGCTCGCCCAAATATCCGGACTGGAACGCGGATCTCGGAGAGCAGTCGTTCACCTACGCGCTTCTCCCGCATGAGGGCGATCTGACGCACTCCGATGTGATGCAGGAAGCGGCGAATCTGAACCGCGCCCCGCTCGCCCTCTCCGGCAAGCTGAATCTGGCAGCTCCCGTTACAATCGAAAGCGACGGCGTCAGCCTTGAGGTCGTCAAGAAGGCGGAAAAAGAGAACTGCGTGGTCATCCGTCTCCTCGAAACGCACGGAACCGACTCCACGGCGCGGCTGAACTTCCGCGATTCCGGCGTAAGGCTCATCGAAACGAATCTGATGGAATGGACCGACGACGGCGAAGTGCCGGTTTCCGAGAAAACTGCGGAACTGCGCTTCAAGCCGTTTGAAATCCGCACGTTCAAACTGAAATAAGAAAACTCAAAAAACAGCAGCCGCGGATTCTCAATGCGGAATGAGAATCCGCGGCTTGTTCTTTTGCGTTCCGTCCGGTCAGAACGCTTCCGTTTCCTTGTAGTCCGCACTGAACCGGAGCGTTTCCTTCCGCGAAACGAGCCCGTTCATGCTGAGCAATTCCAGCGCCTTGCGGAGTGTTATCATGCCGTCTTTCGACGCCGTCTCAATGGCCGACTGAAGCATATGCGTCTTCCCTTCGCGGATCAGGCTCTGGATCGGCGGGGTGCCGATCATCACCTCAAACGCCGCAACGCGCCCGCATCCGTCGAGACGCGGAAGCAGACGCTGGGAAATCACGCCGAGAAGGGCTCCGGAAAGCTGCTGCCGGATCTGATTCTGCTGGCTCGGCGGGAAGGAATCGATAATCCGGTCGACGGTCTGCGGTGCGCTGTTCGTATGAATCGTCGCAAGCACCAGATGCCCCGTCTCCGCGGCGGTGAGCGCGGAAGACATGGTTGCAATGTCGCGCATCTCGCCGACCATGATAATATCGGGCGATTCGCGCATCGCCGCCTTCAGCGCAGCTGCGAATTCCAGCGTATCCGAATGCAGTTCCCGCTGTTCCACAACCGAACAGGCATTGTCGTAAACATATTCAATCGGGTCTTCAATGGTGATGATATGACTCGGACGGCTCCGGTTGACCATGTTCAGCAGACTCGCCAGCGTCGTCGATTTCCCGCTTCCGGTCGGTCCGGTCACAAGAATAAGCCCCTGCTTCTTGTCCATCAGACGGACCAGGACGGGAGGCAGAAGCAGATCCGTCGGCGACGGAATTTTACTCGGAACGACGCGGGCGACCACGCCGAGGCTGCCGCGCTGATAGAACGCATTCACACGGAACCGTGAAACCGGCGGGGGCCCTCCCGCGTCAAGCTGAAGTGTGGCGGAAAGTGCAAAATCCAGTTCGCGCTTCTCCTCCAGAGCGATCCGCTGCTGGCGCGAAATCACACTGAAGAGCAGACGCTCGATATCTTCCGCACTCAGCGGCGGAAGAGCCATCGCGCGCAGCTCGCCGTTCAGACGCAGCATGGGGGAGGTTCCCGAAGAGAGCAGCATGTCACTTGCACGATTCTTGACCGCGGCACGGAAGAGCGTGCGCATATCCACAAGCCCCTCCTCGTCGTCCTCGCCGCCGCTGCCGTACCGCTGAACAAAAACGTCGTTCCCGTTTTCCATGCCCTTCATGAACAGATCGAGTTCATTTGCATTTCCGGATGCCGCAAGCGCGGTTGTCCTGGTAATGATCCCCATATCGTAAAGCTGAAAAAGCGAACGGTTGAATGTGGTCATTCCCTGCCGGACACCCGCCTTCAGAGTAAGTTCAAGCGCATTGTAATCGCGTTCGGCAATCTGCTTCCGGACCGTCGCCGTACCGAGCAGGATTTCCACAGCCGGAATCATCCCCGTCTCATCCGCGCGCGGCACAAGCCGCTGCGAGACAACCGCCTGCAGCGCAAGTCCGAGGTCGGAGGCCATCTGTTCGCGCACTGTCTCGGGGAAAAGCATCAGCAGACGCTCCACGGTCTGAACCGTATCGGTTGTGTGAACGGTCGCAATCACGAGATGTCCCGTCATGGCGGCGGCGAACGCCACCTGCACGGTTGCCGCATCGCGCAGTTCTCCGATGACGATGACGTCCGGATTCTCGCGCAAGGCGAACTTCAGAGCCTGCGGATAGCCGCCGGTTGCACTGGAAACTTCCCGCTGGGTCACGATTGATTCCCGGTCGGTATGCACAAATTCAATCGGGTCTTCAATGGTGAGGACATGACGTGCGGAATGTGTGTTGATATGGTTGATCATCGCCGCAAGCGTGGTCGATTTTCCGCATCCGGTCGAACCTGTAATGAGAATCAGTCCGCGCGGAACGGAACAGATATTCTCCAGCGAGGCGGGAAGGTTCAGTTTATCGAAAAAGAGATCATCGCCGGAAAGAATCGGACGGACGGCGAGTCCGGAACCGTTCAGGCTGGTGAAGAAATTCAGACGGAACCGGATCGGACTTCCGAGTGTGAAGGAGGCGTCGAATCCCCCTTGTGCGTGGTATTCCCGTTCGCCGTCCTCCCCGATGACGCTGAGACGGAACGCATCTATTTCCTCTGAAGAAAACGCGGGGTGCCGGCTGTCGACAACCAGATTGCCCTGAATACGGAACGATGGATGTTTTCCTGCTGAAATGAATATATCGGATGCTTTCCGTTTCACAGCATCCAGAAGAAGTTCAGAAATGCCCGCCATAATCAAACTCCATTTGTTATTCTGCAAAATTGCCTTGCAAACGTAAAATATAGGCGTTTCCGCGTTTTTCAAATGCTCCGGAAGAAAAACAGTCCGGATTTTTCCGTTCAGCTCAAACGTTTTAGCAATTTTTCAAAAAAACGCTTGAAAAGCCTGCAAAGGCGCGGTAAATTAAACGCAATGCAAAACGGAAACACATAAGGATTTCAAGCATATCATGAACCCGAACGCTTACTGGATCTGGCCTGCGAAAACACTCTATCTGCAGAACTGTTACGCGGGATTCCGCCACGATTTCAACATGGAGAAACTGCCGTCCGCCGCGCCCCTCGACATCACCGCGGACCAGAGCTACCGGCTCTATGTAAACGGACGCTATGTCTGCCGCGGTCCCGTCCGCGGATATCAGAACCACTGGCCGTTCGACCGCATCGAACTCCTCCCGTATCTGAAAACCGGACACAACTGGATCTCCGTGGAGGCATACAATCCCGGAATCAGCACTTTCGCATACAACCATGCCGACAGCGCCGGATTCCTCTGTTCCGCCGAATGGGACAACGGCACACTCATTCTCTCTCAGCTCGAAGACTGGACCATTTTCCGCAACACCGCTTATGCGCATGACACCGGACGTCTCAGTTTCCAGATGGGCTGGCAGGAAGAAGTCGATCTGACCTTTGACGACCGCTCCTGGATCACCGCCGAGACCGGATTCCGCATTCCGCCTCAGCCGAAATGGTGCGCGCCCGGACAGCATGCTCAGGGCTCCCTCCCCTGGTCCGGACTCGAAGCACGCCGCATTCCCATGCTTGATGAACACGAACAGGCGCCCGCCGGACTCGTCTCGTTTGCAGCGGGTCCCTGCTCAACTCCAGCAAAAACATTCCCCTTCCCGGAGCACAACATTGCATGGGATTTCGCCGAAAATGAACTTCCCGCACTTGAATACGGCTCGATTCCCCCCTGTCGCCGCGAAGGAAACGCGCTCTGCTTCGAAATTCCGGAAGCGGGAAAAGGCAAAGTCTCCTGCATCACCGTTGACCTCGGCGCGGATGAGTGGCTTCCCGGAACTCCCGTTTTCGATTATGAAGACGGCGAAACCGGAATGATCGTCGATTTCTTCTACTTTCACTGGCTCCCCGACGGCAAAATCCAGTTCCGTCCGGAACCCGGCGCGGGAAGCAAACTTGCAATGGCAAGCCGCGTCCATCTCGGCGCGGAGAAGGGACACTGCGAGCTCAACCAGATCATGGGCGTGCGCCATCTCACCCTTGCGGTCCGGGAAAACACGCGCCCGCTGAAACTCAAACTCTCCTGGCGCACCGCGGTGTATCCCATGCAGATCACCGGAGGTTTCCGCTGTTCCGACAAGGTTCTGAACGATATCTACCGCATCTGCCGCCACACCCAGCAGGTCTGCTCTCTGGACGCCTTCGTCGACACCCCCTGGCGCGAACAGTCCCAGTGGTGGGGCGACGCCCGCGTTCAGGCGAAAAACACACACTTCCTGACAGCCGATCCCGGCCTGCTCCGTCAGGGAATCCATTCGATCGCGGGACAGCACGCGCCCGGCAACCTCACTTTCGCCGACGCCCCGACCACGGACTGCGGATGCGTTCTGCCCGACTTCTGTCTCACATGGATCGCCACTCTGTACGACCTCTGGTTCCAGACCGGAGCCACGGAACATCTGGACAAGCAGAAATCCCGCGCGGAAGACATCTTCGCCTACTTCGAAACCACGCGCGGTTCCGACGGTCTGCTCAAAGCCGACCCGCGCTACTGGCTCTTCGAAGACTGGTGCGATCTGCCCAAGAATGCAACGCCGACCTTCCTCAATCTCTGGCATCTCTACGCAGAAACGCTCTACTGCAAGCTCCTGCATCATGCCGGCTGCGAAGCGGATGCGCAGAAACTGGAAGCAAAAATCGCCGCGGAACGCAAACTTCTCGCCGAAGCCTTCTTCGATCCGGAACAGGGACTTTTCGTTCCGGAAATCGGCAAAGACGGCAGGCAGAACGGCGTGCCGTCGGTTCACGACCAAGTGCTCGCGCTTCTGCTCGAACTGCGGCCGGAAGCCAAAGATTCAATGATTGAAAAACGCATTCTGCCGTGTCTGAAAGGAACTCTTTCCGGCTGCGCGGAACCGAGCTCGTTCTGGTCGACTTACCTGCTCGACGCCGCGCAGATGTACGGTCTCCGCGCCGAAGCGCTCGAATACATCCGTCGCGAATGGGCGAAAATGGTTCCGACAGGAACCGCATGGGAAACGTTCGGCAAAGGCGATTATTCCGGCTGGTCCTACTCGCACGCCTGGAGCGCCCATCCGCTTTCACATCTTCCCGAACTGGTGTTCGGCGTAAAGCAGACCGAAGACGCGTGGCGCAGAGTGGAATTCTCCCCGCTCTTCACCGCGCCGGACTCCGCGGAACTCGTCCTGCCGACTCCGCAGGGAACGATCCGAGCCTCCCTGAAGCGTTCCGGACAAACGGCGGAACTAGACTTCGAGATTCCCGCCGGAATGTGCGCGCAGATTCGTCTGCCCGGCGAAACAATCCGGACAAACGGCGAAGCGGCGGTCATCTCCCGCAAACTCTCCGTTTAAAATGCGCTTCAACGGAGTTTCCCGGTTGACATTGCGGGAAACTCCGTTATATTTGCGGAAAAGGAGGAATTTTTCATGGGTAAGAATATTTTAGTCCTGACCGGAAGCCCCCGTTCAAACGGAAACAGCTTCATGCTCGCCGACGCATTCATCAAAGGCGCCGAAGAGGCCGAACACCGCATCCAGCGGTTCGACGCCGCCCGCAAACAGATTGACGGCTGCCGCGCGTGCAACCAGTGCTTCAAACACGGGAAGGCGTGTCTGTTCGACGACGATTTCAATTCGCTCGCCCCGATTCTGGAAGAAGCCGACGTGCTCGTTCTCGCAACACCGCTCTATTGGTTCTCCTTCCCGACGCAGCTGAAGGCGGCGCTCGACAAGTTCTATGCGTTCATGGCCGGCGGACGCCCGCTGAAAATCAAAGAATGCGCCCTGCTCGTCTCCGCCGAAACCGATGAAATGAAGGACTTTGACGGAATTGTCCGTTCATACGAACTGATTGCGGACTATCTGAAGTGGACCGACCGCGGAAAAATCCTCGTTCCAAACGTCGGAGAACCCGGCGCGATCAAAGGATCGCCAGCCCTCGACGAAGCCCGCAATCTCGGCAAAAACATCTGATTTCACCGAAAACGCGTTTTTTCATAAAAAAAATTAAGAAAAAAAAGCGTTTCAGGGGTTGACTTTTTCGCATAACTCTTTATAATGTTCGTGTAAACTGAATTTCAGTTTCCGCTGCAAAATCTTTGCAACAACACAAGGAGGTTTTCTTATGGTGATGTTCTGCCCTTATTGCGACATCGAAATCAACGAAAAACAGATTGAAGCCGAGGATGGATGCTGTCCCGAATGCGGCGCCTTCATCTCCGCAAGCACCGTCGTCAACGAAGAGGATGACGACTACGATGAATACGGAGACGACGCCGGTCTTGACGATGAGGATGATCTTGGCCCCCTCGACGATCTGGATGATCTCGGCGATGATTTCAGCGACGATGAGGACATCTGAGTCCCTTCACCAATCCATTCCATGATTCCGGCATTCCACCGGAATGGAAAACGGGAAACCGGCTGCGAGGCGGTTTCCCGTTTTTTCCTTCCATGATAAATTCTCAATAGCCGAAAATATCTTTCAGCTTGAGATCGACAACCGTTCCGTACTCCGAAAGTTTCTTCCGGTCGATCAGCGACGCTTTCCCGACTATTACGATGTCATATTTCAGCGGTGCGAGATCACGGTTGAAAAACGCCGCCAGCGCATCCAGCTTCATGTTGCGGACCGTGTCGAATTCGGCGCGCCGCCAATCGGCGTCCGCCCCCATCCGGCGCATTTTCTGCTCGAACTCAAAAAGCTCAAGTCCGATAATCCGTTCCGTGGCAAGCCGCTTCACCAGCGAATCGCGGGCGCTGATGAACTTGCCCTCGAACAGCGGCATCTTCCGCAGAATCGCCCCCATCGTGTCAATCACATCGAACAGCTTGTCGCTCTGCGTTCCGGCGATCATGTAAATGACATTGTGGCGTCCCTTGCGCATAAGCTGCTCGTAGGAACCGCCCGCGGCATACGCCAGCGCACGTGACTCGCGGATCTCCTGAAACACGATCGAATCCAGACCGGAGCAGAAATATTCATTGAACATCTCGCCGTACGGCAGGTCCGCAAGCGAGAAGAGCGGACCGCGCGACGTAAAGCCTACACGCATCTGGACCGCCTCGAAGTCGATGATGTAGATATTCGGCTTTTCCACCGCACGCGGCGTGTATCGCACCTTGTCCGGCGGCGTAACGGTTCCGGTCGAATGAATCAGCTTCGCCGCCTCGACGACCTCCTCCAGCGGAGCGGGACCCGCATATGCGAACGTGCTCCTGTACTTCGCAAAAATGTTCCGCAGAAGCGCAAGCAGCTCTTCCGGCTTCGTTTCGCGCAATTCCGCCTCCGTCAGACTGTCCGTATAAGGAGTGTGCCTGCCGTACCAGGCATATGAAATGCCGCGCTGAAAAACCGCGGACGGGTTGAGTTTCGCGTCCGCGCGGTCCTTCAGAATGCCGTCGACGTACGCCTTGTACGCCTCCGCATCCGGTTTCGCCTCGCGGACGAGGTGTTCCATGAGCGCGACCGCTTTGTTCAGATTCGCCGCCGGTCCCGAAAGTTCCGCGGTGAGAGCGTACTTGTCGATCGAGATCGACTGTTTCACGCCGAGCTTGTAGAACTCCTGGCGCAGCGCATCGACGGAGTAGCGGCTCGTTCCGATGTACTCCAGATAATCAATGGCAAGCTCAATCTTCCGGTTTTCGTACGTGGAAATATCAATGACGCGTTCCGCATGGAAAAGATTCGAACCGGAAACCGCATTCATGCGTTTGACGGTGATTCCGTTCGGCAGTTCCACGCTCGAAATATCCTTTGCGACGTCAACGAAACGCGGCTCAATCGCGGGAGGCGGCGGAAGCCGGAGAAACGCGCGGCTGTATTCCGACTCCTTCTCCGAATTCAAGGCGACGGGCGTAATCTTCGGCTTCTCGACCTTCACCCGGTTCGTCGGCTCTCCGGTCGTCTTGTCCACTCGAATATGATGTTTGAAGTACTTTTCGATAAACTCCGTCACATCCTTTTTGGTAAATCCGGCGATGCGGTCGGGCGTGGCGAGCAGTTCCGCATAGGAATCGCCGCTGACAAAAAGATCGGCAAACTCCCAGGCGAGATTCATGTTGTCCCCCTCGCGGATTTCCTCAATGGTGACACGGCAGTTTTCCGCAACCGCGCCGATACGCCAGTCTCCGTATTCACCCTTGCGGAGCTTTTCAAGTTCAGCGAGCAGCAGCGAGGAAACCTCATCCAGCGACTGCCCCGCCCGCGGCGAACCGTCGAGCAGGAAAAGCATGTATTCGCGTCCGGTGCGCAGATGACATCCCGCACCGAGCAGCTTCTGCGTGCGGAGAAGGTTCTGTTCAAGCAGGCCGTAACCCGAATCCTTGAGCAGACGCGCGATCAGAGTCACGAGTGCGCCGTTGCGCGGCGTGCGTTCGATGCGCCAGCCGAGCCGCGTATGCGCCGCCTCCGGACCGCTGACAGTCAGCTTCCGGTTTTCGGTCAGCGGCTGTTCCACCGGCATTTTACGTTCGGGAACGGGTGCGGCTTTGAGCTTGCCGAACGTTTCCTGCGCAAGCGCATACGTCTTCTCGAAATCAAGATCGCCGATGATCGCAAGCGCCATATTGCCCGGAACGTAATAGCGGCTGAAGAAGGTCATAATATCCTTCATCGACGGATTTTTCAGGTGGTCGGGCTCGCCGATAATCGGACGCCCCGCCGGATGCGCCGGCAGCAGCGCCCGGTTGAGCTCCTGATATGAAACCATCCCGTCTTTGTCCTGACTGCGGTTGAACTCCTCGTAAACCGCCTCGAGTTCGGTGTGGAACAGACGGAGCACGGGATTCGAAAAACGTTCCGCATCCAGTTTCAGATAATTCCCGAGCTCGTTTGCGGGGAGCTCCCCCATGTAAACGGTGAAATCGACTCCGGTTGCGGCATTGAGCCCGGAAGCGCCGAAAGACGACGCGAGTTTGGAGAATTCGCCCGCCGCGGCATACTTCGCCGCCTCACCGGAAACACGGTCGATTTCCGCATAAAGCTCCTTCTTGCGGACGGGATCCGGCTCCATCTTCCGCTGTTCAAAAAGTTCGGAAATACGGTCGAGGAGCGGTTTTTCCTTCGCCCAGTCGAGCGTTCCCATCCGCGGAGTTCCCTTGAACATCATGTGCTCGAAATAGTGGGCGAGCCCCGTGGAATCGGCTGGTTCATCGGAAGAGCCTGCGCGGACAATCGTCAGCACCGAAACGCGCGGACGCATCGGATTGCGCGAAAGATAAAGGGTCAGACCGTTCGGCAATTTGTAGATGCGGGTGTCAAACGGGTCGTTTTGAATATACGAGTAAAAGTTTCCGGCTGTATCTTTTGCGGTTTGCATAACAGTTCCTCCAGCAGACGCCAGCCCGGCTAGGATGACGAGAGCGGCAATCATAAATACAGATTTCATAAGGTTCCCTTTCGCTTTTGCCGGATTAGACAGCGGATTCTGCAAAAAAGCTCACCGGCCGCCGTCCGCGGCAAAAAAAATCCGCGGATGCAAGAAGCGGGGGGACCGCCTCCAAGGGGAGAGAGAGCATCCGCGGAAAAATTTCTTATTCTACCAGCTTGTTCAGCGGGTATTCAACAATGCCGCACGCACCGAGTTCTTTGAGTTCCGGGATCAGATCACGGACAACATGTTCCGTCACAATCGTATTCAGAGCCGCCCATTCGGGATCGGCGAGTTCGGACACGGTCGGACGTTCCAGCGCGGGAAGCTTGCCGAGAATGTTCGGCAGATCTTTCTTGCGGATGTTCAGCATGATGCCGACTTTGCCTTCCGCGAGAAGAACCGCCTGAAGCAGCATGGCGATGCGCTCGATTTTTTTCTTCTTGAAGGGACACTCCATCGCCTTCCTGTTCGCGATGAAACGCGTTGTGGAAGTGCAGAGCGTATCAATGATTTTCAGTTTGTTTGCGCGGAGGGAGGAACCGGTTTCGGTGATTTCGACGATCGCATCGGCGAGACGCGGCGGTTTGACCTCGGTTGCGCCCCAGGAGAATTCAACGGTCGCGTTCACATGATTTTCCGCGAGATAGCGTTTCGTCATGCCCACCGCTTCGGTCGCGATGCGCTTGCCTTCCAGATCCTTGACAGAATGGAAATTGGAGCTTTCGGGAACCGCGAGGACCCAGCGGAGCGGGTTGCGTCCGACTTTGCCGTACACGAGTTCTGCAACTTCCAGAACATCGGAACCGTTTTCGCGGATCCAGTCGTATCCGGTAAGACCGCAATCGAGAATGCCTTCCTCCACATAGCGGGACATTTCCTGAGCACGGATCAGCATGCATTCGATTTCCGGGTCGTCAATGGAGGGGAAATAAGAGCGGGAATTGATTTCGATCTTATATCCGGCCTTGGCGAACATATCGGTCGTCGCCTGTTCCAGACTTCCTTTGGGAAGTCCGAGCATCAGTTTATCTGCCATATCATTTCTCCTGAATGGTGTTTCATCTTGAAACGTATAATATAGCACGTCATTTTAAAATTCCAAACTTATGGATAAAAAATCTTTTTCAGAAAAAACAAAACTCAAGCACTCGTTCCGTCGCCGGGGCGTGGTTCCCGGAGCCATTGCCCCGGGAACCGGAAAATTCAATGCTGCAATTCGAATCGCCGCAGAAGAACTCCAGCCTCGCGAAGGCTCGCCTGAAGTTTTCCCGAATCCAGATTCCGGAACGGAACACCCGCCTCCAACGCAAGCGCCGCAGCCATTCCGGCAGCCTGTCCGGTAAGAGCCGCGGTCGGAATGACACGCGTAATCTCCCACGCATCCCCGGACGCTCCAACAATCCGCCCGGACGCAATCAGATTTCCGGGACCGTTCAATGAATAAAGCGAGCGATACGGAATTTCCCATACCGGACCGGCCTTCCGCCAATCACCCGCCATGCCGATCGAATCCGCAAACGACGCCTCCTCATCGCTCCCCTCCAGAACGTATGCGGCATCCACCGACCATATTTTCCGGAGCTGAGGCATTGACGGAACAAACAGGGGATAGCGGTCATGACGGTTTTCCTTCTGCTCCGCATAACGTTCCCGGAGTATTTTACGGCTGGCGAGCATGTATTCTGAAACCATGCGCCCGCTGATCCCGCGGAAACCGCTTCCGGAATTTTTCGGAAAAACAAAAACCTCATCCCCCAGCTCCGCTCCGAACGTCCGGGGATCTTTCTCGCCCCGGCGGAACTCAAGCGCCCAGACGGCAAGGGAATTGTCCGCATCATGACACGGAACTCCGCATTTCCGGAACAATTCCGCATCGCCGGTCGCATCAATGAACCGTTCCGCGCAAATCTCTCCGATTCCGCTTTTGTTGCAGACGGTCACAGCTTCGAGTTTTTCCCCTTCGCAGCGGACTCCGCAAACTACGGTGTCAAACCAGACTTCCACTCCGTTTTCTTCAAGGAACTCATCAAGAGCGATGATATACGCCGCCGGCGAAAAAACATTCCGGAACCGGTTGCGCTCGCCGGCCTCTTTCCCCAGACGCCATGCGGAAGGCACATCCCCCGGTCCGTACTTCATGGAGCGGCGCAGCAGTTCTTCCGCGATCCCGAACGTCACCTGACGTCCGTTGCCGTCGCACAGCGGCAGATAAATGTAAATGAGTCCGCCGGTCGCCAGCCCGCCGCAATATACGCTTTTTTCGATCAGAACGGTTTTTTTCCCGCACCGGGCCGCCTGCACCGCCGCAGCGACTCCGGCAATTCCGCCGCCCGCCACGGCGACTTCACAACGTTTGCAGAAATCCATAAAACACCTCCTCGGATTAAGTTCATATCAGTAATATAACAGCTTCTCCTGAAATATCTTTTCATAAAACGCCTTTTTGTTATCATACCGCACTTTCCCGCCTCCGTTCCGCACGGAAAAAATATGCGATATGAGAACTTTTCCGCACAACATGAGAAGATTATCCGTAAAAACGTGATATACTATTTTCATTAGCCGGCAACCATATCCAGAAGAAAGGACTCTCTATCATGCTGATGAATCAGAACATTCCGGAAGAGGGAAGCAAGGTCTATTCCGCCACCCTTGATCCACTCGCAAAACTCTACGGCTACACCTTCTCCGAAAAGCTCCGCCCGATCAACAGTCGTGAAGTCTCGCGGACAATCGCCGGGCTCGGCATGGAAACCCTCGACCGCGAGACCTTCGATCCGGCTCAGCTCTATGATCCGATCGCAGAAACAGGATGCAGATACATCCGCCTCCAAACCGGATGGATCCGCTGCGAAAAGACTCGCGGCGAATACGACTTTGCATGGCTCGACGATATTGTGGACAATCTTCTCTCCCGCAATCTGATCCCCTGGTTCAGCGCAAGTTTCGGCAACCCGCTCTACACACCCGTCCCGGAATGGGAGGCGGAATTCGCCCGCTGCAACAGACTCGGCATCCGCGTCCCGAACGGAATGATCCGCGGATACATCGGAGAAACACCGTTCTATCACGGCAGGGACGCGATGAACGGCTGGCTCAATTATCTCAAGGCAATGGCGCAGCACTTTGCGGGACGAGTCGGCATCTTCGAAATCTGGAATGAAGCGGATATCGTTTTCGGACATTTCTGGCTTCACAACGGGAAACGCCCGTATCCGGAAAAAACGGACTCTTACGAAGTCTACCGACAGTGCGCACGCGACTACACCGAATTCGTCCGCCGGAGCGCACGCGCCCTCCATGAAGGCAATCCCGAAATCCAGGTCGCCGCAAACATCTCAAGAACAAACAACGTCTATCCAAGAACCTTTGCGGAAGAACATCTGGACGACGACATCGACATTCTGACCTACCACAACTACAGCATCACTCCGGAACACCAAAGTCTCCAGCGGACCGCTGAACTGAAAGCGCTTTTCGCAAACCGTCCCGGAGCCCGCCTCAAAGAATTCTGGCAGGGTGAAAGCGGACGCGCGACAAAGCCCCACCACAGCGATTTCTTCGCCTGCACCGAATACAATATGGCGAAATTCATCGTCCGGCGTCTCTATACCGACGCCGTCAGCGGAGTGAAAGTTTCCTCCATCTTCACCGCCAGCGAGCTGAATCAATACTATCCGGACGGCACCTCGCAGGAGTTTGGGCTTTTCAAGGCGGATCCCTGCCGTCCGAAACTTGCGGCGTTCGCATTTCAGGGGATGTGCAAAATGCTTGCCGGACTGACTTATGATCCGCAGAGCATCGTTCACGCAGGAACTCCGCACAGCGCATTCGCCGCCTCACGCCTGAATTATCAGGTCATGGCTCACGCATTCCGCAGAAACGGAATCCCCGTATTCGGCATCTATCTGCCGGAACACGTGGAAATCGGGATTGTGCCTACACCCGCGGAACTGACATTCTACACCGATCTGGATTTTGAATTCAACGATCCAGTCGTCGCCGACCCCCTCCGCCAGAACGTCTACTCCATCTCCAAAGAGCTGATCTCCCGGCCGGAGTGGGCATTCGGCGGCATTGTGCTGAACCCCTTTCATTTCACAGATTACCCGCTGTTCATCACGGATCGGAAAGCTCTGGAAGACTGAACCGGCACACAGAAGGAAAACACGGAACTCCGGAATGCGCAGAAGCGAAAACCGGAGTTTTTTCCGCTCCTTCGCAAAAAAGTGCAATATGAAAACTTCCTTGCGCAATATGAGAAGATTATTTGCAGAATTTGTGGTATAATATAAACAGAAAACGGGAAACTGCGTTCCTGTTTCCCTGCAAAAAATCTGCTAATTCAGGAGGAATTATGAATCGGAACAGCTTCAACCAACTTGAAGACGAATGCATCAACTCCGGACTGTGCGTTGAATGCGGAGCCTGTGCGGCAATCTGCCCGAAACACGCGATCGAAATGAAACGCTATTCCTGGGGCAACAACCCCGAACTCTGCGCGGAATGCGATGAAAACTGCGACCTCTGCACCCGCGTCTGCCCCGCCCGCGTCCAGCCTTTGCGAAAAGTCGAGGAAAAATTCTTCGGACGCGCCGCAAATCCGGAGGAACGCAAAGTCAACATCGGCGTCGTCCGCGACTTCTGCACCGGATATGCAACCGATACGAAAATCCTTGAAAATGCGGTCTCAGGCGGCGTCACCACGGCATTGCTCGCAAACGCCCTGAAGCAGGGAATCATCGACGGCGCAGTCGTCGCCTCATTCGAGCCGGAAAAGCCGTGGATCGGCAAAGCAAAAGTTGTTACAACCGTTCCCGAACTCATCTCCTGCGCCGGCTCCTGCTACCAGCCTCATCCGCAGTTGCTCGGTCTGCGGGAAGCGCTCGACATGGGACTCCGGAAAATCGCCCTCACCGCCACCCCCTGCGCGGCCGCCGCGCTCCGCAAACTCATGCTCGACGAAAAATTCGCCGATGTCGCCGGACGCATCAAGGTCATCCTCTCCAACTTCTGCGCCGCGCACTGGTCTCGTTTCGGAACCGAATGGCTCCTGACCGAAAAAATGAAACTCAATCTGAATGACGTCAAGAGCCTCCGCTACCGCGCCCGCCCCTTCCCCGGAATGTTCAAAGTCGAACTCAAAAACGGCGCTGTGCTGTCCGAAAAATTCGTCTACGGCTACCTCAACCACATGGGCCGCTTCACACCGGAAGAGTGCAGATACTGCCTCGACAAAATCGGCTTCAACGCGGATATCGCCGTCGGCGACACCTGGGGCTACCCGGAAAAGGCTCCGTCCAGAATCGTCGCCATTCAGAACGGAGAACACACCGACGATCCGTTCCTGGCCGGGGCGAAATACGGCATCTCCCAGTTCCTCGTCCGAAGCGAAACCGGTGAAGAACTGCTCCGTTCCGCCATCGAAAACGGAGCCCTCACCGTCTGCAAAGAAACGGAAGAAACCAAATTCAAAGTACTGGCCTCCGTTCAGCTCGACAAGAGCACGACGAACAGCCAGGTGGTCGCGGCCCGCATAGTGCGCGGTCAACCCTACCGCGTCTATGAACAGGACTGAACCTCCATTCATTAAAAATCGGGAGACGGCTCCCATATGTCCGTCTCCCCGACATCAATCAGGGAGTTTTGGCTATGAAAACAACTGCTCTCCGCTTCCGGCGGCATCTGAATTTTTCTCTTATAGAACTCTTGGTAACCATTGCGGTTATTGCGATTCTTGCCGGAATTCTGCTGCCGGCTTTGAACAAAGCGCGCAACAAAGCGCATGGAATCAACTGCGTTTCCAATATCCGCCAGCTGACAATGGCCGAATTCAACTATATGGACGATTTCGCGGATTGGCTCCCTTACAACGGAAACGGCATCCGCCTGGACAACTACAATGTTGGCGATGCGACCGTCAACGACACGATCAAGGGAGCCGCTTTTCTGCTGTATGCCGGCTACATAAAAAACGCCTATTCCGCTCTTTGTCCCTCCGCCACTGCCTGTCATCCCGATCTTGCCAAGCATATCAAAAATAAAAACTGGGGACGAATCGGCCAGATCACTTTCAGCATGGTCGTTTATCAGTATGGAAAAGATCATTCGGGAAAATGGTTTGATCAGGATCTCGGGTATATCACGAGAACAACCGCATTCGGCAGCGCCTCCGCCACTCTGCCGATGGTCCGGCGTTACAAACAGCCTTCTTCCATGCTGCTCAATATCGAAAGCTACGGTCTTTGGGGCGTCACAAACACCTGGGGTCCCGTTTCAGGAATGCTCGACAGCATCACCAACCGCGCCTGGAGCCTGTTCCCGTCTCTGACGGAAGCCCACGCACTCCCGTTCACCGCTCATTCATCCTCGCAGATCACGGCGTCGCGCGCCGACGGCTCCGCGGGAGCCATCAGCACCGCCAGTCTGTCTCAGTATCACGTGTATTTTTACCGCAACGAAGCGAAAATACCATGTAAACTCTAAAAGGAAACATTCATGAGAAAAAGATTTTTATTCGGAGCGTTTCTGCTGACGCTTGGCGCTCTCCAAAGCGCGGAGTGCGTATTCAACTCCACATTTGACCTCGGGCATGACGGTTTTTTCGCATCGCGCTTTCTGCGTCCGGACACCAATGCGCAGATGCGTTATCTTCCGCTCGAAACCGTTCGGGAAAACAGCAATTCCGTTCTGCGCGTCGACAATCCGTACAATGAACGCATTGAACTCAACGCCATTGAAATTCAACTTAAACAGAATACGGTCTACCGCTGTTCCATCCGCCTGAAAAGCTCCGTCCCTATGGAAATTCAATGCAATGTCACCGGAACGCATCCGGTTCACCGCTGGGACTCGGCGCGCAAGACGTTCAAAACGGATTCGCAGTGGCGGACATTTGCTTTTGAGTTCAAAACGAAGGATAAACCGTTTCGCTTTTATACGCCGCGCCTGAACTTCCAGGCGGAAGGCACGCTTTTCATGGACGATCTCAGCATCCGCGAAAAAGGGGATGTTTCTCCGCGCGTTCCGGAACTCTCCGCCGTTCCGGAAAAGAATTATTTCATTCAGCCGGACAACGGCAGGCGTTCGGTTCCCGTCCGTCTTTCCGCAACCAATCCGACCGCGCAGGAACTGCGCTTCCGTTTGAAGCTCAATGTGCTTGAAAACCGCGACGGCAACTGGCCCGACCCGAAACTGCGGCCGCTCCGTACGCTCGACTGTGGCCTCTGGACCGTTCCGGCAAACGGAATCCTGACCCGCACCGTCGACGTTGAAACACCGGAATTCGGCGCATTCGATCTCCACCCGGAAGCGGAAGGCGTGAAACTCCGCACTTACGGCAAACCGTTTGCCGTGCTCGGCGAATACAGGGCGCGGGATTTGAATCTTGACCGCGACTTCTGCTCCGCCGTCAACAGCGCATTCGGATTCGGCTATCCGCCTCATTACCGTTTCCGCCAGCCGGCGTTCTTCAGCCTCGGCGGTTCGCCCGACGCGCTGATGCAGTTCTACCGCGCACAGGGAATCCGGCTTCTCCGCGAATGGGGGGTGCCCGGCTGGATTTCGTGGTATATGGTCGAACCAAACCCCGGCAAATTCGACTTTTCCGCGCTTGACCGCACAGTCGATCTCGTCCGCAGAAACGGTCTTTATTTCATGCCTGTCATCGGAGGCTCAGATTTCTGGGTTCCCGGCAACATCAAACGGACCCGGCCGGAAGGACTCCCCGACTGGCTGATCGCCAAAAGCGAAAAGGAACTCGCTCGAAGTCAGAAGGATTTCTCCAGAACAGCTCTCTTCAAACCGCCGGTTGAACTCTGGAAACGCTTTGTCTCCGCCTATGCGAAGCACGCCGGAAAACGCATTACCCACTATGAAATCATGAATGAACCGCATCTCGGGTTCTGGGCGAAACCGGCCGACTACGTTCCGTATCTCAAGGGAGCATACGAAGCGCTGAAAGAGGCCGACCCGGCAAACCGTGTCGTCGGATTCTGCGCGACCAGCGATCTCGGCGCGCGCATGGCGGCTTTCTACGAACCCTGTTTCAAGGCCGGCGGACTCGAGTACTCCGATATCGTTTCCTTCCATCCATATCAGAATCCGAAGCTCGGTTCGCTTCAGCCGGCGGACAAGACGGTGCGGATCATCCGCGAACTCATCGCGCAGTATGCCAAAAAGAAATATCCCCTCTGGAACACGGAACTGTACTACCTGCGCGGAAAAGTCGGTCCCGCATGGTCTCGCGGATACAATGCGGCGCACGACCTCGCACAGAGGATGCTGACCGACCTCGGAGAAGGACTCGCGCAGTCCATCTCGCCGGAGGCCACACAGCTCCTCCGCCAGAGCAGTCCGCATTACATCTCCAGCGACGGCATCGGCGGAGATCTGACCCCGAACTCCTTCGGCGTGGTTCTGAACGCCTTCGGTCGCTATCTCGAAGGGGCTGTCCCCGTCGGAAAAATCCGCTGGGAAAACGACTCCATCTGCTACATCTACCGTCTGCGCGGCACCGGTTACTGCGCGGCCTTCTGGAACTACGGCGCCGGGAAAGGACTCTCCGTTTCCTTCAACTGCAAAGGAACTCTGCGCGACATGTTCGGCAATCCTCTGTCTCTGAAAAAGAAAATCGAACTGAATGAAGAGCCGAAGCTCTTTTTCTTCTCCGGCCAGCTTCCCGAATATGAAAAGGCGCTTTCCGATGCGAAAATCCATGCGGAACAGCCGTTGAAAGCCGCTCCCTCCGCCCGTCTGCTGCCGCACAACGGCGGATTTGCGCTCGCGGTCGGACTCAAGAACCTTTCGGCGGAAGAGGTCTCCGGCCAGATCGGAGTCGCCGCCGCGAAGCAGGCGCTTCCATTCAAACTCGCCCCGCATTCGGAACAGAGTTTTCTCATTCCGCTCCGGAAAGCGGCGGAGGGCAAACAGAAAATCAGAATTCTGAGCATGGGACGGCGCTTTGACTTCACGTGCGAACTTCTTCCACTGCCGAAACGGATCGGAACCACGGGAGAGACCTGCTCCGCAAGCGTTCCGAAAACAGCAGGCCTTCCCCCGCTGAACAACAGCTGGCGCCTGACACGACGCGGCGATTCTCTCCTGTTTGCAATTCAAGTTTCGGATTCCACGCCTTCCGGCGCTCCCGGGGCGCGCAAATACTGGGAACGCGACTGCATCGAGCTTTTTCTCGACACGATGCCGGAAGCTCTTCCGATCAAGCATACGGAGTTCTTCAACGCCAATGTGCTGCGTTTCTTCCTGCTTCCCGGAACGGAGAAATGCGAGGTCGTCACGCAGCCGCGGCATCCGGTTTCCGAACGGCTTTCCGCAAAGATGACGCGCGACGCCTCCGGTTACGGCATCACTCTTGAAATTCCGCTGAAATCCCTCTTCGGGACCATACCGCCCGCCGGGAAACTCCTGGGCTTCGAAGTCAAAATCGACGACGCCCGACCGGACGGCTCAATTCGCGAGTATCTGTGGAATGCGGCGGAAAAACCGCATCTCCTCCGCACTCATTTTGGACTTCTCACACTCAAATAACAAAAGGGTTCCGCAATGAAAAACAAAACTGCTCTCTTCGCCTCATTCTTCTGCTGTGCGGCTCTTCTCGCCGCAGAACCGCAAGTCAAAATCAACAAACCATGGAAAGCCATGGAAAACGGCTTTGAACTCATCGGCTCAATCAGGAACTCCCCCCGCATATCAACGGAATGGCCGATCGAACCCCAACGCCACTATAAACTCTCCTTCGAACTCGAATCCGCAGGAGCCGTAAAACTCGGATGCACAATGATTCTCGGTTCGCGCAAGGCGGTGCATAACCTCCGTCCGCAACAGGGAAACGCCCGCTATGAAATCCCGTTCTTCAGCAGAGACGAAACATCTATTAAAATAGATTTTTTCAATTCGCCCGAATCCGCTCCGGTCAATCTGAAACTCCGCAATCTGAAACTCGACGTGCTGACCGACGCGGATTTCCGGAAAGAACTGATTCCATCCGGTGATTTTGAGGATGAATTCTCTCCGGCGGCGTTTTTCTTCAAGGGCGATCCCCGCATCGTTCCATGCGACACATTCCTCTCCGGAGAAAAAGCCCTTGAATTCACCGGCGGCAAAGGGAAGGAACTCCGCTCCAGACCCCTCCCCGTCCGAATCGGCAAAACATACCGTCTGAAATTCAGCGCGGCGTCCGCAAAAGGAAAAGCGGGGGCTGCCGCCGGAATTCAGTTCTGGTCTCCGTTCGGACACAAAGGCAAACATTTCTACCGTCAAACCCGTCTCGCTCTTATCGAAACGCCGCAGGATTTCTCCATTGAAATCACGGTTCCTCCCGCATCGGAAGCACCCGACGCCGCGGACGGCGTCGTACTGCTGAACTTCTATTCCGGAGAAGAAAACGCCGTCATCCGGATAGATGCTCTCTCCTTCCGGGAGGTGGAAACGAAATGAGCAGGCGCGTTCGCGGGAAAAGCATCGGGTCTTTCTTCGGAAGCCTCCGCGGCAACCGTCAAAGATCCGGAAAGCTTCCCTCCGTCGCTCCAGATCGAAAATTTAATCTCTCAGCAAGGCTGCAATCATGATCAGACATCTTGTTTTCTGGCTTTGGAATGACCGCATGACTCCGGCGCGAATCCGCAGACAGCTCTCCATGATGAAGGACGCCGGAGTCGGCGGCGTCTTCTTTCATTCGATGCCCCGTGAGTTCGGTGGAGCGCAGTATCCGGAAGGAATGCCCGGATACCTTTCACCGTATTACTTCCGCATGATCCGCGAAGCCGTCTCAACCGCGGCGGAACTCGGCATGGAAAGCTGGCTCTACGATGAAGGCGGATGGCCCAGCGGAACCCTCAACGGCGAACTCGTCCGGAAACATCCTGAATGGCGTGCGCAGTTTCTCGTTCCCGGAACACCGGAAGGGAAAATTGAAAAAAAGTTCATTGACAACCGACCCGACCTGCTCCGTCCGGAAACGACCCGCTATTTCATCAAACGCGTCCATCGGCGTTATTTTGAAACGCTCGGTCCGGAACTCTGGAAACATATCAGGGGAATCTTCTCCGATGAACCATTTTTCGGATGTCTGCAGCCGTCGGAAAAGGGACTCCCCTGTTCCGACGCTCTTGCCGCCGAACTCCGGAAACGCGGTGGCTCCGTTGAAAAAACCGCTGCGGAAATCTTCTTCGGGACTACAGCTGAATCCGAGCAAGCTCTGCGGATTTGGAGAGACGCTCTCACCGCGCTCATCAACCGCAACTGGTTCGAACCTCTTCGCAGCTGGTGCGGAGAACACGGAATTCTCTTCACAGGACATCCCGGCGGCGATGACTTCCCCGCCAAAATCGGACAATATTACGGAGACGGTTTCGAAATGTACCGTCAATTCGACATCCCGGGGCTTGACGCGATCTGGCATCAGATCTCCCCGCGCGAAATGGAGGTCGACTACCCAAAATACATCACTTCTTCCGCTCGGCAGACAGGGAAACGCAGAGTTTTTTCCGAATCATTCGCCGTTTACGGCGCCGACTGCTCGCTGCGGGAAATGAGGCAGATCGCCGACGCTCAGTATGTTCTCGGCGTAACCGACGTCATACCGATGGCTCTTTACGCTTCGACTCGAGGAGCGCGTCAATTCGAGCATCAGTGCAACCTTTTCGCCCCCGATCCCCGCTGGAACTTCTACCGCGATTTCGCGGCCTACACAACCCGCCTCGGATCTCTGCTGGCCGACGGGAAACCGCATGCGGACATCGCGGTTCTCCTTCCGTACAACAGTTTGATCCGCGAACCTCTTGTCTGGGGAATCCAGTCCCGGAAACTGCCCGCGGAAACACCATTTTTCCTTCAGACACGCTGGCTTCGCGAAAACCATTTCGGTTATGACTACGCCGGCGAAAACGATCTGCTCAACGCCGTCGGAACAGAAGACGGAAAACTCCGGATCGGCAAGGCCGCTTACCGGGCGGTCATGATTCCGGATGGGATTCCGTTGTCCCCCGCCCTGGAACGGAAGATAAGCCGCCTGAAACAAGAATCATTTCCGGTGTTTTCGGGTCGCGAAGCCGCGCAAATCCGGGACATTGCCGATCCGGACTTGAATCTGACAGGAAACCACTCCTCAATACGGGTGTTGAAACTCCAAACGGATGACGCTCCCTTCTTCTTCCTTTTCAATTCCTCCGCGGATACGGCGGAATTCACATGCCGCAATTCATTCACTGAAGCGTATGAATGGTACGATCCGCTGACGGACGCCGCTCATTCCCTCCACCCGGACAAACCGGAAATTCTTTCGGGCCTGCGCAGCATCGTTCTGCGTCCCAGAACCTGCCTTTGCTCCGAGGTTCCGGAAGAAAAAGGAAAAATTCCCTTTGATGGACCATGGCGGAGGAAAAAGATCCGCAGCCATATTTTTACCGATCACGGTTTCCGGACAGTCCCGGTTCAAAAAGAGAAAACGGAAAACGGCTGCGGCGTTTTCGAATATGCCAATACGATAACGCTGAAAACTCTTCCCGAAAGTTTAACGTTCTCCCTTCCGGAAGAAATCTCCGGCATGTGGAGCATCCGCATCAATGGACGGGAAGCGGGGAAAACGGCATGGACGCCGTTTGAAATCAGCCTTTCCGAATTTCTGCGCCTCGGAAAAAACCGGATCGTCTGCCGCCTCGTCACGACTGCGGGAGGCGTGTACCATGACACCGCGCTTCTGCGGGATCTGGAATGCCGGGGCTGGATAAACCCCTATCTTTCGTCCTGCTGTCTGCCTTTTCCCGCCGATCCGCTCCCGGAAGCGGAAGCGCTGCCCCGTTTTCTGCGGATCCTTTAAGGACTCCGCAGGAAAATTTGCAAAAGCCTGAACTGCGCAATATATTATCCGGAAAAGGAGAACGGGATATGCCAAAATGTTTAAAACGCAAATTCACCATCGGCAGCGACGTCTCGCTCCATATACGCTTTTCCCATATCCGCAAAAACACTGCGAACTCGGATGCGCACCTCCATTACCATCCGACTCCGGAGTTTTATCTCGTGCTGAATGGAATCTGCCGCATTCTGCTGAACAACACGATTCACCTGATGCAGCGCGGCACCGTGATTTGGCTCGCACCGAAACAAATCCACGTCATCTGCGAACAATCCTTCGACTTCTCGTTTATTATCTGCCAGCTGAAAAACCAATTTCTCAAAAAATTTGAAAATCCGGAAACGCTTCCGCAAAAGACTGCTTTTTACAGGCTCTCTGAACAGGAACTCTCATATCTGGAACACTTTTTTTCAACTCTGCCGCCCCAGAAAGAAGCGGCCTACGACATCGCAATGCGCTATGCAGCAGATCACCTGATCCGCCTTTTCAAACAAACAACCGAACCCGATCAGCGTCTTCTGCATCCCGGAATTGAAAAAGTCGTCCGCTTTCTGATGCAGGAAAAACAAAAAGTCCCTTTGAAAGAACTTTGCCGCCTCGCGGCAATGTCTCCGACTCATCTGCAGCAGATGTTCAAAACGCAAATGGACATGACAATCACGGATTTCCGGAATCATCAGCAGGTGCGCCGTTTCCTGACCGTTTACAATACAGGAAAACGCTTCAATCTTTCCGAAGCCGTCTACCAGTCAGGATTCGGAAGCTACGCCCAATTTTACCGGATTTTCTCCAAAATCACCGGTTATACCCCAAGAGAATACCAGCGGATTTGTCTTCAGGAACGGCAAAAAAACCATAAGGAAGAAAAAACGATCCACCTCCGTCCCCTGGTCGAAGATTAACGGAGGAACAATAATCCGTCAGAAACAAATGTGCGCAATAATTCGGATACTACCCTTTTATGCGGTCTGTCGCATCAAAAAGCAGAATCTCTCCATGTTGTATGCATTATTGCCTAATCCCGGTTTCACTTCCGCTCTGCTTATCCCGATGGACCTCTGAATGAGATTTCCGGCTCGCTGTATCATAGCCCCGAACATATGTTTTATATAAACATCCCGGCTGGTGCTGCTCTTATCGAGGAGCTCTTCAAACACATTGCTGTCGTGAACGGAGGCATCCGTGTTCTTCTGCCGCTTCTTCGCCCCGCTCCAATTTTCAACAGGCGGATTGCCTTCCCTGATAGACTTGTTTTCATCGCGGGTATTGCGTTGTGTGGGAACTCGAACAATGGTCGCATCGACAATTTGGCCCTTCTTCGCGACAAATCCGGACTCGGCAAGAAACGCATTGAACTTATCAAACAGCTTTCGAGTGAGCTTATGCTCCTCCAGTTTCGAACGGAAGAGCCAGATCGTCTTTGCATCGGGAACACGGCAGTCCAGCGCCATATCAAGAAAACGCATGAAACTCAGACGATCCATGATTTGATATTCCATCTCGTCATCGCTCAAATTATACAAGCGACTGCAGAATCAGTATCTTGAACATCATCACCACATCAAATGGTCTGCGATCGGCATGGCTTTTGCGCTCATGGCCATAAATGACCTCCAATTCTCCGCGAAAATCCTCCCAAGGCACAAGTTCTTTCAGCCGCGGCAGCATATCGCCGCTCTCCGTCAGATATTCCAGTCGATTGACTAGGTCAAATAATCCGTTCAGCATCCTGTCCTCCTGGCATTGATGCTGTAATATACCATCTCTTGCATTCTTTTGCCAGTTTATTTCAATTTTGTTCTCGAATAAATAGAGATGCCCTTAAAACAAATGCCGCAGAATTGCGGAATTCATTCTGAACTGGTGTTGAATCTGCTTGATGAGCTTCTTGCAAAACTCCCCCGCATATCCCGCTCACTGGCTGATGAACTGAATCTGCAATATTCATCGCAAATCTATGAAAAAATCTGTAGAATCATTGAACGCCAAGCAGAAAAACTGTCAAAAGCATAACCTTTCTAAAACGAAAACACCGCATCTTCCTGATTGAAAGAAGATGCGGAGTTTTTTATTCTCCCTGAGAAGAATCAGAGCCAGGCGCCGTGCTCAACAAGAAGAGAACGAACGTCTCGCCCGTCGAGCGCGGAGGGATCGCAGCCGCGTTTCACCGCAAGCGCACAACCGGCGCCGGCGGCCTGACCGACACTGCACGCGGGAGGCATCACGCGGGAACTCGAATGAAGCTCGTGCGAAACGGAAATCGGACGCCCCGCAATCAGAAGATTGTCGCAATCCTCCGGAACGATACAGCCGTACGGAATTTCGTAATACTCGTTGCACCCCATCCAGACCATGCGCGTGCTCCCGCCGTTGACACTGTGAATGTCGATCGGGTAGTTGCAGCGCGCAATCGCATCCGGAAACTTGCTGCGGTTGTTGAAATCCTCCTCCGTCAGATACGCGCGGCCTTTCACGCGGCGGCTTTCGCGGACTCCGATCTCCGCGCCCATCGACATCAGATGCGAATGCTTGAATGCCGGAACCTCCCTGCGGATCCATTTGATGAACTGGCGAAGCTGACGGCGTCCTTCGATTTCCGCTTCCGAAAATTCAAGTCCGTCGACTGCGGATCTGCCGAGGACGCGGGTTGTGTTGAAGTGCACCACGCCCGGCTCGAAATCGTATCTCATATGCAGAACGTCGTTGCGCTTGCACTCGATTTCGCCGCGCTCGCGCGCCTGTCGGTAAAGCTTCTGCACCTCTTCCCAGTTGATGCTCCCGACGTCAACGCCGGAAAGTTTGAAACAGAGCGTCATGGGCTGGCAGAGTCCGTGGTCACGGTCGCCGTATTCGAATCCGCAGCCGGCAAAAGCGGCAAGATCGGCATTGCCGCTCGCATCGACGAATGTTTTCGCCTGAATCGCGGCATAGCCCGAACGCGTGCGGAAAACGGCGTACTCAATGCGACGCCCCTTGCGGACCACATCAACGAGTGTGAAATGATAGAAGAGTTGCACGCCCGCTTCCAGACAGAGGTCTTCCATCGCGAGAGAGATCAGAGACTTGGATACAACCAGCTTCCGGTTGCTCCAGTTCGCCCCGGGTTCCGAAAAATCAAAATCAGACAGATAACTCTGCATCTGCTTCATCATGCGCGGATAAACCGGACGGTCCATCGTCTCCGCATGGGTGATATCGCCGTCTTCCGCGAAGTGATTGCGCATCATCGGAGTGATTTCCGCAAAGGCTGCGGTTCCGCCCATGCAGCCGTGCTGTTCCGCGAGAACGACTTTCGCGCCGCATTCCGCCGCCATTACCGCCGCACCCGTTCCGCCGGGACCGCCGCCGACGACCAGAACGTCGCATTCCGCGACGACCGGGATTCCTTCATGAATCTGATAATCAATTGTCTTCATCGCAAAGCCTCCTTTTTGAGCTTTTTAAACATTATACTGCGTTTTTCCGGGAAAATCCATATTTTCTCCGGCTGAAAAAGTTGCTTTTTCCGCTGTTTCATGTATTTTACCGTAAAACAGGAGTTGCGAAGCATGTTGAAAATACCGGACCGCGCGATCGCCGCATTTGAACATTTCACGAAAACCGACGTCGTCGCGTACATTCAGGATCCGCTGCTGAACCTCGCGGTCCGACGCAAGGTGCACACAAAACCGAACTGCTGTCTCGCCAAACGGGACACGGTCGAAAAATGCTACAATTTCGATTGTCTCGATTTCATTCCGGAACGCTGGAAGTACCGCTCAGGCGCTCTCAAAATCTGCCGTGCGGGAATTCTCGAATGGATTCAGCCGGTCATGAACGGAAACCGTCTGCTCTGCATTCTCAACGCGGGGCTCCGCCGCGCGCCCGCCGCGCTGCCCGCCGACCTTCCGGTCTACCGCGCTCCCCAGCTCAACAATCCCGAACTCGTGCGCGGGCTCGCTCCGACCGATGAAGCGGAAATCCGTCTGGTCATGGAAGCTCTCGCCCAGCTCGCCGCGCGGCTGCGCGAATGGCATGCGGAAATGCGCGACTCCGCATACACGGAAAGCGACCTTTCCCGCGCCGATCTCATCCGCCGCCTCATTCATCAGAATATCGGAACGCGCGGAGGCGGACTCGCCGCCCTCGCCCGGCGTCTGAATCTGAGTCCGGACCGCACCGCGCATGTGGTCCGCGAAGAAACGGGATGTTCGTTCAAGGAACTTCAGATCGAAGCGCGCCTGAACTACGCCTCCGCGCTGTTGCGCACGACCGGCCTTCCTGTCGCCCAGCTCGCCCGGGAATGCGGATTCGCCACGCTCCCGAACTTTCACCGCCAGTTCAAGGAAAAGTTTGAAAAAACGCCCCTTGAGTACCGGAAAACGTTCAGCAAAGAATAATGCAACTCACTGAACGCGGAGAAAAAGCGAAAAATTTTCCATTTCATCAAAAATGCCATTCTTCAATCAATATCGTCGTTGCTTTTGCAAAATTCACGCCTATATTATCATTGAACAATTCAAGGAAAGGAGAATCCCGTGAATCTTGATTTTCATGCCCATTTCAATTCGGAAGATCCCGCGCTTGTCCGGGAGTTTGTAAAAAACTGCGAAAGAAACGAATGCATCACCGCTCTCTGCCACTGTCCGCACATCGAGGGCCCATGGCCCGGCAACGACGCAGTGCTCCGTGCATGCCGCGAATATCCGGAGTGGCTCATTCCCCTTGCCAACATCGAGCTCACCGACAAGGAACCCGATCTCGGGGAACTGCACAGGCTTGTCGATCTCGGCGCGAAAGGCGTAAAGTGCATAGACCCCTGGCATCCTTACGACCATGACCTCTACATGCCGCTTTACGAAGAATGTGAAAAGCTCGGCATTCCCATGCTCTTCCACACCGGCAACTACCGCCCGGCGCCACACCACATGATCCAGCGCCGCCCTACACTCAAGAACATGGATCCCGTCAATCTCGACCGCCCGGCTCGCTCATTCCAGAAACTTAAAATCGTCATTGCACACCTCGGCACGGGATTCTGGCGTCTTCAGGCTGCGGAAATGATCAAACTGCACCCCAACGTCTACGCAGACCTTGCCGGCTGCGGCTCCTGGCAGGCCCTCTCCGCCGAAGAGCTCACTCAACTGCTAAAACCCGCGATTTTCCTCTGCAAGGACAATGCGCAGTACTTCCGCAAGCTCGTTTTAGGGACCGACTGCTACATCAATGCACCCAACACTCAAACGCAGGGAAAACTTCATTATGAACAGATTCTCAGCAAAATCGGTGCAGACCGCGAACTCCACGATGCCGTCATGGGAAAAACCGTCGCCGAATGGCTCGGTCTCAAAGGGTTATGATTATGGAACTCGCCCGCATCTGCAGATTCTTCGGCTATTCCGCCGAAACCGAAACCATGCTCCGCAACTGCGGCTGGAGCGAAGCGGATGAACGTTCTTCCGAAACGCCCGAATTCCTCACAATCGCATTTCAGGAAAAATACTATCCTCAGACCCGCTGCAGGATCGACGCCATGCCTGCCATCCGGCGAATTTCCGCCATTGCGGAACAGAACCCGGAGGTGCGGACGCTTGCGCGCTATCTCTGCCGGATCTATCTCCATACACGCGACAACAACACCCCGGACGCACTCCCCCTCCCCGAAAAGGTTTTCGGCGACGATGCCGGCGTCTTATTTCTTATGGTGGCGACCGCGGCGATACCGATGATCGAAGCGACTCATCGCAGATACGGCATTCCGGAGCATTACGCGGCGGATTCCGCAAGCTGGATCGGCGGCAGCTCCCTGCTTTTCAATCAAAGCCATGGAAATCTGCCCGGATTCCTCCTGAACCAGATCCGCTGGCTCCGCTGCTCCATCGACGGAACGCTCTTCCGCATCGGACGCCTCGAATTCAAAATGACGACAGTCCCCAGTCATGTTCCGGCGATCTACCGCAATGCGGAGGGACGCACTCTGCTCCTCTGCGGCGACGGCTGGTTCCTCAACAAAGACGGTCTGCGCGTCCGCATGGATTCCCCCGATGCGGCATTCAAAACGACCCTCGATCATATCGACGGTTCTGTCACGGGCACTCCGATATCCCCGCTCGGAGTCGCCCTCCCCGGAAAAACCGTGACTCTCAGCGATTCGGAATGGAAACCGCTCATCTCCCCGTGGGAGACGATTCTCGAAATCCACATCCCCGGCGGTGGCGGCATGACTCCCGAACGCCTGCGCGACTCTCTCAACCAGGCCCTCGCCTTTTTCCGGTCCTTTTTCCATAAGGAAATCCGGCTGTTTACCTGCAACTCCTGGATTCTCAACCCGGAGTGGGAAAAACGCCTTCCCGAATCCAACATTGCGGCATTCCTCCGCGAAGGATACCTCTATCCGCATGAAATCGGAGACGGCAGAGACGGACTCTTCTTCCTTTTCGGCCGCATGGATGGAGATCCGCTCTCCTATCCGGCCGACAACTCCATGCGCCGCGCCATGCTGGATGTCCTCCGCGAAGGCGGAATCCTCAAACGCGGAGGCATGGTGCTCCCCGCAGCCGATCTCAAGTTTTTCGGCACACAGCATTACCGCAAACAACAGGGAAAACCCTGAAAAAAATCCGTCTGCTTTTCTCCGTTCAAACAGTCGGACAAAAAGCAGACGGGCGTATTTTCCTCGCTTGAATTTCCCGTTTTCCGGTGTTATGCTTGAATAAGGAAACATGCCGTTTCCGAATCAAACAAGGGGGATTTCATCATGTCCGCACTCGTCACAGAAAATGCGCCGGATTTCACCGCAAACGCCGTCATGGGAGACAACTCGTTCCGCAAATTCAAACTTTCCAGTCTGAAAGGCAGATACGTCGTTCTCTTCTTCTACCCGATGGACTTCTCGTTCGTCTGTCCGTCGGAAATTCTCGCATTCAATGAAAAATATGAGGAATTCAAGCGGCGCGGATGCGAACTCGTCAGCGTCTCAACCGACACGGAGTACACGCATTTCGCCTGGAAATCCGTTCCGCCGAACAAGGGCGGCATCGGATGCGTCCGCTTCCCGATGGTCGCGGACACCACAAAAAGCATCTCGCGCGACTACGGTGTTCTCCTCAATGACGCCGTCGCCCTGCGCGGACTCTTCCTCATCGACCGGCAGGGCGTCGTGCGTCACGAACTCGTCAACGATCTTCCGCTCGGACGCAGCGTCGATGAGGCGTTGCGGATTCTGGACGCGCTCCAGTTCTTCGAGGAACACGGCGAAGTCTGCCCCGCGAACTGGCACAAGGGCGAAAAGGGAATGAAACCCTCCGCGGAGGGCGTCGCCGAATATCTCGGCGAAACGTTCAGCGCGCATCCGTAAGCATCTGCCGGATCCGGTGCCACGCGAGCTTCGGACGGCGGTATTCATCCACCGCGCCTTTGTTGTTGAAGCCGCGCGGACGCGTCAGCACGCACGAATTCGCGGTGTACGTGCGGGCATTGCAGAACTGCCACATCGCAATGCCGCCGCACCGCGGATTCGTCAGAGCGAAACTGAGCGCCGCGCCGAGAAGCTCCGCCTGATATTCTTCCGACCACGGAAGCCCCGAATGGTCTCCGATGATTGCGGCCGCGCCGATCTCGCTGACAATCAAAGGTTTATCGCGATACTCCGGACGGCTTGCGAACTCCGCGAGCTCTTCCAGGGCAGGAATCACGCGGTCAATTCCGTAACTTTCAATCTCGGTGTGATCGTACCAGCCGGGATAGGTGTTGAACGCGATGACGTCGACCAAATCCAGGCAGACATCCTTGACTCCGCGGTTCGAAGCAAACGTCACCGGACGCGAAGAATCTTCCGCGCGAATTGCCGACGCCAGTTCCGCAATGCAACCACGCGCCTCCGGCGTTTCGCTCGCGCACTCGTTCAGGAAGCCCCACAGAATCACGCTCGGATGATTGATGCTGCTCCGCACCATCGCAACCGTCTGCTCCCGCTGGAGTCGGCGGAATTCGGGGTCGGCAAGCTGTTCCCGGCGGTTGCCCCAGCCCAGAGACTCCTCCCAGACGAGCAGACCCATGCGGTCGCACAGACGCAGCATCGCTTCGCTCTGTTTGTAGTGACAGCCGCGAATGAAGTTGCAGCCCTGCTCTTTTATCATGCGCAGATCGGAACAAGTCAGGAACTCCGGAACCGCCGCGCCGAATTCCGGATGACTTTCATGACGGTTCCAGCCGATCAGCTTCAGCGGCTTTCCATTCAGCAGAAATGTTCCGTTTTTACATTCGATTTTGCGCATTCCGAACTCAACAGAAACGGTATCTCCGGGAATGACGACACGTGCGGTGTGCAGTTCCGGCGACTCAGGCGACCAGAGTTTGAAACAGGGGACGCGGCAGACCGCTTCCGCCACACCCGAATGAAGCGTAATCTTTTCCGGCTCCGCAGAAGTATCGAACCGGACTTCCGCAGTCACCTGCTCCGGAATCTCTCCGCCGAGCGCAAGACGAATCCGAACCGTTCCCTCTTCCAGATCCTCCGGGATAAACTCCGCACGGTCAATCCGGTATGCGGGAAGTTCGGTCAGCGAAACATTGCGGTAAATTCCACCGTACGCGTAAAAATCATAATATGCATGGAAAAGCGAAGCCGTTCCCGAGTCCTGACGGTTGTCCGTCACAATCACCAGCTCGTGCCGCCCCCGCGCTCCCGCATCAAAAACGGGAGTGTACGGCGAATACGGCAGTTCCGTACGCCCGATTCTCTTCCGGTCCCAGTAAACATCCGCACGCAGACCAACCGCTTCCAGATTCAGGCGGACCGTTCCTCCGCATTCGACGAAACGGCGGTAGACGCCCGTCCCGCGCTTCCCGGCATATTTTGCCAATGCATCGAAACACCCGGGAACCGAGATGCGTTCCGGAAACGCAAGCTCCGCAAGATTGATTTGTTCCGGAGCCTTCACTGAAAATTCAAAGTCCCAGATTCCGTTCAAAGATTGCTCTGTTCTCATAAAAAAATCCTCCATATTTGCTTTTTGTAAGACTATAACGTATATTTAATGAATATTCAACAGAAAGAATCTGCACTTTTGCAACATCGGAAAGGCGTTTTTGAAACTATGCGGGAATTCAAGGATTACAAATTCGCGGTCATTCGCGGAAAGACCGCGTTTTTCGTCCGCTCTGTTGGACACTTCCGCGTTCTTCCGGACAACCGCGAGGGAATAAAAACTGCGGATTTCGGAGAAATCTTCTGGTGTCTGGAGGGCAAGGGACTCTTCTCGCTGAACGGCAGACACCATACGCTTCTTCCGGGGCAGGTCTGGTACTATCCGCCCGGCGCACGGCACGATTACATCCCCGGCGATCCCCTCTTCCATTACCGCTGGCTCTCGCTGGAAGGACCGGGAACAAAGACACTTTTCGACGGGCTCCACATTCTCCCCGGTCTCAATGCGGCGGGGGTGTGCCCCGAGGAGCTTTTTGCGCGAATCGAACTGGAAATTGAATCTGCCGACAACGCCGCGCGGATGCGAGTCCTTGCGGCGGCGTTTGAAATCCTGACGCGCATCGCCTCCCCCGCCCCCAAACCGGAAGGTTCGACGGCGGAGCGGGTCAAAGCGGTGATTGAGCGGAACTTCACAAATCCGGAACTCAACGTCGACCGCATCGCGGAGCTTCTCGGTCTCCACCGCGTCACCCTTTCACGCGCGTTTTCCGCGTGTTACGGGCATTCGGTCATTGAACATCTCATCGCCTGCCGGGTGAATCATGCGCTGCATCTGCTCAAAGACCCGCGCAGGAGCATCGAAGAGACCGCACGGGCGAGCGGCTTCTCCTCTCCGGAATATTTCGCCCGCACCATCCGCCGCATCACCGGCAGCTCCCCCGCAAAACTGCGGGGGAAATAAAACACGCTTTACTTTTCTGCGACGAGTTCAAAGAACGGAGTCGGACCGTGCTTCAGTTTCGCCATGTCAAACGCGAGCTTCCAGCCATCGGCGGAGCGGACGAGCGGGATTTCCTCCTTGCGCTCTCCGGTCAGGCTCAGCGCATAACAGCGCAGTTTTTCCGCGCGTCTGATTTCAATCTCATACTCGCCGCACTGATAGAGAATCGGGAGTGTGCCGATGACGCGCAGATGAACACCGCTCGGGTCGTGCTGCATATTCGTGTTCGCCACTCGCGTGGAGAGAACCAGAACCATGCGCCCCGATTCCGTCAGAGCCTTGTTGTCGACAGATGCAAGACCGATCAGCGAATTGACACTGTTCTTTTTGACGTCGATCGTATTGAGCTTCTCCGTTTTTCCGGCAGTCAGCGCGACGGCTTCGCTCTTCGGCGTGACGACTGTCATTTTCTTCTCTTTGGCGAACATGGTGATCTCGCCCGTTTCGCTCTGATAAATCTGCTTCGCAAGATCGGTGATGTTGTCTTTGGGAAGAATTCCGCGCGAACGCATGGTTTTGACCAGAGCTTCGAGCGAGGAATCGGCCGCGGCGGTCTCCTTCGCGGCGGCGTACCAGCCGTGCCAGACGATTTCTCCGCTTCCGGCAGGAGCGATCGTCATATCCGGTCCGCCCGGCTGCGGGACGCGGTCGTAACGCGGAAGATCGGTGAAGAGCGATGCGGCTTTCGTCAGAAGAGTGATACGGCTTTGCGTCGGCGCAAGCGCATTCGCGCTGTTGCCCGGACGGAACACGTAGTTTTTGCTCAGCGCGACTGCGACATTGTGTTTTGCCGGCGCGACGTCGCGGCGCAGGAAGAACAGCGAGGAGAGAAACTCTCCGGCACGCAGAACGGGGTTGTTCGCGACCGCGAACGAACTTGCGCGCTTATCGTTCGTCAACGCAACGGCGCCTGAATGAATCGCCAGAGAATCCCAGTCGTTCAGCGCGGCATAAGCGTCAAGCGCAACCGGTTTTTCATACTGGAACGGATTCCGGAAACAGTAGTTGTGCTCGTTGAAGAAGAACGGACGCCCGTAGATATGCTGTCCGAAACGACGGCGGAAGACGTTTGCCGCCTCCGCGATCGAACTCACCTGGCTCACGCTCGCGCCCGGCTGTTCCCCGCCGTCCGGATGACAGTGGTAGCCGTGACCGTCGACGATCTGCACGCTCTCCCACGACACAGCCGCACAACGGAGCGCGGGCATCGGACATTGAAGCGTCAAGCCCTTGTAACCGCAATCCCTCATGACCTGATCGCAGAAACGGTAGGCGTCCTTCATGCATTCGTACCAGAATTCATCGTAATCCACGCGCAGCTGCGAGCGGTCCCAGAAGACCGGGAGCCGCGGATTCGCCATCGTCGCGGCGGAGTGCGGATTCTTCTCTTTCGGAAGCGCGGCGTATTTTTTCCGGAGGAAGCCGCGCCATTTTTCCTTGAGGAAACGGTATTCCGCCGGATACGCGTTCTCCATTTTGCGGGTCAGCTCAACCGCAAGCCCGAGCTCGTTGTAATATTCCATTGCAATGAAGACGGGATCGTCCTTCCACGCGAGCTTGGTGTAAGGGTTCACATGATTGAGAATCTTCCGGCTGACTTCCGCGAAGCGGGCGCGGATTTCCGGTTCTCCCAGCAGGAAAAGAATCTTGTTCGCATTCCGCTTTTCCGTCGTCAGAAAACGGTTCTGCGAGGGAGCGTAAAGCGAAAAGGCGAAAATATTGAACTGAAGATAAATTCCCTGCTGCTTCATCTCATAAATCAGACGGTCCCAGCGGTCCAGATAACGCGGAAGCGGTTTCTGATCCTCGCGGGAGCCCGTCATGACCCACTCGTCGAATCCGTGCATGCGGAACAGATTGTAACCTTGCGCGCGGACGGCGCGGGCGTACTCGGCGGCGAGGAACGGGAAATCGCGGTCGCTTGAAGTCTTCCAGACTTTCTCATCCACATCGCTGGAGAATCCGAAGAAACGCTGCGGCGCAGAATTCTTCTCGAAGGCAATATGCCCCTCCGGAGTCAGAACGGCGCGTCCGTATTTGCCTGCGGGAGCATCAATGATGGAAGAAAGGTCGAGCGCGCTTCCCTTCTTCACCGCGAGCTTTGCGGTATCGATCGGATAATATCCCTCTTTTGCCGTGAAACGCTGCGGAGCCGGAGGCGGCTGGACCGGACCCCAGAAGAGTTTCCAGCCTTCGGAACCGGCAAGGACCTTGACCGCCAGCAGGTTCTTCCCCTTCTTCACCGGAAGGAAGACGAGATGATTGGATGCGGAAACAGGAGACTTCTGATTGCCTTCCGCCATCGTCGAATAAACCAGTTTGCCGTTGAGGTGGATCTCCATATACCAGTCCGCCCCGAATCCGACGGGAATCTGTGCATCGACGGGAGATTCGAACTCATTGTAGAGCATCGCGGGATCCGAGTGACGCTTGCGCGTGGCTCCGGCTTCCAGACGGAGATTGATTTTGCTCTCCTTGAGTGAGGACGGCGCATTCACCGCAACCGGCTTCACCGTCTTCTCCTTGATTCCGGGCAGTTCGGCGGGAATTGCGTCAAACGCCTTGACCGCGGGATCGACAAGCCCGAACAGCGTCCATTTCTCCGAAAACGGAGGCTGAACAGGTTTGATGTCGCTCAAATTGAACAGAACCATTTCGGAGAGCGTCACTTTGCCGTCCAGTTCGCCGATGTAGAACGAGAGCACGGGCGGATCTTCCGGATCGTCACTCTCCTGTCCGGGAATGATTTCAACGAAAAGTTTCTGTTCCCCCCGACGCAGCGGGACCCATTTGATGAACCCGAGGTTTTTCGGTTTTCTGCGCATCCGGTAGGAGATCACAACCGGACGGGTCTGCGGCTTTTCACAGTTGACCGTGAAGTAAAGACGGTACGTTTCGCCGACTTTCAGATTCCGCAGAGCCTGCTGAAGTTTCAGCAGACCGGAATTGCGGCTCTTCTGCACATTCAGCTCAACTCCTCCGTTTTTCGGAGTGACCGTTCCGATCTTCCCCTCCACTTCCCAGTGCGCCATTCCGGATGAAAAATCCGGATTCGCAAGCAGATTCCGGAGCTCCCCGGCTCCGGCGAGACACGCTGAAACAAACATCAGCGCCATTAGTGCGATTTTTTTCATGATTTTTCCTTTTTTGTTATTGTGGAACCCGGGTTTTAATATAACACTTCCGTTTTCTCCGCACAATAACAGAATAGTATGAACTATGGGAGAATAGTATTTTTCCCCTGAAAAACAAAATCGCCCTTCCTGACGGGCTCTCCGCTCCGGAACGCTTCGGGCGTGATGCCGGTCTGCTGACGGAAGACACGGCACAGATAGCTGGCGTCGTAAAATCCCGCCGCATCCGCGATCGAGCTGAGTTTCATTCCCGTGCATTCCAAAAGGCGGACCACGTAATTCATACGCAGGTCATTGAGGAATTTTCCCGGAGTGATGCCGCAGCGTTTCCGGAAGTACGCCTGAAAATATTTTGTGCTCATCCGGCAATGCTCCGCAAGTTTTTCCACGCTCATTTCCGCAATGTTTTCGCTTGCCCAGTTGGAGAGTCCGCGCAAAAACTCGTCCGAACCTGCCAACGCCTTGTCGCAAATGTCGCGTTCCAGATCCAGCAGCATCACGGTTGCGATTTTGCGGAGTTCGCAGAAGTTCAGTTCGTTGTGCAGAGCGCGGCGGAAAAGCGTATGAAATTCCTCCACAATTTCCGAATTCCGCGAAAGCTGATGCACAGGCCCGATCTCCAGAATCCGCTTGAACACATGCTCCGCAAGCGGTCCGCGGAAACCGATGTAGATGAAGCTGTAAAAGCACTGGTCCGGATTGTAGAATTCATACTTCTCATCCGGCGTAATGAAAAAACACTGTTCCGGTCCCATCTCATATTCCTGTTTTCTCCCGTCTGGCTGTTTGTTGATGAAGCGGGCCTTTCCGCGCTGGGTGTACTGGAGAATATGGAACGGCTCCCCGCCGATGATCCGCAGAAGCAGATCCGGCGTCTTGTAGTACCGCTCTCCCGCCTGAATCCGCCGGTCGCCCGCAGTCGATATCGTCGCGGGATTCACATCGCCGCATTTGTTTTCCCGCCGGAAATCAATCCAGATATTCTGTCCGTCACAGTCGTCAAAATAGATTTGCTGCATGAGACCTCCCTGTTTACCGTACTATAGCACCACGGAAAAGAAAAAAAAGTGGAGGAAATACTATTTTCCCATGTATCGTACTTTCTTATTATTGCGGTGCGGAAAACACCGGGATATATTATTCACGCAAACGGAAAATCACAAAAAAGGAGCAAAACTCATGCCTGTTCAGTTCGATCGGGAAAAGAAAATTTTCCTGTGCAGCACAGATAAAATGTCCTATGCGTTCGGCCTCACGGAAGACGGAATCCCCGTCAATCTGCACTGGGGCGGAAAGATTGACGAAATCGGCGATCTCCCCTCAACCGACACCGTCGCCTGGTTCCGCATCAAGGTCTACAACCTCCGCGCAAAACTCGGAAGATACGAGTATTCCGCAGCAAACCGTCTCTACTGCTACGAACCCCACCTCAAACTTCTCGAACCGGATCAGACGCTGAATCTGAAGTACCGCGGCCACACGCTCGAAAACGAAAATCATCTCATTGTCACTCTTTTCGACGAAGCCTCCTCGCTCGCGGTTCTCCTGCACTACGAACTGTTCCCCGAACTCGACCTCATCCAACGCCACACCGAAGTCGTCAACGAAGGCTCCGCGCCTCTCCGTTTTGAAACGCTCTTCTCCGCCGCATGGAGCCTCCCGCGCGGAAACGCGCCGCGCCTCACAACCCTTCAGGGCGAATGGGGACAGGAGTACCGCGTCCGCCGCGCCGAAGTCGCTCCAGGACAGCGCGTGCTCGAAAGCCGCATCGGAATCAGCAGTCATGCAACGGTCCCCTTCTTCGCGTTCGATCCGGGCAACGCGGATGAAAATTCCGGCGACGTCCACTTCGGCACACTCCTCTGGAGCGGCGACTGGAAGTTCATCGTCGAGCGCGACGTCTACGGTGAAACCCGCGTTTCCGGCGGGCTGAACAACTATGACTTCGAGCTCACTCTCCAACCCGGCGAACATTTCGAAACGCCCCGTTTCCTCGCCGGATTCACCCGCGGCGGATTCGGCGAGATGACCCGCACCGTTCACCGCTTCAGCGCAAAACACCTCAGCTCAAAATACTGGGCGCAGCGTCCCCGCCCCGTCGTCTTCAACACATTCTCCTGCATCCGCCGCACAGAACTCACCGAACAGGGCGTCCTCGACCTCATCCCCAAAGCCGCCGAAGTCGGATGCGAACTCTTCATCATCGACGACGGCTGGCAGACCGACGTCGGGAACTGGACGGTTCATCCGAAAAACTTCCCCAACGGACTCAAGAAGATCGCCGAAAGCGTCAAAGCCCACGGCATGAAGTTCGGTCTCTGGATGGAATTCGAAGTCGTCGTTCCGCAGAGCCGTCTCTGGACCGAACGTCCGGAATGGGTTCTCGGCGACGGCGCGGCTCAGCTCAATCTCGCCCGGGAAGACACGCTCGAATATATCTGCGACACCATCCGCACGCTCATCCGCGAAAACGACATCGCATACTTCAAAATGGATATGAACCATTACCTTTTCGTCCCCGCGTTCCATGAACACCGGCGCGAAATCAAAACGAAGTACATGCTCAACTTCTACCGCCTGATGCGCCGTCTCAACGAAGAGTTCCCGCAGGTCATTTTTGAAAACTGCGCAAGCGGAAGCGGACGCTGCGATCTCGAAATGGACCGCTATTTCTGCCGCACCAACCGCAGCGACAACCAGGACACGCTCGACGTTCTCGACATCGAGGAGGGCTATTCCTACCTTCATCATCCGCGCATGGCGGGCGGCGGCTGCCAGATCAGCAGGAACTACACCTACGTCATCAACCACCGCGTCATTCCGCTCTCCTTCATGGCACACGCCGCGCTCATGGGCTGGCCATCGCTCGGAATCGACCTCAACAAGAGCTCGCCGGAGGAGATCGAAGAGTGCAAAGCCTACCTCGCGCTGAACCGTGAAATCCGTCACATCATCGCAGGCGGCGAACTCTACCGCATCGCCTCCTGGCATCACGACCGCCATGCAGCATTCGAATTCGTTCTTCCGGATCGCTCCGAAGCTCTCCTCTTCGTCTTCTCGCACGCGCTGCAATACGGAGAACAGCTGCCGAACATCCGTCTTCAGGGACTCAATCCGCAGACCGCCTACGCGATTGAATGCCACGGCAAAAAGACCACGGGAGACTTCTATCATCAGTACACATCTCTCGAAGCCCCGGAACGCATGACCGGACGCGGACTCGCCGAGATCGGAATCCATGTCCCGCTCGAAGGCGATTTCGACAGCCGGATTTATCACCTGAAGGCAATCTCGAAAAAAGCTTGAACAAACACGGGAGGATGTTACGATTCTCCCATTAAAAAGAGAAAATTACCATTGACATTCAATGGCGTGAAGAATATATTAACCGCAAAAGGAGGTTTTACCATGAACTTCGTTTCACTGACACGCAAACTGTTAATCGGGGCCGGGCTGCTCGCCCTCTGCTCCGCCGGAGCCGCTGAACGGCAACCGCAGCTCGACTACTACAAGGACCGCGGATCCGTTGTCGTCCACAACGCATTCCCGAATCCGGCATGGGGCGCAGGTTTCAAACTCCAGCAGTACAACGGCAAATACAAGCCCATGAAGGATTTCGTCTTCGACGGAAGCGAACAGGAGGGACGCCTCACCACGGCGGACGGCGAACGCATTCCAGTGAAAATCCTGTGCACGAAAAAATCCCCGGCCGAACTTCAGGCGAAACTCTCCGTGGAATCCGCTCAGCCGTTCTCCTGCGGAAGACTGATGTACGAACAGAGCATCCGCTATGAACCCGGAGTCGGAATCAAAGTCACCGTCAACGGCGAAACGTTCGATTACAGCAAACCGTTCGATCCGAAGAAACCGTACCAGAAAGTGATTCCCGTCCCCGCCGGAGAAACTGCAACCGTCGTCGTCGACGCCCCGAACGCCTCGTGGACCATCTCCGGCAAATTCGCCGTCATCCTCCAGGATCTGCGCAAATGGAAAGCCGATGTTCTCCAGCTGCGTCTGATGTTCACCCCGTATTCCGGCATGATTACGGAATCCTCACTCGAATTCAGCCTCGTCCTGAATCCAAAACAGTGAAACAACCCGGGGGAATGCGGAAACGTTCCCCTGCTGTATTCAGACAAAAAAGGCAGACAACGCTATGAACCTTCATTCTGACAAACACCCCGTTCCACTTCCCAAAAGGAAGTCCGCGAGATTTACCCTTATAGAGCTCCTCGTGGTAATTGCCATCATCGCAATCCTCGCCGGCATGCATCTCCCCGCACTCAATTCGGCCCGTGAAAAGGGACGCGCCATCAGCTGCACAAGCAACATCAAGCAGGTTCTTCTCGACTTCCAGATGTACGCAGGCGACAATCAGGACATGTGGCCCGTCTATGGACCGACCGGCAGCATCACCTGGTCGCAAACCATTTATGGACTGGAATACATGCAGAAGAATCAATGGAAAGCCAAAACACATACCTACTGTCCATCCAATATCCGCCCCGCATTTGATGCCGCGACCGGACGCCCGAACCATTACAACACTTACGGAGTGAAACTGCCCTTCAGCACTCCCTATGAACAACAATACGCGGGAACGACAAAAGCGCCTTATCTTTATGACTCCGCATTGTGGGTATTCCAAAACAACAAGGTAAAAAAGCCGAGCGAATATTTTTACATATGCGACAGCAACAGCGCAGGAACGGCAAGCATTCCTAAAGGGCAGAACTTCTATTACGTCAACCCCAACTCCCCGGAATACGGCATGGCGCTGATGCACCAGTCACGCGCAAACCTGGGCTTCGCAGACGGTCATGTCGGCACGGAAGGGCTCTCTCAGCTGCAAATCCGCATCAACGACGGTGTCAGCAAGCCCGGCTTCCTCCACGACGCATACGGCAATCAGCTGTAATTTTCAAAAAAATTTCTTTCCTGGGGTTGACAAATTCGCAGTTGTCGTATATAATATATACGTATAAACAAAGGGATTTGCCATGACCCAGAAGGAAATAGCCAGAACACTGAACATTACGCAGGCGACCGTCTCCATGGCGCTGAAAGGCTCCGGACGGATTTCGCCCGCCGTGCGCGAAGCGGTATGCAGACTCGCGGCGGAGGTCGGGTATCAGCCGAATCTCGCGGGGCAGATGCTGCGGAGGAAACGCGCAAATGTCATCGGCGCAATATTTCCGCGTCTGACAAACCTCTTCCATGCGGAACTCTTTCAGGAAATTCAGCAGTCGCTTCTGCCGCACGGCTTCATGCTCTACCTCGCCCCGGCGGGAAACTCCGGAGAACTCCACGAGGTCATCGGCAACCTCCGCAGAATGTGCGTCTCCGGCGTCATCGCCTTTGCTCCGGAAAATCTCGAACCGCTGACGGAAGTTAAAAAATCCGGAATCGCCGTCGTTCTTTACGGAGGCGACCGCAGATTCGACGTCGGGCTCAGCCAGGTCCTCCCCGACCGCTATTCCGCTTCGCTTGAACTCATGCGCCGTCTGATCGCGTCCGGACGCCGGCACATCGTTTCCTTCGGAGCCCAGCCCTCGCCGGAATTGCGCATCCAGGCCTACGCCGACGCCATGCGGGAGGCCGGACTCACCCAGGAATATCTGCCGCTCTCTCGCACCCCGAACCGTCACCCGATGGAAGATGCATATGAAACCATGCGGCACTATCTGAGCTCCGGACGGAATACCGACGCCGTGTTCGCCTACAACGATGAGTTTGCGCTCGCCGCCAAACGCGCAATCATCGACTCCGGACGCACCATTCCGCGCGACATTGCGCTCACCGGATTCGACAACATCCAGTCCGGAGCCTATCTCTCGCCATCCCTGACCACTGTCGAACAGCCCTGCTCCCGCATCGCGCAGGCTCTGATCACCGAGCTGCTCGCCACTCTCGCCGATCCCGCGCACGAAAACTTCGTTTCCATCCCGTGCTCCGTCATCATCAGGGAATCCGCATGACTTTTTTACAACAACGCATTTATACGAATAAGCAAGGAGAAGCGCAAAATGAAACCGCAAATCAGCAGCAAGTACAACTGGAGAAAACTGACGCCCGACGACGGACACTATTTCTTCGGGTATTATGACCGGAACCCGTGGAACGGCGACCTCACAAAGCATCTGGTCATGAAGGCCCCGCAGATTCAACGGCTGCCTGCACGCGGAGAACGGGCGGAAGTCGGACTGATCGACCTGGAAGGACATTATGAACCGCTGGTCACCACCCGCGCGTGGTGTCACCAGCAGGGCTGCATGGAACTCTTCCTCAAACACCGTCCGGACTGCTTCATCTTCAACGATTACGAAGAGAGCGAAGGACGGCTCGTCGCGCGGATTTACCAGCTCGGCAAAGGAGTCGTCGGACGCTATGAACTGCCCGTTTACGCCATCTCTCCGGACGGCAAATGGGCGGTCAGCCTGAACTTTTCCCGCATTCCGCGCCGCGGCTACAGCTATGCCGACGCCGTTCTGAGCGAGGACATTCATCCCGCCGATCCGGACGCCGACGGCCTGTGGCGCATCAATCTGGAAACCGGAGAAAGCAAACTCATCGTCAGCTACCGCACCATGATGGAACGCCACCCCTACGCATACAGTCTCCCGGGACAGCACGTCTGGATGAACCACGCGATCATCAACTGCGACTCGACACGCGTCCTCTGGCTCTTCCGCCAATGCGCGGAGTCGTGCAAGCGCGAACACATCAAATGGAAAACCTTCCTTTACACAAGTTCGAAGGAAGGCGACGACGCCGAATGCGTTCTTTCCGAATGCCAGTGGCAGCAGTTCATCTCGCATCAGATCTGGGGACGCACGCCGAACGAAATTCTGGTCGACGCGGACTGGACCGGAAACGGACACAGCGCAGTCGTCTTCGATGAAAGCCGCCGTCCGTTCATTGCGCGGGAGCTCTCGAAAAGCCACGGCGGAATGGCGCACATGATCTTTTCACCCGACGGCACAAAAATTCTTGCGGACAGCTATCCGGACTCGAATCAGAACCAGATTCTCACGCTTCTCGACGTCGCGACGGGCGCATGCGAACTCCTCGGGACCTTCCACCACGAACCGGTCCCCGGCTGGGAAACCCGCTGCGACCTCCATCCGCGCTGGAGCCCCGACGGGCGTTTCGTTACCGTCGATTCCACCAACGACGGCTCCCGCGGGATCTACATTCTTAACCTGAAATAACCAAAGGAGGAACTCCCCATGATGAAAAGAAACAGTTTTTTCACCCTTATAGAGCTGCTTGTAACGATTGCGATCATCGCAATCCTGGCAGGAATCCTTCTGCCCGCCCTGAACGCGGCCCGCAGCAAGGCAAGAGCGATCAACTGTCTCGCAAATCAGAAACAAGTCGGGCTCTGCATCGGCATGTACAATTCCGACGGCGACGACTGGTTCATGATGCGCGTCGATAAAGCGGAAGGCTGGAAATTCCAGCCGACCCACTCCTCGGCCACCCCCTACTACGACTGGGCGCCCTGGGGACAGATGCTGCTCTCCGCCGGATACATCAGCAAAACGGCAAAATTCCTGCAATGCTCCGAACAGAGAATTCCGCACAACGCCAACTCCCGTCTCTTTGAATATACCTACGCCATGAACGGCGACGGCATCTGGCACAATCAGAACTACGCCAGCAAGTGGATCGCCGCCAGCAACAAACTCGGACGCTGGCACTACAAAGGCGTCGACCGGGGTTTCATGAGCAACAACACGAAAATCCTGCGCGCCTCCCGCGCGCCGTCGGATTTCGTCATGCTCGCCTGTTCGCGCGGCAATGGAAGCACTCCCTATTCAAGTGCATTAGTGAGGGGACTCGGCGGCGTCAACACTCTCTTCGGTTCAACCGGAGCCGAGCGCTACTGGGCATGTCACAATATGCGGACCAACGTTCTCTTCCCCGACCTCCACGCCGGCGCGGAAAGCAACGCCTCCATCCGCGAAAAAGTCGCACCGACCGTTGCCTTCTGGTTCGCGGAAGAAAAATAACCGGAGAATTCCATAATGAAAAAACTTTTTCTCCTTCTTTCATTCCTGACCACGGGACTTTTTGCGGCGGAATCCACTCCCGCCATGCGCAATGTCCGCGATTACGGCGCAGCCGGCGACGGCAAGACGCTTGACACCGCCGCGATCCAGCGCGCCATCGACGACGGCGGAATCGTCCACTTCCCCGCCGGAACCTATCTTTCCGGAACGCTCTACCTGAAATCCAGCGGCGGTCTCGACCTCGCGCCCGGCGCGATTCTGCTCGCAAGCCCAAACAAGGCGGACTACAATGCGAGCGATTTCTGTCCGCAAAACCGCGCCGACTCGCCCGAAAAGAACTGGAACGCATGGGAAAAGAAAATGACGCGTCCGATGGACTGGGTCTCCGGCGCACATTTCATTGTGGCGGTCGGACAGCATGACATCGTCATCCGCGGCGGCGGAACGATCTCAGGCAACCGCGACGCCTTCGGTCCGATCGCCGTCAGGGATCCCTGGAAACGCCTCACCGTCCCCATGCCGTGGCGCCCCGGCGAAATGATCTGGATCTGCGAAAGCGACCGCATCACCATCGAAAACGTCACCTTCCTCGACGCCCCGTTCTGGACCTGTCTTCTGCAGGGCTGCAATGACATCAAAGTGACGAACCTGCGCGTCGACATGGATCCGTGGACCCGCAACGGTGACGGCTTCACGCTCGACGGCTGCCGCAATGTTGTCATGAGCAACTGCATGATCCGCAGCGCGGACGACTGCATCGTCATCAAAGCCGACCACCGCCGCCTGAAACGAAAACAGCCGTGCGAAAACATTGTGATTTCCAACTGCGTTCTCGAATCCGTCTGCTACGGCGTGCGCGTCGGCGTCGGCAACGGAATCATGCGCAACGTCCAGGTCGACAACATCGTCGCACGAACCCGCGTCGCCGCCGACATCGGAGTGAACTGGGGGCTGGTCAAGGCGATTGAAAACATCACGTTTTCCAACTTCACGGTCAATTCGGAAACCGCCATCCGGATTGCGAAAAGCGACAACCGGCTGAAACGCCCGGAAACCGACGTTCTCATCCGCGACATCACCTTCCGCAATTTCAAAGGCAGCTGCGTCCAGGCGATCAACATCTTCCCGAACTATCCGACGCAGAACATCACCATCGAGAACGTGGATCTGCGTCTTCGTCAGATCGACCGCTCGCTCTGTCCCTACCGCGACTTGCCGCAACCTCCCGCTCCGGTCATCCTGCGCGATGCAAAAAATCTGCTTCTGCGCGACATACGCATCGACTGGGCCGATCCCTATCCGAGTTTCTCAACTCCGCTGACCGTGGAACGCTGTTCCGAGCTGCGGATCGAAAACTGCGATTTCGGCGGTCGTCCCGTCTGGGGCACTGCCGAAGGATTCCCGAAACCAAGCAAGGACGATATCGAATACCGTGCGAAGTGGAAACACCTCTATTGAAAAACTCAATCCGGGCTCTTCTCTTCCTCTTTTTTCCGGTAATCCCGCGGGGAAACTCCCCAGTAATGGTGAAAACGGCGCGAAAAATAAAGAGAATCCCGGAAACCCGTCTGCAGCGCAATCTCCTTGCAGGTATATGGATACAGGGAGAGAAGACGCGCGGCGCGGTTCATGCGCAGAGAATTCAGGTAGCTCATAGGGCTCTTATGATAATATTCCCGGAACAATGCGGCAAAATGCGGCGCGGAAAGGCCGAAATGGGCCGCCACCCCTTCCACGGTCAGGTTCTTCTGCAGATTTTTCTGCAGATAAAGTTCCATCTCGCGCACCCGCGCCGGAACAGGCGCAAGATTCCGCTTGCAGCAGCGGTGCAGATTGTAGATGAACAGCTGAAGCAGATTCTTCAGACAGAATTCATCGCCCTCATCCGCCAGCTCCTGCCGTAAAAGCGGAAGATAGGTCTCAAACACCGGTCCGGCGTCCACATGAACCGGAACTCCGGTCGGGATCGGCCACTTATCCAGCATCCGTTCCAGATCGGGACTGTCCGCTATCAGCCACGAATGCATCCACGCGCCATTCTCGTTCCCGTAGCAATGCGTCTTTCCGGGACGCCATACCATCAGAGAATTCTCACAGGAAACAAGCTCTCCCGACTCCTTCCGCACGGTCACCGGGGTTGCAAACCAGATGAACAGCCACGGCCACGGGTACGCGCGTTTCTCGCCGTGATGAATCATCACCGGAAGCATCGTCTCGTCCAAAGCAAAACCCCGGATCAGAAACTGATGCTCTCCACGGGTCCACGGACTGCTGTCATAATAGGACACTTTCGCCTCAATCATCGTTTTCTCCATGTTTTTCATCGAATATTACATACAGGAAGATGTTGACTTTTCCCCTGCAGGAGAATATAGTACGGAAAAACTGTTTTACAAGGAGATTTTGCCATGACAAGAAAATATTCCGTCTTTCTCGGAAACGTCGGTTCCTGCTCCGACCGCTACTGCGCCGCTTACGGAAAACCGTACACGATCCGCGAACTCTTTCAGCGCGCCGCAACCGTGCCGCACCTGACCGGAGTCGACCTCGTTCTCACACCGGACCTGATCGCGGAATTCGACACGGTTCGCGAAATGCTCAAAGAAACCGGTCTCAAGCCCGTCTCCCTCGCCGTCGACCACTTCGCCCAGGCGAAATGGAAACAGGGCTCCTTCTCCGCTCCCGACGCCGCCGTACGCCGGAGCGCCGTCGACGACACCAAACGGGCGATGGACCTTGCCGCAGGCATCGGCTGCGATCTCGTCACGATCTGGCCCGGACAGGACGGATACGACTACATCTTCCAGGCGGATTACGAACAGGAACGCACCTGGTTCGCCGACGGCATCCGCGAAGCCTGCAAACACAATCCGCAGATGCGCATCGCCCTCGAATACAAGGCGAAGGAGCCCCGCAACCGATGCTATCTCAACAACACCGCGGCGGCGGTCCTCATTCTCGACGAAATCGGCGAACCGAACTGCGGCGCGGCGCTCGACTACGGACATGTTCTCCTCGGCTACGAAAGCCCCGCCGAAGCCGTCGCCATCCTTCACAAATACGGAAACCGCCTCTTCCACGTCCACATCAACGACAACTACCGTCTGTGGGACGACGACATGATCGCCGGCTCCGTCCACACGCTCGAATATCTTGAATTCTTCTACTGGCTCCGCCGCACCGGCTACACCGGCTGGATGACAATCGACCAGTATCCCTACCGCGAAGACGGGCGCGACGCCGTTTCCGAAAGCGCCGAATGGCTTGATGCGCTCGAATCGGTGATCGACCGCGCGGACATGCCGGAAATCACCGCCATTCTCAAGCGCAAGGATGCAATCGCCGCCAGCCGCATGATGCGCAAACTTCTTTTCCCGGGGAACGCAAAATGAAATTCCAGCCGATCTCCTCTTCCGCTGTCCGCGCCGGCGGAGAAATCCGCGCCCGCATGGAGCTGACCGCCGGAAAAATTCTGCATCAAACCGATGTGGAACATCTCTTCGCCGCGCCGTTTCATCACCGCAAAACCGAACCCGATGTTCCCGGCGGATTCGCCGGATACGGAATGCTCCTCGACGCCATCGTCAAAGCCGCCGCCCACAATATCGGCGGAGAGGAACTCCGGACGTTCAAGGACGAACATATCGACGACCTGATCTCCACGCAGTCCGCGGACGGCGCAATCACGTTTTACGAAGGCAAATCGGGCTTCTGGGATCCCCATGACCAGTCATACATGATTCAGGCGCTTGTGCTTGATCACCGTTTCTTCGGCAAAATGGAATCGCTCGAAGCCGCGCTCAAACTCGGTGAATTTCTCATCCGCACCAAAGCGCCGCTCACGCTCGGAATCGAAACCGCATTCCTCATGCTCGGCAGGGAATCCGGACGGAACGAATTCATCGACTATTGCCGCGATGAATTCAAAATCACCGAATCCATCGACGCCTACGACCATATTGTCCCCGTCAACGGCGTCGCGCACGTCTACACATGGATCGCCCGCGTTCTCGCACAGCTTCAGTACGCGCAGATCACCGGCAGCAACGCGCCGGTTCTGCTGGAGGGAGCAGAGGAACTGTACCGCCGCGTCTTCAGCAATTACTCCTCCATCTCCGGCTCCTGTTCCGGCGGCTTCTTCTGGGGTGAAGTCTGGGACAACACACAGACCGGACTCGGCAGGTGGGGCGAAACCTGCGTTTCCGCCTATCTGCTCCGCTGCACCGCCAAGATGTTCGAATTTGATGCGGACCCGAAATTCGGCGATCTTTACGAACGCATTCTCTTCAACGCCTTCTTCGGCGCGCAGTCGGAAGACGGAATGCGCCAGCGTTATTTCATCCCGTTCAACGAGCCGGGCGAATGGTACGAACACGAAACCTACTGCTGTCCCAACAATCTGCGCCGCATGATGTTTGAACTTCCCGACGCCGTCTATTTCAAGACGCCGGACGGAATCGCGCTCAACCTTTATACGGAATCCGAACTCTCGCTTCCCGGGCTGAAGATTCGGCAGACAACCGCCTATCCGGAGGCGGAAACCGTTCATCTGGAAATTTCCGCAGACGAGGCGTTCTCTCTGACTCTCCGCATCCCGGGATGGTGCCGCAATGCAAAAGTCTCCGCCGGAACGGATGTGTTTTATCCCGCTTCCGGCTGGTTCACCCTTCCGGTCAATGCGGGAAAAACTGAAATCGAACTGCTCTTCCCCATGCCTGTCCGCCTGATTCGCGGAACCATGGCGCAGACCGGACGCGCCGCACTGATGCGCGGCCCCCTCGTTTACGCGTTCGAAATGAAACGCAACGGCCTCTTCTCGCATGAAACGGATCTGCTTGCAATCGACAACTCGCAGCCGCTTGACGTTCAGCCGGACGGAATCCGGGTGGCATGTGTCATTCAGAATCAGACATATCCGCGGCAGGATCTGCTGTTCACACGCTTCTCAAACGAACACCGCACGCGGACTTATTTCCCCGTCCTTTCGGAAAGCGGTCTCGAAAACGACGAACTTTACAAAAGCTGACGTTTGAAACAAGGGCGGACGAAGCGCGCTTTGCGTTCCGTCCGCCCTTGCTTAAAAGGAGATTTTCAAAATCAGATATCCATATCCGCAAACCGTTTCAGATACGGGCGCAGGGCATCCGCCCAGACTTCATAGCCCTCGTTCGTGAGGTGCGCGCCGTCGCGGAAATATGCGTTGTTGCGTGTGCCGTCCGGATTCATAAACGATGCGGTAATGTCAAGGAACGTCACGTAGTCAAACCCGGCGAGCCGCTCCTTCAGAATGCAGTTCAGCACAGGAACCTTGTCGCAGTGGCTCGGCTCGATGCGCGGGAAAACAGCCATGTCGAGAATGTGCGTGGCGGGAGAAAGCTCATGAATCTTCGCAATCACCGCGCAAATGCCGTCCGCAACGTCCTCCGGTTCATCGCCCGGATAGGCTGCCGTCTTTGCAAAATTGTTCGTGCCGATATTCAGGACCAGCAGTTTCGGGCTCTGATCGGCAAACTCACCGTGATCCAGACGCCACAGAACGTTCGGCGTGCGGTCCCAGCCGAAACCGATGTTCATTACGCTTTTGTCTTTGAAATACTTTTCCCAGACGGGCCCGCCGTGCGTCGTCTCCCAGAAATGAGTGATGGAGTCGCCGACGAAGATCACGTCGGCATGTTCGCGGAGAGCGCGTTCCTTACAAAATTGATGGCGCTCGTTCCAGTCGTAGCTGTCGACTTCAAAACGAGGAACCGGGGTGCAGGATCGTTTCATGACAATTCCCTTGTTTCAGATTGAGGAGACACGGAGCATGAACCCCGCGTCCCTTGAAATGTTCAGCCGGATCTCTTATTTGGATTCGAGAAGCTTGTTCACGCCGGCGAGCTTGACGCAGACGCAGAAAAGCTCGATCGCCTGACGCAGTTCGTCGATCGTCGGATAGGTCGGCGCAATGCGGATGTTGCGGTCGCGCGGATCCTTCTTGTACGGGAACGTGGCTCCGGCGTCGGTAAGCTTGACGCCCGCGTTCTTCGCGAGGGCGACCGTCTCTTTCGCACAGTTGTCAAGCGTATCGATGGCGACAAAGTATCCGCCTTTCGGCTCGGTCCAGGTCGCAAGCCCCGTTCCGCCGAGTTCGCGGTTCAAGGTGGTCAGAACGACGTCGAACTTCGGCTTCAGCTCTTTGGCGAGTTCGCGCATGTGCTTGCGGACCCCCTCCGCATCCTTGAGGTAGCGGACCGTACGGAGCTGGTTGAGCTTGTCGGGCCCGATCGTCTGAATGCCCATATGTTTTTTGTATTCGCGGACGTTCGCGAGGCTCGACGCCTCCAGAGCGATTCCGGCGCCGGGGAAGGTGATTTTCGAAGTGGAGAAGAAGTAGATCGGACGGTCCGGGTTGCCCGCCTTTTCGCAGAGCGTGAAAATATCCGCGAGCTTCTCTTCCGAATAGATGTGGTGAACACCGTACGCGTTATCCCAGAAAATGCGGAAGTCGGGAGCGGCGGTCTTCATGGAGGCGAGACGTTCCACGACCCGGTCGCTGTAGCAGATGCCCTGCGGGTTGGAGTAGAGCGGAACGCACCAGATGCCCTTGACCGCGTCGTCTTCCGCCGCAAGCTTCTCGATCATGTCCATGTCCGGTCCGTCCGAAAGCATGGGGACCGTAATCATTTCGAAGCCGAGGTCTTCGCAGATGGCGAAATGGCGGTCGTATCCCGGAGCGGGACATAGGAACTTGACCTTCGGGAGGTCTTTCCACGGAGTGTGACCCTGCGTTCCGAAAATGTAGTGACGGACGATTGTATCATACATCATATTGAGGCTGGAGTTGCCGCCGATGATGATTTTTTCCACAGGGATTCCGAGGAGATCGGAGAAGAGCTTCCTGGCTTCCGGAATGCCGTCGAGCAGACCGTAGTTGCGGGCGTCGGTTCCGTCGGCGGTGATGTAGCTGTCGAGGGTGTCGAGAATGCCGTTCACAAGATCAAGCTGGGTTCCGGCGGGTTTTCCGCGGGACATATCCAGTTTCAGGTTCTGGTTGACGTAGTTCTCGTACTTCTTTTGCAGTTCTTCGCGACAGGACAGCAGCTGTTCCTTTGTAAGTGCCAGGTAATTCACCGCATTCATCTGTTTGTATTCCCGGTTAATGTTTCAGCGGAGATTTCATCCGCCCTTTTTACAACAATCTGTAATATATCATTTTTTTTTGAATGATTCAAGTTTTCCGCTTGATTTTTTTCAAAAAGAGTGGAATATTAAAAGAGAATCACATCGGAAAGGAATGCGTCCATGCCTAAATCAATGTTTGTCTCCGGCTCGCTCCACCGCATCAGCGGACAGATCTCAGAGGCTTCAGCCCGGATGCATCAGCACAGTCAGGAGCAGAACTCCTCCGAATCCGGGAACGCCCCTGAAGAAGAGCAGGCTCAGCCGAAGCCCCGGACTCCGGACGTCGACGACGCCGCGCGCAACGCTCTGCTCAAACCGCGCTATGAAGAACTGCTCCGCACAAAACGCGATCTGATCGGACAGCTCAACGAAGCCGAAGCGAAAAGCTCCGCGGAACAGGCGCGTCTGGAACGCTCCGCCGCCGATTGCGCTCAGACCCTCGCCGAGCTCCGCGCTATCCTCGACCGGCTCGAATCCTGCCGCATTCCCGAACTTTCGGATTCCGATTTCCATCCCGCGCTCAACGAAGCGCTCCGCACATTTGAAAACGGACGCATCGAGCTCATCCGCGCAACCGCCCTTCCTCCGGAGCATGCGGCGGGAACCGCCGTTCAGACGGCGGCGAAAACGGACCTCGCGGACATTCCGGCCGGAACGCTCTTCAGAAAGGGAGCCGCATTTTTCCTGCCGCTGATCCTGACCATTCTCTTCTCGGCGTTCTTCCTTGCTCTCTCGTTCATCATCGCGTGGAAAGTCGCTCTGTAAATGACTCCCGACGATCCGAACATTGCACGCATCGATTACTGGAGAAAATCCGGAAACCGGGCTCAGCTTACTCAGCTCCTGCGCGTCGGTTCTCTCCACGGCCTCGCGGCGGAAGACAGCGTCAACCGCACAGTCAGACGCCGCCGCAGAGTGCTCATCGTCTTAATGCTGCTGATTCTGCTGACCGGGCTCTACTCCGCGCTGTTCTGAAGCGGCGACCAGACGGTTCAGTTCCATTTTCTCCACATAGAACCAGTCCACCGACCGGATCCGGCAGAACGCGTAGACAAACTCGCGTCCCTCCGCATCGCGCTGAATGCTCACGCCGTACTGCTTGCGTTTCATTTTGTCCAGAAGAACGGGATCACCGAGATTGGCGAAAACGACTTTTTCATCCGCCCGGCGGTATTCGTGGAGCTTCCCGGCGGCAAAATCGCGTCCGGTGGAGACGATGATGTCTCCCGTGTTCGTCACAATCGCCTTCTCCTCCGCAACCGCCTCGCTGTTGCCGCCCAGCCGAAGCTCCTCCACAAGTTCAGCAATGGAGATGTCGAGTCCGCAGACGCCGTTCGCTTTTCCGCCGGCAAGACGGATCGGCGCGCTGCAGGAGATGACCAGCCCGAACTCCGGAATGCTGTCGACATAAGGCTCCGTCCAGACCGCCCCCTGCGCCGCATGGTCCGCTATACGGTACCAGCGGCGCGTCCGCGGATCGTAGCCGCGCGGAAATTTGCCGGACGCCGGATATGCGGCGTAAAGGCCGTCGGGGAAACCGAACAGCACGCGGATCACCGGAGTTCCCTCCAGAAACGCCTTCTCCTGCGCCTCGGGAGTCCATGCAGCGTTTCCGCTCTCCAGGACGATCTGACGCAGACGCGGAATAAAACGGGAGAGCGGCTCCAGACGCGTCTTCAGCGGAAGCGCGGTATCGTGCGTTGTGCTGTAGACCAGCACGGCGGGGTCAATGATCCCGTGGTGGAAACGGGAGCGCAGCATGGTATCCGATTTCCGTTCCGGGAACTCCGTCAGAGCCACGGCGGCGGTTTCACCGGAATGTTCGTGCAAATCATAATTCAGCAGAAACGCGGTGTCCGCCGCGAGAAGAGAAGTCGCCTGTTCCAGTTTAAGAAACTGTTCGTCGAGCCGGTACGCCGCACGCGAGCAGATTGAAAACGCGGTGCCGAGCGCGTTGTCGCGCAGCCGCATCTCCTCCGAAAAACGGAAACTCTGGAAAAACGAATAGGAGAGCGCCGAAACACCCGCCAGCAGAGCAATCAGGAAAAGCATCAGCAGCAGACGGCTGTGGCTCCGGCTCCACCGGAAGCATTTCTGCAGAAGATTGTCGGGCTTTGCGGAAACTTCAAGATCCATCATCCACCGCCGCAGGTCGGCGGAAAGCTCTCCGGCCTGCTGATAGCGATCCGCGGGATCATTCGCCAGCGCCTTGCGGACGACCGCTATCAGACCGGCGTCAATTTTCGCCCCGAATTCATGTTCCGGCGGGTTCATCAGCCCGTCGCGGATCGCGCACATGACCTCCTCCGCCGTTTCACCGGGAAATGCGGGATGAAGCGTGACGAGTTCAAACAGAATCGCTCCCATTGCAAAAAGATCGGCGCGCCGGTCGCAGGGTTCTCCGCGGATCGCCTCCGGCGCAAGATACTGCGGCGTTCCCGCCAAAACGGGCGAACCCTCCGGCTGCGGCTGAATCGGACGCGCAATGCCCCAGTCCATGATATAGGTTTCATGGTATTCTCCGGTCATGATGTTTTCCGGCTTGAGATCGCGGTGCATGATGTTCCGGCTGTGCGCGTATTCGAGCGCATCGCATGCCTTGAGAAAAATTTCCAGACGGTTCCGCAGACTCTTCTGCTCGTCGAACGCGCGGACGCCGTCAAGGCGGTAATGCGCGGAGACCTGTTTCAGATACTCTTTAAGGGTAATGCCGTTGATCATCTTCATGGCAAGATGAAGCCCGTTTTCCTCATCCGATTTCAGAGAATAGATCGGCACAATTGCGGGGTGATCAAGCTGAGCGGTCACGCGCGCTTCCGAGAGGAAGAAACGGCGCTGTTCTCCGTTTTCCGCCGCCTCTCTGCGCAGGGATTTGATGGCGACCAGACGGTGCAGCCGGCGGTCGTATCCGCGAAAGAGCAGCCCCTGTCCGCCCTCGGCGATCTTCTCCCGGATTTCGTATTCATCGTCGAGCGAATCAAGCGGAAGTTCATCTCCGGAAAAATTGACGTCTCCGGGATCTCTCCGCCCGCGCAGCTCCTCAATCCGCAGATCCACGTCTTTCCGTTTCTTCCGGAAGAATCCGGCGCCGGTTCCGGGCTTCGACGCGGTTTTGCCGGATGACGCCGGAGACGTCTTCCCCGATACCGCCGTCCGGTCAATCAGAACCGTTTTTTCAACAGTGTCTCCGCCGCTCTCTGTTTCCATTTGCTTTCCCCTTTTGCTGCGCGGATAATTTAGCTCCGCATTTCGGAATTGTCAAGGCAAGACGCGGCTCGGTTGACAGTTTTGCGGAAAAGACAAAACCGAAAGGAGTTCTCCATGCTCAACCATCATTTGAATCTGCGCGATCTGCTGAATCCGCAATACCTCTGCGCCGCCGAAGACTGGCGGGTCTGTTCCGACTGCTTTGCCGGAGAGCGCGAAGTCAAGCGCGCAGGCGAACGCTATCTGCCCAAAACCGAAGGACAGATGGCGGACGCCCAGTTCGGATCAAGGCGCTACGACGCCTACAAAGCCCGCGCGAATTATTTCAACTATCTCGCGACCTCAATTGCCACCATGCTCGGCATCATGCACCGCGAACCGCCGGAGGCCATCGAACTGCCCGAACGCATCCGCACCATCCGCACGACAGCCTCAAGCGACGGGCTGCCGCTCGACGACACTCTGCGCAGGCTGAATCTCTTCCAGCTTCTCTACGGACGCTGCGGCCTTCTCCTCGACGTTCCTCCCGCAACCGTTTCCCCCGAAGCCGTCCCCGTCATGACTCTCTGCGCCGCACCGCAGATTCTCGACTGGACTTGCGAAAACGGCGATTCCTCCGCCCTCTCCTCGCTCCTGCTTGACGAATCCGGCTGGGAATGCGGCGCGGAGGGCTGGGAATTCCTCCGGAAAGTCCGTCTCTGCACCCTCTCGCCCGATGGCGAATACTGTTCGGTCCGCATGACGCCGGATGAATTCCGCGCCTTCCGCGCAAGCCCCCATGCTCTCCCCGACGAATGTTTTCCGGAAATCCGCGGACGCCGTCTCAAGCGCATTCCGTTTGTTTTCGCGAATGTGAACGACTCCGGAACCGCCGTTCCGGCACCTCCGCTTCTCCCGCTCGCAAACGCGTGTCTGGCCATCTACCGCGGCGAAGCCGACTACCGCCACGCCCTCTTCATGCAGGCGCAGTCAACCCTGTTCCTCAAAGGATTCCAGCTCGACGGTCCCCCGATGATGGGCGCGGGCAACTACATTCACACCGAATCGCCCGACGCTTCCGGCAGCTATCTGGAAATTTCAGGAGCCGGGCTTCAGGAGATGCGCACCGCACAGAATGATCTGCACGCCATTGCCCAGAACATGGGAATCTCTCTCGACAGCCGCAGCAACGAATCCGGCGAAGCGCTGAAGACGCGTCTTGCGGTCAAAACAGCCCTCATGCGCGCCGTTGCCGGAACCGGGGAAAAGACCATGCTCCAGATTCTCCGCATCGCCGCCGCCTGGTGCAACGCCGACCCTGACGAAGTGGTTTTCCGCGTGAACCGCGATTTCAACGAAGGCGGAGTAGCCGCATCCGACGTGCTCGACCTATGGAACGCCAGGAACGCCGGACTCCCCCTCTCCGCGCGCAGCATCCACGAATGGCTCCGCCGAAACGACTTCACCGACGCCTCGTTCGATGAAGAAAACGAACGGATAAAAGACGAAAAACGGAACGTTTGAAGCCGCCCCGTCCGGCCCCCGCGGACCGGACGGGATTTTTTCTGCGGAAAAATCAAATAAAAAGCAAAAAAACATTTGACATTTAAAGTTTTCCGTGATAGTGTTTTCCGACCTGTATAATCAGCAATTATATGAGAGGTGCCGTTTATGGATAAAGAGTATTGGAGTCACAAAATCAAGGGAGCTCTCCTCGGAAAAACCATCGGAGAAAACCTCGGCCGTCCTTATCTCGGAGCAAACGATCCGCTGGATTTGACCTTTTACAATCCGCTGCCCATGCGGGATTCCTCCAGCTGTTTTCTGGATTTCCAGATTCTCTGGCTCGACGTGCTCTCGAAAATGCCGCACCCCGTCCCGGAACGGTATCTCTTCGCGCAATGCTGGCTCGACCATGTCCGCTATTACGATGCGGAATACGGAGTTGCTCTCCGCAACCTGAGAAACAGCATCATGCCGCCCTGGTCCGGAAATTTCGACGACTATTTCTGCGAGAATTTCGGAGCCGCACGGCGCGCAGACATCTGGGCGTTCCTCAACCCGGCGAAACCCGACACCGCATTGAAAATCACCTACGAAGACGCCTGCGTCGACCATGACAAGGACGGTGTTTTCGCAGCGGAATTCTTCGCCGTTCTGCTCAGCAATGCGTTTATTGAAAGCAACCCCGACGCCCTTCTCAACGCGGCAGTCGCCGCCATCCCCGGAGATTCCCGTCTTGCGGAGGCTGTCCGCTTCACCCGCGACCTCTGCGCCACAAACCAGAACTGGAAAGAGGTCCGCCGCCTGATCATCAGCAAATTCAACAGCGAAAATTATGAAGACAGCGTCATGAACACCTGCTTCATTCTTCTCGCATACCTGCTAGGCAACGGCGATTTTGAAACGACCGTGCTCATTGCGGCGAATTGCGCACGCAACACTCCGGTCAATGCCGGAATGGCCGGCGAACTCATGGGGCTCCTCAAACCCGACTCAATCCCCGCCCGCTGGCTCGAACCAATCTCCGAAGAGATTCAGCTCAGCGACCCGGAGCTTGTCATGGATTACCCGCAAAACCTCGACGATTTCATCGAACAGATTCTTGAGCTTGCGCCGAGAATCGAAGCGCACACGCCGCAGACCAGCGATGCGCCGGACCTGGACCAGTTCCTTATCTCCGTTCAGGCCGGCATTCACCGCAACTGGAACCGCTGGCACGAAATTCTCCCCATTCCGGAGTACCTCCAGCTCAACAGAGAGTACACCATCCCCGGAACTTTCAACTGTCTGAACGCATTCGAGGTTCCTCCGAACTCGCTTTACATGATGCGCTTCCAATTCACGATCGACGAGCCCAAAAAGGTGCGCATCATCTTCAACAGCAATGCGATCTCCCGTGTCTGGGTCGACGGGGTCTACCGTTTCGGGCGCGACGGCGGCTGTGTGACGCCATCGTTCGACACCGTCCCGCACAATCAATACTGCGATCTCACTCTGGAAGGCGGCGTTCATGAACTGCTCGCCGGAGTAGCTCCGAACACGCCGGCGGAAAACATCATCTGGGTCATGGGCGTCGCCGACTGCGCCGACTCCCAGTGGCTTCCATATGCGTTCTTCGGCAATTGATTCCCGTTCCCGTTCCCATGCCAGGGATGAATGGAACTTTTCCCCGCGGCCGCTGTCAGAACCGACAGCGGCTTTAGTTTTCAAAGGGGGGAAAGAAAATGAAAGTTTACGGATTCATTCTGCCGTTTCTTCTGGCATTTTCCGGAGGTTGCTCATCAGCGCGAAGCACGGAAGGAATTCCTGCCGTCCGCTGTTTCGACCTTCCGCATTATCTCGGAAACTGGTACGAAATTGCACGCCTTCCGAACCATTTCGAACATGGAATGGACTATGTCACCGCGGAATATTCTCTCAACACCGACGGAACGGTCCGGGTCGTCAACCGAGGAATCCGGAACGGTGAAAAACGCGAAATCTCCGGAATCGCAAAATTCAAAAGCTCCTCCGGCATCGGCGAACTCCGCGTCTCCTTCTTCCGCCCGTTTTACAGCGACTACAGAATCATCCGCCTTGCTCCCGATTACAGCTATGCGGTCGTGACAGGCTCTACCGATAATTTTCTCTGGATTCTCTCACGGACGCCGCGCCTCCCGGAAAACGAACGGGAAAAACTGCTCGCCGATATCCGAAGGCTCGGATTCGATACCGGGCGTCTTGTGTTTCCAGAACAGGGGGCTGGAAAATGAAGGTGCGCGAAGTGCTTGTTTCCGACCGGATGCAGTCGCAATATTTCTATTTCCGCACAGAACCGCCCGGCAAAAATTTTCATCCGGAGTTCCGCCCGCAACTCACACCGAAACAAATGCTTCAACTCGGCGTATTCGGAGGAAAATACATGACCGATTGTACCGGGGAATTCCCGGAAGACTGGTTTGAACACGCAAAGCTCTGCCCGGAACGGCATAATCCGGCTTTGAATTTTTTCGGCGTCAACGCCTCGCTCCCGCTTTCCGAATGGCGGCGCAAAGGCTGGATTTATTTTGAAGACCCGCGCGGCTGGTTCCAGTGGTACTGTCGATACTGGACCGGACGCAGAATTCCCGACGACGAACGCCAGATCCGCCGCTGGAAAATGATGGTGCGTCACTTCGCACAACTCCGGAACTGTCCTCTCCCCGGCGACTGGAATTGCCGGCGCCGTCAGCGCCAGGCTCTCCTGCACTGGGCCTATGACACTCGGAAAGTCTGACCGAACCGCTTGCCTTTTCTCCACGCCATTCCCCCAGGAAAGAAACTTTTCAGACATTTTTTCAGAAAGCTCTTGAAATATTACTATATCGTAATATATTATATCAAACAAAAAAAAGGAATTTCGGAAATGCTCCGGAAAATCGGATTGCTGATTACATTGACAAAACAGTATCAGGAGCGCATCCTGACATCTCTTCTGGTCAAATACGGCATTGATGAATTCAATGGTCCGCAGGGACGAATCCTTTATGTTTTGTGGAACAACAATTCCATTTCCATTCAGGAGCTTGCACAGCGGACCGGACTGGCCAATGCGACATTAACTTCGATGCTGGACCGGATGGAACGGAAAAATTTGCTCCGCCGGACCGCCGATCCCGGGGACCGGAGAAAAATCCGGATTCTCCTGACGGAACAGGCGTTCGGACTGCGGGAAAAGTATGATGCGGTAACAGCCGCCATGACCGGCATCACCTGCCAAGGCTTTTCAGAAGAAGAAATAGAACAGCTGGAATCCTACATGGAACGCGTACTCCGGAATGTTCAGAATTATGAAAAACAACCAACCCGAACGGAGGTTTCAAAATGAGTAAACAGGAACTCGCTCAAACCGTCAAAGAAATGATCGCCGCCCCCTCCTGCTGCCAGGAGCTGAAGGACGCCGGTCAGAAGTGGCTCGATGCCGCCGGAACCGAAAACGCCAAAGCCGCCGCGGACGCTCTTGCAAAAGAGATTAAGGAAGACATCTGCACAGTGGACGACGTCATCGGATTTTTCGAGACCGCGGACGCCGTCAAGCTTTTCGGAGAGGAAACGGCGAAAAACGTTGCCGCCCACGCCCGCGAAATCAAAAGCAAAGGCGCGAAATGGTGTGACTGTCCCGCCTGTGCCGCCGGACTCCGCATCCTCGAAAATGCCGCGCTTCTCGCGTAAAACATCCGCAGAAAATTCAGTTGACTACAGATTGTAGTCAACTGAATCATATCAAAAGCACCCGTTTTTATTTATCATCCGGTTCCATATCCGGATCATCGGATTCGTAATAATAAGAATAATCTATTCCTTTCATAAACATTTCCCTGTCATTAATCTTCTCTGTCAAAGCCGGCTGAAGCAGCGCCTTAATCTCCGAACTGTCCGCGACACTCCTGCGCATAGCTCCAAGATAATCATTCCATGCATTTTTCCATTACAGCCGATTTGCATTTTTTCAATGCGCACGAGTTTTTTTTCATGGATTTTTGCGAATTCCATTTGTTTTCCATGACAATTCATTGTATATTGTCAGAGTATAGAAGGAAACCAACAAATTAAGGAGCTTTTCCATGAAAATCAAAGCGATTGTCACTGCAGTCTCTCTGGCGTCCCTCGCTGTCCTGACGGGATGTGCAACCTCGTTCCCGCTCGGACTCGTCTACACCAGCGTCAAGCTGCCCGTTACCGTCGGCAACGGCGAAATGCGCTACTCCAAGAAGGGCGAGGCAAAATGCCAGACCATGTTCGGATGCTTCGCCAGCGGCGACGCCTCCATCAACGCGGCCTGCAGCGATGCCAAGATCACAAAGGTCGGCTGGGTCAACCAGGAAGTCCTGAACATCCTCGGCATCTACGGCAGCTACAAAACCGTCGTCTACGGCGAATAAGCCGCAAGGATACCTTCATGAATCCCGGACTCGTTCCGGGATTTTTTTTGCCCGTTTTCCGGCGCACGGAACAATAAAACAAACGTTTCCGTCCGCTCCGTTTTCGGTTTGATTTTCCTCCGGAACGGCGTTATCTTCCCTCCATCAAAGGGGGGATTCCATCATGAAAAAAACATGGCTTCTATGCACAGTTCTGCCGTTGCTGGCCGGGGGATTTCCGGCCGACGCGGCGGAAGACAATCCGTCCGGAACCAGAACTCTGCGATTCGTCCAGGATGACGCGCAGGACTACATGGTCTCGAAAATCTACGACCTCAAGTACACGCAGGCGAACGATCTCATGCCGTGGGTCACGAGCATCGTCAAACGGTACAACATGAACTCCGTCGTCAACTGCATCGAGTACGGAAACAGCGATCGGCAGATCCTGACGGTCACATGTCCCGTCCTCATGATGCCATATGTCGACGATTTCATCGCAAAGGTTGACCGCAACTGTATAGTCCCACACAGTTTGCGCACGGAGAGAGAAACGGTTTGCGCAAATCACAGTTGCCTTGAGCAAACCATTTCTCTTTTGTGCCGTCAAAAATGCAGAAACGGTTTGCGCAAATCGTCGGCTTTAAAATAAAAAATCCCGGACTGCAAAAGGTCCGGGAAGGTGTTATTTGTCGCCGCTGACGGCATTGAGACCTGACGTGCTGACACTCAGATCTCCGGCGCGGATGGCGGGGATGATGTCGCGCACAACGTCAATCTTATGTTGCGGCAAGAGGTTGATCACACCCTTGTCCTTGCGGCCGGCCATCGCACGGAAGGTCGGCGTCGGGTCGTCCACGGTCGCGGTGCTGACACTCACGCCGGCGATCCAGCTGTTGTCCCATGCAATCACGGTCTTGGCCTTGGTCGACTCCACGATCGCGGGGATCACGCTGCCGGATGTCTTTGTCACGCTCGAAATACGCCCTTCGGCGTCGTATGTGGTGATGGTCGTATCCTGCGTCAAAGTGCCGCAGGCGGTCAGTCCCAGCAGGGGCAGAGCGCTCAGAGCGCAAAGCGGAAATCTCATGGGATATCCTCCTGAATCAAAGTTTGTTTGAGGGCGTCGAGCCCCTGTTCCGAGGCGGAGCGGAGCGCGGACGCCTGACCGTCAGACAAGCGTCCATCGGCGTGATACCCGTCGATACGGTCGCGCGTTTTGCGCACGCCTCCAAGCCTCCACGCGACCTCGATGGATGTCGCGATTGAGTGACGCTCCTCAAGCTCGCGCGGCTCGTTGGCGAGAGCGCACGCAGTCAGCGCGGTCGCGCCTCCGGCGAGCAAAAGTACCAGAGCAAGTATCTTTTTCATGTGAGCCTCTCTATATCCATATGTATAAGGGCGCGCGCGGCGGCGACGGTCTCCTCCGTGTGCTGCTTCCAGACGGCGAGCCCGCCTCCGCGCACGGCTCCCCATGCAGCGTTGCGGATCAACCGCGGCGCGCCGAGCCAGCAAAGAATCTCGAGGAAAATCTCGTCGGCCATCGAGCGCGGCAGATACTCGCTTGCATAAAAAGCGTCGTGCACTAGATAGGCAAGGAGCCAGTCGCCGAGCGGATGCCCCGCCACGCGCCAGAACGCGCGGGGAATGGATCCCCCATCGGTTGTAAAACTGGGCGACACGATCATGCAGTAACGCACGTCTTTGCGGATGATCTCGACGGCCATCGCGGATGCGAAGATCCACGTTTTTCCGTCCCAGCGCTCCCACTTTGTGCAATGCGGCATCAGCGCGGGAAGCGTCGCGCAGATTTGAAACGGTTTGCTCATTTGCGTAAACCTTTTTTACGGATTTTTTTGCTTATTTGCGTAAACCATTTATCACGCCGGACGGGATTTTTTGTCCCGTCCGGCGGTCGCTTACAGACCGATCGCGTCGATTTTTTCGGCGTTGACGATGCCGAATTTGATGGAGCTGATCACCGGCTCCCATGCAGCGCGGTCAGCGGCGAGGTTGAGATAGCAGCGGCGGTACAGTTTCTTGAGCGTGGAGACGTACTGATCCTTGCTGATCTTGCTTGCGGTGAAGAGACGGATCAGAGTTTTGTCCACAACGTTCTGCACGAACCAGCGGTCGAGGTTGCTGTCGGGATCATCGACGATGATGTTGATGACCTCGTAGAGTTTTGCGGAGTCGTTGGCGGTGATGCCGGAGTTCCAGGTCAGGAGCGACCACATGGACTTGTAGAGCTGATGCTGCTCCGCAACCGCATAGGCAGTTTTGACGTCGCCTGCGGCTTTGTAGGCTTCCACGACGGACGGCAGGACGCCTTTGTCGGCAGAGTCCTTGTAAACCTCGATGTACTTGAGCGTGAGGTCCTTGTTGTTGAGTCCCTTGATGGCGCGCCAGCGGAAGCGGGCGACAACTCCGTCGGAGATTGTTGCGGGATAGTCGGCGACATAGTGCTGGACCACCGTGCAGACGGCGTTCCAGCTCATGTCGCTCCGGCCGACGAGAGCCTGCAGCATGGCGTCCTCGCATTTCCATTTGTGCCAGCCGTCGACGGGCTTGTAGTCCTTTGCGTCGCGGATGGTTTTGGTGACCTCGACGAGCTTTGCGGAATCTCCCGCATCGAGCGCGCTCCGGAAGTCTTTGACGAGAGCCGCGGAGTCGACGGCGAAGAGGCTTCCGGCGGCGAGGATTCCTGCGAGGGCGAGTGTGATTTTGTGTTTCATAATGACCTTTCTTTCTGGGCTGTTGCCCGTTTTTTGGTTGTCCCGTTTTCGGGTTACTTTGCGTTCATTTCAGTGTAAAGTGTTTTGCTCATGTCTTCGTACACGGGGATGCCGCACCTGCGTTTGCTGACGGGCAGGCCGTCGGCATGACATGTGATTGTTCCGGCCGCGCCCGCGGCAAGAAACTGTTTTTCGATGCGCTGCTTGGCTGCGAGCGCGTTTTTCCAAGTCCGGGCGCCTTTCGCGAGCCATTCGGTTGACGGTCCGATGACGACTCCGACGGCCTCGTGTCCGGTTTCTTCCCGGAGTTTGCGCACGACCGACGGCTTGTCAATCGCGAGATGCCCGCGGTTCTGGACGACGTCCGCGCTCGCGTTTTTGAACGTGTTGAATCCGAAGTAGTATGCGCCGACCTTGCGGACCTTGTAATTTTCGCCCCAGTACATCTCGCCGAGGATCGGCAGGCGCGGATTGCCGTCGCGCAGGGCGGAGCAGACGAAATGCATGTAGGCTGGATCCTGCGTAAAAAGATGCACGCTTGTCCGTCCCCAGCCGAGGAGGAAACCGTCGATTTCCGGAGCGATCGTCCGGAGGAATTTGCCGTATCGCTCCGGGGGGAGGAAAGTCGGAGGAGCCGACGCGCCTTCGCCGGCCGGACCGTATGCGGCATACACCTGAAAACCGAACTCATTTTTCACGTTCCGGATCAGGGCGATTGCGTCATCCGGCCGCTCGATGTCGTCGTAAACGAAGAGCACGGCATTGTATCCCTGATTGCGGTAAAAGCGCAGATTGATGCGGAGCGTCCTGCCGTCGTCCTGCGGCAGATGAAAGCAGGAGACCATCCGCACGCCCTGCGGAAGCGGGACATGCACCGGCTCCGCCGGGGGCTGCGCCTCGAACGCTTTGTAGATTTCGAGCCAGTCCTTCATTGCGTCGATATGCCCGCCGTGAATCTGCCACGAGCGGTTGTCGACATCCCGGAAATACTTTTCCGCCTCTTCAAGGAAGGAGACGTTCCCGCGCATCTCTTTTTCGGTCGGCGCGGCGATCGCCGGAGCGTCTTCGACCTCGCCCTGTTCGGGCGCGTCGCGGACCAGCTCCGCTTCGGGCGCATCGGTCACGGCTTCCTGCTTTGCGACGTCCCTGACGGTCTCCTGTCCGGGCGCGTCCGCAATGAGTTCCTGTTTCGCGACGTCTTCAACGGCCTCCTGTTTCGCGACGTCCCTGACGGCGTTTTGTCCGGGCGCGTCGGCGACGGCTTCCTGTTTCGCGACGTCCCTGACGGCGTTTTGTCCGGGCGCATCGGCGACGGCCTCCTGTTTCGCGACGTCCCTGACGGCGTTTTGTTCGGGAGCATCCCTGACTTTTCCCTGTTCAGGCGCATCGCGGACGCTCTCCTGTTCAGGCGCGTCGACCGGGAACGGCTTGACCGGCACATCCGCGATTTCGTCCACGGCGACGCCGTCGGCCGCCATGAGCTCCTCGAGGTCGTCCTCCAGATCAAGGCATTCATGCGCGGAGAGACAATCGCGCCATCCGGCCGTCTCCTCGAGTTCCAGCGGATGAAGGGGCTCTCCATGCGCCGCGCCCGCGGCAAACAGAGCGGCGAGCATCAAAACTTTTTGTTTCACGTTTCATTTCCTTTCATTTCAAAGCCGTTTTTCCATCGAACACGATGGAGAAAAGATAGGGCGAGGTGTAACTTGTTCCGGCGAATTCTCCGTCGCTGCCGCCCGCGACCGTGACGGTTTTGGTTTCCGGGAGCAGGATGTGCGGCAGACACTCTCCCTCTGCCGGCTGCTCTCCGCTCGCGGAGCCGTCCTCGTCGACCAGATAGAGCAGGAACAGGACTGTGTCGCCCTGCTTCGCTCCGGGGATGTCCACCGCACCGAAGATTTTGAGCGGAGCATTGAGCGCCGCCGCATCCAGGACCGCGCCGGTCACTTCCGCGGCCTTGTGCCACGCCGGAGCCACAGGCATCGTCGCGGTTCCGGCCTGCACGGCGTCGCAGTTGTCCGTCTGCGGATTGATTTTGTACCACAGTTCTGCGCGCGTGTAGGTGATCCCCGTCAGTTTCGACTGATCGGCGGGATCGACTTTGGACTTGCGCTTCAGCGTCACGCTGGGCAGGGCCGGCAGGGACTGCGAGACCGCATTTGTGTAAACCACGCTGCACTCGGCAACCGAGCCGTCCGGATTTTTCCGGAGCACGAACTTCCGGTGCGCGCTTTTCTGCGACCGCATGCCGTTGATGCAGCTTCCGGTCATGGTCTTCATCGTAAGCCCGGTCCCGGTCTTGGAGTGGATGTAAATCCTGCCGTCGCTGCCGAGGTAGAAGTAGTCACCGCCGTCCGAGATGTCGCTGTTGCCTGTGCGCGGATTCCAGACCCGCCAGCCGTCCTTGCGGATCGTCTCGCTCTTCGAGCCGTCCGTCCCGGTCGTGGTCGTTCTGGTCTCGCCGGTCCAGTCGAGAAGCTTGCCGTCCGGGTCCTTCCTGACGACTTCCGTCACCTCCGTTGCGGTTTTGCCGTCGTCCGTTACGGTGACGGCTGTCGTGGTCGAGCTTCCGTCCGGTGCGGTTTTCACGATGACGGTCTCTTTTTTCCCATTCTCTCCGGTGGTCGTGACCTCTTCGGAGCCGAGCGGCTCGCGCGTTTCGGTGCCGCCGCCGGTCGTGACCTGCTCGTATTCCGTTCTGACGACTGTCTTGCCATCCTTTTCGGTGGTCGTGACCGTCTTGTCGACCCGGTTGCCTTTCGTGTCGATTGTCGTTGTGACTTGAGTTACGGAACCGTCGTTCCCGGTCGCCGGCGGCGTCGTGGTCGAACTCGCCGTTGTGGTCGAGAGGACGCCGCCGTTTCCGTCCTTGACGACGGTCTCCACCGTAACGGTGACACGCCCGCTCGGATGCGTGTCCGTCGTGGTCGTCTCAATCGTCGTGCGTTTCGTCTCCTCCCCGTCGGTCTTTTCAACGACGGTTTTCGTGACCGTCTCCAAGGTCCCTTCGCCGCCGTCCGGGCCGACCACGTCATAGTGCAAAGTCGTGGTTTCCGTTTTGGCAGTAATTTCAACGGCGCCTTTTTTCGAGATGATCTCTTTGGTTTCCGTAACGCTCCCGTCCCCGTTCGTGAGTTTGCCGTCACGGATGGTCATTGAGTCGTCGTCATTTCGTCCGATCTTGATTTCCGAACAGATCCAGCCGTCCTGATTGACCGTGATGGTCAGCGCGATCCCGGAGTAGACTCCATCCGAAAAAGTGAGCTCGTATGTGCCGGCCTGCGTCGGCGTGCCGGAGATGACTCCGTTTGCGAAGGTCAGACCCGCCGGCAGCGTTCCGGACGTGATGACCGCGGATGCGCCGAGCT